>JAABUS010009695.1_pt1 | contig 10105 bp, 5 predicted proteins | sample 5560161 | NCBI WGS metagenome assembly JAABUS01 (sample SAMN10711885, study PRJNA513376) | rock metagenome | isolation source: Antarctica rocks | place: Antarctica: Victoria Land, Trio Nunatak nord | collected 2016-01-04
GTTAGAACTTAGAAGTGGTGAAAAGTCCAAACCGTAACCTAAGACTCGCTTAGCAGGCTCTTTTGGTAGAAGATGCGCAATAGTTCAGATCAGCTGGTCTTTCCACTGGTATTCGCGACTGGTATTCGCTTCGACCACTGAGATCTTCCATTTTTCCCGCTCATTTAGATATAGACGAGAGGAGAAATTCCGAACCACTTTTGGATCGTCTTGATTTCCCGAGGGACAAGGCGCTTTAATGCTTTTGCGGATATAGGTATTCCAATCGGCCATTGGTCGATGATGATCAACGATGTTGCTGACACCTATACACCGACTGGCCACCCTCGTTATCGAACTCCAGAGGTTTTGCCACCGTCACCACCACAACCACCCACGAGCCCGCCCCGAGAATGCCCACTAACAGAGTACGCTACCGTCACTCCTCCCCTTCCTACCTCAACCGATATACCTACGCAGCTGTCGCCCTCCTCTCCTCACCCGGTTTCCCCTGTCCGCCCTTCATACGCCGCCGTTGCGTCTCGCTATTGCCCGACATCACCATCACCGCCATCGAAACCTCGTCGATCGGAACCGTCGATTATCGCGTCGGCTCCAAAACTAGAGCCACCCGTTTACGGCTCCAGCAAAGACAACACGTCTTCGAGAAAGCGAAAACGTGACCGCGCGAAGTTTGAGATTTCTGAGTGCATACCTACGATACTTACATCTCCATTACAATCGCTCGAACAATCGCAGAGAGAAGAAGAACTCTGCACCAGATGTGAAAGCATTGATTTGGATGACCTGTGCAAATGGATCTTTAAGAGAAAATACATGAGAGAGGTGAGAAAATTGGGACAAATAGACGACGCATCCAAGATTTCAAGATGCACTCTGTGTCGATTGTTTGCGTTGATGCGGCCGGCGTCTCTTGAAGTTCAGGAATACACATTGATGGCTTTTGGCTCAAGAGTACTAGAGTTCCATGACGAGGAGTTTGGGCGTGATCAACCGGGTCCCGCGAAGTTAGGAGTAGAAGAATCAGTTCTTCTAGGTCTTATCCCCACAAGAATCAGGGAAGGTGACTTTGATGCGTTACGAGCATTACGATCCACAGGTTATATATGTTCTCTGGCACAACGATCTGAGCAGAGCGCTGGGCGCAAGCCTAGCTTTCAAGGGAGTTTGCTTCATTCCGAGAAGATTGATTTTGTGATGCTCAGGAGCTGGCTTAGAATTTGCCAAGAACATCACACTCGCTTTTGCGGCCTTCGTTTTGATTCCGCAGCACTAACGGTGCCTTTCCTCCAAGTCATTGATTGCGACACTCGGCGAATTGTGCCGGCAACAAATGACTGCCCGTACTTAGCCCTCAGTTACGTTTGGGGTTCGTCAGTGACCGCACATCGCAAAAATGAAGTCAAGTTTCTACTACCGGATGATCTCCCAAATGTCATCCAAGATGCGGTCGCCGTGACCCGGGAGTTAGGCTTCAGGTATTTGTGGGTCGATTACTACTGCATCGATCAAGATGATGAAAGAGAAAAAGCAACACAGATAAAGTTCATGGGATTAATATATGAGATGGCGCAGGCAACGATCGTCGCCGCAGCTGGGGAAGATGCATCGTTTGGGCTTCCGGGCGTTGGAAATACACCACGGCTGCTTCAACCTCGCGCGATCATAGGAAAGCAACTACTAGTCTCTTTGCTTCCAGATCCAAGGTTAATCATCAAACAATCCAGGTGGATGATCAGAGGTTGGACGTACCAAGAAGCTCTACTTTCTCGACGCCTACTGATATTCACCCAGCACCAAGTTTATTTCGAATGCCGCAGTATGCACTGCAAAGAATCTGTCCAAAAGCCACTGCGTGAGCTGCATAATAAAGACATGCAACGGTTCAAGAAGTTCTGTCACCCAGGCATGTTCCTCCCCATCAACCAAGAGCGGCGAAAATTGGTTCCATGGCAAGACTTCCCCAAAGTCCTTTCTGATTACACCAAGCGCACGCTCTCATATTCCTCTGATAGCCTCAACGCCATTCTCGGTATCCTGCAAATGTTCGAGCAAACCGCAACCCCCACATACCATCATTTTGGCGTGCCAATCCTGCCGCCCTTTATTCGTAACTGGACAGGTCCTACTAAATATCGTGCCATCAAACGATCTTCAGCTCACGGTTTCGCAATTGGCCTTCGCTGGGATCTCGTGAAACCCTCGAAACGTCGTTCCGAATTTCCCAGTTGGTCGTGGACTGGATGGAACGGCGTGGTTGACGGTAGTTCGAACGCTCAAAGTCGCTATAACACTGAAAGCAACTTGAATTCTCCATATTCAGATATCAGATTCAGGGCCGAGACGAAGAACGGGCAAACGATAGACTGGGATGATCTCATGCAGATAATCCAAACCAAAAGCCAGGACCTCTCCTCACTGTCGCCAATCTTGATCGTCGACGCATATACAATCAAGCTCCGCTTCGATTACAACATAAAAAGTGCGGACGCATACTACGGATCAGGATATTACTGGAAATGGCCGAGAAAACCAACGGAATTCCCGGAAAAGTGGGGTCCGTATTTCTATTTGCACTTGTCTTTTACAATAGAGCCAACCTATGATTTCGCGAAAAGGCTGGTGGAAGATGAATGGGAGGCAATCGCTTTGAGTGTTTCGCGATATGAGTTCATGGTCATTGATGAGAAGAACGGAGTCGCAGAACGAATCGGGATTTTGTCAGCATTGAATGCGATTTCCACTCCCGAGGACCATGCATTGCTGAAATTAAGCAGACGGACGATCAGATTGGGTTAATATTTTGTACCTTTATATATTACGATTGGGAGGTGGAGCCGCTGGCGTAGCGATGTGGATTCCTGTATTTCCGATCGATACGGTGAAGAGTAGATTACAGAGCGCGGAGGGGAGGCTGATGATTGGAGGGATGATTAGTGGGTTGTACCGGAGTGCAGGGCTGAAGGCTTTCTTCCTGGGCATGGGTCCAGCAATGGCGAGAGCGGTGCTGGCGAACGCGGCGGCATTTTTGGGGGTGGAGCTGGCGCATAAGGCTACGGATAGGATGTTTTAGATGGGGGTTGGGGGTGGGTTGATTGTAGATACCTTCGATGGGTGACGGGGATCGGAGACATTGTACATATGCTGATGTAAGAATCAAGAGGATGATGATATCTAATCCGTTAGATTCTGGGTCAAACGCATCACCTCGGCGGAAACGTGCTGCTTATTCTGACGGAAATACTTTCAACCTCCTGTACAAGTGGGCTCTAAGAGACTCATAGATATCACGTAGTTAAAACCCTGATTTGATGAACGAAAGAATGAAGCTTCTCTTTGCTGATCTCTGTATCGAGCACAATACCATAGGTTTCTTCGTCTGGTTATGGCATCGTGGTTGATACCTGCATTGCTGTCTGCCCCTGACTATTTATCAGTGGTGGTTCATTGTCTCATTTCACATCTGTTTCAACAAACAGTTCATTTGACAGGTTACTATCGGGCATCGCCTCCGTTTGAACGAATATATATTATGTGTTTGGGCAAACCCGGCGGCCCCTGGCGGTCTCCAGGGCTAAAATTTGCCCCGGAAGCCGCCCTGAGGTGCCAAGCACTCCCTCTATCTAAGCGACTGAGTCTATGGAGTGGGTGGGTGGGGCAAAAGCGCTTTTCTGGCTGAATCCTAAGGGATGGAGAAACAGGAAGAGATGATGGGGGAAACAGAAGGGAGCACGGCCTATTTGTTCCCCTTTTCCCCGCTTAATCTCCGTGTTCTCTAGCGGCCGACATTGGCCGAGCCAATGCCGGGTAGCAGCCACCTTCGCTTGCCGATAGCCTCCAGTCAAGCTGGACCTTCTTTTGATTCCTCCCCTACTGCCCCCGGGTCTAATTTCAGCCCCCCCACCGTCCCCCCAACACCCTCCTCTCCACTTTGCTCTGATTTCCATGCTCCAATGGGGAAGGCTTGGGGCCCTTGGCTTCAATGGTTTACTGGTTTCATCTATATTTAATAGACTGACCGCCGGGCCGGGTTTCGGTACCAACCTTCTGACCCGGCCCGAGTACTCGGTACCAACCTTCTGACCCGGCCCGAGTACTCGGTACCAACCTTCTGACCCGGCCCGAATACTCGGTTCCAACATTCTGACCCGGCCTGGTATCGACCCCGGGTCGATACTCGATCCGGGTTCCCGACCCGACTCGCCAAGGAATCGAATATGACGTCAAGAGGGCTAAATATAGAAATTTTTCCGGTTTTTCGCCTTTGCATTACCTTTTTGCATTACCTTTTTGGTAGGAAGTCATAAAGGGGAACATGAAGGGAAACATAAAGGGGAACATGAAGGGGAACATGAAGGGGAACATGGAGGCCGTTTGGTAGGGAGCTTTGGTAGGGGGCTATGGTAGAGAGCTATGGTAGGGAGCCATGACGGGGAACTATGGAGGCTGTTTGGTAGGAAGCTATGAAGAAGAGCCATGAAGGGAAGCCATGAAGGGGAGCCATGAAGGGGAGTCATGAAGGGGAGCTATGGTAGGGAAACATGAAGGCTATTTGGTAGGGAGCCATGGTAGGGAGCCATAATAGGGAGCCATAATAGGATATCTACCTACCTACCTTCATGTCTTGGCGGGCCGGGTCGGGAATTCCGGGTCGATACTCGGTTCCAACCTTCTGACCCGACCCGAATACTCGGGTCTTGGCGGGCCGGGTACCCGACCCGACGCGGTCAGTCTAATATTTAATAATGGCGTAAGCGCTATGACGCAGCCTGTAACTGAAGTGATAATGGCATCAATGAAGTCTCCTGTAAGAATGGCTGGGATGTCATTTATAACTTCCTATTGCTATACTGGTAGAGGTGGTAAGTACCTGTAGCGCAAAATTCAGTACTCACCAGGGTTTCACTTGGGGAGTACTCCCCACAGGTATCCAAAAGGTAAGCACTTTAAATCCTTAAATGCCTTCGTTTCTTAATCTTCTCAGTCATCGGTAATGATTACACCGTCATATACTCTAGTCTACTGCTGTTACTGAATTTCAATTAGAGTATACACTTATATGAGAATGTGAGTTTGTTAAGCAGTCAACGATCACTATATCTGTCAGGGTAGGGACTCGAACAAGGTCAAACGTCCATAAGATAAATCGACTACGAGGGAGAGAAGAGGATCTGAAGGGAACCCCTGACTATATACAATATTCTGCCGGGATCCACCGCCTTGTACCCCTGACAATATCCGTAAATCTTTGACTGAGTAAATTATTCTGGGTAAGATTGTAGGTGTCATACACAATGAGCCTCGGTGTACCTTATCGTAGTGGGCATGCCGTGCTTGTTACTTGAGACGGCTAACCGATTTTAAGCCTTAATTGCAAACTCTTCAGGTCTTGATATTTGCATGCAGAAGGTTGGGAGATCAAAGTGCCATCCAATCAAAGAGCAAGGAAGCAAACAAGGCGGCCAATGACCCTTTTCTCATTCGATAGATTGCGAGAATGGAGCGCGGGGAGAGATAAATAAACTTTGAATGCCACACCAGCATCCTTGTTCGAATTTTCCAAGCATGAGCATCTATATCCATCCATACCTTAGGTTCTTCCTCGCATTTTTGAGCTCCTTAGTAAGCTCGTCGTACTGCTTTCGAATCACGCTCATCTGCCTCTCTACACGAGAGAGCTATCGTCTCGGTCCAAAAAGTCCCCATTAAGCAGGCTTGACTCGATCTCAGCAGAGACATATATCAAGGGCGATGCCAACTGCCAAGCTTCCCATTCAGCCTTTCTTTTAAACTTTCTGCTGCCCTCTGATGCTCGTCCTTCTCTCCACAAGGGAGCTATTACCTCAATTCAAAGTCTAATCCTCCGGCTCCAAGTCAGGGTTGCGCTATCAGGGGGAAGTTACCAACTCTCATCCGGATCGCCGTCTGAATCATCAAACTCCCCGCAACTGCTTTCGTCAGATCCCCAAAACTCTTTCGCACGTCGATGCCAAGCCTCCCTTTCGGCCTTCCTTCTCACTCGCCTCTCATGCTCCTCCTCTTTTCTCCGAATCTCCATACGCCTTTTCTGACAATACCGACACTCCTTCAATTTCCCATCATCCTCCGCAAGCTCTATTTTCATGCACCGTACACAAAACACGACCACAAACTCTTGACGACCCCATTTTACGCACTGCCCACGGCTGTATCCCGTGCAACCGAGTGATGGATGGAGGCCACATCCAACACAGAACCGGTTATGCCTCTCGCTGCCTCCTCGAGCCTTTTTCTTCTTCGTCATATTGTCCCCGAACTCACTTTTGTGTGATAAGCGTAGACAGTATTTGCATGTGAGTAAGTCGCGCGCGACCGCATACTCCTCTCCCTCTGCAACGAGCAGGTCATCATGCGAGAAAGGGAGAATGAGACCGTGGAAATATCGGTTCGTCGATCGCAGGCGTGCTCTGCCATCGAATGGGAGCCTGGCAATGATATCGAGGTGGATTTCGTTTGAGAGATCGCTCAACGTGATTGGGATTCTGACGGAATCGGAGGTAGCCATCTTGATAAGGGAGATCGGTTGATGGGAGTTGTTGCCTCAGGACCTTAGACGTATAAATGCAACTAAGCCCAAATGGGTTAGCTGTCTTGCTTACATACGTAGGTAGTTAAGTTCCATTTACAGTTCTCAGACGTGCCAACGTCGCTAAGCCCCTTCGGATTAGCGCTCTGCTGACTTCGCAGCATACGGGCGACACGTCTGAGTTGCCTCAGTTCTCAGACGTGCCAACGTCGCTAAGTCCCTTCGGGTTAGCGCTCTGCTGACTTCGCAGCATACGAGCGACAAGTCTGAGTGCAAACCTCTGTAAGATAGATTGATCTGCGTTAATTTGAAATAATATTAAACTTTGTTGATCGTCTTATCTGATGTGATAAAGTATGAGCGTATTATTGATTTGATTTGATTTGATTTGATTTGAATTCATACACTCTTGTGACATCAATTTAGGTTCGACTCATGAGAAAAACTATGCTATGTGTATCAAACGAACAAAACTCTCTGAGAAAGAAAATCGCTCGTCGACTACACAACGACTTCACGTTGTTGAAACAATAAAATTGACACTGTGTTATCAATAATGAATCTATAGCTTCTATTCAGCGCATGACGCTCGAGTAAACTCTTACGAGTGTCTGTGCTGTTTATTGTAACACATCGTCTTTGCTCTGCTCTTCATTGATGATATTCTATACAACGATGTTTTGATTCAATTCTTGATTCAAAAATAAAAGATGTTTCTTTGCATTTGTGATGCTCATGATTGTAACGCAGAAACTGTGTTCTCTTGCTCAATGATTGTCATTCATTAAGCAAAGAAATGTGTGATGAAAGAGAGATGTGCATGATGAGAAGATAAAGTATGATTGTATTGAATAACTCTTTTCTTCTCTTAATTTGACTTATGTCATGTAAATGTTGAATAGATTGTTAGTATAAATGTGCAATTGCAATCATTTGATGCTTAGCTGATCGATAATAGAGATGCGTTCTGATCATTCTCAGCTTTCAATTTTTCATGTAGATAAATGTATGACTTGACATCAAGTAAAAAAGATGAGTTCAAATTCTTTCAATATATCAGCGTAATTGATGAATTACTACTTCTTCAAACATATGTAGTCACAAACTCAAGACTCATCATCTGATTTATTTATTTTATCTGATATCTTTTCATCAATTACTTGATAATAGAACAGAAACAATCACAACGCACGCAAAATGAACTTTTAAAAAGAGCATTATAAACGAGAGAGAAAAGATTGAATAAACGAATAAATGATGATGAATTGCATGAGCAGCAGTAATGCTGATTCAATGATGATTGCAAGCAGCGTTGACTTGTCACAAAGAGACAGTGATGTGAGATTTAAACACTCACGCAATAATGAGATGAAAGTTATCAGCATCATTGATCTACTAACATAAACATCAACGTTAAAGAAAGAAAAGAGCAAAGATCACTTATGAAAAAAAGTGATCTTAGAGCTGATTCAACGTCTTTGAAACATCTTAGAAAGAAAGATTGAAAGTCAAGATGCATTCATCACGAAGAATGTACAGAAGTTGAAGACATTCATTCAACTTCTTAATAAATAATTACAAACATAAGAAAATATGCATTTTACATTTAAAACATCATCATGAATCAATGTAGTAAAAGAAGAAGCGACAATAGAGAAGCAGTAACTCAGAGATGATCTGTTATCACTTTGCAAGAAATATGAAATTCTAGTGAAAATAGTGAAAAGAAAAGAGATGAAAGAGATACAAAAGAGATTGATTGATTAAATCTTTCAAGAAATTGCAAACATGTTAACAATGCAACAAAATTTAATAATGTTGCTTTGCAAGCTTGAAAGCAAAAACATTGCACTTCATGTGATGAGCTTGAAAGCTCAAGCAGCTTTAGAAAGATTTCAGACATGAGTGAAGAGAATTGCAAGCTCAACGCACGTAGTGTGTAGAAGCTTTATGATACTAGCATATGATGTACACATCACACTGAACACAAGCAATCAAGAGATGATCATCAAAAGATTGATAAAGAACAACGCAAGACTTCATGAAAATCTAAAGATGCTGAGAATAGCTTGACTCAAGAAGATAGTTGAAAGTGAGAAGATTCACTCATCACTCATCATAAAGATTGTGATCAAAACAATGATGAATCAACTATTAAACATAAACATGCTGAATTCATATCAAGAATGCTCATGCAAATTGTTTGAAAAAAACTGTTGTATCACATAATGCTATAAATGCTTCAATTTTGATCATATGACTAAATTTTGCAAAAACGAAAAGCATTGCTTCAAATGCACAGATAAACATCACATCAAGAGATGCGTTGTGTTGATAAATAAAAAGCGATGCGTGAACTGCAATGATAGTCACAAACTCTGAAAATGCTCATGTCTTAAGTGAAAACTACAGATAAAGCAATCAGAAGAAATCTTTCAAAACAGATTGATCAGATACTTTAAAGCATCAAAAAATAATTGCTTATTCTTTTCTTTCTTTTTGAACTTCTTGAATTCAATGAATTTCATAAGTGTCAGAATCATGTCTAAATGAGTCAATCAGCGAAAGTCAGAATTGAATAGTGCTTGATCTTTAAAGATAGCTATAACTGAATATTAAGAATACAGAAGAAGATGAGTACAAAAGCTTTTATTTAAGTAATATTCAGAGACTGCGCTAAGCTTGAAGAAAATGTGTTTGTGACACGAGTAGAATGTGATGTAGAAAGAAAAATGATGTTGAACAAAGAGATGTTGAGAAAAGAAAATAGAGACTGAGTCAGATCTGAGTCAGATCTGAGCTAAAGACACTGACTAGCTTTATTCAGTCTTGATACGCTCGTAACATTACTTTCTTCTTCGAAAATTCATGTTTGCATGAATGTCGCTCGTTTGCTTGCTTTCTTATTGAGTTATTTCGATACTAGCGTGACTTTCTTGAGTATAGCGTATGAAATTCGTTCAAAACTTTCTCGAAGTCATCAAATTCATCTTTATTGACATAGTATCATTCATTGTCTTTATCTAGATTTTTTCATTTGATCTTGTACTGTATTTGATCTCGATAGCGTCTGAAGTTCAGAATGTCATCTATCTTTCAGTATTCATCATCATCATCATTAATGATAATGAATCTGAGAAGTTCTGCATGCTGTTCTGATAGAAAATCTTCTGAATATGATCATAGTAGCTTCAAGCTGAACATCGAATGCAGATGCTTTATGCTGACTGATAAATGAAGATGATAAAAGACTCTCGCTTTGACAGTGATCTGATACGATTCTAGTTGTTTGTCTTTCAAATCTTTGCATGATCTCGTGATTTTGACGTTTCTGAAGAATAGTCAAACTCAGTCATTTATCTTATAGATGATGTCTCGTTTATGTTTATTGATCTGTGCTTTAATGATCAGCTTCGTCTTTTTCAATTGTTGACAATTGAAGCTCAGTAATTCTTTCATTCAAATGATAATATCATCTGCTTTTCTAACTTTCAGTCGTTCATGAGTGATTTCGTAGTCAGTCGTATCTGAATCGAAACT
>JAABUS010009697.1_pt1 | contig 10104 bp, 12 predicted proteins | sample 5560161 | NCBI WGS metagenome assembly JAABUS01 (sample SAMN10711885, study PRJNA513376) | rock metagenome | isolation source: Antarctica rocks | place: Antarctica: Victoria Land, Trio Nunatak nord | collected 2016-01-04
TATCACCGAAGTCAAGGGCACGCGGTCTCGCCGAGGTAGGGAGCGCGAACGCCTCTCCCGGGAGACCGCCCACCGCCCGAGGATGTTGCGCGACTGCGCGAGCGCACCCTCAGGCCTAGCGCTAGTTAAGGGCCGCACGCTTGACCATCGCGTCGACAGCCTCCACCACCTCGGAGACGCGCCGGCAGACCTCGATCCCCGGCCGCGATCGTATCCGCGGCGTGAGGCCGCTACGCCGGAAGGCTCACCCTGACCGTGGCGCGGCGCCGGCCGTCGACTCGGGCGCCGGGCTCAGATTCGAGCCCCGGGGATCGGACCCCGCGGCGTGAACCTCGACTTCGCCGCGCGGCGTGATCAGGATCATTCCCGTGATCACGAGCACCGTGACGGCGGTGCCAGCGAGCGCGAGCAGCACCTCAAGACCCGTCATGCGCGCCGCACTGCGGTGATCCAGAAGCCACCCGCCGCGAGGATCGACGGCACCCACAGCCCAACAAACACGCCCTCCTGACGGTTGTCGGTGAACCAGAGGCCAACCGAGAGCAGAAACGAGGCAAAGGCGGCAACCAGAAACAGCGTCACCCCCAAGCGTTGTCTATCCATCACGAATCAGCCTTCGGCGAGCTGGTTCAGACACGCCAGCGAGCCGTCAGTCTCACGTTCGGCGTGTCCGGAGATCACAGCGCTCGCCGCCTCACCGAGCTCCCCGAACGGGAGCTTGAACTCATTCTGGTACGCGAAGCGGGTGCCGCCGTTCGTAGCCGCAAGCAAGTAGGTCGTCCGGGCGGTCGTGCCCGCGGGTCCGCTCGTGCCCTGCTCGACCTTGGCGGGAGGGGGCGTGGGGAAGCCGCGGTGAATGCTCACCCAGTCACCGAGTCGCTCGATGTCTGTCGCGAGGTCCCAAACGCGTTGTACCGGGGCGTCGATCTCGATCGACGGGTTCACACTGGCCATAGCGGTCTCCTATCAGTTGGCTGCACCATGCGTACGGCGCCCCGGCCCCTCCAGGATCAACCGGCGACGACCCGCCGCCGACACCAGGAACCCGCGGATAGCCCACGCAGCGCCCTGCCGCTCCGCGCGAGATCCAGGAGCTCGAACGCGGCCTGAAGCCAGCCGCCGGATGGCTGATGAGGGTCGGCGCCGCAGGTCGGCGGTGCCACCAAGACGCCGCGTCAGCGGACCGCTTCCGCGGTGCGGCCAGTCCCGCCGGCAACGGGACCGCACTCGACGCGACGGTCGCCCAAGACGGGCGCGTTCCCGCGCGGTACCCGCAGTGGCGATCGGTCCGAGAGACGCGGTAGACGAAGGATGGCGGTCGCGACCGGGCGGCGTATGGTGATTCGGTTGTCCCGAGTGCCAAACGAACGTCGGGGCGGCTGAGGAGCGAGTCATGGGGTTCTACGGCGATCAGGTCCTTCCTCGGATCATCAACGGCGCGTGCGGAATGAAGGTGACCGAGCCGCTTCGACGTCGGGTCTGTGAAGGACTCGCGGGCGACGTCGTCGAGATCGGGTTCGGCTCGGGACTCAACGTCCCGTTCTATCCGGGGAGCATCGCCCGCGTCGCCGCAGTAGAGCCGGCCGACCTCGGCTGGAAGCTCGCCGGCAGGCGCCTCGGTGAGACAAGCGTCCCGGTACAGCGGTCCGGCCTGGACGGCCAGTCGCTGCCGTTCGCAGACGACAGCTTCGACGCTGCACTGTCGACCTGGACGCTGTGCACCATTCCCGACGTCGCCGCCGCATTGGGCGAAGTGCGTCGAGTCCTCAAGCCCGGAGGGACACTGCACTTCGTAGAGCATGGACTGGCCCCGGACGAGCGGGTGCGCCATTGGCAACGACGCCTCGAGCCGATGCAGAAGCGGATCTTCGGTGGATGCCACCTCACCCGCCCCGTCGTCGAACTGCTGACGACCGCCGGCTTCACCATCACCGAGCTCGACGTCTTCTACGAGGGCGGCTCGCCGAAGTTCCTCGGTGCCGATTCCCTCGGGATCGCCGAGTCTCCTTAGGCCGATCCTCTTCTGGACGAGGTCGCCGCCGTGCCCAACTACCGTCCCGATCGCGCGCCCGCGTCCCGGGCGGGTAGCGCATCGACGAGCGGAGCCGATGGACGATGCAGGTCTGCACCCACGCCTGCGAAATCCTCGGCGGCCTCAAACGAGACCGCTGCTGACTGACTACTTCCGGCGCCGGAAGCTCACGAGCTCCGCGCGGTCGCTTCCGCCGGAAACACCGACTTCTAAGACGGGGCCGATCCCTCGAGCGATGAACTTGTACTCGAGGACCTTCGGCTCGAGTCGGTTCTCGTTCCTGGTCATCAACACACGTCCCGGTCTGAAGTAGCCGAAGGGCACCTCGACCTGCTCCTTGAGGCTGAACACTTGCGCCCTGTCCTCCGCGTGGCCCTTGTAGTACTCCTCCCGGTAGCGCAAGCCGACCCTGGGTCGCGCGGGCAGAATAACGCCGGGCTGTGCCCCGTCGACGCCGGCCTCGAAGGAGCCCTCACGGGTGATGACCTTGCCGTTCTCGTACTCGGCCGTGGCCTCGCCGAAGTACCAGACGTTGCCGGCCCTGTCCTGCGCGTAGTAGTCGTCGGTCACCTCCACCGGCTTGCCGCCTTCTGTGACCACGTCGTGGATCACCCGTGCCGTGATCCCGATGGCGGTCGCTTTGATCTTGTCGGTGACCGTGACCACGACACGCCGCCTGGCCCCGCTCGAGTCGGTCTCGCGGTAGACCCAGCGGCTGCCCGGCTTCATCGGCCAGTAGGGGTTGTCGATATCGGTGGTGAAATCGGCCGGGTCGAGGTTCACCGACTGTCCGCCCTTGGGGAGCGGGTTCGATCTTTGCGGCTTCGCCGCAGCGGCGACCGCGCTGAGCGCGACCACGGCGCACATGGCGCCCACCGTCTGCGCAATCTTGCCCTTGGTGTTCATACCTTCTCCTGTCCGAACCGGCTGGTTGGTCAAGCCACGGAGTACACGCGCGACCGATGAGACTCCATTGCGGTGCCTCGGGCCGTTCGCACAGAACTAGTCGGATGGCTTGAGTCGAGCTGTCAGTCCTCGTCGCCGCTCTCGTTCTCGCCGTCGGCTTCTCCCGGGTCGCTGTCGGCGGCCTGGTTGATCACGTTGAAGCCCTTGTCGAGGTGGACGTCGACCTGGCTGCCGTCGGCTTGGGTTACCTCGACCTCGTAGGCGCCTTCCTCGTCACCGACCTCGGTCCCGGACACCTCGCCGCCGCCAACGTGGTTCAAGGCGACCGTCTTGGCGCGGTCGAGCGCCCGGCCCGCGATCGGCTTGTCGGTCTTGTCGTCGTCGCTGCCCCCGGTCGCTCCGGCGATCGCTGTTCCACCGAGCACGAGGGCCGCGATCGCGGCGGCTGCGATGCCTGCGCGCCTCAGCTTGTGGTTCATCGTGTCCGGTCTCCTTGTGTCGGCTGATCCTTTGTCGCTGACCGAGAATCTACGCCGGGAAGCTGAGATGACGCTGAGGCGGATCCCGGGCGGTCAGGGAGCCACAGCCGGACGGTCGCGCCGGCGCCGGGCAGCACCTCGGCCCGGCCGCCGTGCGCCTGTGCGATCGCTCGCACGATCGAGAGGCCCAGCCCGGCGCCGTCCCGGGTGCGAGCGACATCGCCCCGGGCGAAGCGCTCAAAGGCGCGCTCGGCGAAGTCCGTGGCGAACCCCTCACCCTGATCTGAGACCTCGACCTGGACGCCGGGCCCGGATCGACGGGAGCGAAGCACGATCCCGCCCTGGCCGTGGCGCAGTGCGTTGTCCACGAGGTTGGCGAGCGCCTGGCGCAGCCGCAGCTCGTCGGCGTACACGTAAACACCGTCACCGTCGCCGGCGTCGACCGAGATTGTGCGTCCGCGCTCGACGGCGCGGTCGGCGAACCGCGCCGCTACGCGGTCGAGCTGCTCCTGGAGTTCGAGCCGCTCGGGCCGAACGGGCAGCTCGCCCTCGCTCGTGCGTGCGACCAACAGCAGGTCCTCGGCCAACTGAGCGAGGTGATCGCACTCCTCGACGCAGGCCCTGAGCGCCTCGCGTACCTGTGGATCGTGTCCCCCGGCACGAAGCGCTCCCTCCAGCTCGGTCTTGATGACCGCGACCGGGGTGCGCAGCTCGTGGCTGGCGTCGGCCACGAAGCGCCGCTCGCGCTCGAACGAGCGTCGCAGGCGATCGAGCATCTCGTTCAGCGTCTCCCCCAGGCGACGGATCTCGTCGTGGGCAGCCGGAAGCGGGAGCCGCTCGTCCCCGCGGCTGAGCGATACGTCCCGGGCGCGGCGGCGCATCGCCTCGACGGGTCGCAGCCCGGCCGCCGCCAGCGCGTACCCGAGAATGGACGCCAACAGAACCGCAATAGGACCACCGATGGCAAAGGACGCCACGAGATTGCCAAGGGTGTCGTCGCGGTCCTGCAGGGACTGGCCGACCACCACCACCTGCGAGCCGCCTCCGGCCCGCGCGAACACCCGCGTCGTTCCTTCGAGGCCGGGCACCTTGCGCTCCACGAGCATCTCCTCGCCGGCGACGGCGCGATGCAGCTCGGCCGCGCTGAGGGCTTCGCCGCGGATGCCGCCGGTGCTGCCGAGCCCACTTCCGTCCGTTCCCCGCAGCTGCGCAAAGCCCTCCTCCGCGTCCCCGGCCGCTCCTGCCGACGGCGAGTGCGCGGCGAGCACGGCGGTAGCGCGGGCGGCGAGGCCCGCGGTGACGCTCTCGTTGAGATCGCTCTTCAACCGTAGGTACACGAACAGGCCGGCACCTGCGAGCACGATCATCATCGCGACCGCAAACGCGGCGGTCAGCCGGACGCGGACCGGCAGGCTTCTCACTTCCCTCCGTCCGTGCGCAGTCGGTAGCCCACTCCGCGCACCGTCTCGATCGAGCTCACCCCGAACGGCCGGTCGATCTTCTCGCGCAGGTAGCGCACGTAGACCTCAACGACATTGGAACGCTGCTCGCAGCCCAGATCCCAGGCCGCATCCAGCAACTGCGTCTGGGTGAACACCTGGCCCGGGCGGCGGATCAACGTCTCGAGCAGCGCGAACTCGCGCGCGGAGAGCTCGATCTCCGCCTCGCCGCGCCGGACCTCCCGAGTGGCAGGGTCGAGGCGCAAGTCGCCGGCCGCAAGCACGACCGGGCGCTCACCCGGGCCGCGACGTACCAACGCTCGCAGGCGCGCGGTCAGCTCGGCCAGCGAAAACGGCTTGGTCAGGTAGTCGTCCGCTCCGCCGTCCAGTCCGCGCACCCGGTCCTCGACCGCGTCGCGCGCGGTGAGCAGGAGCACCGGCACCCAGACGCCATCGGCGCGCAGCCGGCGGCAGGTCTCAAATCCGTCAAGACCCGGCATCATCACGTCGAGCACGATGACGTCATATTCGGTCGCGCCCACCGAGCGCAGCGCCTGCTCACCGTCGACCGCGACGTCGACGACCAACCCATCGAAGCGCAGGCCGCGACGGATCGCCGCAGCCATCCGCAGGTCATCATCCACGACCAGAACCCTCACGCTCCCATGATGGCGCCGCCCGCCTGAGAGCGAGATGAGAGACCACGGACGGTCGTGCTCGGCGTCCGTGGACCGTACGAGCTGCCGGCTTTGGGCAGCGGTTCGTCCGGGATTCCGGACGACCGTTCGACCGGTCCGCCCGCGACCGCGGCACGCGCAGCGGCGACAATCGTTTCCCGGACGGGCGCACTTGTGCCGCGTGGCTGCCGGACGCCGGCGCGGCTCGGTCGTAGCCGCCTCAGGCGCGTCTCAGCTGGCTCCCGTACGTTCGCTCCGTGCTTCTGACGCGAACGAATACGGAGGACGCGATGGCTGCTCGGGCGCCCACTGCACGATCGCTCGCCGGGCTCGGGCTCGTCGCGGCAACAATCGCGGCCGGCGGCGGCTGGGCCGCCGCGCCCGCGCGCGCCACGGCGGCGCCGGCGGAGTGCGGCACCTACTCCGGCCGCGGATGCGCGCCCGACAGCCGCCGCGTGGACCTTGCCACGCCGTCGTTCTCGAACCCCACGCAGGTACACAACCCGCTGTTCCCGGTCTCCGAGCTGCACTCCGTTGTCCTGCTCGGGCGCGAGGAGGGCCGGCGGTTTCGCTCCGAGACCACGCTGCTGCCCGGCACACGCACGGTGGTATGGAACGGGCAGCGAATTTCGGTGCTCGTGTCCCAGTACATGGCGTGGCGCGGCGGCCGCCTCGAGGAGGTGGCGCTCGACCGCTACGCGCAGGCCGATGACGGCTCGGTCTGGTACTTCGGCGAGGACGTCGTCGATTACGAGCGGGGCCACGTTTTCACGACCGAAGGCACGTGGCTGGCCGGTCGCGAGGGCCCGCCGGCGATGATCATGCCCGCGCACCCCCACGTCGGCGACGTTTTCCGGACCGAGAACGTGATCGGCATCGTCTTCGAGGAGGTCACGGTCAAGGCGGTCGACCGCACCGTCGCGGGACCGCACGGTCCGGTCGCCGGTGCGATGGTCGGCGAGGAGCTACACCTCGACGAGACGACCGAGCGCAAGACGTTCGCGCCCGGCTACGGCGAGTTCCTGACCGGCGCGAGGCGCAATGTCGAGGCGCTGGCGATCGCGGTGCCAGCCGACGCGCTCTCCGCCCCGGCGCCCGCGCCGCTCGAGCGCCTGGCGACGGGCGCCGAGGGAATGCTGGCGTCGGTCGAGACCGAGGACTGGCGGGCCGCCGCGGTCACGCTGCGGCGCATGCGCGTTGCCTGGCGCGAGCAGCGCGCGACCGACCAGCCACCGCTGATCGCCGCCCGCCTCGACGATGCGCTCGCCGCGCTGGGGAGAGCGGTCCGGGGCCACCGGGCGCGGCGCGCCTCACAGGCGTCGATCGCCGCCGCCCAGTCGGTGCTCGACCTGCAGCTGCGCCATCGCCCGCGCGGCGCCGTCGACCGCGACCGCCTCGAGCTGTGGTGCCAGCAGCTGCGGGTCGACGCCGCGGCGCATAACCCGGCGGCGGTCAGCGGCGACGCCGCCACGCTGGGCTGGATCCGCGATCGGATCGCGGACACGCTCGCGCCCGACGAGCTGCGCGCCATCGACGGCCGGCTCGGCGCCGTGCAGGCCGCCGCCGACGGCCCGCGGCTCGCGGCCGCGGCCGACCATGCGGCGCGGCTCGTCAGCCTTCTGCGCGCGTCCCCGCGGCTATAGGAGGCGTATGCGAAGCAGACCACCGGCGCGGCCACGTCGCGCGCGTTCGATTCGCCGCGCAACGCTCGCCGATCCCGGCTGCCGGCGACGCGGACGGCCGGAGCTCCTCACGCCCTTGTTGCTTCCAGTGCGCTTCCCTAGCGCACCTTCCGTGATGATCCCGCCGCCGGCCGGACTGTTCAAACAGGGCGTTAGCCGGGGTTTGACTAGTGGGCGGTCCCGGGCTCGAACCGGGGACCTCCTGCTTGTAAGGCAGGCGCTCTGACCAGCTGAGCTAACCGCCCTGATGGAAAGGATCGTAGAGATGCCTGCGCTGCCATCATGGGTGGCGATGGACGGGTCCGTCGCCTGGCGCGCCGCGCTGAACCTGGGCGCTTCACTCGCCGTGGTCGCGATCGTGCTCGGCGCCGCGCTGCCGCGGGTGTTCTTCGAGGACTACGGCTGGGCCGCGGGGCCCGGCGCGTGGGCCGCGTGCGCGCTGCTCGCCGGCGGGCTGCTGCGGCTCGCACCGCTGCCGGTCCTCGTGGGCGCAGCGCTCGCCGGACTTCCAGGCCTCGCCGGCGTGCTGCTGGACATGCACTGGCTCGGGCCGCCGTTCGGCGTCGTGCTGTTCGGGCTGTGGTGCGGGCGGCTGGCGGCCGGGCCGCGCGGCAACGAGCCGGTGGCCGCCTGATGGACCTCGGGCTCGCGGGGAAGGTGGCGCTCGTCACCGGCGGCTCCAAGGGGATCGGTTCGGCATTGCGGCCGGCCTCGCCGCGGAGGGCGCCCGCGTGGCGGTCGCCTCGCGCGACCCCGAGCGGGTGCGCGAGGCGGCCGCGCGGATCGGCGGCCACGGCGTGACGTTCGACTCCGACGACCTCGACGCGGTGCCCGGCGTGATCGCGGACGTGGAGTCGGCGCTCGGGCCGATCGACGTCTACATCGCCAACACCGGCGGGCCGCCGCCCGGCCAGGACCCGCTCGGCTTCACGCGCGAGCAGTGGGAGGCGGCGCATCGGACGCTCGTGCTCTCGCCGATGGCGTTCCTCGAGCGGCTGCTGCCCGGCATGCGCGAGCGCGGCTGGGGCCGGGTGGTGGCGGTCGGATCCAGCGCCGTGCGCGAGCCGATCGCAGGGTTGCAGCTCTCCAACGCGCACCGGCCCGGGCTGATCGCGGCGTTCAAGGTGCTCGCCAAGCGGTCCGCGGCCGACGGAGTGACGCTCAACACCGTGCTGCCCGGCCGGATCGCCACCGACCGCACCTACGCGACCTCCGGCTCGCCGGAGGCGGCCGAAGCCGCCGCGCGCGAGGCGGTCCCGGCCGGTCGCATGGGCCGCGTCGAGGAGATGGCGGCGGCCGCGGTCTTCCTCTCCTCCGCGCAGGCGAGCTACATCACCGGCACGACGCTGCTGGTCGACGGCGGGATGACCGCGTCGGTGTAGCGCCCTAGACTCCCTCGCGTGCGGGCCGTTAGCTCAATTGGCAGAGCAAGGGACTTCTGGAAGGAGCGCTAGTCGGGAGACCGCTAGTACGTCGGCGGCTATTTGCTGGAACCCCCTTAGAGCCCTGGGTACCGAGCCGGTTCGGTGACAATCCCACGGGATTGGGCGATCAGCAGGCAACCCCGCGGTGCGGGAGAGCCCTCAGAGGCCATACGCCGCCCACCCTAACGGGACCGCCGAGGGTGAAGAGATGGTCCAGACCGCAAGCCCGCGCCGGCGGCGCGGGTGGCCGGTGAAAGCCGGTGCGGCAGGTTAATCCCGTGGTTCTGGGTTCGAGTCCCAGACGGCCCACTCAGAGATCCAGCCACCCCGGCCGGTCGATCCCGGCGTACTCCTGGATGGCGCCGTAGATGCTCTGCACGATGAACGTGGAGTGGACGGCGATCCGGGCGGTGCCATACGGCAGGACGTTTCCCTTGAGACGCTTCGACGCCGGCGACGGGCGGTTGACCACCGCTCGGCGCAGGCAGCCGGGCGGAAGCGCCAGCCGCGCGAGCCACCACTCCTGGATCTCATCGAGCGCGAGGCCGTTGCCGAGGAAGCAGTTGACCGAGAACGAGACCGCCGCGTCCCGAACCCCGAAGCAGTTGCGCAGGAACGCGAGGAACGTGTCGAGCAGGTCCGCGTCGGCGTTGGCGAGCTGCACGGCGTTCCGGCTCTTGGAGCCTTCGGCCCAGTAGAGCATGCAGCCGCCTCGATGCACCGGGTCGGCGCGGCGCGCCAGCGCCCTGCCGTGCTCCTGTGCCGCGACGCGCCGCGCGCGGCACCGCTCCCGGCGCACCCGCATGCCGAGCAGCTGCCCGTTGCGGACGGGGTTGTTCGCAAGGAGCGCCGCCTGCTGCTCAGCCGTCAGCTCGATGTCGCGGACCCACAGGCTCACCGAGCCCTTGGACACTCCGAGCTGCGCGGCGATGGCGCCGAGCGCCATGCCGTGCACCCGGCGAAGCCGTCTAGCGTCTACGCGCGCCTCGGGTTTCACGAACATATGTTCGCATGCCCGGCGGACGGACCGGCGGTCGGTTCTTTGAACCCCGCCGCTAGCTCTCCAGTACCCCCAGCGAGAGTCGAACTCGCGCTTACGCCGTGAAAGGGCGCCGTGCTCACCGCTACACCATGGGGGCGCGCGGGGCTCATTCTACGGCCGCCCGGCGTAAGCTCCGGCGGGTGGCCGTGAACGTCACCTCCGGCTCGGAGCCGCGCCGCCGCCGGCGGCGGACGCCCGAGATCGCCGAGCACGAGATCATCGCGGCCGCCGAGGCGCTGTTGCGCGAGCGGCCGTTCCGGGAGCTGACCGTCGACGAGGTGATGCGGCGGACGGACCTGTCGCGGCCGTCGTTCTACGTCTACTTCCGCGACCGCCACCACCTGGTCCTGCGCGTCGTCGAGCGCATCGGCGGCGAGCTGTTCACGATGGCGGACCGCTGGTTCAAGGGCGAGGGGGACGGGC
>JAABUS010009698.1_pt1 | contig 10104 bp, 11 predicted proteins | sample 5560161 | NCBI WGS metagenome assembly JAABUS01 (sample SAMN10711885, study PRJNA513376) | rock metagenome | isolation source: Antarctica rocks | place: Antarctica: Victoria Land, Trio Nunatak nord | collected 2016-01-04
TCGCGGTGCGCCGACCCAGCGTCACCACCGCGCTGCACGTTCTGGAAGGCAACCGCCTGATCCGCGCCGACCGCGGCTGGCTGACGATCCGCGACCGCGTCGGGCTGGAGGAATTCGCGGGCGATGCCTATGGTCGGTCCGAAGAGGAGTATCGTCGGCTGATCGGACCGCTCAAATAGAACCGAACCCGTTGTATTTCGCAATTAAATCTTATCATGTTTAACAAATGCGAAGGCGCGCGCTTTTCGTTTCGTCAAGGAGCTTGCACGAGGGTCGTCGTACGACCTCACGAGCTTGACGAATAGCGGACTGCCATCCCCCACCCTCCTCCGGCAGGACGCTTAAGGCCCCCGCGTTCGCACGGCGTTCCCCCCAACGCCAGGTGATCACCGCGCGGGGGCCGCCCTTTTCGCTTCCGGCTCTCTTCTTTCCGCCATGTCCTCCAGATAGTCCCCCGCGGCGTTGACGCCCGCCGCCGCGGCCAGTCCGACGATCGCACCCGCGCCGACATCGCTCGCATAATGCGTGCATCGCGGGATCTGCAGCGCCGCGATCACGGCCGCCGCCGCGTAGGCGGCAGGGCCAGCTTCGGGATAGTCATGCGCAACCGCCGCCGCCACCGCCACCGCGCCCGCTGTGTGCCCGGACGGAAAACTGGACTCGTCGTGCTCGCGGCTCTGCCCCGGCGCCATCTCGTAGCGGCCTTCCTCTACCAGCAGAGTGGGCCGCGTACGATCGACCCTGTGCTTGACGAGCGTTTTCATCCCCGTCGCCACGCTGTGCGCCGCGATCATCCGCACACCCACCAGCACCAGCCTGCGGTCGCCCCGGTACAGTCCCCACCCGATTACGCCCGCGCACAGGATCCGCATCGGCGGCTGGTCGCTGACGTCGCTCAGCACGCCCAGCACGCGCATCGCGGGCGACCGGCTGATCGGCGCGACCGCCTTGGCCACCGCCACATCCGCCTTTTCCACGATCGTCGCGTCCGCGGGCGCGTCCGGAATATCGTCCAGTATCTCGCTCATATATGCGTTCTACTTGACCAAACCTCTCTACTTGAAGAGCCCGGTACCGTAATTCTTCTTGGCCGACTTCTTGGGTTCGGGCCGCGCCGCCGCACGCGCCGCCGCTTCGGCATCGTGCGTCGACAATTTGAGGTAGACGCCATGCGCGCGCTTCAACCGCACGCGCTCGGCCTCCGTCTTGGCCTCGCCGATCGCGACCAGCGTTTCGGCCGCCTTGGCCTGATAGTCTTCGGCGCTGCTCATCGGCGGGGTCCTTCGCGGGCTAAAATCAATCCCGCCGCAAAGCGTGGCCGCTTTACCGCGCGCGCGCAAGCGTGCCGCCGGATCGGAAGAACAACCCGCTTTCCTACAGCAAACCAAGTCGGTTACTTCCGCGTCCCATGAAGAACCGAACCCCCCGCGAAGACCGCCCGCCGCTCCCGGACTTCGACCCGGTCCCCCCAAAGTGCAACCGCCACGACGGCGGAGGGGCTTAAAGGCTCCGTCGGCCTGCAAGGCCGATGGAATGCCCCCGGAGGTTGGACCCCGCTCCGCCAGCGCGCCTTCGTCGAAGCGCTCGCGGACACCGGATCGGTCAGCCGCGCCGCCGCGTCCGCCAACATGAGCCCCGAGTCCGCCTACTTCCTCCGCCGCCAATCCGGCGCGGAAAGCTTCCGCCGCGCGTGGGAGGCCGCGCTCGACTTCGGCATCGTCCGCCTGAAGGACATCGCTTTGGAACGCGCGATCGAAGGTGACCTCGTCCCCGTCATCGCGGGCGGCAAGATTCACGGCTACAGGCGCGTCCGCAACGACCGCCTGCTGATGTTCGCGATCCGCATGAACGACCGCGCCCCGGACGGACGCCGCCAAAGCGCGACGCAGTTCCAGCCCCGCCGGGCGACGCGCCCGCATCGACCGTCACCGTCGAGACCCTCACCGCGTCCGAAGCGCAGGATGCCGCCGCCGCGCGTATCGCCGCCTTCACCCCCGTCGATCTCAGTCCGTCGCAGCAGGCCGAGCTCTACGACTCCCTCGCCGCCGAGGCGCGCCGCCGCGCCGACCTCCTCCCCGCCCAGGACCCGGACGAGCCGTACCTCACGCCCGAGGACGTGGACCGCGCCGACCTCGCCCTCCTCGCCTCCCCCCACGGCGACGCGGCCGAAGAGCCGGCACGCGCGCCGCACGAACGCCCCTGGTATCGCCTCCACGACGAAGTCGGCGCGCAGGCGATCGACGACGCGGTGGCGAGCGTCGAGGCCGCGAAGAAGGCGGGCTATTTCGACGACCCTGATCCTCCCCGTACCGGGGAGGGGGACCGCGACGCGACGCGGCGTGGTGGAGGGGGTTCGGAACACGTCGCAACGCTCATGATCGAAGCTGCGTCGATCTTGCCTGACCCCCTCGCCGCTATCGCCGAGCCTCTGTCGCCAGGAACCGGCAAGCCGCTGCGCCCCTACAAGAAGCGCACTCCCAAACCGCCGTTCGTGGGTCCGGGGTAGGCAGCGGCTCGCGCTGTGTCGGTGTCGGTCGGCGAACCGCGCCGATCTCCAACGTCGCCTGCTCGGGATTGACGAACAGAAAGCTCGAAGTCCCCGCCAACCGCCCGCCCCAGCCCGAAGCCACACCCGTACCGCGAACGCGATCCGCCCCGGCGCATGCAGCATCGCGTCCCAATACCCCGCGAAGCGCTCCCCCCGCGCGCACACGAACTGAATGTCCCAATTCGCCCGATCGCAATCGAGCGCCATCCGCATCTCCTCGCGATGCGCGGGCGTGACGGGCTCGAGGCGGACGTGCGTGCCGGTGAGGGTGCGGGGTTGGAGGTGAACGGTTGATACCCTGGGGCTGCTGCCGACCGAGAGCACAATGTCTGCTTACCGACCGAATTCGCAAGAACCAGACATTCGGGCGCGGTGAAGAGCGACGGCGTATCAGGTTCGATTTTAAGATGCGCGAGCGCGCTGCGCGCGTTAAAGCCTGAAAAATGGCGAGGCGGTCCGACATTCGCGCTCGCGGCTGATGCCTGGTCGGTATTGACTATCAGCGCGGGCGTGCGGTCCGCGACAGGGGAACACCATGTCCGACAAGGCGCCCAAGGACAGCGAGCAGCACGCCGCCGAAGCCGACGTGGAGGCTTTCGAGCACGACCTCGGGCCGTTCGTCATCGCTGCCGAAACGACGCGGATGCCGATGGTGTTCACCGACGCGCGCGAACGCGATCATCCGATCATCTTTGCGAACGACAGCTTCCTCAAGCTTACTGGTTACGATCGTGACGAGGTGTTGGCGCAACGCTTCGACTTTCTGCTGGCAGCCGGCACCGACACCGGGCGCGCGGAGATCGAAGCGGGCTTTGCGGACGATCGTGACGATAGTTTCGAAATCTGCGCGAAACGAAAGGACGGCAGCGCATTCTGGGCATCTCTGTTCATCAATACGGTCCGTGACGAAGCAGGCGAGGTGGTACAACATTTCGTGTCGCTCGTGGATCAGTCGCGACATCACGCCGCGCAAGACCACGCACAGATGATGATCGAGGAACTGAACCATCGCGTGAAGAATACCCTGGCGACGGTCCAGTCGATCGTCGCACAAGCCGTGCGAAATCATTCCGAGCCGTCGATCGTACGCGAATCCATCGAATCGCGGATCGGCGCACTGTCGCGCTCGCACGACCTGCTGTCGCAGGAGAAATGGGGCAGCGCGGGATTGCGCGACTTGGTAGCAACGGCGCTCGAACCGTTCCGTGTGGTCGACGGACCTTCCGAACGGTTCGAGATGGAAGGCGAAAACGTCCGGCTGTCGCCCAAGGCCAGCTTGGCGCTTGGCATCGGCCTTCACGAACTCGCAACCAACGCGGTTAAATATGGTGCCTTGTCGAACGAGACGGGCTCGGTTTCGATTACCTGGTCCATGAAAAACAAGTCCGACGAACGGTGGCTGTGCCTGCACTGGTGCGAGAAGGACGGCCCCCCGGTCGTGGCACCTTCGCGACGTGGCTTTGGCTCGCGTGTAATCGAACAGGGGTTATCCCACGAACTTGGCGGACAGGTCACGCTTGACTACCAGGCCGAAGGTATCGTTTGCACCATCTACGTTCCGGCCCCACATGTGGTGAATGACGGATGACCAACTGCTCGCCGGCAAGCACATCCTCATCGTCGAGGACGAAATGCTTGTCCTGATGGCAATCGAGGACATGATGAGCGATCTGGGCGCGGAGTCGGTCACCGCGGCGGCGACTGTGGAGCAAGCGCTGGACCTGATTTCTTCCCGACATTTCGATTTCGCGACGGTCGACGTCAACCTCGACGGCGTCCGAAGCGACCCGGTCGCCGATGCCCTGGGTGTCGACAACGTTCCATTCGCGTTCTCGACCGGCTACGGTAACCATTCGATGGACAGCGCTTATGGTGAGCAGCTTGTCCTGAGAAAGCCCTATGATCGAAGCGGCCTGACGCAGATCGTCAACCAGCTATTTCCCTGTTAAATCCGACGATCGCCCCGGCAGGCGGGAAACGCGCGGCGCGATAGCTTATCACGTCTGGCAAGCGTCGGCGTGCGCGGGCTCGGCCACCGCCCCGAGCCTTTCCAGGATCCAGGCGTCGACGTAGCGCTCGACCTTCGTTGCGATCGCGGTGCCCATGCGGTTGAAGGCGTGCGGACTCTCCGGGGCGATCAGGAGTTCGGAATTGCCGCTCGCCTCTCGCCATCGTGCCTCCATGCGCTCGTTATCCTCGAGCAGCATATCCTTTGTGCCCACCACGAAAAGGGCGGGCGGCAGACCCGAAAGATCGGCGTACAGAGGAGAGATCGCCGGATCGCGCCGTTCTTCCTCGGTCATGTCGGGGGTCAGCTTGCACAGGGTCGCCCGCACGGTGGGCCCGTGCAGCACAAGCGTTTCGGGTCCGGCGGCGCGCACCATGGCAGTGCCCGCGAAGTCGTATAAGCCGAAGAACAGCACCGCGCCCGCAACCTGTGGGATGGGCGACCCGCGATCGCGCAGTCGGAGCAACGTGGCCGCGGCGAGATGCGCGCCGGCGGAGGAACCCTTGACGACGATACGGTCCGTGCCGAACTCGCTCATGGCCTGTTCGATCGTCCACACCGCCGCCGCTTCGCAATCGTACACCAGCGCGCTGATTGGATTGGCGAGCGCCAGTCGATAGTCGACGCTCACCACCGCAACACCGATCCGGGCGGCCAGCTCGGCATTCTGATCGTCGGCCATCCGGGCGTTGCCGATCGTTCACCCGCCACCGTGACAGTCGAGTATGACTCCGCGGCACTCCCCCGTCGGCCGAAATATCCTGAGCTTCACGGGTCGATCGAGCGCCACGATCCTTCTCGGAGTGCGGGTTGCGCTCGTCTGGCCGCCTCGAACAAAGGGATAGATCTCAGCCAGCCGCAACAGCGCGTTCAGTGCGACCCGTCCGAACGCGGTCTCCATCCGCAGTCGGGGAAGCATCGCCAGCTTCTTGTTTACGCGCCGGGCTTCATCGAGATCTTCCGGAGTAAAGTCGGGCTGCATCGCAGGTGAACGCAGCGCGTGTCGTTTGCGGTCCCGATCCGCCAGGGGAAACTGCGCGCGCACTGCACAATCATCTCTACCAGCGCATTCGACGCGTCGCTTGAACGGCAACGCGGCTGGAGTCATGTCTTGGATTGGAGCGGCAATGACCGGGCCCAACGCGGGTATAGAGCGGCGTGACGTCGGACGGGCGGAGCCGCCCAAGGTTCCGGCGAAGCGAAGCATCGCTGGAATGGCGGTGGAGGTTTTGCCTGGTTGACCGGCAGCCCGCCAGCCGGGCGTTCGCGCTCTCTTCGCGCAGGCGCGCTTGGCGGAACGCGCCGCCAGTGTTATAACTTCCGTATGAACATGAAGCTCAAGATCATCAGGATCGGCAATTCGGCGGGCGTGGTCCTGCCCAAGGAGCTGCTCTCGCACCTCCGCGTGGAGCAGGGGGACACGCTTTACGCGTCGGAGGCGCCGGGGGGCGTTCGGCTGAGCGCGTCCGATCCGGACTTCGAGGCCAGGATGGCGCTGGCCGAAAAGATCATGCGTGAGGATCGAGACATCCTGCGCGTCCTCGCCAAGTGACGAGCCCGGCCAAATGACAAATCCGGAACGCGTCGAGCCGGTCTGGCTCGACGCTGCCTTGGCCTATGCCGTGCATGACCGGCAACTCGCCGAACATGGCGGGGGCAGCGGCGTGCGCGATGCCGGATTGCTCGAATCCGCGCTCGCCCGCCCAGTCAACGGCTGGGCCTACGGCACCGACGACCCCGCCGCGCTGGCCGCCGCCTACGCATTCGGCGTGGCCCGCAATCACCCCTTCGTCGACGGCAACAAGCGAACCGCCTGGGTGCTCGCGCGGCTGTTCCTCGCGGTTAACGGGCAGGACCTGCGCTTCACCGCCGAGGATGCAATCGCAGCGATGATGGCGCTTGCGACCGGGGAGCTTGGCGAGGAGCAGATGGCGGAGTGGTTTCGCGCTCGGCTAGCTAGGAGGCGAGACCGCGGCGCGGTGATCTGACGCGGGAGTAAATCCCGCGTCGTGACGTCGGACGGGTTCTGCCGACGACGGGCCGGCAGCCCCTTTCCCCCTCTGTTGTAGTTTAGGATAAACTCATCACTCAAAAAAGTTTGCTAGCTCTGATTTACATGACAGGTGCGATTGTAATTTCGATCGTTCTCTCTGCCTTGGTCGGTTTAGGCGGCGTAGGGGCATCAGATACGTTGTTCTTTATAATGACGCTCATGGTGACCGCGATGATAATTGTTAGTGTACTTTATCTCCGAGATAAGTCTGGTGATCAGCGAGAATTTATTAAGAACATGATGTTTGTAGTGACCGGTAATGCGTTTATACTCGTAAGTATCGTCTTTTGTTCAATTGAGACATGATGGCTGTCAAAAACTTGGTTACTTATAGTTTAGAATTCCGGCGAATTCCGAGGACACAATTCCGGGGACACCATAATTCATAATTCCGGGGACACAATAAGTCCGTAATTCCGGGGACACAATAAATCCGGGGACACATAATTCCGGGGATACAATACCTAATTGCCGGAAACTCAGGGACGCAATACGGATGCTCCAATTAAGCTTGAGATAGGTATTGTGTCCCTGAAACTCGACGTAAATTAACGTAGGGTGTTAGGCTTTATTTTTAGCCTCTTTAGGAATGTAATGATCAGAAATGAGGTGCTCACCGTTGTTGGTTGGATCTTGATCGGCGCGGCTTTTATCGGGTTCGTTGTCGTTCAGATTATGTCCTCACCCGGGTATCAACCTTCACTAACTCCTTTGATTGGGTCGGGACTCATCTCATTTCTGTTCGTTATGAACACTCGGAGCAAAAACCCGGCAGTTACTAAAGAGCGGCCTTGGTTAGTCATAGCACTTGCCTTGATGTTCTTCGTGAACATTGCTGGACTATACAATCGAGTTAGCGGTCAAGATCCAACCAAGTTTTCAGCTGTATTTCCGTACGTGCCTATAATGGGTCTGGCATTAGTGTTGGGGGCCTATGCCGTATACAAGCGTCGCAAATAGTGGCGAAAGCTGGAAGTGTAAATAATTGGCAGAAGCGACGCGGCAAAGCCGCGCCGTGACGTCGGACGGGTTCTGCCGGGGTGCCCGGCCTCCCCGTTGGCCGGATGTTCGCGCTCTCTTCGCGTGACCCGGCGATTGCTAGAGCATGTTTCGATCTGGCTGATTCAACAGGGATTTCCAAGAGGGCTGCGATCTGATTCAAGCTGCGTGCCGGCAGAGGAGGCGGGCATGCATGACCAGGGCGCTGTCGGTTGATCTTCGCAGGCGTGTAATCAAAGCCATTGAAGACGGAGCGTCCTGTCGGCAGGCGGCTACCCGCTTCGGGGTGAGCGCATCGAGCGCGATCCGGTGGCATGCGCGGTCGAAGACGGCGGGCGATGCCACGCCCAGACCGCAGGGCGGCGATCGCCGCTCGGGCAGGATCGAGGCACATGCCGCTGTGATCCTGGGGGCCCTGGAGAGGAAGTCGGACATCACCCTGGCCGATCTGCGTGCCGAGCTTGCAGGACACGGGATCGGCGTCAGCATCGCCGGCTTGTGGCGCTTCTTCAAACGCCGGCGGATCACGCTCAATGAGTTCCGGGGACACAATGAGTTCCGGGGACACGGTGAGTTCCGGGGACACAATACTTAATTAGCTTCACAAAGCGTCGCGGCAAAGCCGCGGCGTGACGTCGGACGGGTTCTGCCGGGATGCCCGGCAGCCCCGCCGGCCGAGCGTTCCGCGTCTCACTCGCTAGCTTGCGCTAACTCGGTGCGCTTCACTCCTCCCCCATCCTCAACGCCGCGATAAATGCCTCCTGCGGGATGCTTACACTCCCATATTCGCGCATCCGCTTCTTCCCCTCCTTCTGCTTGTCGAGCAGCTTCTTCTTGCGGCTGATGTCGCCGCCGTAGCATTTGGCCGTCACGTCCTTCCTCATCGCCGCGATCGTCTCGCGCGCGATCACCTTGCCGCCGATCGCGGCCTGGATCGGGATCTTGAACAGATGGCGGGGGATCAGGTCCTTCAGCCGCTCGACCATGCCCCGCCCGCGCGCCTCCGCCGTGCCGCGGTGCGTGATCATCGACAGCGCGTCGACCGGCTCGTTGTTGACCAGGATGTTCATCTTGACCAGATCCCCCTCGCGGGTGCCGATCTGCGTGTAGTCGAAGCTGGCGTACCCCCGGCTGATCGACTTCAGCCGGTCGTAGAAGTCGAACACGACTTCGTTCAACGGCAGCTCGTAGACCAGCTGCGCCCGCCCCGCGACGTACGTCAAATTCTTCTGGATACCGCGCCGATCCTGACACAGCTTTAGAATTGCTCCCAGATGCTCGTCGGGGACGTAGATCGTCGCCTGGATCCAAGGCTCCTCGATCGACGCGATGCGCGTCGGGTCGGGCATGTCGGCGGGGTTGTGCAGCTCCATTTCCATCGCGCCGGACGGGTCGGCATGTGCGAAATGGATGCGGTACACGACGGACGGCGCGGTCGTGATCAGGTCGAGGTCGTACTCCCGCGTCAGCCGCTCCTGGATAATCTCCAGGTGCAGCAACCCCAGGAACCCGCACCGGAACCCGAACCCGAGGGCCGCGGAGGACTCCGTCTCGAACGAAAAACTCGCATCGTTCAACCGCAGCCGCGAAATGCTTTCCCGGAGCTTGTCGAAGTCGTTGGCGTCGACCGGGAAAAGCCCGCAGAACACGACCGGCTGGACTTCCTTGAACCCCGGCAGCGCCTCTTTGGCCGGGTTCTTCAACTCGGTGATCGTGTCGCCGACGCGGGCCTGCGCGACTTCCTTGATCTGGGCTGTAATGAACCCGATTTCGCCCGGCGTAAGTTCGGCCAGCGGTTCGATCTTGGGCCGGAACGCGCCGACGCGGTCGATCAAGTGCGTCGATCCTTGCGCCATGAACTTGATCGTCATGCCCTTGCGGATCGACCCGTCGATGACGCGGACGAGGATGACGACGCCCAGATACGGGTCGTACCAGCTGTCGACCAGCATCGCCTTGAGCGGCGCGGCGGCGTCTCCCTTCGGCGGCGGCACGCGTTCGATGATCGCATCGAGGATCGCCTCGATCCCGATGCCGGACTTCGCGGACGCCAGGATCGCGGTGTCGCCGGGAAGCCCGATGATATCCTCGATCTCCTGGCGCACTTTCTCCGGCTCCGCCGCGGGCAGGTCGATCTTGTTGATGACGGGCACGATCTCATGATCATGCTCGATCGACTGGTACACGTTGGCGAGCGTCTGCGCCTCGACGCCTTGCGCGGCATCCACAACGAGCAGCGCGCCTTCGCACGCCGCCAGGCTTCTACTTACCTCATACGCGAAGTCGACATGCCCGGGCGTGTCCATCAGGTTGAGGACGTGGCCCTTATAGTCGAGGCGCACCGTCTGCGCCTTGATCGTGATCCCGCGCTCCTTCTCGATGTCCATGTTATCAAGGACTTGGCTCGACATCTCGCGCTCGGTCAGGCCTCCGGTCGTCTGGATCAGCCGGTCGGCGAGCGTCGACTTGCCATGGTCGATATGGGCGATGAGGGAG
>JAABUS010009699.1_pt1 | contig 10103 bp, 12 predicted proteins | sample 5560161 | NCBI WGS metagenome assembly JAABUS01 (sample SAMN10711885, study PRJNA513376) | rock metagenome | isolation source: Antarctica rocks | place: Antarctica: Victoria Land, Trio Nunatak nord | collected 2016-01-04
ACCGCGGTGGTCGTCCCGCCGGCCACCACGAGGACCCCGAACAGCGCCGCCTCGATGACGGCGAGCCGGGCCAGGGTCTGGTTGACCGGGTGCAGCGGCAACCCGGTGACCTGGACGTCCCCGTCGCGGCCGGCCACGGCCAGAAGTCGGTAGTCGCCTATGGACAGATCGGCGCCCGATGCGTGCGCGCCGGGCGGCAGGGCAGCGAGGCGGGCCGTGTCCGCGGCCGTGAACGCGAGCGGGCGGTTGGTCCCGTCCTCGCTCACCTCGGCGGCCTGGGTGACCTTCCCACCGACCAGCCGGATCCCGATCGTGCCGACGGACTGGCCCGGGACGACCTCGTGCCCGTCACCGTCCCGGCCCCGCTCGAGGCTGGCCGAGAACCGGCCCCCGGCGGCGGCGAGCTGGTTGTCCAGCTGACCGAGCAGGAACGAGCGCAGGAACAGCGCCGTGGCCGCGCCCAGCACGGCACAGGCGACCAGCAGGATGACCGCCAGCCCGACGGTGAGCCGGCCGCGCAGTGTCCTGTTCGGACGCCAGCGCGACCGCCGCCCGGCCGCGGCCGGGCTCACGAAGGCGGCCGCAGGATGTATCCGGCGCCCCGGACGGTGTGGATCATCGGTTCCCGGCCGGCGTCGATCTTCTTGCGCAGATAGCTGATGTAGAGCTCGACGATGTGCGCTTCCCCGCCGAAGTCGTAGCTCCAGACCCGGTCGAGGATCTGCGCCTTGCTCAGCACCCGCCGCGGATTGCGCATCAGGAACCGCAGCAACTCGAACTCGGTCGCGGTCAGCTCGATCCGGACGCCACCACGGTGCACCTCGTGCGCGTCCTCGTCCAGCGTCAGGTCGCCGACGGTCAGCCCCGAGGCGTCGGCGGCGCGGGCGGCGCCGGCCCGCCGCAGCAGTCCCCGCAACCGGGCCAGCACCTCCTCCAGGCTGAACGGCTTGGTCACGTAGTCGTCGCCGCCGGCCGTGATCCCGGCGATCCGGTCCTCGACGGCGTCGCGGGCGGTGAGGAACAGCACGCACACGTCCGGGGCGGCCGACCGCATCCGGCGCAGCACCTCCAGACCGTCCAGGTCCGGCAGCATCACGTCGAGCACGACCGCGTCCGGTCCGAACTCGCGGGCGATCCGGACGGCGTCGAGACCGGTGTGCGCGACCTGCACCGACCAGCCCTCCCGCCGCAGCACGCTGCCGAGCACGTCGGCCAGGCTGCGCTCGTCGTCCACGACGAGGACCCGCGGGGAGCCCCCGTCGGACCGGACCAGCCGGGGCTGCCCGTCGGAGGCGGGCCGGTCGGAGATCACCCTGAAATCATGCCTGGTCCCGGTGTCCGGACCCTCTGAGTCGGCTCAGAGGTGGCACGCGGTCCGCTCTGAGCCGGGTCAGAGCATCGCCGCGCAGGCTCCCCGACGGACGATCCCGCACCGCAGTCACGAAGGAGCCCGATGGGCCAGATCAACGGCCTGCCCGCACACGTCCTCATCGTCCACTTCGTGGTCGTCGGCGTGCCGCTGTCCGCGCTGCTGGTGGTGGCGTCAGCCGTCTGGCCGCCCGCCCGGCGCCGGCTCGGGCTGACGACGCCGGTGGTCGCGCTGGTCACGCTGCTGTCGGTGCCGGTGGCGACGAACGCCGGCGAGTGGCTGGAGCGCCGGGTGCCGGACGACCCGCTCGTCCGGGCCCACGTGCGGCTCGGCGACTCGTTGCTGCTGTGGGTGATCGGGCTGGTCGTGGTCGCGGCCGCGGTCTGGGCCGTGGACCGGGTCGGCGCCGCGCGGCAACCGGTCCCGGTCGGGGCCGCCGGGAGCGCGCCGGGCGTCCGGGAATCCTCGCCGCTGACCGGACCCGCCGTGCGGATCGTGCTGGCCGTGCTCGCGGTCCTGGTCGCCGCCGGCTCGATCGTCCAGGTCTACCGGATCGGCGACTCCGGCGCCCGCGCCGCCTGGCACACCGCGGTCCAGTCGACCGCCCGCACCGGCGACGGCTGAGCGGGGACACCCGCGCCTCAGTCCACCAGGAGCCGGACCGCGGTCTCGGCGAACCACTTCTCGTACGCGGCCGGGGTCCAGCCGCGGTGCCGGGTCGCGCCCTCGTACAGGGCGGGGTCCATGAGCAGCCACAGCTGGTCGATCGCGCGGCGGCGGCTCAGGCCGGCCCGCAGCGGGGCCTGCCGGCGCAGCCCGTCGACGATCCAGCCGACCGTGGCCGCCCGCTGCGCGGCCAGCTGCCGGGCCAGCTCCGTGAGGGTGTCGTCGGTCGCCGCGGCCTGGAAGGCGGCCAGCACCAGGCCGGCCGAGCGGGTCATGGCCGGTCGCAGCACGCGGGCGACCACGGCCAGGAACTCGGCCGCCCCGGCGGCGGCCTCGGCGTCGGCGACCCAGGCCCGGTCGAGGACGGCGACCGGTTCGTGGTCGCCGGCGATGGCCACGTCGATGGCCGCCTTGAGCAGCCGGGCCTTCGACCCGTACAGGCGCTCGAGCGTCGGCACGGAGACGCCGGCGGCGGCGGCGACCGACCGCATGGTCGTCGCGGCATAGCCGACGCGGACGAACTCCGCCGCGGCCACGGCGACGATGCGCTCGCCGGTCCGCCGGGCCTGCTCGGACCGCTGCGGCGACCGGTAGACCCGGCGCCCCTTGCCGTCCGCGGAGCTGACTGGCACTCTTCCCACATTAGCTATGGACTGCCCATAGTGAAAGTGGAGCCGTCATGCCACCCACGCTGAAGCACGGGAAGATCTGCCACGTCGAGCTGCCCGCGGCCGACCCCGAGTCGTCGGCGGCGTTCTACGAGCGCGTGTTCGGCTGGCGACCGCGGCGGCACAGCGGCGGCGCGATCAGCTTCGACGACTCGACCGGCGAGGTCAGCGGTCACTGGGTCCCGAGCCGGCCGGCGGCCGGCCCCGGCGTCCTGATCTACCTCTGGGTCGACGACATCGACGCCGCGATCCGGGACGTCGAGGCCGCAGGGTGCGCCGTCCTGCAGGGGATCGGCGCCGACCCGGGCGAGCTGACCGCCCGCTTCCGCGACCCCGGCGGCAACATCATCGGACTGTACGAGGAGCCGCGCGCATGACCACCGTCCAACCCCAGCTCTGGGTCGACCGGGGCGCCACCGCGATCGAGTTCTACCGGGCCGCGTTCGGGGCCGAGGTCGAGCACCGCGTCGGTGCCGGCGAGGACGTCGTCGCGCAGCTCACGGTCGGCGGCGCGGCGTTCTGGATCGCGGCCGTCACGCCGGGCGGCGACCGCCTGGTGCCTCGGGACGCCGGCGGCGCTACCGGGCGGACGCTGCTGGTCGTCGACGATCCGGACGCGACGTTCGACCGGGCCGTGGCCGCCGGCGCGACGGCCCGCTCGCCGGTCGGCGACGAGCACGGGTGGCGGATCGGGCGCATCGCCGACCCCTTCGGCCACGAATGGGAGATCGGCACCCCCACGATGCCGTGGCCACCGGAGGGGTGATCACCGTCAGCCGATGGCGGTGCCGAAGGACAGTCCGATGGCGTAGGTGAGGGCGAGCCCGAGCGCCCCGCCGAGCACGACCCGCAGGACCGCGCGGCGGCTGTCGCCACCACCGATGCGGGCGCTGACCGAGCCGGCGAGGCCGAGCGCGACCAGCACCGCCGCGAAGGTGACCGGGACGCGCAGGGACGGCGGCGGCAGCAGGATCGCCAGCAACGGCAGGATCGCGCCCAGGACGAAGGCCAGCGCCGACGCGAGCCCGGCCTGGGCCGGGTTGGCGAGCTGCTCCGGATCCAGGTGCAGCTCGGCGTCGAGGTGGGCCGCTAGCGGGTCCAGCGCGGTGAGCTCGGCCGCGACGGCCCGGGCGGTGGGCGCCGACAGGCCCTTCTGCCGGTAGATCCCGATCAGCTCGGCCAGCTCCTGCTCCGGCGTCTCGGCCAGCTCACGGCGTTCGATGGCGACCTGGGCGCGCTCGCTGTCGCGCTGGCTGCTCACCGAGACGTACTCGCCCAGCGCCATCGACACGGCCCCGGCGACGAGGCCGGCCAGCCCGGCGGTGAAGATCGGACCCCGGTCCGTGGTCGCCCCGGCCACGCCGACGACCAGCCCCGCGACCGAGACGATGCCGTCGTTGGCACCGAGCACGCCGGCCCGCAGCCAGTTCAGCCGGCCCTTCGTCGCCGCGGTATGCGGCTCGTCGGGATCGCTGTACGTCCAGCCGGGTTCGGTCACCGCTCCAGGGTGCGCTTCCGCCCCGGCCACCCGCCGACCGGGCAGCGCCGTGCGCTCAGCGGGACAGCGCGGCGTCCACCTGGTTGTCGAAGCGGGTCAGCAGCTGGACCACCTCGGGCTGCTCCAGCGCCTCGGTGATCCGCTGCGCGCCGGCGCCGACCGGGCCGGCCGGGTCCAGGTCGGGGTCGGTGTCCTTGTCCCCGAAGTGGCGGGCGTAGCGGACCGCGGCCGCGGTGAGGTCCCGGCCCTGGGAGAGGCCGTCGCCCAGCGCTGCGGTCAGCAGCCGCAGGTCCATGCCGTCCAGCGCGGCGTCCACCGCGCGGCGGATCTCCCGGGCCCGGTCCGGGTCGGGGGTGGCCAGCTCACCCTTCGACAGCCGGCGGTCGACCGTGCGGGCCAGCAGCACCACTCGCATCACGTCGTTCGGCACCCCGCGGACCGCGCCGAACACCGCGACGTACTTGCGGATGGGGAACAGCAGCACCCGCCGGCCCACCGCGGCGACCCGCCGGACCAGCCCGCCGCCCTCGTCCACCCACAGCGGCTCCAGCCGGCCGGCCGGATAGTCCCGGCCGTGCGCCCGCAGGGCCCGGCTGACCGCGGTCCGCACCGCCCGGGCCCGGATCGCGTCGTCCAGCAGCGGCACCGGCACGAACCGGGCCGCCGCCGCGGCGATGCCGCACGCGGCCCACTGGCTGACCAGGGCGGGAGAAGGTGAGTCGACCATGCCCCCAGCCTTCCAGGTCCGGCCCCGCCGGTGAGCGGGGCACGTCGGGGGTGAACGATCGCAGGGTGGCGGTCCCGAGGTTTTCCCATGGCTGAGCCCGGCGGCGCCGCGGAACAGCCCGACGAGCTGCCCGCCCACGCGTCGGCGCACCTGCTGTCCACATCGGTGAGCAGGCTGAACCGGCTGCGCGCCGGCGTGCTGGGCTGCAACGACGGGATCACCAGCACCGCCGGGCTGGTCGTCGGCGTCGCCGCGACCCACCCCAGCACCAGCGTGCTTGCGCTGACCGGCCTGTCCGGGGTGCTGGCCGGCTCGCTGTCGATGGGCGGTGGCGAGTTCACCTCCGTACGGGCGGCCCGGGACAGCCAGGACGCGCTGCTGCACATCCAGCGCACGGAGCTGGAGACCATCCCGCAGGAGGAACTCGACGAGCTCGCGCACCTCTACATGCAGCGCGGCCTGTCCCTCGGACTGGCCCGGCAGGTCGCGGCCGAGCTCACCGCCGGCGACGCGCTGGCCGCGCACGCCGAGGCCGAGCTGGGCATCGACCTGGGCGACCAGGTCAACCCGTGGGAGGCCGCCGCCGCCTCCGCGCTGTCGTTCCTGATCGGCGGGGCCCTGTCGCTGCTCGCGATCCTGCTGCCGCCGGCCGGCGTGCGGATCGGCGTCTGCGTCGCCGTGGTGCTGCTCAGCCTGGCCGGCACCGGCTACCTCGCCGCCCGGTTCGGGGCGGCCCCGACCGGCCGGGCCGCGCTGCGCAATCTGCTCGTCGGAGCCGTGACGATGGCGGTCACGTACGGACTCGGCGCCCTCGCCAGCACCCTGCTCTGACCGACAGCAACCGCCCGTCTCCGTCGACCGCGGACCCCGCCCGGCGGCGCAACCAGAGCAGCACCAGCACCAGCGCCGTCGCGGTTCCGTACGAGAGCTTCTTCATCGGTTCCTGCTCCAGGTGCAGGGCCCCGACGAAGTACGGCAGATACGCGGCCGCCGCGGCCGGAAGCCATTCCCACCGGCCGGACAGGGCGATGAGCGCGACCAGCATCAGCGCGTACCACGGGTAGTTGGCGCCGGCCAGCAGCACCGCCACCCCGGTGAGCACGACCGCCCCGTCCCAGGGCCGGTCCGGGTCGGTCCGCCAGGCCACGGCCGCCGCGACCGCGGCGAGGATCAGCGCCGCGAGTGCGGCGGCGGCCTCCACGGGGACCGGGGCGGGCAGCAGCAGCCGCAGCACCGCGAACCGGCCGCTGCCGTCGTACCCCTCCTCGTTCAGGTAGCCGGGCAGGTAGCCGAGCACCTTCGTGCCGACGGCCAGCACGTGCGGGACGTAGGAGACCACGAACGTCGCGGCGGCGACGGCGCAGACCAGGACCCCGCGACGACGGAGCACGGCCGGCAGCACCAGCGCCGGGTAGAGCTTGACCGCGACCGCGGCGCCGAGCAGCGCCCCGCCGGCGATCCCCCGGCGGGTCGCCGCGAAGCGCAGGCCGAGGACGACGAGCAACGCGGCCAGCACGTCGACGTGGGCGGCGTTGCCGGCTTCCACGACGACCAGCGGGCACCAGGCCCACCAGACCACCCACCGCGGGTCGCGGCCGGACCGGCGCAGCACCAGCAGGATCGCCACCGTGGTCAGCAGGGCGAGCAGTGCGGCCCCGAGCTGCCAGGGCTTCCACCGGGAGTCGTCCGGGGAGACGGCGTGGACGCCGAGGAACCACGCCTCGGCCACCGGCGGGTAGATCGTCGGCGACCTCGGGTGGTTCATGATCGTGCACACCGGCGTGCGGTCCTGGCACTCCGGCGGGAACAGCCAGTCGTCGCGCAGGCCGGTCAGTGCGGGATCGGTCGGCCCGTACCGGTACGGGTCGGTGCCGGCGGCCTGCACCCGGCCGTCCCAGGCATACCGGTAGAGGTCGTCGGTGCTGCGCGGCGGCCAGCCGAGCGCGATCAGCTGCAGCAGCACCGCACCGGCCAGGATCACCGGGATCGCGCGGTCGGCCGGCACGCGCAGCACCAGGCCGGCCGCGACCGGGAAGACCAGCCAGGCCGCGGCGAGCAGGCTGAGAAGCCACCACCGGGCGTCGTTCGGTGTCCCGGCGGCGAAGGCCGCGAGGAGGATCCCGGACAGCACCAGCAGGCCCGCGATCGCGGCCCAGAGCCGGCCGTCCGCCCGGGTCTCACGGGCGACATCCCGAGTCTCGGTCACGGGCCGTAGCCTCTCTCATCCGCGAGCGCGCGAACCGCACCACGCGCAGCCGTTCGCGCTCCGTAATGGCTTGGTCGGCTCCGGACGGCCCGGGACTGCCTATGGTTGCCGGCATGCGCTCGCCGCTGACCCGTCCGCTGCCTGCTCCACCGGAGGTTCTCCGTCGCGGTCCGCTGCGGGAGGACGGGTGGGAATCGCCCCTGCACGATCCGGTCGTCACGGCCCGTATCGGACGCTGGCTCGGCATCGCGTTCGCGACCTGCTTCGTGACCGGGCTGATCAGTCACTACCTGCAGAACCCGCCGTCCTGGCTGACCGCCGTGCCCAGCCGGCCGATCTGGGGCTACCGGGTCAGCCAGGGCATCCACGTCACCACCGGGATCGCCTCCGTCCCGCTGCTGCTGGCCAAGCTGTGGGCGGTCTCGCCCAAGCTCTGGTCGTGGCCGCCGGTGCGCTCCGTCCTGCACGGGCTGGAGCGGCTGTCCGTCCTGGCCCTCGTCGCGGCGGCGATCTTCGAGTTGGTCAGCGGGCTGCTCAACGTCGTGCAGTGGTACCCGTGGTCGTTCTTCTTCCCGCGCGTGCACTACTACGTCGCCTGGGTGGCGATCGGCTCGATCGCGCTGCACGTCGCGATCAAGGCCCCGCTGATCGCGGCCGCGCTGAGCCGTCCGGTACGAACTCCGGAGTCCACTTCGGACGGCCGACGGGGATTCCTGGTCGCGGTGGGAGCCGCGGTGGCGACCGTTACCGTGGTGACCGTCGGGCAGACGCTGCGACCGCTGGCGCCGCTGGCCCTGCTGGCCCCGCGCAAGCCGGATCTCGGCCCGCAGGGACTGCCGGTGAACCGGACCGCGGCCGGCGCGAAGATCCGCGCGACCGGCCCGGACTACCGGCTCGTCGTCGACGGTCCCCGGCCGTTCGAGCTGAGCCTGACCGACCTGCGCGCGCTCCCGCAGTACGAGGCCGAGCTGCCGATCACCTGCGTGGAGGGCTGGAGCGCGAACGCGCACTGGCGAGGCGTACGGCTGCGCGACCTGCTGGAGCGGGCCGGCGCCCCGGCCGGCGCGGCGGCCCGGGTCACCTCGATGGAGACCGACGGCCTCTACCGGCAGTCCACGGTGGACGGTGCGCACGCCCGGGACGGGCTCACCCTGCTGGCGCTGGAGCTCAACGGGCAGCCGCTCGCGCTGGACCACGGCAGCCCGGTCCGGCTCATCGCGCCGAACCGCCCCGGCGTGCTGCAGACCAAGTGGGTGGGCCGGGTGGAGGTCCTGTGAGGCGCTGGCGGTACGGGCTCGGGGCGGCCGGTCTCGCGGCCGTCCTCTTCGGACTGCGCGGCCTGGTCACCGGAGGCGTGGCGACGCACTGGCCGGTGACGGTGGTGTGGCTGGTCGCCGGGGTGCTCGTGCACGACCTCGTGCTGGTGCCGCTGCTCGCGGCCGCCGGCTGGGTGCTGGCGCGGCTCGTGCCCGCCCCGGCCCGGCCGGTGGTCCGGGGCGGGCTGCTCGTCGCCGCCGTCATGACGCTGGTGGCGCTGCCGGTGCTGTCCGGCCGGGGGGACGCGAGCAACCCGTCGCTGACCCCGCTGGACTACCCGCGGAACTGGGCGATCCTGCTGGCGCTGACCGCGGTCGTCACCGTGTCGCTCACGGTGCCGCGATGGCGGCGGCCGGCCCGGAGGCCGGGAGCCTGACCACGAACCGGCAGCCGACGCCGGCGTTCTCCACCGCGATCCGGCCCCGATGCGCCTCGACCAGCCCGCGAGCGATCGCGAGCCCGAGCCCGCCGCCGCTGGCGAAGCCGGCATCGGTGCCGGCCGGGCGGGCCGGCTCGCCTCGGAACGCCACCTCGAACACCCGGGGCAGGTCCGAGGCCGGGATGCCGCCGCAGGCGTCCTGCACGGCCAGCCAGGCGCCTTCGCGGTCCGCGCCGGCGGCCAGCCGCACCGTGCCCTCGGGCGGTGTGTGCCGGACCGCGTTGGTGAGCAGGTTGCGCACCACCCGCCCGAGCTCGGGGTCGCTGCCGTTGACCGTCGGCCAGGCAGCCGCGTCGTCGGCGAGGATCCGTACCCGCTTGGCCGCCGCGGCCGGGTGCACGACCGCGACCGCGTCGGAGACCACGTCCGCCAGCGACAGGGCGTCCAGCTGCAGCCGGAGCGCGCCGGCGTGGATGCGGGACAGCTCGAAAAGGTCCTCGACCATCCCGGCCAGCCGGTCCACCTCCCGGGTCATCGTCGCGTGGTAGCGGGCCACCTGGTCCGGCTCGCTGACCACGCCGTCCTCCAGGGCCTCGGACATCGCCCGCAGACCGGCCAGCGGCGTCCGCAGGTCGTGCGAGACCCAGGCGACCAGCTCCCGCCGGCTCGCCTCCAGCGCCCGCTCCCGGTCGGCCACCTCCTGCTGGAAGACGCTCTGCCGGGCCAGCCGGCGGCCCAGCGTCAGTGCCGAGACCACAGCGACGGTGCCGGCCGAGGCCAGCACGGTGAGCACGACGCCGAGGTCGTGGGACGAGAGGAACATCGCGTACGCGGTGCCGGTCACCGCGGCGACGAGCCCGAGGACGCTGCTGAGCACGACCACCGACACGCTCGCCACGATCGACCGGTGGCCGAGCAGCCGGAGCGCGAGGCCACCGGCCAGCGCGACCGGGACGGCGCAGCCGATGGCGATCAGCGCCACCTGGACGGCGGCCGGCATCATGCCGGCACCGGGTCGTACCGGTAGCCGACGCCCCACACGGTCGCGACCCGCGGGTCGGTCCCGGCGGAGACCAGCTTCTCCCGCAGCCGTCGCACGTGGACGGTCACTGTGGACTGGTCGCCGAACGTCCAACCCCAGACCTGCTCCAGCAGCTCGCCCCGGGTGAACGCGTGTCTCGGGTGCCCCAGCAGGAAGGCCAGCAGGTCGAACTCCCGGACGGTCAGCGGCATCTCGGTGCCCCGCACCGCGGCGACCCGGGCGCCGCCGGCG
>JAABUS010009700.1_pt1 | contig 10102 bp, 11 predicted proteins | sample 5560161 | NCBI WGS metagenome assembly JAABUS01 (sample SAMN10711885, study PRJNA513376) | rock metagenome | isolation source: Antarctica rocks | place: Antarctica: Victoria Land, Trio Nunatak nord | collected 2016-01-04
CGCTGGCTTGAAAAGCCACGGCGAAGTCTTCGTCATCCTAGGAGACCTGATAGATGTTTGTGCGGTGAGTGCCCTTTTTCGCCCTACTGCTGCTTGTGTCTGCTGACTTGCAGCAAGCTTGTTGCATCTGCCACAAAGGTCGAGCAACTTGCATCATCACGTGCATCACTCGCATCACTTGACTGCCTGCAACCTTCCCCATCAAAACCTCAAACATAGCTCTTGGTACTGCTCTGCCATAGGCTCCATTGCAGCTAGTGTCTAAACCATGTTTCTGTATGACAGCCTCTCCTCAGCTCCAGGCCTGCTGATGTACACATCATGCAGCCTGATGGATGCCAGCATGGTTGATCAAGCACATGACATGCTGCAGGCAGTTCACATTTTAGAGGATGTGGGTGACACTGAATTGCCATCTCTTGCTGGTGGGGATGTGCTCAGGACAGTCAAGATCATCAGCAAGGAAGTGCGTCTCAGCAGCAAGGTTGCCAAGGCGGGCATGGAGCGCCTCTGCGCTGCTCTCACCTCGGTCAGCACTGCCTGCCTGTAAACAGCACTCCATAGCAGAACCCTGCTGTTGCTCTTTACACTGAGTATGACCTGGCTTGTGCAAATGCCACCCACAACGTGCAGAGTCCACATCTCCTAGATGCCTGCTTTGTCCAAACACCTTTGCATCTGTCAGGTGCTGTTCTCTACACTTCTTGCTTGAGAAGCAACTTGTTGCGCAGGAAGTTTGCTGTCACTGCTCCTGCCCTTAACCGTTGTATACTCAAGTCAGCCTGCAAGCACACGAAAGGCTCTTGAGGATCCCCAATCATGCAGTCTTAGGAAGCACAGCGACTGTGCACAAAGGAGGTGCACTGACTGAGTTGCTTGTGGTATGCAGACACAGTGTGGTCGTGCTCTGGCAGTGCCACTCTTTGTGGTCCTGGCGCAGAACCGGGCCCTGCACATTGTTGGTCAGGACAGAGGCATCGGTCAAGTAGATCCAACGCTGAGGGCAGAAGACCGCATCAGGGTTGTCAGTGACCGCTTCGACCAGGCCAACAGGCTGTTGGTGCAGGCAAGCCTCTGCACAGCTTGCATGGCTGGGCTGCTTCTGGAACTGCCTGTTACTGTACAGTATCACATTCCTCAGTTGCGCTCCCACGCAAGACAGTCATCGCAGATAATGCACATCTGGTCTCTGGCCTCAAGTGCATGACCAGCAGTAAGAGCGGGTTGGGCCTGGAGGGATGTAGCTCAGTCTGTCCGACAAAGCACATGTTGCAGCTTCAGCTGACTGTCTGTTGGTCTTGCTCTTGGACCAGATCTCCTTTCACTAACACTCAGCCGTTTCTGTGATGCAGTACGCAGATTTCCTTCGTCTGGCGTTGGATAAGGTCACCTACCGGGACCTGTTGCCGCCCCTGGCAGACCTGCTGGACCCTGAGAAGTATGGGTTGGAGCCAGAAGTGGCGTTCCTGCTTTATCGCCCAGTCTTATCCAGAGTCCCATTTCCTGCCCCTCCCTCCGCCAAAGATGAAGAAGATGGGGAGATCCCTGAGGGTGACCAAGCTCCTATGGAAGTCGAACAGGGTGCGGATACAACCTGTGCAGCCTCGCCTTCACACACAGCATGCCCTGCTGCCCATCCTGTACTCAGAGGCTGCAAGCTGCCTTGTTGTACATCATGCATAAGGCAAGGTTGCAGACACAGTCATCTCTGGTGATAGCTGGGATCAAGCTGTGCGGTACATGCAGCATCGTCTCTTTATTCAAGGTGTAGCACTGTTGACCACATGCAGCATTGTGCAGAGACTTCCTTTGGTGAGGTGCGATGGTCACATCTGCTGCAAGCTGTGGACGCAACCTTGCCCTCAGATGCCAAGAAAGGCCTCACCAAGCAGTTCTATCTGCTCTTCTGGCGGCTCACCTTTTCAGACATCAGCAATGCCTCCCCTGAGTAAGCCTGCTGGCTGCTGCCTCCTCTAGTCACATCACACTGGCTTTGTCAGTGTCAATGCAAAGCTTGAAAATTGGACACATCATGCAAGTTTGTCTAACAGGCGTGTGCTTGACAAAGCTGGCAGCATCCTCACGCTGGGGATACATCTGTGGTTTGGATAACACATGTTCATTGCTCTGGTATTGCACACACACAAACATTATAACATAGCACAGTACATTCACCTCCACACTTGTTGTGTTGTTGCAGGTATGATAAGCAGATCCGGCTGTTGCAGCGCGAAGTGAAAGATGCAGAGGAGGAGGCTGTCATGTGCGGCACAGCTACCATAGCAGGCGGGTATGGGCAGATGGTACCGAACCCCAAGCACATATCATCCTCTGAAGACCGTAAGCTGGCGCTGAAGCACTACAAGAACAAGCAGGACATGCTGAAGGTGAGAAACCTCGCAACTGTTTGGAGCTGTTACACTACGCATGAGCGTCCCCAGATGTATGGTACATTCCCATACATGCAGCAAATTACCACCATCGCTCAGCTATTCTAGAAGCCCATTTGCTGGAATGTTCAAGCAGGTAGCTCAGACCCTCTGTTTGCATCCTGCCTTTGTCTTGCCTCACCCAAACTCTGCCATGCTGTTGACTCAGACCACTCGGCACTTTTCAGCATCTGTCTGTGCATCTCACCTGACTACATGTCTGCCTTATACACAGGACCAGATCAGGCTGTTAGAGAGGGAGAAGTCCAAGATGGAGGAGCGACGCAGGGAGGGCGTGCAGCTCTTCAGGCAGTGGAAGGACCACATTCTGGCAGACGCTGACCACAGCAAGACCATTCCAGCCTTCATTGGCCACTGCCTGCTGCCACGCTGCGTCATGACGCCTGAGGATGCCATTTACTGCGCCGCCTTCATACGCCGCTTGACGCTGGAGGACACTCCCTACTTCAGCTTCATGCTGTGTGCCCAGCTGGTATGTGCCAGCCTGAAAGCCAATGCTGTGGTGGACTGCCTGTGCATTGCAGTGCCAACTTACTCCCTACTTCAGCTGCATGCTCTGTGTCCAGTAGTCTCTGTACATTTCTCTGTGACAGTCTGAAAGGTGAAGCCCCAACAGACTGTCAGCGCTTAGCATTACCACAACTGGGAATAAAGTGCACCTCCTGCACCCATGCCCATCCCCTGGCATCCACATGTCGCGCCACATAATGCAATGCCATGCAAGCATATATGCTACAAGATATTTTCCAGAGCTACATGACTGCAAAATTGTCCAGCAGCACAGGCGCCTTCTAAGGGCCCTCTGGGTTTGTCTTAGAATCAAGCCAGAGGTCATGTACTCATGTGGTGCCACTTGCGGTCTGGTCTGATGCTCAAAACAAGTGTTGTTCCTGCAGCTGGTGCCGACAGGCTTAACGATGTTGTACACCATGACAGAGAGGGAGGCCGACAACTTTGGCATCTTCTTCAGAGAAGTGCTGTCCACCATCAAGGGTTGGTGGGTGAGTTCCTGCCTGTTGCACTACATTCACCGTACAGTACCACCAACATTGCTTTGACTGCTGCCACCCATTGTTCGCGCGTGCTCCGTACACATGCACTGGACTCGTGTACACAGACCTGAGGTGTGTCTGTTGCGTGTGTCCAAGCACAATATGCAAGTCTGCGATAGCAGCGTCAGTGGGGACTTATGCTTCATATGCATGTCTGTGACAGTAGATTTAGTGGGCCTTGCCTATCATGCTATATTTGGTGGCATACAGATGTTTGTGCAAACCAGGCAGCAGCATGTAAGCCCGGTGATGTCAGCCTGCATCTGTCACGCAAACTCCGTGTAGACCACCTGCTGAATTCAGGTCAACCAGGAGGAGTTGAAAGGCTTGCTACCCAGGCAGGGCTTCCGCAGGGATGGCAAGCTGTTTGCCCTTCCCGCTGAGACTGCCAAGCATGCTGATGCGCAAGGCTACGGTGCATTTGTGCAGCAACTGCAAGCCCACAGTGTGACCAAGTTTGCGGAGATCTTCAGGGCTAATGCAAAGAACAATGTGAACTTGCGTGCTGCCGGGAATGCCATGCTGGTGCTGAATAAGATCAAGACGGTAAGGCTTCTGAGTCAGCTTGTTCCCCCGGCTAAAGAGCTGTCTGCTCGGCATCTATCCAGCAGCATTGGTGCTTGCACAATCATTAGGAATGAGCTCCAATTCTTATTACAACAGTAAATTTTGCCAAAAGGCATTTCCATCTTACAGAAGGTGTTTTGGTGTGCAGCTTTAGCATGTGTGATGGTGCCATGCCCCATGCAGTACCCAATGAATGAATGCCCCATGCAGTACCCAATGAATGAATGAATGAATGACTGAATGAATGAATGACTGGATGATTAAATGAATGAATGAAGTAGCGCCGGCTGCTGCAGGTGTGTCCAATGATCCGTCAGAATGCCACAGCCACAGTGAGTCTTCTGAGGCCTATGTTCACCAGGCTGGAGCCACCCAAGGATGCACAGGGCAACTTCATGGAGGCGCCGGTGCCGCTGTACAACTTGGCGTTCAGGTGTCACACCGACCTCAACAACACGGTGCAGGCCAATGCTAAATTTGACAGCGGCGCATCGTCCACTGTGCCTGCCATCAGGTGAGGGCGCCGCTTTAGACTCCCTGCACTTTGCTCAATGTCACGACTCCCGTCAACACACGGCATTCAGAGCAAAGCTTGGATGAGAACAGTTTCTGCACAGTAGAGACAGCTTTAAATGACCCCTTTCTACACTGGTGGGCACACCTGAGACAAGCAAGGCAACTTTTGGAGGGGGTTGCTGTCATGAGCACACTATGTCGGCTGTAAAGATGTAATCCTCGTTGTCAGGAAACTGTACCGTCTGGTGACGGTATCTCAGGGAGGCACATCTTGCATCTGCATGCATATCAGTCCTGTGCATTTGGCAAACTTGGTGACTCATGCTGGTGGAGACTTATTTGCACTCAATGACTTGTCCTGCGTCATTGCATATCATGTTGTCAGAGCAATGCAAATGCGAACGACAGCCATACATTTACAATACAAGCGTAGTGAGCTGTGGCTGGTGACACAGGTTGTATGATAGGGCAATGTGGGACCCACAGTACTCAAGCAGGCCTACGCCTGCTGCTCCCCCGCCCCAGCGGCGCCCCCCCTCAGCTGCAGCCAGACCAGCAGCAATCCCTGCCAGCACAGCTGCGGCAGCACCTGCTGCAACAGCTGCTGCTACACCTGCTGCTGCAGCAGCTCCAGCAGTTGGCACAACAACAGCTGCTGCTACAGCTGACAACATCAGGCAGGATGCAGCAACTTCGACCAGAGCTCCACGAGACGGTGGTGCGAGGGCAAGCACGACTGGCCGGGGCAGTAGGGAAACTGCTGGTAAGGAACCCACTTCCCACAGAGTCAGTAAGGAGGCCACTGCAAGGGATGGCGCTGCTGTCCGCGAGGGTAAGGAGCCTGCTGTCAAAGATGGCAGGGAGGGTAAGGAGCCTGCTGCTAGGGATGGCAGGGATGCTAAGGAACCTGCTGCTAGGGATGGCAGGGATGCAGCAGGGACCAGAGGCAGGGATGGCAGCGCCAGAGGTGGTAAAGAGCAAAATGCCAGAGGCACAACCGCTAGGGATGGCAGGGACAGCAGCCGAGCAGCAGCTGCAACTGGCAAAGCAGCTGATGACAAACAGCTGGCAGAGGTCAGAGCAGCTGCGCTGAAACGGCAATCTTCCGTCAACGGGGAGGCTGCAAATGGCAGCAGAAAAGGCTCGCCTGTCAAGCGAGAGGAGGCGACCAAAGGTGGAAAGGCAGCTGTTGCCAATGGCTTGCCTGCTGCTTCTGGCACCAAAAGAAGAGCTCCTGACTTGACACCTGCAGAAACCAGGTACTAAGCATGACTGCAACAGGCCAGTAGGCCTTGTTGGTCGACTCTGCGTGCTGCATCACATGTCAAAATTCTCTCAGCGAAGAATGCAACCCCTGAATGACCCCCTGGAAGAAGTCCTTGTATCATTGGTGCAGTAATATGGTCAATTGTTGTGTCATATGGTGTTTTTTGGTTGTTCAGGGTTGCTAAGGCAGCAAAGACAGATGCAGCAGCAGCACCTCAGGCTGAGGCAGCCAAATCCACTGCTACTGCGCCACCAGGGCCGTCATCTACCAGGAGAACCGAGGCAACAGCCGGTATAACTACATTTTACTAACCGTTTTGAACTGATTTCTTGGTAAAGATTATGTGACTTACCTGTACTGCAAGCAAGCTTGTCCAAGTTCTTGCTGCCTGCATGCATTGCACATCTGCAACTCTGCAGTGTATGTGGCATGTGTTGCTGGTTAGTATGGCAGGCTGCTGTCAACAGCTCCATTTGAAAGCTGCAGGCGACAAAGCAGAGTTGCGCGCGGATGCTCCTGAGTTCAAGCCATCTCCAAAGCACGCTGCAGACGCCTCTGCCAAGCGCCCTGCTGTGGCCGCTGACAAACGCCCCAAGGCTGATCAGGAGAAGCCCTCAGGGGCTGCTGCAGACAAGCCCTCAGGGTCCAGTGTCAAAAAGCCCTTGGAGGCTGCTGCAGACAAGCCCTCAGGGATTAGCACCAGACCCCCTGTGCACCCTGAGTCATCCCCCAGGACAGCCACCAAGAGGGCGCGTGAGTCTGATTCTACTGCTGAAGCGGCCAAGAATGTGCCATCTGAGGTCGGCAAGGCTGCTGTTGATGAGCAAAAGCCCAAAAGGCTCAAGGTATGACAGCTGCATGGCAACACGCAAACAGCTATCCCAACAGTAGTACCACAAACAGTGGAAACAGTTTACAATTAAAGTTTGGGTAGTGAGTGAAGCTATTATAGTGCAGTCAAACTTTCTTTACGTTCAAAAAGTTGCATCACTCTCTCCTATCCTCTGCCAGTTGCCCAATGTCTTTATGCTCAGCATTGTCTGCCTGGCTGGCAGAATGTCATTATTCAAGAAAGAGTACATCAAGACTAAACTTTTGAAAGTTCTGAGAATTGTATTGCATGCCAAACAATTCACTATGTGTTCACTCTGCAACTTCACTGATTGGTGCAGCGCAAGCCGATTGCATGGGCGCCTCCGCTGGCAGCAGCAGCTGACACACAGGAGCCCAGCATCAGACGCACATCCGCAGAGAAGCGCGAGGAGTCAGCAGCAAGGGTTGAGCCCCGCAGGACTGCCAGCGATGTTGCCAGAGCGTCTTCAAACGCATCTGCTGAAGCAAAGCAGGAGCAGCGTGATGTCAGAGCAAAGCCAGAGGAAAACAGACAGCGCACACGCTCAGATGTGGCAAGAGAATCTGATGACAGGAAGCATGCACAGCGTGATGGGCCTCGTGCAGAGCCTGAGAGCAGGCAGGCTCAGCGTGACTCAAAGCGTGAACCTGAGGCAGAGCGTGTACAGCGTGGGAGTCACAGGGATGCAATGTCCCCTCATGACCTGCACAGGCACAAAGGACCAGATGATGGTTCAAGGCGCAGCTCTGCTGACAAACGGCAAAACATTTCGAAGTGAGTGTTGTATGCTTCTGGTGTTAATTGTCGTCAGTGGTTCAAGTCATTGCATGGCATGCCCAGCATGCTGGCATTGGCCATGCGTCACATAGCACTAGACAACGGTCTTCAGGTGTGGTTACTGGACACAATCCACACAGTCTGGTACTGACCAATCATCGTCAGGCACCATGCCAGTTTTGGTCACTTGACTTACTGCTTCTATCAGGTCACAGCGCTGAATATTTAGCGCTGTCAAACCTTCTTGGTCTTGCTGAATATCATCATGTGCATATCCAGCATGCAGCACTGTGCGGTTTGTGGGAGCACTGGAGCTGTCAAACATTGATCTGTACACTGTGACACTGTCGCGCCCATGAATTAGGAGGCACCATGAACTGGTCTGGGGTTTGACCAGCTGCTGTTGTCAAGATGCTGCTGTATATACAGCTCTTGCTGGCCTCCAGGTCTGACGGCATGCATGCATGCCTGAATGAAAGAATGCATGGGTGGATGCATGAATGAAGGAATGAACAAGTGAATGATTTGATAAACTGCTGGCATCCAGGTCTGATGACAGGAAAGCGGCTGTCGTGGTATCAGCTGCTTCCGAGGAGCAAGAGGATGGGGAGGTTCAGATGGCAGAGCCTGCTGCAAAGCCTGCTCCTGGTGCGTCTGTCAATCAGTCATCACAGCTTCATTGGCATGTTGTGCAGCCTATTCAATCTGCATTTGAGGCTGCTGCTCACAGAGTATTGTTCAAGACACGTGGACCATCTCACTATCTACTGTACATCCTAGGAACCGTTTTAAACCCTAGGCATCACCACGTACATCATACCCTCAGCAATGCCTTCTCGACATGTACCAACAGTCAGTCATTGTCACGCTTGTCACTGCTCAAAGCAGTTGTCCCTACTCTACCCTGCCTGGGAGTGTGCACCCCGCCTCCCGCCTGGGAGTAACCCAATTCCTGATTTGGCTGTTGGAATTGCAATGCAGGGAGGACGTCACAGCAGAATGGTATTACCACTGTGGCCAGTTCTCAACAGGCCAGCCCTACTGGTCAAGACACCAAGGTACGCACTTCACATGCAACAAGCTGTCCTGCAACTTTCAGGTGACTAGGTGCATGACCAGCAGTGTTGCTGACTGCCCACTGTCTAAGCCCCAAGCCTGAGGTGCTTCTTTTGATGTCCCCAGCAACTCCTTCAGATGTTCCTGGCTGTCGGTACAAAGCTGCCCCCGCAGGCAGGTGTACAGTACACCAGCACATCAATGGCAAGTACATTGCGTCAGCATGCTTGAAGGTACAGCAGAGTCTGTCTTGATGCATACAGGCATCTACTCAGGTTTGTATGTACCTTACCATAGGGGAAGACACATGGGCAATGAATGAATGGATGAATGGATGTATGTATGTCCCGAAGCATCATACAGCCTTACGACTGACTGCAAATGGTATCCCTGTTACGCAGTGACACAAAAGAAGCACAATCAATATTCATATTGGTTTACACTTTGAGTATGACAGGATGACTCTGATGGCAAGGAGAGCAAGCGCAGCCATAGGAAAGGACATAAAAAGGACAAGAAGGAGCACAAGGACAAGGAGAAGAAGGAACACAAGGAGAAGAGGAAGCATAGAGAGAAGAAGGAGCACAAGGAGAAGGATCCTGAGAAGGAGAAAGCAAAGGTGAGCTGGCATGTGTTGCCCTGAATCAAGCTGTCCTCTCATATATGAGTTTTTGCTGGCAGTGTTGTGCATACATGTAGATTTCTGTGCTGATTTGTCAGGTGGAAGGCTGACGTATGCAATTGCATGCCCGTATTCTGCCATGTCATCTTGCGTGAATCAGCAAAAAATGTCAACACGGCACTTGAAGGCTTTCGTTTGTGACGCACAGGCAGAGAAGAAAGCAGAAAAAGCTGCAGCTGCAGCAGCAGCTGCTACTGCTGATGTCACGGCTCCGGCAGCGTCTTCTCCAGCTTCCGTACAGCCTGGGGCTGCTGCCAAAGCTGCCAGTCCTATCCCCAAAGCAGCTGACACAGCAGCTGGTGCTCCTGCTGTCTCCAGACTGGCGTCCTCCATTGCCAAACCAGGCAACACAGCCAGCCCCACTGCTTCTTCTCGGCTAGAACCCAGACTGTCAGGTGGGACCAGGGAGGGGGACAGGGAGGGCTCAGACCCACCTCCAGCTTCTTCTTCAAGGCAGTCTGCCCTTGCCTCTTCTGCCCCAAAGCAGGTACCCAGCAGGATGGCAGATGGCAGCAGGGACGCAGGAGACAGTGCAGTACGACGAGGAGGTGAGGATTTAGGATTAAGGGTCAGGCAGAGGAGTTTGGCAATAAGGGCTTACAGTGATTAACTTGCGGCTCTACCTCAGCAATTGGACGTTATGGCTCCCTACACGTTCTGTAGACTACCATCTGCTGTCACCTCATGATGTCCTTTGCCAGAGCTCATTAGTGCTTGCATTTAGGTTTACAGGGCTCTCACTACCTTTTCCACATGGGCACAGATGCATTGCTTCGGGAACTGCATGACCAGAGCAAGACAAAGGGCAAATTGCTGTTGTGCTTTGCACAATGCATGTCACCTGTTTGCAGATAGGAGAGATGGATCCGGTGAGAGGAATAC
>JAABUS010009701.1_pt1 | contig 10100 bp, 10 predicted proteins | sample 5560161 | NCBI WGS metagenome assembly JAABUS01 (sample SAMN10711885, study PRJNA513376) | rock metagenome | isolation source: Antarctica rocks | place: Antarctica: Victoria Land, Trio Nunatak nord | collected 2016-01-04
GGATACCACCTCGCTCGCCCCATGCCGGTCGGTGCCTTCGACGTCTGGAGGGAAGAGCGGGAGGTGGCCGTGCCCAGGGGAGACGACCCTCGCGTCTACGTCGTTCAGCTCTGACTGGGTGTGTCCCATTGACTTGCTGACGCGTTCATCTGGCGGATGGGCCAGGGAGTGCTGCGTGGAGGGCAACCGGCAGGATGAGCCCTGTGCGTACTTTCGACGACCTGGTGGCCGAGGCTGAGTCAGCGGACGTCACCGGCTGGGGCTTCGGGTGGCTCGAGGGCCGCGCAACCGAGCAACGTCCATCATGGAGATGCTCGCGTGTCCTCGCCGCCCGGCTCGCACAAGTCCGGTCCGTATTGGACATCGACACCGGTAGTGGGGAAGTGGCTTCGGAGGCTCCCGCACTCCCCGACGAATGTGCGTCACCGAGGCGTGGCCACCCAACGCCCAACGGACGTATGAGGTGTCGGTCCGCGAGGCCTCGAGGTTCACGGGACAGAGCAGGGCGGGTCCCTGCCTTTCCCCGACGAGTCGTTCGACCTGGTGACGGCGCGGCACCCAGTGAGGTCCGACTGGTCCGAGATCCGGCGCGTGCTCGTGCCCGGCGGCACTACTTCGCCCAGCACGTCGGCCCGGCCTCCGCGTTCGAGTTGATCGAGTTCTTCCTCGGCCCGCTCCCCGAACACCGGGAAGGCCGCGACCCCGAGCGCGAGGCCGCGCAGGCGCAGGAGGCGGGACTAACCGTCACGGACCTCTGCGGCTCGCCGCCGGATGGAGTTCTTCGACGTCGGCGCTGTCGTCTGGACCCTGCGCGAGTGTGTCTGGTGGGTTCCGGAGTTCTCGGTCGACCGGTACCGCGACAAGCTCCTGGAGCTAGTCCGAGAATGACGGTGACCAGGCAGGCGGCAGTTCCCGGCGGAGCGCAGCGGAGCCGGGAAGAGTTTGATGCTGGGTCAGGCGGCGGGTTCGAGGGTGACGTTGTCGCCGAGGGCTTCGAGGCCTCGGACGTGGCTGCGTTTCTTCGCGGTGGTCGAGACGCGGCGGTCGTAGTGATCAGCGCCGAGGTCCTCAAACCGGGCGTCCGGGTCGGACAGCAGATGCCAGACGATCACGAGGATGGACCGTCCGATGGCGACGGTGGCTCGGCCAGAAAATCAGCCAGACGCGTGCTCAGGGCGCTCTGTCGGCGATGGTCACCACCACTATTGACCTTGTCGGCGCAGCACCTCTGCTGAACCGCATGTGGGAGTTGCGAAGCAACGTCTCGGGCTACGACGCCGCCTACCTTGCCGTTGCCGAGGCCTTCGGCTGCGCGCTCGTGACCGCTGACGATCGCCTCGCCCGCGTCTCCGATCTCGGCTGCGAGTTCCGCCTTGCACTCCCGCCCCCCTGCAGCCCTGACGGCTCCAGCGGCGCCGATAGCCGATGGGTGGCCTGGAATAGTCTGGCGTCCCGGGCGGGTTCCCTGACTGTGAAACTCTGGCAACAGCTGCTCAGGATCCGACGGGTCGGTCGCCGGTGGTGGGCGGCCGTCCGCGCTGCCGAGCGGCGGACCCGCCCAGTCGACCCGGATTTCACGGCGGCGCTCGCCGACCGGTGGGCCGGGCTGCCGGCGATCGTGCGTACTCCCGGTCAGGTGCTCGGCCGGCACGGGGTGGGCTGCGAGGGGACGCACGGGATCTTCCCGCGCTGCAACCTCGCCTGCACGCCCTGCTACCACTCGCGCGACGCGAACCAGGTCCGCGTCCACGCGCAGCTGATCGGTGGCGAGGTGAGCCTGCTCGACCCCGACGACCACGCCGAGGCCTTGACGATCATGCGGGCGCACGGTCGCGAGCCGATGAGCTTCACCCACGGCGACATCGACGACGACTACCTCGACGCCCTCGTCCTGGGCGCGGACGGCCGGCCACGGCTGCGCCGGGTCTCGTTCGCAGCCCACTTCGACATGTTCATGTACGGCCGGCGCGGCCTCGTCCGCCCGCCGGACGAGGCCTCCCTCGACCCGTACCGGCAGCGATTCGTCGAACAGCTACGGCGGCTGCGCCGCGAGCACGGCGTCCGTACCTTCGCCGCGCACAACATGACGGTCACCCCGGCCAACCTCGACCAGGTCGCCGGCGTCGTCCGCTCCGCGGGCCGGATGGGCTTCGGGATGCTGTCGTTCCAGCCGGCCGCCTTCGTCGGCGACGACCGCCGCTGGCACGGCGACTACCGCAACACCACGGGCGACGACGTGTGGGCGCAGATCGAGGCGGGAGCCGGCACGCGCATCGACTACCGGGTGCTCGAACACGGCGACGTCCGCTGCAACCGCACCGCATACGGTGCGTTCATCGGCGAGCGCTGGCACCCGCTGCTGGACGGCGACGACCCCCGCGACCTCCAGGTCCGCGATCGATTCTTCGCCCATCTCGGCGCCACCCCGTTCACCGGTACGCCGCCCGGGCAGCTCGCGGCCCAGCTCCTGCGCGCGTGCCTGCGGCACCCGACGATCGTCTCCGGCTCGCTCGGCTGGCTCGTCCGAGCGGTCCGACGGGTGGGGGTCGGGACGCTGCTGCACCACCGGGTCCGGCCGGTCACCCTGGTCATGCACCAGTTCATGGACGCCGCTGACGTCGTGCCCGCCTGGGAGCTGATGCAGCAGGGCGTCGTCGCCGACGACCCGCACCTGCGCTCGGTGCAGGAACGGTTGCAGGCCTGCCACTACGCCATGGCGCACCCCGAGGACGGCACCCTGGTCCCGGCGTGCGCCCAGCACAGCGTCCTGGACCCAGGCGAGAACGCGGCTCTGCGTACCTTGCTGCCTCTGGTCGAACGCGACCGCCGTCCGGCCAGAAGAAAGGTTGCCTGATGAGCACCACCACCACCGCGCGCGTGTCCGCGAACCTGCCCCACCCGTCGACCCTGCAGGCCGTCGCGCGTGGCGTGCTGCTGCTGATCGGTGGCCTCGTCGTGATCCTCGTCGTCCAGCCGGTCGGTCCGAAGATGCTGTACTGGATGCCGCTCATCATCGGACTGACCTACCTTGTCAGCTCGATCGCGGGCGGACGCAGCGGCGGCCTGTGGGTTCCCGGCCTGATGGTCACGGCCTGGGGTGTCGCCACCACGACCGTGCTCAGCGGAACCATCCGTGCCGACTTCACCGCCACCACAATCCTGGCGATCGGGATCGGCGCAATCCTCGCGACGCAGCTGCCGCGCTTCGGGATTCCCTGCAACGCACTGGCGATCGCGGTGATCATCTTCCTGATCGGCGGACTCGAGCTGCTGGCGGCGCAGGCCGGTGGCATCTTCGTGAAGGGCTGGCCGTGGGGCGTTTTCCTCGTGCTCGGTGGCCTCTGGGAGCTCCGCCCCGCCGTGACCCGGCCCGCGACCTCCTGAACGCGCCGTTCGAGGGCCCGCTGGACGTCCTGGTCGTCGGCGCAGGCCAGGCCGGACTGGCCACCGGCTACTGGCTGCGCCGGCTCGCCCCACACCTGCGGGTCGCGATCGTCGACGCCGCGCCCGAGCTGGGCGAGGCCTGGCGGCGGCGGTGGGAGAGCCTGCGCCTGTTCACGCCGCGTGCGTTCAGCGCCCTGCCCGGCCTGCCCTTCCCGGCCGGGTCGACGCCCTGCCCGGACCGTCTCGAGATGGCGGCCTACCTCCAGAACTATGCGGACCACTTCCAGCTCCCCGTCCACACCGGCGTCCGGGTGCAGGACGTGACGCCTGGGTTCGCCGTGACGACCTCGGCCGGCCGGCTGACCGCGCGGCACGTCGTCGTGGCGACCGGCCCGTTCCACGACCCGGTGATCCCGGCCGCCGCCGGTGACCTCGACCCGTCGGTGCCGCAGCGGCACGCGTACGCCTACCGGGGGCCGGCCGACATCCCGACCGACGAGGTGACCATCGTCGGCGGCGGCAACTCCGCTGCCCAGATCGCCCTCGAGCTGACGGCATCGCACCGGGTCACGCTGGTGGCGCCGCGCGAGCCGTGGTTCGTCCCGGCGCAGGGGCTCGGCCTCAGCAGCTACCGTTGGATGTCATGGCTCGGCATCCTCGACGCCGACGTCGAGGGGCGCGTCGTCCGGCGCATCCGCCGTCGCGGAGACCCGATCTTCGGTCGTGAGCTGCGGCGCCCGCTGCGCCGCGGCGAGCTGGTGCTGCGCACGTCTCGCGTGGTCGGTGCGGCCGGCCGCACTCTGACACTCGCCGACGGAAGCACCGTCCCCGCGCCGGCGGTCGTGTGGTGCACCGGCTTCCACGCGAGGTACGACTGGCTGCGGGTACCGGGAAGCCTCGACGCCGGGGGCAACCCCGTGCACCACCGCGGCGCGTCCCTTGTGACCGGGCTGCACTGGATGGGGCTGCCCTGGCAGGAGACGCTCTCGAGCTCGATCATCCACGGGGCCGGAGGCGACGCGCGCCGCTGCGCCGAGCGGGTCATCGCGGCCGGGTGACCTTGTCGTCAGATGGCGCAGCGGTAGGGCTGCGGGAGCGTGCCATCAGCGAGGCGGGCGGTGAAGAAGCGCTCCCTGGCCAGCCGCTTGCCTTCGCGCAGTGAAGTTCCTGGCCCTGCGAGGTGCATGTGGGGGCTGGTTGCGGCGTCCGCGCCGGCCGGGTGCCAGTGCAGCCCGTCGGCGCTGGCGGTGAGCTCGGGGACGGTCGTGTCCTCGCCGATGTCGCGGGTGAAGGTGACCCACGGCGTCCATTCGGCGCGGAATCGTCGTCGCATCGGCCAGCGCAATGCGTTGCCGGCGGCGATCCGTCCCATCTCGTCGGCGGCGTGGGTGAACAGCAGTCGACCGGTGACATCGCCTGCGGCGAACACGCCCCGCGCGCTGGTGGCCATCCGTTCGTCGGTGCGGATGAACCCGCGCTCGTCGCGGCCTACGCCAGCCGACTCCAGACCCAGGCCCTCGGTCACCGGGGTAGGGCCGACCGCGACCAGCAGATGCTGCGCATCGAGTATCGAACCGTCGTCCAGCTCGACGCGGACGGTGTCCGGGGCGGGGTAACGGACGCGGACCGCCTTGGCGCCGAGCCGCAGCTCGATCCCGTCCCGCTTGAACACCTGCGCGATCACCTCGCTGGCGGCAGGCTCCTCCTTCCCGAGTAGCCGGGCGCAGCCGATCGGACCGCCGCCGAGCACGAGCAGCGACGCGGGTACCCGCGTCAGGTCCCACACCGTCTCGCTGGGCAGGAACGGCCCATCTGCAAGCCCCTCGATCGGCGGCACCACCGGCTTCGTACCCGTCGCGACGATCAGCCTTCCCGCTCCGATCGCTGTGCCGTCCACCTCGACCCGACGCTCAGAACGGATCCGGGCCCGGCCCTCGAGCACGGTGATGCCCTCCCGGCGCAGGACCTCGGCGGTCTCCGCCGCGAGCCGGCCACCTGGTCCACCCCAGGTGACGCCCTCACGATCGTGTGCACGCGCCCGCACCTCGCGCGGTCGGTCGCCACCACGCTCATCGTGGGAACGGTGCTATTCGCGATCAACCAACTCGACGTGATGCTGTCCGGGCACGCGACCTCGGTGACCTGGCTGAAGGTCGCAGTCACCTATGCCGTTCCCTTCTGCGTCCCCAACATCGGAATCCTCATCGGCACCCCGAGCCCAACCGACCGATGACGAGAACCGCGGGGCATCACGCTGAGATGGGCAGGCACGCTCGCGCGCGAGTCAGTGCCCGGGTACGAACTGCGGACCGAAGTGACTGCTCGGGTGCTTCTGTCGGTCTGATCGGCGTGGCGGCTTGATCGCCCTGAGTGTGATCGGGCCGTCACCCTCGCAGCGGTCGGGTGAACCACCACGCGGCGACGGCAAACGGATCGACGGCCCAGTTCAGCCCGGCGTGCCCGTGGGCGTCGAGCACCACACTGAGCACCACCAGTACCGCGACCGGCAACCAGGACACGACGCGCAGCGCCGCCCGGTCCCGACCAGCACGCGGTCGCACACCTCTCGCTCGTCGGACCGCGAGACCGGCGGCCCGCGCCACCTGGGCGCCGCTCGGGTTCGTCAGCACCGTCGTCCCGACGCGGACCGTCGGGACCGTCTCGCAACCGCCGTTCACGCTCCGGACGAACCCGCGGGCGTCCTCGTCGTCCCAGATGTCGCGCCACGTCGCGGCGACGCCCCTGCGCGCCAGGCCCCTGCGCAACATCGAGCAGTACGGACAACCCGGTCGCCAGACGACCTCGACAGCCTGAACTGGCGTTGCTGACGATGCGGTCACAGGTAGGAAACCCCGCTGCGCGCCCCGATCCTTCCTGCAGACCTCCTGCTGACCGGCCGTCAGGGCTCCTGACACTCCGCACCCGCGGCCGACACTGTCCCTGCGGATCGGCTGGCGCCGTCGGTCTGGTCAGCCCCGTCGGTCTGGCCGGACCCGCGGGCAGACGCCCGCACCGCCGAACTGCGAGCCCGACTTGCCGACATGCGCTCCGGGACGAGACTGTGCGAGATCGTCGAACAGATCGACCACATCGGCCCGGCCCATGAGCCGTTGGGCGACGTCCACGACGCGGGCGACCCGCAGCGAGCTGTGTCCCGGCACATCGAGACCACACGCCACCGCAGCAACCCGTCCCAGTGATGGATCGACTAGCGGCATGTGGTCGCTAGCCGAGTCAACGATCGTTTGGGGTGATCGGCGCCAGGATCTGCTCCACTTCTTCGTGGCCGTGTCCGGGACCGGTCTCGTCGCGCCGGTGGCGGCACCAGCCCAGCGGTGTACCGCCGAACCTGGTATCGCGCCGGCCCGGGTCAGCGCCGCGGGCAAGGAGATGCCTGACGCTGTCGGCTCGCCCGCTGTATGCGGCCTCGTGTAGGGCCGTGGACCCGTCGGCGTCGACTCCGTCTACGGGTGTCGCGGCGCTCAGCAGCTGATCGATAACGCGCAGCCGACTGTGTTCGGCGGCCATCCGCAGCGCGGCGACCCGCTCGCGTTGCGGGGTCTCGGCGGTGAGTAGGGCCGTGATGTCGCCAGCAGCCGCGGCCTGAACGAGGTCGGTCGCCCCGGCCGCCAGCAAAACGTCTACGACATCGGACATTCCGAACATCGCCGCGTGTCGCAACGCCGTGCCCCCGGGAACCCCACCGGCATTGGCCGACGCGGTCGCGGTCAGGTCAGCGCCGGCCTCGAGGAGGACGCGTGCGACCTCGGCATCGCCGTAGCTGGCTGCAGTCATCAACGGGGTCTCGGCGTCAGCGGGATCACCGTCGAGGGACGCTCCCGCCTCAAGCAGTTTCCGGGCGATGGGCCCGGTGCCGGGCGCGTCTCGCCAGATGCCCCGCGAGGTGTCGTAGCGCAGCATGGCGACGTAGCCCAGGGGGCTTGCTCCCGCCGGGTGGTCACACCAGTGCAGCATCGGCTCGACCGCCAGTTCAGGGTGCTCGGCGAGGAGCGTGTTCAGCCGGGCCACGTCCCGAGTATCGAAGATCTCGCGCCGGTCGATCTCTGTTTTCAGTCTGGCCCAGCTGGCGAACCCATACTCCCGTGCCACAGCCAATAGCGCCGAGTCGAGGATCAGGTGATCCGATACGGCGTGCAGTCGGCCGACCGCATCTGTGTCGCCGCGCTGGGCCCCTCGGAGAAGGTCCTTCGCCTGGCGGCGGAGCTGGTCAAGGTCAGGGCGCGGTGGAAGGTCAGGCATGACGTCTCCTTCGTCTGCCGGCGGTCCGCCGTGCCGGGCAAAGGAGTTCGGTCACCAACGATGAACGGTGATGCTGTCGGAGGTGGACTCAGTCCTACCCGCGGACCCGGCGGCGCCCTCCAGCGCCGAATCGCGATCCTACACGAGACCGGTAGGTCATAGACCGACGGACCACATCCCGCAGGTCTCGTAGCACGATCCCTCTGCAGGACGCGGGCCTGTCGCTCCCTACCGTCGCCGTTGAGGTTCCGCTTGCGGGTCGGTACCACGCTCAACAGGAAGGCCCGCGTAGGGAAACCCTCCACGATCCGGAGGAAACCAGACCCGGCGACATCGCTCGAGCCTGCTAGCCGGATGACTCCTCGGCCCGCAGTAGCAGCTTGCGAAGCAGCCGGTTCAGTGTCTCCAGCTCTTTGCGCGTTAGCGCGCCGGCGAGCTCCTCCTCCGCGCCGCCACGAAGTTGCATGGCGCTTCGCCAGACGGCCATTCCGGCGCGCGTGATCTCGACGTCGACCTTGCGCCGGTCTTTCGTGTCGGGAACCCGTTTGAGATAACCCTTCTCTCTCCAGCCCGTCGAGTCGACCGGTCATCCCCGCGGGCGACACCCCCATGTCATGCGCGAGCGCGGTCGGCGAAGCGCGTCCCGGCGTGTCCCGGATCATCAGGTGGTGGAGGGTCTCGTACTCGTGCCTTTGCAACTTGGCCTTCGTGAGGGCCCGGTGCGTCGTGCTGGTCAGGTAGCGGTCAAGTCGTGCTTGCCGGTGCGTTTGCGCATGGCTTCGGCTTGGAGATCTTCAGCGTCGCGTGGGACCTCGCGATCCAACAGAACGTCGCGCCGGAGAAGCTGGCCCGCGTCCACTCGTTTGACATGGCGGGCTCGTTCATCGCCCGGCCGCTCGGACTGGCGCTGACTGGCCCGGTGGCCGAAATCATCGGCTTCCGAGCCCGATGTACGGCGTCTCGAACGTCGCCCGTGACCGACTAACTGCCTGGGCACTGGATCCACACCACAAGGGGATCGGTCACCTGGACGCTTCCCGGTGCACCTTGTCTCGCGGCCGTTGCTGGCTTCTCGTTCGCGTTACATGTAACTTGGCTGCATGGCTGAGGATGATGACGTCACAACGGTTCGTCACCGGGTGGCCGCCCATCGGGCACGTTTGCGCCGTCAGGGACTGCGGCCGGTGCAGATCTGGGTGCCCGACGTACGGGCCCCAGGATTCGCTGCTGAGGCCCATCGTCAGTCCGAGCTGGCGGCCGCGAGCTCACATGAGCCCGAGGATCAGGCATTCGTCGACGCCATTTCGTGGTTCAGCGACGAGGGCGCCGCCAAGGATGAGGAGTGAGGCGAGGCGAACTCTGGACAGCTGCCGGGGGTAAGCATTACGCCGGCAAACCGCGCCCAGTGCTCGTCGTCCAAGATGACCGCTTCGATGCCACCGGCTCGATCACCATCTGCCCGCTCACCAGCGACCCCACTGAGATTCCGCTGCTGCGGATCCAGCTGGATCCCCGCTCGAACAATCCCTTGACCCAACCCAGCAGCATCATGATCGACAAGCTCACGACAATGCCCCGGTCCAAGCTCCGCGAACACATTGGAGCGGTCTCCGATACCGACATGCTCGCTCTATCTCGCGCTCTGGTGGTCTTCCTCGGTCTCGCCTGACTGTGCGCGACCTCGCGCGACGTCGGTCCCGGACAGGATCCGGCTACGGGACGTCAGACGCTGCGGCCGACCTGATTCCCAGGTGCTGCCGGTCGCCTGCGCCGCCGGGACCGGTGGGTGCGTTCATGTGGTCATTGGCTGGCCCCGTGACACGTGCTGGCCAATGACGGTGAGGAAGCGCTGTAGGACGGGTGATGGGTTGTCGCGGCGGTGGGCGACTTGCAGTGTGGTGGTCAGGACGGAGTCCGATAGGTGGCGGAATATCACGCCTGCGCGGCCGAGGTTGCAGTACGAATGTGGTTGGACGGAGACACCGAGTCCGGCGGCAACGAGGCCGAGAAGAGTTTCTGCTCCGTGCGCCTCGAGCCGGATGTGTGGACTGAAGCCCAGCCGTTGGCAGGCGGCGATGACCTCGTCGTAGAAGCCGACGCTTGCCTGCCGGGGCCAGAACACAAATGGTTCATCGGCGAGGGCGGCGAGTGGAACCTCGGAGTTCGCCACGAGGAGGTGATCTGCCGGGAGCACTGCGACCAGTGGTTCCTCATCCATCGACGTGACGATGATCTCGGGCGCCGGTTGTGCGGACCTGACAAAGCCGACGTCGAGACGCCGGTCGTGCAGCGCGACGAGTTGCTGGGCGGTGTCGAGCTGGCGGATGTCGACCTTCACGTCGGGGTTCTGCGCAACGAACGCCCGTACGAGTGGCGGCAGGACGCCGTTGAGCGCTGAGCCGAGTGCGCCGATGACGACCTCGCCCGTTCCGCCGTTCGCTGCGTCACGGACGGCG
>JAABUS010009703.1_pt1 | contig 10100 bp, 10 predicted proteins | sample 5560161 | NCBI WGS metagenome assembly JAABUS01 (sample SAMN10711885, study PRJNA513376) | rock metagenome | isolation source: Antarctica rocks | place: Antarctica: Victoria Land, Trio Nunatak nord | collected 2016-01-04
CGCGTTCTCGCTTCGAGGGCTGCGGACGAACGACGTCACGTTCTTGAGCGCTCCGATAGCGACGAACTGGAAGCAGTCGGTGAGCGGTGAGGGCGATGTCGTGCTGCTCGACAAGGCGCAATGTGCCGACCTCTGGGAGGCGATCTCGCAGGACAAGGTGGCCGCCTATGCCAACGAGCACCAGGCCGACCAGCTGCCCAGCGAGGATTCCGTCAACTAGCGTCACAGACACGACCGCCTGAGAAAGGGCAAGGATGAATATCTGCATCGAGTGCGGCCTGTGTTGTGACGGCACAATTTTCTCGTTTGTCCCTATCGAGCCTGAGGACGACGTAGGCCCGCTACGTGAGGTAGGGGCAATCCTTGAGACGGATGAGACGGCCCGTTTCCTCCAGCCATGTGCAGCCCTGGAGTTGCGATGCTGCTCGATTTACGAGTCGCGACCATCTTTGTGCAGGGCCTACCGCTGCGCGCTTCTGAAACGGGTTGAGGCTGGAGAGGCCGAGGTCGAGGAGGCCCGCGACATCATCGCCACTGTGATAGAGCTCCGAGATCGGGTGCGGCCGACCATCGAGGCCATGGTCAATCCGCGGAAGCAAGAGGCGATGGTAACTCTGTACTCTTTGATGCGCGCCAAGTTGAGCGAAGGTGCGGACGAAACGCCCGCCGCCGACCGTGCTGCGCTGCTGCTTGACATCGCGGCGTTGCGCGTGCTGCTCGCAAGCCAGTTCGACCCGGTCGGCACCCTCCAGCAGAAGCCACGGACCCGATCTCCTGAGGTAGATGCCTAACCCGAGTTTTCGAGCCGAGCGCCAAAGCCATGCCATGGTAAACCGGCACCAAACGAAACCGTTCAAGTCCGTCGAAGTGGAGCAGCAGGTCGCCTGGGCCACTGGCCGGTCACCTCGTCGTTATGGCCCGATAGAACTCCGGCTCAGTGACGCTCAGCGGCATACCACACCCGCACGGCTCCTGGCGTCTTGCGGGGGAGGCGGCACCAGTAGCGGATGTAACTGGTGAGTGCCGACGATCTGTCCGCGCCGCTATCGGCGTACATCGCCTTCACGTACTCCCGGGCGGAATGACTTTTTTTTCACGACGAACCCCAAACGTAACCGTCGGGACTCCAGACTGGAGAGGTGCGCAAGCGCTCCGGCGCCAGAGCCGACTGAGCCTTCCGCCAGTGGCCGGACGATCCTTCGCGGCGACGGTGACGGCACTATGTCGATGCGACGACAAGGGGCCGCAACCCGTCATTCATGAGGGAGCGACAGGCGCGCTGGAAAGATGTGGGCGAAGGAGGGAAAGCACCTGCTCGCAACTGCGAACCAATCCGGGCACGTCTGCCGGAAGACTCATCTCGAAGGCTGGAACGGCTTCGACGAGCCGCGCGTAACGGTCGAGGTCTCCTCGGTGCGCCCTCGCTTTCCTGACATCGATGCGATACGCGTGCTCCAGCACCAGCATCAAGGCATCTGCCGGCGAGAGGCGCCTAGCTTGCACCGGCGTACCTGGGGACGAACGGGGAGCCAGGCCCACGATCGCGCCGAGCCGAACTGGGCTGCGCCGCCCCGCTGATTCGGGTGCCAACAGGAGCCGCCGCTTTTCGGTGTATTGCGCCACCGACAGCGAGGCGCTCACGCCATCCAGCAGTCGCGCCACATCGGCATGCACCCTCAAGCCGACACCGGCTGGGGTCACGGTCGCTGAGCGGCTCTGGGCGTTCACCAGAACGAAATCGTCGGCCAAAACGTCTGCTCCAGCAAGTGTGGAACCGGCAGCGACAGACGACTTGCCTGCGCCAGACTTGCCAAGGAAAATCGTCGCGGACGATCCATGCGCGGTCACCAGGCGCACCCCGCTGGCGTGCAATATCATTCGGCCTTGAGCTACGAGAGACAACGGGACGACCTGATCGAGCAGCAGATGCCGCATGGTATGGCTGGCTGTGCCTGGCATACTGTAGCCGAGATACTTTCGAGCTTTTCGGTCGAATGTGAACGAAGCCAGGTCAGGAAATTCGAACCGAAGGCCACCCGGAATGCTCTGTACATCGAGCCACACCCGGTCCTGCGCTAGGAAGCGACGTATGGAACGCCCACTGGGCCCAGCCTCGTCCGCTTCCTCATAGTAGATGTCGGCGGGAGGTTTTGCGAGGGCTAGATCCGGCATGGGCACAGTGCTTTGCAGGCATTGACCTGCAATCCAGCTATGTCCCTGAGGAGCCGCGCTGGACAGCGGTTCGCTCTATCTGCTCAGGTTGCGAAGTTCGTCTGCGCGGTTCTACCCATTGCTCTTCTTGGTCTGTGTTGAGTCGGCGTCCTTGCCCGTCGACAGCGACCCTTCAGTAAGTTGAACGACGCTCCCATAACGCGTGAGTGCGGGCTTGGCATAGTCCCTTTTGGCCACGTCTTTCTGCTGGTGCATAGTTAGCGCCTCCCGGCTCGCAACGTTTATTACCATGGTATCTCTGCTGCCCGCCGAACGACGCGCCCGGCTCGCGTTAGTCCGTCTTGGCAGACACTACCGCACCATACCAGTTGTCGACGGCCAGCACGTGCCATAACGGCCATGCGTGCTCGGGAGGGCGATGCCATATCAGGTCGTCGTGCCACTTTTCGTACATGCGCCGTATCTCCGGGACGACGAGCCAGTCGCGCTCAGTGACACTCGGGCTGCTGAAGGTCTGCCGAGCACTGGCCGACTCGAAGTGATCGTTGTCCAGATGAGAAAATTCTGCTTTCGAGGTGCGACGCCGGACCATCTCCGGCAAAAGGCCGCGCAGCGCGCGCCGCTGGATGGTCCTGAACTGTCCGTCGGCCCATCGGTGCCGCTCGTCCAAAGCGAGAGCGAACTGGATCAGGCGAGAGTCGTAAAAGGGGTGTCGGAACTGCGCTCCAGCCCGGAGAGCTGCGAGAGCATTGGCCTCGTAGACGTGTGCCTCCCAGCCGGACTCACAAAACTTCGCTCGGCTCTGACCCGGTGTCATCCAGCGGGCATCTGCTTCGTGCACCCGCTCTAACAGGTGGCTTCTTTCAACTAGCCCCGAAGTGAGCCAGTGGGGGGGGCGGGGAGGTCGGATGCCCGGAAAGGCCTTCCTCACTATCGCGCCCGCCAAGGGACGAACCGCACGGTGAGCGAAGGCCGAGACCTGGGTTGCGTGCGGTGAGAGCCGCGAGGCCGCTTTCCATGCGCTGAGGGCTCGGCCACGGCTGGCAAGGAAGGTAGGGAAATTGGGCTCATAGTCGAACCATTGGTCGCCCCCTCCACCGGTAAGTAAAGCGGACGACCCGTCTTCTTGGGCGAGCGCCAGCAACGGTCGAAATGCCCGGCCGTTGGGCGCATCTGGAAGCGCCAATGTGTCCAACGACTCTCGGCGGAGCGTGGGGTGATCGGTTGGTTGACTGGCGACCAACACCGGATCGATCAATGACGAGCGAGCCACCTCGAGGATGTACGGCGTTTCGTCGCACGCCATGCCGGGAAACGTCAGCGAGTAGCTCCGCAACGGTTCGCCATATGATTTCGCCGCGAGCGGCGCGGCCAGCACAGCAACCGAAGACGAGTCCAGCCCACCACTGAGCGTGACTCCGACCTTGGCGACTCCACGCATTCGATCCCTGATCGCCTGCGTGAGCACAGATCGGTACCACTCGTCGTACTCCTCGTCACATAGGTGTGACGACATCTCGATCGGCTCGATGTGACCCCACTTCCACAGCTGTGGTTGTGGGCGTCGGTCAAAGCGAGCGGCGTGGCCGGCGACGAGCCGCCAGACGTCTTCGTAGATTGTCTCGTGCCGCGAATGGATGTCGTTGGCCAGGATTTCGGCGATGTAGCCCTCGTTGGGCTCTCGACGCACCAGCGGATGGCCAACGACCCCACCGAGATGACCGGACAGCACGACCTCATCGCCGGTGCTCCAGTAGTACAGTGGTGCGACCCCGACGACGTCGCGGGCACACAGCAACGTCCCCCGGCTGCTCTCCCAGACCACCGCAGCGAAGTCACCGAGCAGCTGCTCAAAGCAGTTGTCGCCCCACCGCTCGTACGCCGCGGCAAGCAGCTCGGCATCTGTTGGGTCGGCTCCGAGTGCCGCCGAGCCGCCCAGCCGGGCCACCAGGTTCGCGAAGTCGTCCAGGCGACCTGCCAACAGCGCGACAAAGCCGGACGGGCTCTCAACGATCGACAGACCCGGTGAGTCCTCGAACGACAAGACGGTGAGCGGACCTCGCGACCACCGCTTGACGGGGTCGTCGCGAAGCTTGGTGAGCCCACTGGCCAGTCGATCAGCGAGGGCTGCCTCGACGCGACTCCCGTCACGGCGCCAGTGCAGCACGAATGTCATGACTCTCCGACGTCAGTAGGTGGTGCGAGACTACGTGAGTGAGCTCAGCTGCCGGTACCCCGTCGGCCCTGCCTGCCTCAGGTGCGGCCTCCCGCCGTCTTCTCGCAGCAATGCTCGCGGCCTGGCGCATCCTCAGTGCTGCGGCAGGGCGCGAGCTGGCGTCCATCGTCACGCTCCAGATTGCGGGAGCCATCGCGCTGGCTGCGCAACTCTTGCTGGGCAAGGAGCTGCTTGCTCGGTTGACCGACGACACGCGAGGACTCCTCAGCCACGTCGCGGGTCCGTTGGTTGGGTTGACAGTCTGCACCATCGTTGCGGCAGCGGCGCTAGCGATGGTTGCGGAGCGGCAGCGCCTGCTGATGGAGCTCGTCCAACGGCATCTGGAGGAGCGAATCATCAACGTCGTGGTCGGAGTCGAGCTGGAAGAGCTGGACGACCCAGACTTCCACGACCAGCTCAAGCGGGCCATGGCGTCATACGTCGACCAGCCCTACAACCTGGTCAACGGCGTGATCTCCGCCATCGGCGCCGGACTAGGTGTCCTCGCTATCGCGACGGTCTTGCTCCCCGTGAGTCCATGGCTCTTGGCGGTAGTGCTCCTGGCTGCGATCCCCCTGGGCTGGGTCATGACACTCAACTCGCGGGCCCTGTATCGCCGCTATTGGGAGCTGACCAAGTTGGACCGGCAACGAGAGCACCTGACCGAGGTCTTGACGTCGCCACGTCCGGCGGCCGAAGTGAGGCTCTTCGGGGCCGAGCACTATCTGCTGCCGCGATATCGAACGCTGTACGACGCGCGTGTGGCGACCCTGCGTCACCTCAGCCGCGAGCGGGGTGCGCGTCTGGTCGCGGTGCAGGTCGGTGTCGCCGTCTCCGGGATGGCCGTCTTGGCGGCACTGATCGAGCTCACGGCGACCGGACGCTTGGCCATTGCCGAGGCCGGATTGGCAGCGATCGCCGTCCAGCAGCTGTTGCAGAGACTTCGGCTGGCCAGCAGTAGCGCCGGGAGCATGCACGAGGCCAGTCTCTTCCTCGGTGACCTCACCTCCTTCTTGGACACGCCGGCCAGGGCCGCTGACGCCACGTGGGCGAGCGAGGGGAATCGACCTGAGCCTCTTGTGATGGAGCACGTCCACTTTGCCTACCCCGGCACTGGGCGCGCTGTGCTGCACGACGTCTCCCTGAGCGTGGCGCCAGGCGAGGTGGTGGCTCTCGTCGGGCCCAACGGCGCGGGCAAGAGCACCGTTGCGAAACTGCTGTGTGGTCTCTACGCACCGACAACCGGGGTCATCGGTCACCCCGGCCAACACGGTCTCGAGGTGCTTGAGCGAGCCCAGAGACGCAGCGAGGTCACAGCGGTCTTCCAGGACTTCGCTCGCTACGCGCTGACGGCGCGCGACAACATAGCCCTTGCTGACTACCGGCGAGCCGGTGACGAGGCGGCCTTGAGGAGCGCCGCGGAGCAAGCGGGAGTTGCCCAGGTGATCGAAAACCTGCCGTTCGGATATGACACGGTCTTGTCCCGTGCATTTGACGATGGCGCTGAACTCTCCGTTGGCGAGTGGCAACGCGTGGCACTGGCGCGGGCGCTGTTCCGTACCGCGCCCTACTTGGTGCTCGACGAGCCGACGGCTGCCGCGGATGCGGGGAGTGAGCGCGCCTTCCTTGATCAGCTACGGGCCAGCTGTTCTGATCGCGGGGTGCTCCTGATCACGCATCGACTCTCCAGCGCGCAGAGGGCCGATCGCACGTACGTCATGCAGGAGGGACGCATCGTCGAGGCAGGGACGCCTGACGAGCTCAGTCGAGGTCAGGGACCATACTCGGAGCTGAACCGACTTCACAGCGGTCGGTGACGCTTCGTTTCAGTGGCGCTCCGTCACCCAGTTGTGATGTCGCCGAAATGGACGACCCCAGCGAGCATCTCGGCCGGCTCGGCGACAGGGCGACCGTCGCAGCTCACCCACGCGTGACCCACCAGCGCTTGCCCCTCCCGCCGAACCCCAATGCGCACGTCGGCGTCTACGCCGTTAAGCCGCAGCCACACCCACAGGGCGAGGGATCGCCGGAGACAGCGACCGTGCCACCGGCAGACTCGGGCTGCGGCGCGGTCGAGGGCGAGCGCCACCTGCGTGACCTCTCGTCCCACGGTCGGATCCTCACCGGTGCTAGCAACCCGCAAGGGGACCAGCCGCCGAAGGGTTCGTTCTGTTGGCCGCACCCCGAGGGTCCGTATCATCGAGTCGAGCACCACAAGCACGGGCACAGCGACGGCAAATCTCGCGATCTCCCGACCGCGGGTGAGGTTACGCACCCTATTCACCGCGCAATTCCAGAAGTTTCTGTTCCACGAGTTGCTCAACGAGTTCCCGAAGGTCGTCGCCCAGACGAGCGTGGTCGACGTCGTAGACATCCTGCAAGACCGTTTGTGCGCCTGATAGGGACCCGGCCTCGCAGATCGCCTTCCACATCTTCGCTCCCACAGGGTCGAGGCCGAAATACAACTCGGTCTCCAGATTGAGCAGCACCAACTCGGCGCCGACCGTCCGGGTCATCACAGATTCGGCTGGCGCCAACTTGGCATCCGACGGGACGTTCATAGTTACCCTCCGACACTCCCGATCCAGGCTGGCAACAGTCACCAGAACTGCGACATTCACACAATCTATCCGACCCTGGGCATCATCGGTTCTGACGCCGGTTGTTGTCGACGGGCACCCAAGACGCGCTCAGGAGCGGTGATGGCGATGTCTTGTTTACCCTGGGCCGCGGGTCCAGGGACATGAGGCTGGGCGAGCGGTTAATGTTCACCCAGCTCTCGGGAGCCCGCAGACCGCACGCGAGCCTCAGCCGAGGGTATCGGCTTCTTTTCAGCTGTCGCGCAATACACCTACAAGGTCCTTGACTCTTGAGGGCTGCGGCAACACGATGAACCCGTGCCGATCGGTGCCGTCACCTGGCTGGGGCCACGATTTGGGGCGGCACGGTCACATGGTAGAGCCCCTTGGCGCCCGGGAAGGCCCTGATGCATGGAGTGGAGCACGCCTTTTCGAGCCAACTTGTCCAGTTGTCGGTCACATCGAGTGTCACTGATTCATACTGGCCGCCTCGCTAACACTGTGCCCTGGTGCGGCGTGAGCTTGCCTGATGACGTACGCAGCCTTGCCTCCGGGTGCGAGGATCTCATGGGCCGGGTCGTGCGCCACATGGCCGACAAAGCCGGCCAGAATGCCGTCCGCAGATGAAGCAGATGCGAGAGGTTGCCGCGCAGACCTTGGCTGTCGACGCGGTAACGATGCAGGTGGTGAAGGCTCTGCGGGAGGGCGGCGTTGACCCCATCCTTCTCAAGGGCCCCTCGTTTGCCTCGTGGTTGTACGGCAACCGCATGCCGAGGCCATACATCGACACTGACTTGCTCATCGACCCTAAGACCTCCGGAATTGCCGGAACTGCACTCAGGAACTTGGGCTACGAGCCTCTTCCCAGCCCTCCCGGTCCTCGCCCGGCGGCGACGACGTGGCTGAAGCAAGGCAGTGCGGGAAGCGTGGATCTTCATACCGGGATCTGGCTCTTCGACGAGACAGCCGATGCGTGGGAGCGCCTGCAGAAGCACACGCAGCCAATGCTCCTGGCAGGCCTCGCCGTGACGGTGCTCGATGATGTCGCCAAGACAGTGCACGTCGTCACTCACGCGCTGCAGCATGAGTTCAAAGAGGCAGGACCGAACTGCGATTTAGAACTGGCATTGCGCCTCGTGCCCGAGGACACCTGGCGGGCGGCTTCCGCATTTGCCGCCGAGGTGGGTGCTTACGACGCGTTCGCCTGGACGTTGTCCACCTGGCCCAGCGCCCAAGCAATGGCCCAGCGCGTCGGCGTGGAGCGGCCTGCGTCGCCGTCCGCACGCATTCGCCTGTTAACGGCCGGGGTCTCAGGCACCGGAGCCGGGACGTTTCACCAACTCGGCGAGTTGTCCCGGTGGAGAGACCGGGTCTCCTTCGTCATGGGCAAGGTATTTCCCCCCTCCAGTTTCGTGGAGTCACTCGGACCTCTGACGGGCAGCCGCTCCTCACGACCAGCAGTCAATTACGCCCGCTACTGGCGACGGATTCTGCGCAAGGCGCCGCGCGCCCTGCGCGTGTGGTACACCGACTTCCGGCGCGATCGTGGCGGCTGAGAAGCCGACGCAGAGGGGCCTCATCCGGCGATGTGTGCACTAGGCTGCCGAAAGCCGCGCGGCAGTCGCGGCACGTGCAAGACGGGCTCGCAAACCACGGACGGAAGGTGCCTTGCATTGTTGAGATCGACGCCATGACGGAAGGGCGCGGATCGTACGGAAAACTTGTGGTGGTCGGTCAGGGTTACGTCGGACTGCCGTTGGCTATGCGCGCAGTCTCAGTGGGGTGGGACGTTGTCGGTGTCGATATTGACGCCAACCGAATCAAACGCCTTGAGGCGGGGGTGTCCTATGTCGAAGACATCTCGAGCGAAGAACTGAGCCAAGCCCTTGCAAGCGGCCGCTATCTACCGTGCGCATGCTACGACGCGGCCGCCGGCTTCGATGTCGCGGTGATCACCGTGCCCACGCCTCTGCGCGAGGGCAATCCCGACCTCTCCTACATCGAGGACTCCAGTCGCTCCCTGGCGGAGTACCTGCGAGCCGGCGCCACCGTGGTCCTGGAGTCGACGACGTACCCCGGAACAACCCAAGAATTGGTCGCTCCGCTCCTCGAGGCGGGCTCGGGTATCACGGCCGGCAGAGACTTCCATCTCGGTTACAGCCCCGAGCGCATCGACCCGGGCAACAGCATCTGGACCGTGGTGACGACACCCAAGGTCGTCTCCGGTGTGGACGAGCGTTCCCTGGCGGCGGTGCAAGGGTTCTACGACACGATCGTGGACCGCACCGTGCCTGTCTCGTCTCCGAAGGAGGCCGAGCTCACGAAGCTGCTCGAGAACACCTTCCGCCATGTCAACGTCGCCTTGGTCAACGAGCTGGCCATCTTCGCTCACGGTCTCGGCATCGACGTGTGGGAGGCGATCGACGCCGCTTCGACCAAGCCGTTCGGCTTCATGCGCTTCACCCCAGGCCCAGGCGTGGGTGGCCACTGCCTGCCGATCGACCCGTCCTACCTCTCCTGGCAGGTCAAGCGCACCCTGGGACAGCCGTTCCGCTTCGTCGAGCTCGCCAACGACGTCAACGACCACATGCCTGACTACGTCGTACGACGGGTCATCGCCCTGCTCAACGAGCGCAAGAAGTCTGTCAACGGCTCGCGCATCCTCCTCTTGGGGTTGGCCTACAAGAAGAACTCGAGTGACGCCCGAGAGTCCCCGTCGGAGCGGATCGCGGAGCTGTTGTTGACCATGGGGGCTGATGTCCGCGTCGCTGACCCACACGTCGTCGAGAATCCACTCGAAGACCGTGTGCTCCGTGTCGACCTCGACGCGCCGCAGCTTAGCGATGCCGACCTCGTCGTGATGCTCACCGACCACGACGCGTTCCCGTTCGACCTCGTTGCCGAGCACGCCACAGAGCTTCTCGACTGTCGCCGGGTGCCGCGGTTGACATCGGCTAAGAGGCTGTGACCCCATCCGCCCGAAGATCGAGTGCTGAGGTGTCGAGAAGCGAACCTCTGCCGCTGTTCACCGTCTTCGCGTTGCACGTCATCCAGTACCAGGCACCGCTGTATGCGGAGCTGGCGCAGCGTGACGACCTGCATCTGCACGTTGTGTTCTTCAGTGACAAAGGGGC
>JAABUS010009705.1_pt1 | contig 10096 bp, 14 predicted proteins | sample 5560161 | NCBI WGS metagenome assembly JAABUS01 (sample SAMN10711885, study PRJNA513376) | rock metagenome | isolation source: Antarctica rocks | place: Antarctica: Victoria Land, Trio Nunatak nord | collected 2016-01-04
AAAAAAGCATCAAAAGCTTATTCAAAAGTTTTTGGCTATATATCTTGATCAAGATCAATAATTAATGTAGGTAAAAGTATATTTTTGTATAGATTCTTAATGACTTAAGCAAAATTTTCAGACAACTGTTAACCTAAACTTTATTCAGCAATTTCGATTAAACATTGAAAAAGCATTTTATGTGATTTTCATAACATTTAAAAGTTTTCATTAAAATATTGGTCTAAATACAAGCAGATTTATGAACATGAATCAGCCCTGCTACCAAAAGCCGTTTATTTTCACGCAAATGTTTCAAATATTTTAAAAATATACTTAAATAAAAAATTGAAAGTTTCATAATTAAAGAACTGATTATCAAAAACCTAAAATTAATTTTCAATAGGATTTGAATTTGTTTTAATCCGATACAAAAAGGCACCGGCAGTGCTATACAACACTGAACCATCGTTTCCCCAACTTTTCGCTATAAGGTAATCGACCCGTAAAACCGGCGTGTTCTAAAACTTGGACAACGTTATGATTGCCGATAATAAAGGCAATATTTATTTATCGGATTCGACCAATAATGCTATACGCTATGTAACGGCTGATGGCAGATTTGAAACGCTGGTGAAAGATAAACGGCTAACCTGGCCGGATACTTTTTCTGTGGGCAATGATGGTTATTTGTATGTTACCTGCTCGCAAATCAATCGCACTAAAAAATATAATGGCGGCCAGGATAAAGTAGAATATCCGTTTCATTTATATAAAATCAAGCTGCCATAATATAATATACAAATACCTTATTTTAGGTGATAAAAGAAGCATCGATCAAAAACCGTTTTGAAACAATTTCCGGCTATGCTGTTTTTATCAGCACAAATTATAGATGATGAAAAAAATAGTATTAATTGCCCTGGCTTTTGCAGTTACAGCACACTTTGCATCTGCACAATTGAAGCCGGTTGCTTATCAGGATGGTAACCAGAAACTGACGGGCTTATCTATCCAACCGAAAACTTCTACCCAAAATAAAGCCGGAATATTGGTTTTGCCCGCTTGGATGGGCATTGATGCACATGCTAAAGAAACGGCCGAAAACCTGGCCAAACTGGGTTATTATGCTTTTGTGGCCGATATTTATGGTGAAGGCAATTACCCCAAAACTACTGCTGATGCTGGTAAACTGGCGGGTTTTTATAAAAAAGATTATAAAGCGTATCAGCACCGCATCGATCTGGCTATGCAGCAATTAATTAAATCCGGTGCTGATGCTTCGCGGATCGTGGCTGTTGGTTTTTGCTTTGGCGGAAGCGGTGTGCTGGAAATGGCCCGCGCCAACTTCCCGGTCCGCGGTGTGGTTTCTTTTCATGGCGGATTAGGGAAAGATGCCAGTCGTGCAGCAGGACCGATTAAGCCAAAAGTTTTGGTTTGCCATGGAGCCGATGACCCATACGAACCGCAGGCAGAGGTTTTGGCTTTTCAGCAGGAAATGCGCGACAGCAAAGCCGATTGGCAGATGATTTTTTATGCTAATTCCGTGCATTCGTTTACAGATCCCAACGCGGGAAACGATAATTCTAAAGGTGCTGCTTATAATGAACTGGCTGCAAAACGCTCCTGGGAACACATGAAGCTGTTTTTGAATGAGGTTTTGGCCAGATAAAATCATTCGTTTTGTTTGAAATATAATAAAGGTCGTCTATTTTAGATGGCCTTTTTTATGTCAAATTTCGAGTACTGGTTATAAAGTCGATACTTCTTTTATCACCATAAATTTTGACTAAAGTGATTATTTCCGTTTAGATTTTTCCCATGCAGCACTTTGCTTTACAAATAAATGCCCGAAAATTCTGGCAATAAAACTATAAATAGCCTAAAAAAATATTACTTTGTAAGTAGAAGTATAAAAAAATCAATCAAAATTCTATTAACTTAGTTAACAAATTATCGATATGTTGTACGGACAAGTAAGCATAAACCCGGAAATTATGAGTGGTACGCCCGTTTTTGCCGGGACAAGGGTTCCTATTCAAAATCTTTTTGATTATTTAGAAAATGGTGAAGACCTTGACGAATTTTTGGACGATTTTCCATCAGTAACAAAGCAAGCAGCTTTAGCAGTTTTAGAAATGGCAAAAACTTCAATCACATCCGAGAAACTGCTTCATGAAAATTTTGCTTGATGAAAGTTTGCCCCGAAAATTGAAATACGATTTTGAGGAAGGACACGAAGTTAGGACAGTAAGAGATATGGGCTGGTTAGGAAAAAAGAACGGCGAATTACTCAAGTTGATGACAGATAATAGTTTTAAATCATTTGTGACAGTAGATAGAAATTTGCCTTATCAACAAAACTTACAAAGGCTGCCTTTAACAATTATTGTATTATGTGCAAAAAACAATACGCGTGAAACACTGAAACTCCTTATACCGAAAATATTTTTCAGGCTTACAGAAGGCGATTGACAGAATGTGATTGATATTTTGTAAGTAAAGCAGCAGTTATAACTTATTTACGTTTGGATTTCTCCCAAGCAGCACTTTGCTCGCCGAATAAATACCGAAATATCCCGGCAATTACGGCGTAGTTCATCACCCCAAAATAATACGGGATAAACAAAGCTTTGATTTTGATCTCTTGTTTTTCAAGTATCCAACCTAAAAACACAGCACTGTAAAACAGGATTTGTGCCGATAAAAGAAGCTGATAAACGAATAAATGTGTTTGGACAACGATGAAGATATTCAACAATAATGCAGTGATCATCAGGAAAGGAACAACCGTCCAGCGCAGCACGCGGTGGCTGATGTATTGGAACGAAAGCAACGGTTGTTTGATCGGCAGCAACAAACTTTTTAGTCGGATGATGGATTGCAAACCGCCGGCCGCGATCCTGATTTTCCGTTTCAATTCTTCTTTAATATTTGCAGAAGATGTTTCGGTAGCAAACGCTTCCGGCTCATAAACAATGCGATAACCTTTTTTGGCGATCAGCATGGAGATCATAAAATCATCGATGATACTGTCGGGATGTATGGGTTCGTACAATGCTGTTTTTACACTGAATAATTCTCCGGCGGCACCCACAACAGAATTCAGTTCAGAATCCCAGATTTTTAGCTTGGATTCATACTTCCAGTAAAAACCTTCTCCGGCTGTTGCATCTGCATTTTCTTCAATATGCACCCGTTTTTCTCCGGCCACGGCACCAACTTTCGGATCGGTATAATGGCGGCAAAGTTTAATCAGTGCATCCGGGTTTAAAAAAGTATTGGCATCCGTAAAAACCATTGTTTCGGTAGTTACTACCGCTACGGCGCGTTGCACGGCGGCAATTTTTCCCAGGCGGTTTGGGCTGTGCATTAGTTGTATTTCAGGATATTGACTGATGATTTCCGGCGTTCTGTCTGTAGAACCATCGGTGATGAACAGAAAACTAATTTTATCTTTCGGATAATTCAACGCCAATGTATTTTTAATTTTTTCGGCGATGAAACCCTGTTCGTTATAAGCCGCAACAATCAGCGTACAAGTGGGCAAAGCAGCGGAGGTTTCGGTGCAGATGCTTCTTTTACCCCTAAAAATCTGGCGCGTTTTCACCAGAAAAAATAAAACAATACCGTAGCCGATGAATGCGTAAAAAATAATGAATACGCTGATCCAGAAAAACGCAATCATCTGGTTTATACCGGATAACCTAATTTATGGCTACTTTTAGGATTAGTAATATTCCACCAAATGGAGCGGAACATCACCATCACATAAGCAGTTTTATTTTCCCTTACGTAGGCCAGTATATTGCGTGGCATCACCAACAGCAAAAAGTGCATGTAAAAAATTATCCGCTTAAAAAACGGTGCATTCCTGCGGATATACAGCATCCGGTTCCGGTTCATAAAATAGGTTTTCAGCATACTGTTTTTACCTACCGAAACTGATTCTTTGTGGTAAATTACGGCCTGCATATCCACCCAAATTTCATAACCGGCACGTTTAAAATGATCGCACCAGTCCAGTTCTTCATAATATAAAAAGAACTGCTCGGGCATTAACCCGGCTTTTTTTAGGGCACATCTGCGTACCATCATCGCCGCGCCGTGTGCAAAACCTGTTTTTCCGGTGAGGTGATCGTACTGGCCATTATCTTTTTCAAACTGGCCGATACAACTATTTCGCGCACTGTAATAATTCATATTTGTGAAACCGGCATACTGCAAGGTATCAGGTGCTTCAAAATATTTGATTTTAGGGGAAATAATACCGATCTGCGGGTTTTTTTCCAGCTGATCTGCCAATTTGCCGATCAGTCCGGGCGTTACTTCCGTGTCGTTATTGATCAGGAAAAGGTAATCGCCGGTAGCTTCGCGCATCCCCAGATTGTTTCCGCCGGCAAAACCTAAATTAACTTCTGACCGAACAAAATGCACCCACGGAAATTTGCTTTTCCAGTCCGGCACCGGATTTTTATGGCTGCCATTATCCACCACAATCATCTGGATTTCAGCATAATCGTTTTTGCTGACAATGGATTGCAGTAAAGCTTCCGTTACTTCCGGCTGGTTATAATTTACGGTGATGATCGAAACGAGGTGCATAAAAACAGTAAAGGCTTTGCTCAAACATTTGAACAAAGCCTTATACGGTGCCGAAAAAAAATCGGCTATGATAAATTTAACAGGAATGCTGTTTTTATCACCTTAAATTTTAAGTTCCCCTTCTACAGAATCATCCAAAGTTTTGCCAATCGCTGCACCAATAGCCATTTTCACAAAAGCAACCGCGTTGCCGTGTTTGTTGTCCCAATAATAAGTATCCAGCGGTTTTATTTTGATCACACTGATGCGCGGGTCATCAACGCCGCCGGTAAACCAGGTTTTCAGGATCGGCTCCCACAATTCCTTAATTTTTTCTTTATCGGCACTGATGTTTGCCTCACCGTAAACGCTTAAAAAACCGGAATGATGGGTTTCCTGAAACAACAGCTGCACATGGTCATCCTGCTTTATTTCTGCATCTTTATGACTATCGTTGCTGCTTAAGAACCAGAAATTACCTTCATCGTCCACTTTTTGAACAGACATTGGCCTTACTGCCATCGGCGAACCGGTTTTAATATCCGTACAAAAAAAACACGATTGCGTTGCCTCTGCAATCTCTTTCATCTTTTTCAGTGCTTCCTGGCCGGCCAAACTTTTAAAATTATCTTCTGGTTGGTTTTGATTAATGCTGTCCATTTTTTAAAAATTATTGATTTTATGGTTAACAGGTTTTGGCAAAAGCTGTTTTGTTTATGCTGAGATTTATGAAGAAATTTAAGTTAGATACTGTTTTTATCGACCTAAAATTGGTAAGCAGATTTACGAACGTTTATCGATATAACGTTTTACCGAACGCAAAACAGACTGCACAATTTCCTGCTGTCCGCTGCCCGAATTCAGGTATTTTTCTTCGATCGGGTTGTTGATAAAACCCGTTTCCACCAAAACCGACGGCATTGCGCTGTGGGCAAGCACGAGCACACCTTGCTCCTTCAAACCGATCACCCGGCGATGATCATGTTTTTTAAATTCGTGCAGCAGCAAATCACCAAAAAGAATGCTTTGCTTGCGGTATTTCTGCATATAAGCATTCAAAATAATCATATTGGTGGAAGCATCGCTGCCGTAATCTGTGTATTTCTGCCTGTAGTTTTTTTCTTTGTAGATGACCGCATTTTCACGGATCGCCTCCATTTGTTCGCCTTTGCGGTGATAGCCATAAACCAGCACCAGCGCGCCATTTTGTTTGGGCAGCGCACTTTCTTCGGGCGAGGAATTGCAATGGATTGAAATAAAGAGGTTGGCGTGGTTTTTATTCGCAATTTCTGAACGTTGGTTTAGTTCGATAAACTGATCGCCGGACCTGGTCATGATCACTTTTACATCCGGCAAAGCTGCCTGCAATGCTTTTTTTAGTTTCTTGCCGATGGACAGCGCAACATTCTTCTCAAACGAAAAATTACCGCGTGCGCCCGGGTCTTTTCCGCCGTGCCCCGGATCGATCACAATCGTTTTAAACCTGAATCCTGCTTTGTTTACCGTACTTTTTTTGGGTAGAAAATGAACATGAAACAAGGAGGCAAGCAGGATAAAACCATTGAAAATCAAAATTTTGGACAGCGGGAACATATTTAACCGTAAAATATAAGCTTGCAAAGTTATAACTGTAATCCTTAAAAATTTATTTTGCCTGCCATAAATGCCAATTATTAAAATTGCGGATACTTCTTTTATCGGCATAAAATCAGTGAAAAGGTTTTGTATGAAATCTTGTCCACACCAATTTTATGCCGATAAAAGAAGCATTGAAAATTAAACTGATTTTTGATCTGCATGACTACAAAACAATCGTACCTCAACTTTGATAAAACCACTTATGCGTGGCTGCCAAACGTCGATTATCGGCAGGAACCTGGAAAATACCGCGTGGGCAAAGGCGAGCAGGGCGTTTTGATTTGCGAACCTTACAAAAGCGAAACCGGACAATACTGGCGGTTCAAAACCAGTGAAATTGCAGCAGAAAGCAGTCAGAAAATATATGGGTTATTTTTAGAGTACCTGCAAAAAGGAGAATTTGCAGGTGCCGATATGGCCCGGAAATATTTGCAAATGGGTTTTACACGGGCGCGTCGTTATGCCAATTACAAAGGCGGCAAAAAGTACGATCAGCAAAATGATTATGAGTTATTGGAACGCGGCACCGGCGATCCGGAAAAAGCCAAAGCTGCTGCAATTTTTTATGAACGATGGCAGCAAGCCGAAAACCATGATCAATACAAAATACTAAAAGCCGACTGGAAAAAGGCAAATGGCTGAGGTGCAATATTTTAAGGAATGAACCCGGCAGTTTTATTTTTTGTATCGAAATAAAATCCATGCACAAAATTTACAGGCATAAAAGAAGCACTATTATTATCCCTGAGCTTAATGAATTATGTGGCAGAAGTTTAAACAGGTTCTGATAATTAGCTTTCAAACATCGAGTTTTCTTTTGCCCGGCCATTTCACTATTGCCGGATCATGGTGGTCAATCAACTATTATCTTTTTCGTGTTCGGGTTTTAGTATCCCGTTTTCTTTCATCAGGGCATCAGCAAGTTCGCCGGTGATGTCATTTAGCACTTGCATTTTATCTTCACCAATTATTTCTGAATATTTTTCATTAAGCTCCTTTGTGTACGAACTGAAATATTTTAAAAACTTATCACCATATTCAGATAGTGAGATCATTTTTATACGCATATCACCGGGATCTTGCTGAACAGTAAGAACGCCCCTTTTTTCCATCAGGTTAACCATCTGGCTCATTGCCTGTTTTGTTACGCGGGCCTTTTTAGCGAGTTCACTGCTACTCATGCTTTTCCCGCCGGCTATCAGGTTTATTAGTTTAAGTTGATCAGCAGTAATGTCCGACCAGCCATCCGCTGTCCATTTCTTTTTCGTCCAGTCATGCAGATGCCAGTAAATAACGTACAGATGAACACCGAGGCTATATCTGCGTTCCTCTGTAATTGAAGCTATAACTGCTTTCCTTTTCTGATCCAACATTATTAGTAAAAGTTATTGTAATTTTCTGTCCCGCAAATATAAAAATTTTAACATAAAGGTCAATGGTCTTGACCATAACGTCAATATCCTTTACCTTTAACCACTTTATTCTTTTAGTTAAAGAAGACCTATCATGAAACATTAGCCAAACTTATTATTAATCTAATTATGAGAAATTTTATAACTGCTTTTTTGCTTTTTTCAAGCACTGTGGCTTGCTGTGCCCAGGGTAATGATTCATTACTAATAATGCCTTGGCCGAAATCTATAAAACCAGGAGGTGCAAGCTTCATTTTCACCAATCATTTTACCATCGGTGTTAATGGCCCTAATAGCGAAAAAGTATTAAATGCTGCAAATTTATTTTACCAGCACGCAGCCAAACGTACCCATCTGTATTTTCCACAAGAGTACCTAACTGCGGCAGATAATCAAAAGGATGCGCAGCTCATTATCAAATTTAATGAGCGTATTGAGCCTAAGATTGGAATGGATGAAAGCTATAAAATAAGTATAACCGCAGGCAAAATTATCATAGACGCAGCTACGGATGTAGGTGCAATAAGGGGGCTTGAAACGCTTTATCAAATGATAGTCCCAAACAAAAAGGAATATTACTGCCCAGCTGCTGAAATCTCCGACTCGCCCCGTTTTAAATGGCGCGGATTAATGATCGATGTTGCCCGCCATTTCATTCCAATAGACGTTTTACTTCGAAATATTGATGCAATGGCAGTAGTCAAAATGAACGTGCTTCACCTCCATTTAAGTGATGATGAAGGCTTTCGGGTTGAATCAAAGGTTTACCCTAAATTACAGCAGAACGGTTCAAATGGATTATACTACACACAGGCACAAATTATTGAACTGGTGCAATATGCCCATAACCGTGGCATTATCGTGGTCCCAGAGTTTGATCTGCCTGGCCATTGTACAAGTATCCTTGCGGCGTACCCGTTTTTAGCAAGTTATCCGGCAGACTATAAACCCGCAAAACGTTATAATATTGACACCATTAAGAACATAAACCCCTCAAAAATAATGAAGATCATTACTGAGGGTGCAACCCCAACCATTAACCCAGCCAAGGAAAGCACTTATGTTTTTTTCGACCGGCTTTTTAGAGAGATGACTTCCTTGTTCCCTGATGCTTACCTGCATATAGGTGCTGACGAAAATAACGGTGCTGCATGGAAGCAAAACCCGGAAATTGTTGCCTTTATGAAAATGAAAAATCTTAAAAACACCGATGAGCTTCAGGCTTATTTTGTTAAAAGGATGTATACCATTGCCAAAAAATACAACAAGCAATTGATCGGATGGGAAGAAGCCTTTAACTCGGCACTGCCGCAGGATGTAATTATACAAAAGTGGAAACCAACAGCACCTGATGATAAGCTCATTAGTAACATTATCCGGCATAACAACCAGGTTGTGGTATCCAGCGGATATTATCTTGATATGTATTTGCCTGCTTATATTCATTATCTGGCCGATCCGACACCGGCAAACATCAGTGCTGCGGATACTGAGAAAGGTATTTTAGGTGCAGAAGCTGCCATGTGGACAGAAATGGTAAATGCTGAAAATGAAGAGATCAGGGTATGGCCGCGTACTGCTGCTATTGCCGAACGGTTATGGTCGCCAGCCAACAAAAAAGACGTTGACGACATGTACCGCAGATTGTGGGCGATTGATTTTCAATTGAATGACCTGGGGCTTGATGAACAGAGCAATTATAACCGCATAGTTTCCAGATGGGTAGATGGCGGTGATATCACGTCTGTAAAAACACTGACTGATCTTTGTGTACCGGTGAAAGGCTACAGGCGCTTGATGGGTGCTATGTTTGTGCCTAACCCTGTAAAAAAGAATTTGGCCTCACCAATGTTTAATATAGCAGATGTGGCGCATTGCGACTCGGAACCGCGTTTGGCATTTAGAAAAATTGTAGCCACTTATCTAAAAAACGGCGATGAGTTAAGCAAGCAGCAGATCAAAAATCAACTTCAAATCTGGGTAAACAACCGTGTTGGTTTTAAAGCCGCAAGCGAGAAATCATCCTATTTAAGATCGATTATTAAATTATCAGACAACCTCTCGGCAGCCTCAGAAATTGGTTTAGCTGCCTTTGGCGATAAAGTAAATCATGATGGTCAATTGAAAACGCTTAAGCAAATGGAGGCTTCAATTGCTGAGGTTACTTTGTCTATCTTGCCGGAGATTGAAGCTTTAGTATCCGGCAAACTTACTGATGAACCATCGTCTTATCCGCTAATGTAAAAGCTGGTTAAAATTTGTTCCATTTGCTTTCCATGCTTCTTTTATCACCTAAAAACCATTAAGTTTTCATGCTTCAACAATTGCCTCCGGATACAAAAACGGAATTTATGCCGATAAAAGAAGCATTGGATTTTAAACTGATTTTTGATCTGCATGACTACAAAACCATCGTACCTCAACTTTGATAAAACCCCTTATGCCTGGCTGCCTGACATCGATTACCGGCATGAACCGGGAAA
>JAABUS010009706.1_pt1 | contig 10096 bp, 10 predicted proteins | sample 5560161 | NCBI WGS metagenome assembly JAABUS01 (sample SAMN10711885, study PRJNA513376) | rock metagenome | isolation source: Antarctica rocks | place: Antarctica: Victoria Land, Trio Nunatak nord | collected 2016-01-04
TTACCTGATAAGTTCTACCAACAGGCGTAAATTGCATTTTTACCGGCGCATCGGCATGTTGCAAAGAATCTTTTGTTTGTTTACCAATGTTTTTGTTGATCTGCGTTAAAACACGGTCTTCCCGCTTGATTTTCTGGTAATCGGTCTCGCTCATGTCATACTGGTCCAGGTTATATTTTTTGATCAAACCGATAATCAACTGCGGATAACGGGGATTTGTAGCATAACCGGCGGCCTTTAAACCATTGGCCCAGCCTTCGTAATCGTTTTTTTCCAACTCGAATAAATGCGCATAACGTTTTCTTTTTAAGAATTCCGAATGATCCCGAAAAGAGCTTTCCGGATTATCGTAAACCCGGAAACAATCATTGATCTTATCGTCATTTTTAAAATAGGATTTTCCTTTCCAATCGGAAGTGCATTTGATACCGAAGTGATTATTGGCCACCACAGCTAATTCCCCGTTGCCGTTGCCGGATTCGAGCAAGCCCTGCGCCAGCGTAATGCTGGCCGGAATACCGTAAATATTCATTTCCTGAACAGCAATGTTACGGAAACGATCGATGTATTGGTTCACATCCCCAAAAGTGGTATAATGGGAAATAGCTTCTTCATTAAGCTTTTGTATAGATTCGTTATTGCGGGAAGCCTGATGGTTGTTAATTCCTTTTTTTTGGCTTTGGCAGGAAGCAAATACGATGACCGCCAGAAAGAATGCCCATTTTTTGTTCATAAAAGAAGTATTTACGAGGGCAAATATAAATGGTTTCGTAAATTAAGGCAGGTATAGAAAATATACCTGCTTGGAATTACTGATCGTCCGGATCGGGTTTTTCATCCAGGTCGTTCAAACTAAATTTCTTGATAAGCGAAAGCACTTGGGAAGACCATCTTCCGCTGCTGGCATAACCGCCGCGCTGGATGCCTTTTGCCCAACCTTTGTAATCAAAGGAATCAAATTTTTCTGCCAGATGGCTAAATTGCTTTCTTTGGCTCATCATCCGGGCAAAATCTTCGAAAGATTCTAAAACAGAATCGTAGCTTTTGTAGGAATGTCGGCCTTTCATGCCAAACTGATTGTTTGATTTCCTTGCGAGGTGGCTGTTGCCGCTGGCAGATTCATGCATAGCGATCGCCAGGGTTATACTGGCCGGGATGCCGTAATCGTGCATGATGCTGATGGCAGCATCTTTGTACTTCTTGATATAAGATTGTGAAGTGTTTTGGGCTTTTGCAAAAAAGCAAGTAGATAATAGCAGTAAAAGCAGTATTAATTTCTTCATAAATGTTTTTTTCGGATGATCATCAGTCCGTCCCTTATCGGGAGGATGAGATTCTCGACCCGGTGGTCAGCAGTTATTTTGTTATTAAATTCCCGGAGTAATTGCATATCAGTTTCCTGATGTGCAGCATCCAATATTTTTCCTTTTCGTAAAATATTATCTACTATAATTAAGCCTCCAAGCCTGATATTGTCGATTATAAACTCATAATATTTGTAATTATTGCGTTTATCAGCATCTATAAATGCAATATCAAATATTTTGGGCAATAATAAGGGAAAAATATCAAATGCTTCGCCAATATATAACTTGATTTTATTTACGAAACCGGAATCCAAAAAGTTACTTTTTAGCATCTCTTCCAGTTCAGGGTTAACTTCTATCGTATGGATTTCACCGTTTTCTACCAGTCCTTCTGCCAAACAAATGGTAGCATAACCAGTAAACGTCCCTATCTCTAAAATTAATTTAGGTTGCAATAATTTGCTAAGAAAACTTAACAGCCGGCCTTGATAATGCCCTGAAATCATGTGCGGACGCAGCACTTTTAAATGCGTTTCATGTGCTATTTTTTGCAGGACTGCTGGTTCGGGTTCGCAATGAGATTCGAGATAAGCCTGCAGCAGGCCGTCTGGTATTTCCATCCGGCAAAGATATTGTTTTTAAAAAATAGAGTCTGCCAGTTTGTTTTTTTGGGCAGATGCTTCTTTTACCAGCTATTTTTTTCGAGGTACGATTGTAAAATGATGATGGCAGAAATGGTATCGATCCGGGATTTATCCTGTCGGTCAGTTTTTTTCATCCCGCTTTGTGCAATTACTGCCGAAGCCATTTTAGAAGTAAAACGCTCGTCCATCATTTCTACCGGAACTAACGGAAAATGCTTTTTTAAAATCGTTACAAAACCCTTGATCATCGGCGCAGATTGCGATGGCGTCCCGTCCATTTGCTTGGGTTCTCCTACCACAAATTTCTCGACTGCTTCTTTTACCAGGTATTTTTTTAGATACTCAACAATATCTTTCGGATGGACGGTTTCCAGTCCGGTTGCAATAATTTGCAAAGGATCGGTTACGGCAATACCGATGCGTTTGGTGCCATAATCAAAAGCTATAATGCGGGGCATGCTTCTTTTATCGGTTAAATTTTAGTGTCGGAATTTTAAATCAGAATTGCAAAGCTGATGTCAAATATAGGCTTCTTCTTCAGCACAAGCCTTTCAAAATCTTATATCTCAATTCTTATTATTATTTTGCAACAATGCAGTTTAAAGAAATCATCGGACAGGAAACCATCAAGCAAAAGCTGATTACAACGGTAAAAGAAAACCGGGTGAGCCATGCGCAACTTTTTTTAGGGCCGGAAGGTTCGGGCAGTTTGGCACTGGCGGTTGCTTATGCACAATATATTTCATGCGAAAATAAACAAGAAAATGATTCCTGCGGAGAATGTTCTTCCTGCCGGAAATACCAGAAATTAGTGCATCCGGATTTACATTTTTCTTATCCGTTTTTTGCAAAACATAAAGATAATACGGCACTAACTTTTGTAGATCAGTGGCGAAAAGCTTTTCTTAAAAATCCATATTTGAATTTGGATGAATGGCGCACGTATCTGGAAGCAGAAAATAAACAGGCCAACATTAACATTGCAGAGTGCCATCAGATTATTCGAAAACTAAGCTTTAAACCGTTTGAATCAGAGTACAAAATCCTGATCATGTGGCTGCCGGAATATCTGGACAAGGAAGGCAACACGCTTTTAAAAATTATTGAAGAACCGGCACAAAAAACGCTTTTTCTATTGGTTGCCGAATCGCAGGATGATATCCTGAATACGATTCTTTCCAGGACACAATTGGTAAAAATCCCGGCCTTAAAAGATGCAGATGTGCAGGCTTACTTAGAGCAACATCATCAAACGGAACACCTGGCTGCACAAATTGCTTACCTCAGCAACGGAAATTTAACGGCTGCACTGCACATGATTGCCCAGGACGACAGCAGTTACCACGAACTTTTTGCCCGCTGGCTGCGGTTGTGTTTTGCCAACGATGGTTTAAAGCTGATCGATTTTACCGAACAATTGACTAAGCTGGGCCGCGAAAACCAGAAGAATTTTTTGCAGTACGGCATGTGCTTTATCCGCGAATGCGGGATGCTGATTTCCGGTGCCGGAAGCTTAGTCCATCTGCCCGAAAAAGAATTGGTAGTTGCGCAAAATATGGCTTCCAAAGTTTTAACGATGGCGATGGTGGAAGTAATTGCTGATGAACTGGATAAGGCGCACTATCATGTGGAGCGGAATGCCAATCCAAGAATCTTATTTTTAGATGTATCTTTGCAATTGGTCAAAATTTTAAAATTTAAAACGTTTCCGCAAGGGACTCAACATATATTATATTAACATGGGATGTGGAAGTTGTTCAACAGGCGGATGTGCGCCTGCTGGCTGCAAAAGTAACGGCGCTTGTCTTACTAACGGATGCAGCAAATTAGATGTTTACGATTGGCTTTCCAATATGGATATGCCCTCCAGTTATAAACCTTTTCAAGTAGTAGAAGTAAAATTTAAAGGATCGCGGAAAGATTTTTACCTCAATACGGACAATCATTATTTAGAAAATGGCGAACTCGTGGTCACCGAAACAACAACCGGTGGTTTTGATGTGGGACATGTTTCCGTTACCGGCGAATTAGTGCGCATGCAATTGGTAAAAAAGCATGTAAAAGAAATAGACGTGACGAAAAAAATCTTTCGTAAGGCGTCACCTGCGGATGTAGATAAATGGAAGGCGGCCAAAGAACAAGAGTGGGAAACCATGCACCGCGCCCGCACATTGGCTTTAGATTTGAACCTTTCGATGAAGATCAGCGATGTGGATTATCAGGGCGATAAAACTAAAGCTACTTTTTATTATACCGCGGAAGGAAGGGTTGATTTCAGGGAACTGATCAAGAAAATGGCCGAAGCTTTCCGCATTCGGATTGAGATGAGGCAGATCGGGATGCGCCAGGAAGCAAGCCGTTTAGGCGGGATTGGTTCCTGTGGGAGAGAGCTTTGCTGTTCTACCTGGCTGACTGATTTTAAAACGGTTTCCACTTCGGCAGCCCGTTACCAGAACCTTTCTCTCAATACATTAAAATTGGCCGGACAGTGCGGTAAATTGAAATGCTGTTTGAACTACGAGTTGGACAGTTATATGGATGCCTTGAAAGATATTCCGGATGATGTGCATATCCTTCGTACCGAAAAAGGAGATGCACGTTTGCAAAAAACCGATATTTTTAAAAAGCTGATGTGGTTTAGCTATCCGCAAGAAGAAAATTGGGTTGCCGTACCGATAAAACAGGTACGGGAAATACAGCGAATTAATAAAAGCGGTGAACTGGTTGCTGATTTGGGCGAAAGTAAAGTAATAGATACTACTACTGTAAAAGCATTTGATTATGAAAATGTTGTTGGACAGGATAGTTTAACGCGTTTGGACGAACGTTCTTCTAACCGAAATAAAAAGAACAACAACCGCAACAAACCAAAACCAGCTGCCGAAAGCGGATCAAAACCAATTGCACAGGTTACTAAAGTGGTTATACAAAATGTGCAAGTAAAAACAGTACAGCCCAATAATCCGGAGAATTTGGCAGAAGGAACCACACTGGAGGTAAACCCAAACCGCAGACATCATCGTAGAAACCGGCCAAACCGCAACCCGAACAATCAAAACAATCCGGACCAACCCAATCCAAAAGCAGAATGATCCGGGTGAAGCTTTTTTTCAGTGCTGTTTTTATCGGTCTTTTTTTTGTTCTTGCAGCTTGCAACGAGCCGGGAATTTTGCTTGATCAGAGTACTGAAATCAGCAATCATAACTGGTTTTACAGCAACAAAATAAAAACGGAAGTAAAAATTACAGATACTTCCGTGCCGTATAATTTATATTTTAATCTGCGCCATTCGGCTGATTACAGATACTCTAATATCTTCGTTCTGGTTCATCAAACCAGTCCTGACCATCAAACAAAAACCATTCGTTACGAATTCAAATTGGCCAATCCCGATGGCGAATGGCTGGGAAATGGTTCCGGCAATTTGTATAGTTATCGCTTGGCTTTGAAAACGAATTACCGCTTTCCGGTTATAGGAACTTATTCGTTTACGATTGAGCAGAATATGCGGGATAATCCTTTACGGGAAGTTTCGGATGTGGGTTTGCGTGTGGAAAGGGCGAAGTAACCTTTGGCTTTTTAAGTTGTAATTTTTAGAACGAGGGTAAAAAAACAACTTTTTTACCCTCGTTTCTTTTTGGAAGGTAATAATTGCCCTCGTTATTATCCATTTTATTTCATTTATTTAGATAAAGATTACACACGAAATGGATTTGAGATTAGAAGCCGAGTTTAGCAAAACCGATTTAACAGAGCATATTGATTCACTTAAAAATCAAATTGATCAATCACGTCCGCTTTCTCCTGAAATCGAAGATAAAGTAATGCAAAAGCTACGTTTAGAATGGAATTATCATTCTAATGCGATAGAAGGAAACCGTTTGAATTACGGCGAAACGGTTGCTTTTTTAATGACCGGAATTACGGCAAAAGGCAAATCTTTAAAAGATCATTTAGATATTCGCGGACATAACGAAGCTATTCTTTTTTTGCTTTCAATTGTAAAAGATGAACGTGATTTTACTGAATCGGACATTCGTTCTTTACACGAAATGATTTTGGTTGAACCTTATGATTCTCCCGCTAAAACTGCTGATGGAACGCCAACAAAAAAGCGGATTACTTTAGGTGTATATAAAACGTCTCCAAATCATGTAAAAACGATTACCGGAGAAATTCATTATTATGCCTCGCCAGAAGAAACGCCTGCAAAAATGCAGGAATTGATGGAATGGTACAGGGAAGCAAGCGCGAATAAAGAAATTCATCCTTTAGTTTTAGCTGCTTTATTTCACTATAAATTTGTGGCGATTCACCCTTTTGATGATGGAAACGGTCGTTTATCGCGCATTTTAATGAACTTGATTTTGATGCGGAATAGTTTTCCGTCGGTTGTGATTAAAATGGAAGATCGGCAAGTTTATTACTCAAATTTAAGTCTGGCTGATACCGGAACTTACTTTCCTTTTATAGAATTTATCGGCGATTATTTAACCACTTCTTTGAACTTATATCTCAAAGCAATTGAAGGCGGAGATATTGATGAACCGGAAGATATTGATAAGGAAATTGCGCTTTTTAAGTTGGAACTTCAGCATAAAGTTAATTTAGAAACAAGAGAAAAAAAGTCTAATGAAATCATCGAAAAAATCATGATTTATGAATTAGATCCACTTTTTGAAAAAATCATCCAAAAAGTAAACCAGTTTGAGGAGTATTTTATTACTAAATCATTTACTGTAAGTTTTGATGAAAGTACAATAGATCAATTTCAATATGAAGAATCAACATTTAAAGATTATATAATTCAACTTCAAGATCGTGTTTATCGAAAAGAAGTACATGATTCGTCAATAAATTTAAAAATTTGGTTAATGGAATTTAAAAATTTCACTAATAAATTTAGTTCAAATACCTCGCTTAATATAATCTTTAATGAATATAATTACTACATTTCAGATGAAAAATTTAAACCTATAGTAGAAAAATTATATAGTGAAAGATTAACTCAACAAGATCAGATTTTAGTTGTCAAAAAATTAGTTACCTATCTCAAAAATAATATTCAAAAAAACCTCTGATCTATCATTTACTAAAATTACTTTTGATAAAATTTTTAGTAAATGAATACCATTCTTCTCGTTCTCGTTATTTTGCTGGTTGCTGTTTTTATCCTGCTAAAAAAAGCATCGCCCACAACGAGTTTTTCTGTGGAGGATTTTAAGCGTTTGCAGGATGAAAATATCCAGCTAAAAATTAGTTTAGGTAAAGCAGAAGAACGTGCCGCCAATCTTCATCAGGAAAAAGAAAACGTCAGCAATTTACTGCGCGAAGAACAAGACCGATTGATTGCCGATCTGGCCGAAGAACGCGAACTCCACAACGAAACCAAGCAACATTTAGAACGCAGCAATGCTTTTTTTACGGCACAAAAAGAGCAATTAGAAAATCAGAAAATTGAAGTAGAGCAAACCCGACAACATTTTCAGCGCGAATTTGAAAACGTGGCCAATAAAATTCTCGACGAAAAAACACAGAAATTTACAGAATCCAACCGCACCAGTATGGATTTGCTGCTCCATCCGCTAAAAGAAAACATCAAAGCTTTTGAAGCGAAAGTAGATAAGGTTTACAAAGATGAATCCAACGAACGTTTTACATTGAAAGGCACAATTGACGAGTTGATTAAACAAACCAAAATTATCCAGGATGATGCCACCAATCTCACCAAAGCTTTAAAAGGCGATACCAAAATGCAGGGAAATTGGGGCGAAGTAATCCTGGACCGTGTGCTGGAAGCTTCGGGTTTGGTGGAAGGCGAGAGCTATACCAAACAAGGCAAAAACATGAATTTGACGGATGATGCCGGCAATCGTTTTCAGCCGGACGTAATCGTTCATTTGCCGGAAAACAAGCATTTGATTATTGATTCTAAAGTTTCGCTGATTGCTTATGAACGGCTGGTCAATGCTATTTCTGAAGAAGAAAAGGAGAACCATTTGCGGCAGCATGTGCTATCGGTAAAGAACCACATTAGTGGATTGAGCGCGAAAAGTTACCAGAACCTTTCCGGCTTGACTTCGCCGGAATTTGTGCTGCTTTTTGTACCGATAGAATCTTCTTTTTCCATCGCCATCCAGCATGACTTGGAACTATTTGAATTTGCCTGGAAAAAACGCGTGGTTTTGGTCACGCCTTCTACCTTGCTGGCTACTTTAAAAACCATTGCTTCCGTTTGGAAACAGGAACAGCAAACCCGAAACGCGTTGGATATCGCTACCAAAGCAGGTTTGCTGTACGATAAGTTTGTTGGCTTTACTGAAGATATGAAGAAGATTGAACAGCATATCGACGGTAGTAAAAAGGCTTATAATGATGCTTTTAATAAACTTACCAGCGGAAGCGGAAACTTAACCGGCAGGGCAGAAACGTTGCGAAAATTAGGTGCTAAAAACAGCAAGCAACTTGATCCAAAATTACTGATTGATGAAGAATAAAGCGATACTTCTTTTACCGGTTGTTTTTACTTCTTTCGGATAGCATCAATTTTAATGACAGATAAATTATTGGAAATAAGTCCGCAACTATATTTTGCAGCTAATAATTGATAGCTGACAATTACAGCCAATTGATCTGTTTGATAGGTTTCGGGTAAATTATCCGCATGATAACTGATACTTGAATCATTAATTTTAACCAGCCATCCACAACCATCAACTGAAATATCTCCTGAATAGACAATAGTTGCCTGGATATCTTTTGCCGTAACCCGGTCTGTTTTTTTACAACTAACAATCATGCAGATAAGTAAAATCAGTACACTAAAATGCTTTTTCATAAATGTCTTTTTAAGCATTACGTATAATTAGATTCAAACGCTACATATCTTATTCAATTTTTACTGATGCTTCTTTTAGCAGTAGTTTTTTTGATTACTGCTTGTGGATGGCATCAATATAAATTTCCGGGTAAGTTGCCACAGTTTGGGTTGCACATTGAAATTTCGTATCCAGCAAATGATAACTCATTACAACTTTCAAACTATCTCTATAATATAATTGCGGCAGATTAACTGCGTTAAAACTTGTTCCGGTAGAATTAACTTTGACTAAAAACCCGCAAGTTCCTGTGCTGTCAATCCTTGCGTTGATATCTTTGGCAGTGCTACGGTCAATTTTCCGGCAACCAAAAACTAAAAAAACAGATGTTAAAAAGATTAATAAAATATGTGTGTATGTTTTTTTCATAAACCCTTTCTGAATTTATACGGAAGCAAAGCTTAAACTATAAATCTTATTTTAAAAAAGCATTCCAGCCTTGTGCTTTCAGTTCGTGCACATTCCCTGATTTAGAAACCAGGTTACAGCCGGCAGAAGCTTCTGTAATGTGCCCGATGATGCTGATGTCGGCATTGTACCTGATCTTCTCAAAATCTGCTTGTTTGATGGTAAAAAGCAGCTCATAATCTTCTCCTCCGCTCAAAGCACAAACGGTAGGGTCAAGGCCAAACTCACGCGCAGTTTCATAAGTCATTGGGTCAATTGGGATTTTATCTTCGTAAAGCGTACATCCTTTTTGGCTTTGCTTACAAATATGCAGGATTTCGGAAGCCAAACCATCCGAAACATCAATCATCGATGTTGGCTTAATTTTCAATTCTTTCAAAATAGAAATAATATCACCACGTGCTTCCGGTTTCAATTGCCGCTCCACAATGTAATCTTTCCCTTCCAGATCCGGCTGAATGTTTGGGTTGGATAGATAAACCTGTTTTTCGCGTTCCAACAACTGCAAACCCACATAAGCACCGCCCAAGTCGCCTGAAACACAAATCAGGTCGCCTTCTCCGGCGGTGTTTCGGTAAACTATATCCGCTTCATCCGCATAACCAATACTGGTGACGCTGATCACTAAACCTTGTTTAGAAGAAGAAGTATCGCCGCCGATCAAATCGACCTTGTACTGTTCGCAAGCAAGCAAAACGCCTTGATATAATTCTTCCACCGCTTCCAACGGAAATTTACTGGAAATTCCCAGCGAAAAAGTAATTTGGCTGGCTCTGCCGTTCATCGCATAAATATCGCTTAAGTTTACCTGTACTGCCTTATATCCTAAGTGTTTAAGCGGAACATAAGCTAAATCAAA
>JAABUS010009708.1_pt1 | contig 10095 bp, 12 predicted proteins | sample 5560161 | NCBI WGS metagenome assembly JAABUS01 (sample SAMN10711885, study PRJNA513376) | rock metagenome | isolation source: Antarctica rocks | place: Antarctica: Victoria Land, Trio Nunatak nord | collected 2016-01-04
GCAGCGACGGTGACCGCGTCCACGACGCCAGCACCTCACGGTCACGTTCGGAAACCTGCACACCCACAGTCAACGGCATACATCATGATCCCACGAAGTAACGTTACTTCCCTAGCGCGACACTAGGTCGAGCCGCAGCTGGCTGCCGACGGCCAGCACCACCTCGCTGACCTCGCCACGGGTCGCCTTGGCGAGTCCGGTGCGCAGCCGGGACAGGCTGGTAGCGAGGTTGTTGTGCGGGCGGTCCGGTGGCGCGTAGGGCCACAGCGTGTCCGCCACACGGTCGCGGCTGATGCCGTGCGGGTGCAGCCCTAGGAGCACGAGCAGCTCCCGCAGCCGCGGGCTCAAAGCACCGATGATCTCGACCTTCACGCTCGCCCCGCTGTGCGGCTCCGGAGCTGTGGTCCACGTCAAGCTCACTGGGCCGAGGATCCGCAGCTCCAGCGGCGGGCGGGACGCTGGCGGGAGATCAACCGTCTCGGTGGCGTCCGTGTCAGGGATGGGTGCGATCGGTGGGTTCTCGTTCAACCCGGGCGGCATCAGGCGGAGTGCGTCGGCGTTGGCGACGTCCTGGTCGCCCAGGAGTCGGTCCACAGGGAAATCAGCCGCGTCTGCTGGCTGCGTCTGCGGGTTCTGTTCGCCCTCGCCGAGGAGGGTGAGCAGTGTGACGGCCTGCGAGGCTGGGAGGTTGAAAAGCCGTGTGCCGTTCAGGGCGGCGGCCGCGCCGTAGCTGGCCGAGACTAGGCCGTCTGGGCCTACGTAGAGGCTGGTGCCGGGGCGCCACTGCCCGAGCAGGACGGCACGGATGTTGTGTGTCGCGCCGTTGTCCAGGACCGCCTGCAGCCTGGCGGTGTCCGCGCCGGGACGGGCGATGAGCACAATTGACCGGCGATCCCCGTCAGGTTGCCGAGCACGGTGCAGGGTCGCGGCCTCGAGCTGATCCAGCGCGGTGTCCAAGGTGTCGACGATGTGCAGCCGTCGCGGCTTCGGCCCGCTCGGATGCGCGCCGACGAGGGTGTCGAGATCGGTCGCAGGCATTAATACGTCCGCCGCCCCGTCGTCGGCCGCGCCGAGCAGGTCGAGCAGCGCGGCGCGCGCCACGTTGTCCGCTCCCCCACCGACCAGGCCAAGCCCGTGCGCGGCGAGGTCGATGAGCGGGTTGGTGCGCGCCGAGCCGATGGCGGGTTCGGCCGTCGGCCTGGGTGGATGGTGCTCGGCCGGGTCGTGGTCGCCTGGACCGGTGGCGGATTCCCCTTCCGTGTCAGCGGTTGGCGAGTCTGCGTCGTCGCCGGGCGGCGTTGTGGCGCGCAGGTGCGCCAGGTGCAGGCTGCGCACCACCGGGGCAACCGGCAAGTCGTCGCGGCGACCGCTGCCCGGGGTATACCAGCGACGGCGCCGCCGCCGGGCGATGACCAGACTGGAGCTGATCGCCGCAGCCAAGCCGAGGCTGACATACACGCCGTCACCGAAATCTACCCCGCTGTGCCATGAACGGTCGACGCTCGGATCTCGGCGCACGACCGATGTGGGCGGCTGCGGCGACCGGCTCAGTATCGACGGCGCGCTCGTAGTCGGAGGCACCGGGGCGGGTCGTGGCGTGCCAGCCGGAGCAGCCGGGGGCGTCGGTGCTGGTGACGAGGTCCCTGGCCGTGTCGCACCGCCGGCGGGCGGCGCTGACGGGTGATGCGTCGCTGTCTGGGGCAGCTGGAGTATCCAGCCGGGGCGGATCAGGCTGGGCACGGTGAGCGTGCCGCCGTCGGCTTGCGGATGGCCTTTGTTGAGCTGGTAGATCTCCGGCCACCTGGTTCCATCGCCCAGGCATCGCTGGGCGATGCGCCAGAGGCTGTCGTGGATGCCGTCGTGCGGGGGTTGGACGACGGCGGTGCGCGCGCCGGCCGGCATCGTCGCCGCAGCCGTCGGGACAGACACCCGATCCGCCTGTGGAGCGGTCGCGACGATGCCAGGCGCGGACCCGCGAGTGGTGCCGCGCTACGGGCAGCCGAAGCTGGGGGTGGCCGCAGGCTGAGCAGTCCGGCGAGGATGGTGGCCAGCAGCAGCGCGGCGAGGCCGCGCAGCGGTCCTGACTGGCGGTTCATGCCGGGCGAGGCAGCCGCGGTGTGCGCGTGGCCGGTGTTGCGGAGTGCGTCGGGGATGGCGCTGACGATGTCGGTGAGGAAGACGGCCCAGAGGATCCAGCACAGGCAGGCGAGGGTGTTGAGCAGGAGGCGGTCGGTGAACGGCCCGGTCAGCGTGTCGCGGGTCTGCTGCCAGGTGGGCACGTGGCGTGGCAATGGCCAGCCGAGCCAGTGCCACAACCCGTAGGGCACCCCCAGGAGCAGCACGGCCAGCAGGCCGGCCGCGGCCAGGCCGGTCAATACGCGTCCCAGGCGCACCAGGGCCCGCACGGCGGCGGGCGGCCGCGTGCGTGGGGGCGGGTGGTGGGTCATGGGCGGGGTCCGGTCAGGGGTTCTCGGGGCCGGTGATGCCGCGTTGCGGCACTGCGGTGCCGGTGGCGTGGACTGTGATGGTGTCGACGCCGGCGAGTTGCCAGAGCTGGGTGCGGTAGCCGGTGGTGATGGTGACGCTCATCCGGGTCGTGGTCGCAGTAACGGTGCCGGTCCCGGCCAGGTGTTGGGCGGTGAGGAACCGTTGCGCGGCCTGCTCGGCGGCAGCGGGGTCGAGCTGCAGGGTGCCGGTGGTGCGGTAGGTGGTGAGGTCGAGCTGTTGGGCGCCGGCGCGGGCGGCTTCCTCGGCCTGCCCAATAGCTTTTATTTTCGCTGCGTAGGCCTCGCCGGGGTCCAGGCCGAGACCGGCGACGGCGAACAGGCCGATCATGGTGGCGAGCAGGAACGCGCTCACCATCCCCTCATCCCCTGCCACCCGCTGGCGTAGGGCTGCCCATCGGGCGCGGCATAGCTGGCTTGGCTGTCGGGTCATGGGGTGACCGCCCGGTAGGTGTCGATCGGTGAGGAGGCGGTGGCGGTGAGGGTGCGCTGGTCGCCGGTCGCGAGCAGCGCCGCGGCGGAGGACAGGTGGAGCCGGCAGGACACGGTGACGGTGACCATGCCGCCGGGTTGGAAGTCGCTGGTGTCGACCGCGATGGTGGGGTCGGCGCAGTCGACGCCGGCGTGGGCGAGGGTGGCAGTGGCGACCTGCTGGGCGGCGGAGGTGGCGGCGGTCGGGGTGCGGGTGAGGCTGGCCGCGCGGGCCGCCTGGTGGGCGGCGTCGTCCAGGCGTAGCCGGGCGTCGACGCCGCGCGCGACCAGCACACCGGCGAACAGCAGGACCGCGACCAGGACGGGTATCGCGATCGCTACCTCGGCGGCGACCGAGCCCTCGTCACCGCGCACCACCGGAACGGTTCGCCCCGCGCCGACACGTCCGTGTGCGCCGGCTGGGTGGCGAGGTCGATCAGGCGAGGTCATGGCGTGTCCGGACGGAACTCTTCGATGGGTCCGGAGGCTTCGGCGTGCACGTGCAGGGTGGGGCCGGGGACGAGGTTCTCGGCGGTGACGGTGACGGTGGTGGCGTCGCGGGTGACGCTCACCCGCGGGTGGGTGAGGGGTCCGGTGGCCAACTGCGCCAGCACTGCGTGCGCCTCGGTCTGCCCGTCGGTGTCGGTGGCGTGGAGGGTGCGGGCGGTGTCCAGGGCCTGGCCGGCGGCGCCTTGGGCGATGTGTTGGGCGTAGGCGGCGAGCGCGAACTGCACGATCAGCAGCACCAGCATGACCAGCAGCGGGATGGCGATCACGACCTGCGCCGCCACCGAGCCGCGGTCACGGCCCGCCACCGATGACCACCCGTGGAGTCGCGACAGCCGGCATCGCCTGCGTTGGTGCGCGGACGGGGGGTGCTGGTCGAGTGCGGGTGGGGCGGGCACGATGAGGTCGGTTCGTCGTTCCGCGGGGCCGCTCATAGGCTGATGCCGTTGGCTTTGCTGAGGACCTTGTTGTAGATGATGTCGCCGATGACCGCGAGAGCGAGAGCGACGAGCAGCGCGGTGACCACCACCGTCTCGGTGGAGTACCCGGCGTCGGGGTTGTCGCGATCTCGGTGCGGAGTTGGGTGATGTTGGCGCGGATGTGGGTCAAGAGCACTGCGAGCAGGGCAAGCATGGGTTTCTCCTTCGGTGCGACCGGGCGGCCGGGTTTAGAGGCCGGTGAGGATCTGGTGCAGGGCTGGGTAGCCGAGGAAGATGAGGAAGCCGAGGAACAGCAGCCCCCAGGGCAGGCCGAGGCGTTCGGTGGCGGCCCTGGCGGCTGCGTCGGTGTCGGTGAGCAGGTGGGTGCGCAGAGATTTCGCCCGTGCTGCGAGGGAACCGCGGATACGGGCGCCTTCGGTCCCGGCCAGAGACAAGGAGGCTGCGAGTTCGGTGAGGTCGCGGCTGCCGATCTCGGCCCCGAGCCGGGCGAGGGCGGTGGCGGGTGGTACGCGGGTGAGCCGGGCGAGGTGGAGGGCGTGGCGTAGTTGGGTGAATGCCCAGCCGTGTCCGACGGTGGCGGCGTCGGTCAGGGCGCCGTCGGCCCCTGCGCCACCGGCCAGCGATACCACCACCAGATCCAGATACGCCGACAGGGCGTGGCGGAAGTCGGCGCGCCGACGGCGGGCGTCGGCCCGCACGCGCAGGTCGGGGGCGATGAATCCGAGGGCGGCGCAGCCGGCCGCGAGCAGCACCGGCAGCACCGGGTCCAGCGAAGCGCCCACCAGCGCCAACAGGACGACCAAGACGGGTGGGGCGAGCAGCCCGAGGACGGTGAGGCTGGCTTTCTCGGCCAGGTGCGCGTCGATGTCGCGTCCCATCACCGCCAAGTCGCGCCTCACGCTGGTACTCGGCAGACCTGCAGCCCGCAGGGCGGGGATGAGGCGGCGGCCTGCGGAGGCGACCCACCCACCCCGGTCTGGGGTGAGGATCGGGGGCGGTGCGGGCTGCCGCCGCAGCCGGGTCAGCACGGTGGCCAGGGGTGGTCGGGGTGGGGCGGCCCAGAGGAGCAGCGCCCACAGCCCGAGCCCGCATCCGGCACCGAGCAGCACCGCCCACAACAGGGAGCCGGTCACGATCCCCGCACCGCCTCACCGGCGACCGCGGCCCGGTCTTCGTCATCGGGTGTGTTGGGATGCTGGAGGAATCGGGTGGGTTCGCTGATGCGGGCGATCCGCGCGGTGAGGGCGAACCCTGCCGCGAAGAGGGCGCCGGCGGCGAGTAGGACGAGTTGGCCGGTGGCGGTGTCGTAGGCGGACAGGTACCGGCGGTCCAGCAGGAGCAGTCCGAGGGCGAAGGCGATCGTGACGCCGACGGTGATGCGGACCTCAGACCGCGCCTGGGCTCTCCCGGCGGCGATGCTCATCCGCATCGCCGCGTGCTCGCGGGCAGCGGCGGCGAGGGTCCCGAGCAGCTCGGCGAGGTCGCGGGCCCGCTGCTCGGCCGCGAGCACCAATGCGGACAGGACGAGGTCAGCGGTCGGGTCGGCCAGCTCCTCGCCCAGACGTCGCAGGACAGGGACGAGTCGCTGCCCGGCCTGCAGCCGTGCGGCGGCTGCGGTGGCCGGGTCGCGGATCGCGTCGGGCACGAGGGGGGCGGTGACCAGGATCGCCTGCTCCAACCCCGCGGCTGCTGAGAGTGTGTCGCGCAGCATCTCAGCCCAGGAGGCGATGGCCTCGAAGCGGGCGATGCGGGCGGTGTTCACCCGGTCGGGGCCCAGAACCCGCGGCAGCGTCCACACTCCGACCGCGCCCAGCAGGGCACCGACCACCCACCCGGTGACCGCGCCGGCCAGCACACCCGCACCGACCGAGACGAGCAGCCGCAGCAGGAACCGCCGATCCGCCCGCCACACCGTGCTCCGGGAGCGTGTTCGGCGAGTACGAGAGGGGGTGCCCCGCCAACCTCGGATCATCAGCCACAACCCGAGGCCGACCCCGACACCGAGCAGCGCCGCTGATGCTGGCAGCCCGGTCATCGGGGCCACCGGTGGGTGGCTGTGTTGCTGAGCAGGTCGGGGTCGAGTCCGGCTGCGATCAGCTCCTCGGCGGTCTCGGTCCGCAGCGGCGCGGCGGGCACCGCGCGACGGTCGGGTCCTGGTTGGTAGACCTCGTTGGACACGATCTGGCGGTCATCGGCGTCGATGACCTCGCGGATGGAGGACACCACTCGCACTCCGGTGGGGGTGGGGGCGAGGTGGATGACGAAGTGGACCGCGGAGGCGATGAGCAGGTTCGTGGCTTGCAGGGGGAGCCGTTCTGGGCCTTGGGCTGCGTAGGCGGCCAGTCGGGTGAAGGCGATGCGGCTGGAGGAGGCGTGCAGGGTGGCCATCGATCCGTCGTTGCCCTGGGACATGGCGTTGCACATGGGCACGACTTCCGGGCCGCGGATCTCGCCGACCATCACCCGGTCCGGGCTCATGCGCAGCGCCCACCGGACCAGTTCGGCTTGGGAGATGGCGCCTTCGCCTTCGATGTTGGCCTCCCGGGCTTGCAGCGCGACCACGTCGGGGTGCCGGGCGGGATCGGTGTCCAGGCCGAGCTCGAAGGCGTCCTCGATGGTGACCAGGCGTTCGGAGGGGTCGATGGCCGATGCCAGGGCGCGGAGCAGGGTGGTCTTGCCGATGCCGGTGCCGCCGGTGATGAGCAGGTTCTTCCGGGCTTGTACCAGGGCGGTCAGGAACTCGGTGAGGTGATCGTCGATTGTGGCGAGGCGGCGCAGGTCGGGCAGGGTGACGGTGCGGTAGCGGTGGCGGCGGATCGCGACCGAGGGCCGCCCACCCGCTGTCACCGCGAGGACGGCGAACAGTCTGGAGCCGTCGGGCAGTTGCAGGTTGACCGCGGGCGAGCCGCGGTCGAAACGCCGCTCCTCGGCCCCGCTGTGGGCGGCCAGGGTGCGGACCAGGGCGGCGAGGTCCTCATCGGTGGCAGCGATCGGCGGGAGTTGGGCGCGGGTGCCGTCGGCGTAGCGGACGAACACCCGGTCACAGCCGTTGACGTTGATGTTCTCGATCGACTCGTCATCCAGCAGTGGTTGCAGCCCGGCCATGCCGAACGTCTCGTCCAGCACCTCGGTCACGACCCGCTGCTCGGTCGCATTGTCGAGCAGTGGCCGGTTGGCCATCAGCTCGGCCTCGGTGTGGGCGCGGGCGATCTCGATCGCCAGCCGCTGCCCGAGTTCGCGCCGCTGATCCGGTGCTGACGCGGCGGTGTCGGTGTGGGCGGCGAGCCGGGCGGGTAGCTCGGTGCGCAGCCGGGCCCGCAACCGCTCCACCCCGGCCGTCTGGCTGGAGGTAGTGGCGGTCATGGCAGCCGCCCGTTCAGCAGCGGCGATGCCACGGCGGTCATCGCCGGCTCGGCAACGCCAGGCGAGCTCGGCTCGCCAGGAGCAGGGATGTCGACGTCGGCGGCGGTGCTGGGTTCTGGTCGGGACAGCAGCTGGCGTGAGGTGGCGAGCACGGTGGCGACCTGGGCCGCGGTCCGGCTCAGCGTGGCGCGGGTGAAGGGACGACGCCGTGGCGGGGTGCGGCCGTTGAGGGTCGCCGCCTCGACGGGGTCGGTCGGGATGCGGGCCATCACCGACATCCCGAGCTCGCGGGCTACCTCGGCGTCGGGATAGCCGCCGCCGACGAGCAGCAACCCGGCCCGCTCGCTCCAGCCGCTGACCTCATCCAGCCGGGCTGCGAGGTGGGCGAGGTCGCTGGCGGTGGCGTGGCTGAGCAGCAGCAACTGGTCAGCCGACCGGACCAGGCCCAGCGCCGCCGACCCGGCATCGAGGCGCCCCGCATCAACGATGACCACCGCAGAATCGGCCGCGGCCTGCACCAGCGGATGGGCGCCGGTGCCGGCGAGGCTGGCCAGCGCCGCGCGGGCCTGCTCCCCGCCGGGCGGTGCCACCAGCACCGGCAGGCCGCCCGGCAGCACCTGGGTGTGCGACCACAACGACTCACCGCCGGCTCCGGTAGCAGCGCCGCTGCCACGGCGGGCGGCGGCGAGGCTGACCAGCCCCGGGGACAGCGCCAGGTCATAGCGGGCGGCCAGGTCACCACCGGCCGGGTCACACTCCACCAGCACCCGTTTGGCCGCTCCCGGCCAGCGCGCGGCCAGGGCGAGGGAGAACGTCGACACCCCCGGAGAGCCCTTCACCGATCCCAGCACGATCAACATCCGGCGCTCACCCACCCGACACGACGACGACGCCGACCTGGCCCGAGCCGAGCGCTGCGACCCGCGCCGCGTCGGCCTGGCCCAGCAGCACCGTGACGACGCTGCCCTGACCGTCGGCCAGCGCCTGCACACCGGTCACGGTCGCCACCCACCCGGCCGCCGGGACACCAGTCGGGGCGCCGGTCGGGGCAGTGGCCTGCTGGCCGGTGCCGGCCGTGGCGATCAGGTGCACGTGCGCGCCGGCCGCCAGGTCCGGCGGGAACTGGCCCGGCTTCACCAACAGCGCCGTGACCGCCTGACCCGGACCCGGGATCGCCGCGGTCCCGAGCTCGGTCCGGGTCAGCAGCGCCCCGGCCTGCAGCGACACCGCCATCGACCGCCCGATCACCGATCCGGTGTCGGTCGCGGGGATGCTGTCCACACCGGCCCCGGCCGACACCGGCACCGGACGCAGGTCAGCGACCGACAGGAGCTGCCCCACCGTTACTCCTCGCGCGAGGGCGAGTACCGAGGCGCGGTGGTCCAGCCGGGCCGCCGTAAGGGCGAAGCCGAGCGCGCACACCACCACCAGCAGCGCCCCCAACCCCAGATGGGCAGGGCTGCGGCGCCGGCCCGGCGGGCGCACCACCGGCCCCGAGCCGGCCGGCGTGCCCCACCCGGCGCCGGCTCTGCGTGGCGCCTGTCGCGGTGTCGTTGTCGTGCTCACCCCATGGACCCCCGTCCCCTGGTTACTGGCTGTTAGTTGCTGTTGAGTGCCTGGGATTCGGCGACCGGCACCGCGGCCGTGGCCGTCGTGGACAGCCCGGCGAAGGTGCCCGCGCGTCCCGCGCCGGCCCAGGTCACCGACCAGTGCACGGTCGCGGTCACCACGTACGCCGACCCCGGCAGCCCTGCCGAGGACCGCAGATAGGTGTGCCCACAGTCCGGTGACCCGGCAGCCGGATTCATACCTACTCGATAAGGCGTTCCGGGACCGGTACAAGTCACGGTGCTGCCGTCGCCGAACGACCACACCACCCTCGTCGGGGTGGCGATCGCGGTCACCGACTCACCCGGCACCGACGCCGTCGCCGAACCCGCCGCCCAGCCGGCACGGTCCAGCCACAACCACGTCGGCAGCTTCACCAACTGCCGCCCTACCGGGCTCAGCCGGATCGCCGGCGACGGCAGCCGCAGCTGGTCATAGGCCGCCCGCGCCAACGCCGCCGGATCCGGCAGCGCAGCCCCCGGGGCGGCCGGGGCGGCCGGGATGAACACCGGCGGCCGGTAGATCGCATCCCGCGCGCCCTTGCCCAAGCACCTGTACACATACCAAGCCCCACCCGAAACCGGCCTCGCGACGGCTGCCACCGGCACAACCACGGGCACTGGCACAACCACGGGCACTGGTACAACCACGGGCGAGGCGGTGAGCGCAGGCTCCACGTACCCGGCGGCCACCACCCCACCACCGGCCGGCGGCCGATAATCGCTGCGCACATAGGAACACCGCAACCGATCCGAATCCACGCCACCCGAACCACGCCCACCCCTGCCCGGCGAGTCACCCACCCACCGACCACCCCCGCCCGGGGCCGAGCTGCGCGGCTGAACACCGCCCGTCCCCGCACCCAACCGGCAACCCGGATACGGATGCTGCGAACAATCCACCGTTCCCCAACCATCGGCATGTGCCATCTGCGAAGGAGCTGCGATGGCCGACGCCACTACGAGGAGTCCGGCGGCCCAAAGGCGCCTCAGCATGAGCCAAGTCCTTCCACCGCGAACCGGTCGACCTTCCACGACCCGTCTGACAGGCGTTTGACCTCAGCGGTGATGCTCCTGGGGACTATCTCGTTAACGGTGTTTCCGGCGGTCTATCAGTAGGTCTCAGCGGCCGGGAATCGGTCGCTGAAGGTGATGGCGAATGCATTGAGAGCTGGCTTCCAGCGCATCGTCCATCGGGTCCTG
>JAABUS010009709.1_pt1 | contig 10094 bp, 8 predicted proteins | sample 5560161 | NCBI WGS metagenome assembly JAABUS01 (sample SAMN10711885, study PRJNA513376) | rock metagenome | isolation source: Antarctica rocks | place: Antarctica: Victoria Land, Trio Nunatak nord | collected 2016-01-04
TAGAAGATCGCCGGCGGCAGCCGCTTCTCGAGGACCCGTGAGTCGAGCTGCTGCAGCGCGAGGTAGCCGCGGAACGCGTACTGACGCCACAGCCACGGCACGTCCTCGGGCTGCGCCGTGGCCTCGAGGGCGCGGTTGGCCCAGCCGAACCAGTTGGCCAGGAGCTCCTCACCGCGCACACGCACGTCCTGGAGGCCCGCGCCGCGAGCGAAGCGCGCGAGGTCCTTCGGGGCGAACGCGTGGACGTCGACGGAGCTCTCGAGCCGGTGGTTGTGCTCCCCGCCGTCCGTGTGACCCGCAAGCGCCTCGCGGGCCCGCAGCGCGCGGCGCCAGGCGGGCGCGGCGTAGCTCGCGGCGCGCTTCGGGACGTTCGCGATCCTGTCGCCGGTGCGCGACGGCTCGCCCGCGAAGAAGACGGTGCCGCCGGGGGTCAGCACGCGCTCGAACTCCTCAAAGGCCCGCGCGGGGTCGGGCAGGTGGTGCAGAACGGCGTGGCCCATCACCAGCTCGAAGGAGCTGTCCTCGAACGGGAGCTGCTCGGCGTCGCAGGCGACGGTTTCGACGCTCAGGCCGAGCGCCGCGGCGTTGGCCCGCAGCGTCTCGATCATGCCGGGGGAGATGTCGGTGCAGGTCGCCTCGCCGACCATGCCCGCCCGCAGCAGGTGCAGCGAGAAGTAGCCCGTGCCCGCGCCGATCTCCAGCGCCCGCGGGTAGAAGGTCGCCGCCTTCGCGCCGAGCGCCTTGCGCGTCTTGAGCAGCACCTGATGCGCGCCGACCGCGCCCCAGTTGATCCCCCACTTGGCGTCGTAGTGCGCGGCGGCGCCGTCGTGATAGCGGGTGTTGACGTCGCGGATCTCCTCCGCGCGCGCGGGCGCCGTCATCCCGCGGCAGGCTATCCGGAACTGCGTAGGGTGAGCCGCCGCATGGCCACCGACGAGCCGCCCACGCTGTACCTCCAGCGCGACCAGCCGCCCGGGGTGCCGCCGCTCGCGCTGACGGGTGAGCGGACGCTCCCCGACGTCCCCGAGGAGAACTACTGGTACCGCCGTCATCTCGTCGTCTACGAGTGGATCCGGGCGCGCGTCGGCGGGCTGAAGGTCGTCGACATGGCCTGCGGAGAGGGCTACGGCTCAGCGGTGCTGGCGCGCGCCGCGCGGGAGGTCGTCGGCGTCGACGCGAACCCCGAGGCGCACGAGCACGCCCGCCTGCGCTACACGAGCCCGACGCTGCGCTTCGAGCGCGACCTCGTCGAGACGTTCGCCGAGCCGTGCGACGCCGTGGTCTTCCTCCAGACCATCGAGCACGTCATGAACCCGGACGCCGTGCTTGAGCACTTCAAGGCGCTCGTGGGGCCTTCCGGCCTCGTCGTGCTCTCGACCCCGAACGTCCTGACGCTCGCCCCCGAGGGCGCCGAGAAGTCCCAGAACCCGTGGCACGTCAAGGAGTACCGGGCCGAGGAGTTCCGCGTGCTGTGCGAGGCGCACTTCAGCGCGGTCGAGCTGTTCGGACTCTTCCACGCGCGCAAGCTCGCGGTGCACGCGTTCGCGCTCGAGCGCCTGCGGTGGGACGCGATCCACCAGGGCTTCGGCTTCTCCAAGGCGTTCTACGACCGCTTCACGCCCGCGATCTCCGAGCGCGACTTCGCGCTGCGCACCGACCGGCCGCTCGACGGCGCGCTGGACTTCGTCGCGGTATGCCGCGCGTGAGCACCGGGCGCTTCGCGCTCGTCCTGCACTCCCACATGCCCTACGTGGAGGGCTTCGGGACGTGGCCCTTCGGCGAGGAGTGGCTCTTCGAGGCGATGGCCTCCTCCTACCTCCCGCTGCTCGACGTGCTGCCGGGCAGTGGCGTCACCATCTCGGTGACGCCTGTGCTCGCCGACCAGCTCGAGGCCCCGGGGTTGGCTGAGCGGTTCACGGCGTTCCTGCGCGACGTCCGGCCCGCCTCCCACGCGCTCGATGCGGAGGAGTTTCGCGCGCGCGGGGAGGAGGACGCGGCCCGCGCGCTCGGGCGTGCGGTGGGTGACTACGAGCGCGCGCTCGCGCGCTTCGCCCGGCTCGGGCCCGGGGGTCTCGTCGGCGCGCTCGCGCCGGCGTGGACGTCCGCTGCCACCCACGCGATCCTGCCGCTGTGCGCCACCGACGCGGGCGTTCGGCTTCAGCTGCGCGTGGGGGTCGAGGCGCACCGCGCCCGCTCCGCCGGCCGCTGGGACGGCGGCTTCTGGCTGCCGGAGTGCGCCTACGCGCCGTGGCTGGACCCGCTGCTCGAGCAGGCTGGCGCGCGTGCGGTCTGCGTCGACCTCACCGACGTCCTGGGCCGTGGCGCACCAGAGCAACTGCGACCGCTGCGCACCGGCGCCGGTCCGCTGCTCGTGCCGATCGACCGGGAGGTCATCGAGCTCGTCTGGAGCGCCGGCGGCTACCCGTCGCACGGGGCCTACCGCGATTACCACCGCCGCTCCCCGCGCGACCACCACCCGTGGGCCGTCGACGGTGCGGTCTACGACCCCGATCGCGCCCGCGGGCAGTGCCGCAGCGACGCGCGGGACTTCGTCGCCCGCGCCCGCGAGCGGCTGGCCGAGGGCGGCCTGTGCGTCTGTGCGATCGACACCGAGCTGCTCGGGCACTGGTGGTACGAGGGACCCTGGTGGCTCGCCGACGTCGTGACGGAGTGCGCGGCGCAGGGCGTCGCGCTCACGCCGCTCGACGAGGCGCTCGCCGGCGTCGACGCCGCGGATCCGCTGGGGCCCGCGCGCCTCGGCACGACGACGTGGGGGACGCCGCGCGACCTCTCGACCTGGGACCACCCGGGCGTCGCTGAGCTCATCTGGCGCGCCCGCGCCGCGGAGCTGGCGGCCGTCGCCGCCGGGGCGCATCCGCCGGCGCGCGCGCTCCGCGAGCTGCTCGCGCTCCAGTCCTCCGACTGGGCGTTCCTTGTCACGAACAAGCTGGCGGGCGCGTACCCGGTCGAGCGCGCCGACGCCCACCACGCCGCCCTCCTGGAGGCGCTCGCCGAACCCGCGTCGACAGCCTCGCCGGCGCTCCGGAACCTTGCGCCGCTGGCCGGACGCGCCTCCCTCGCGCTCGCATGATCCGCGTCCTCGTCCTCTCCTGGGAGTATCCGCCGCTCGTCGAGGGCGGGCTGGCGCGACACGTCGCCAAGCTCTCCGAGCAGCTCGTCGCCCAGGGCGTCGAGGTCCACGTGCTCACCCGCGGCGCTCCCGACGAGGTCGCCGAGGGGCAGCGCGCCGGCGTCCACATCCACCGCGTCGGAGAGCCGCGCAAGCCCGCCGACCTCGACGCGTTCCTCGTCTGGATCGACCGCATGAACGCCGACATGGTCCGGGCGGGGGAGGCCTTGAGAGCGGAGCATTCCTTCGACCTCGTCCACGGCCACGACTGGCTGGTGGCGATGGCCGCCGATCGCCTCGCGCGCGACGCCGACTGCCCGCTCGTGATGACCGTCCACGCGACCGAGCACGGCCGGCATCAGGGCTGGGTCGACAAGCATCCGCAGAGCTACATCCATGCCGCGGAGCGCTGGATCACGCGCCGCGCCGACCGCGTCGTCACCTGTTCGCATTACATGCGCGGCCACGTCGCCGACGTCTTCGGCCTGGGAGAGGCCGCCGTCGCGGTCATCCCGAACGGCATCGACGCCCACGACCTCGTACCCGCGGAGGACCTCACGGCGCTGCGCCTGCGCTTCGCCGCCCCGGACGAGCAGCTCGTCCTGCTCACGGGCCGCCTCGTGTACGAGAAGGGTTTCCAGCATGCGCTCGAGGCGCTCGCCGGCTCCAAGGGCGTGATCGCCGCCGTCGGGCGGGTGCGCTTCCTCGTGGCGGGCTCGGGGCCCTACGAGGCTGAGCTCGAGCAGCAGGCCCGGCGACTCGGGCTCGGGCACCACGGCACGTTCCTCGGCTGGATCGGCGACGACGTGCTCCACTCGCTGTACCGGATCTGCGACCTCTGCGTCATCCCGTCGCTCTACGAGCCGTTCGGTCTGGTGGCTCTGGAGGCGATGGCCAGCGGCTGCCCGTGCATCGTCGCCGACACGGGCGGCCTGCGCGAGGTGGTGCCGCACGACGTCGGGCTGCGCTTCAAGGGCGGTGACGCGAAGCACCTGGGCGTGATGATCGAGCGGATGCTCACCGACGCGCCCCTCCGCGACCGCCTCGTGGCCGAGGCGTCCGAGCACGTGCTGCGCTTCGACTGGGCCGAGATCGCCCGGGAGACGGGCGCGCTCTATGAAGCGCTGCTGGCCGCCTCGCCGCGCACCGTGGCCTAGCGGCGGGAAGTCGCTCGCCCAGGCCTAGACCTCAGGCGGCGACGACGCCCGCGACGTTGTGCGGCTCAGGCACCGGCAGCCCGAGCTCGCGCAGCCCGGCGAGGTGGAACGGAATGGCCTCCTGCATCAGCGTCTCGACCTCGGCTCTGGTCTGCCCCACGACGGCGACACCCGGGAGATCCGGTGAGTACGCGCCCCACCCCGTCGCCCCGTCCTCGTAGCTCACCAGGTAGTTCGTCATCGAAGCTCCTCAAGGCCGGTGCCCTGTCGAATCGACTTCAGGGTACCGACGGGCAACATCGACGTTGGACTTGCCGGCCACGGTGACGAGCCGATCACCCTGCGGCGCCGTCCACCGCTCGTGCGACCCGCTCTGCCGCACGATCGTCCAGCCGGCAGCCCTGAGCGCCTTGCGCCACCTCGCGATACTTCTTGCTCACGGCAGCTTCCGAATTGAACCGTCGGACACTCGGTCATCTTCCGTTGCGCGCCGGACGGCCCGCGACCCTGCATGACCGACGTCGGTCTGCGCTTCGACGGCGGTGACGCGAAGCACCTCGCGCCACGTCCGCCACCGGTCAGACGACGAGCCCCGAGCCCACGAAGTCGCGGCCGTCGGCCGCACCCGGCGGCAGGTGGAAGTACCCGCCGCCCGTCGGCACGACGTAGTCCACGAGGGGCTCGCCGGCGAGCCTGCGCTGGATCGCCTCGAACTGCCTGAGGTCGCGCTGGTAGGAGGCGAACAGCAGCCCCATGTCGAGCTGGCCCGCGGTGTCGATCCCGCGCGAGTAGTTGTATCCGCGGCGCAGGATCCGCGCGCCCTCCGCTGCGGGGCCCCGCGGGTTGGCCAGCCGGATGTGGCTGTCGAGCGGGATGCGTTCGCCGTGCGGGTCGGCGGCGAAGCGCGGCGCGTCCCGCTCGCTGCGGCCGTCGAGCGGGGCACCGGTGTCCTTGCGCCGTCCGATCATCAGCTCCTGCTCGTTGAGCGCCACGCGGTCCCAGAACTCGACGCGGTTGCGGATGGTGCGCACCACGACGTTCGTGCCCCCCTCCGGGGTCCAGACGAGCCGGTCCATCGCCTGTGAATCGGTCGTCTCGGGATTCGACGTCCCGTCCTTGAAGCCGAGCAGGTTTCGCGAGGCGCCCCGCTCACGGGCTCCGGACTTGAAGCCCTCGACCTTCCAGCGAATCGCCAGCGCGCCGCGCGTCGCACGCATGAGGTCGCGCAGCGCGTTGACGAGCGTCTCCTGGGAGTGGGCGCACAGCTGCAGCAGCACGTCGCCGTGGCACTGCGTGGCGTCGAGGTCGTCGTCGGGGAACGTCGACATCGCCTTCAACCCGCGTGGGCGCCGGTCGGCCAGCCCGTAGCGGTCGTCGAACAGGGAGGAGCCCAGCCCGACGGTCACGGTCAGCCCGTCGGGCGCCATTCGCACCCCGAGCAGCCCGGAGTCCGGCGTCGGCCCCTCGCCCGGATTGCCGAGCAGCGCGCGGTCGCCCGCCGTCAGGCGCCGGGCACGATCGGAGATCGCCTGGAGCGCGTCGCCGAGCGCCCCGCGATCGGCCGCCACCGCATCGAAGGCGGCGAACACCGCGAAGCGCTGCTGCGGCGTGGTCACGCCCTGCTGGGTGCGCCCGACGAACGGGTGTACCTCGGCCAATGCGGCGGCGGTCGCGTCGGGCGGCGGGGCGGCGGTGGCCTCGGCGCCGCCGAGTGCGCGGTCTAGCGCGGCGCCGACGCCTGCGGCCGCGCCGGCAGTGAGGAAGGTCCGGCGGCGCATCGTCATCAGCGGGTCTCTCCGAACGGGTTGCGGATCGCGCGGGCCGGCCGCGGGTCGATGACCTCGGGCACGTAGGCCAGACGCTCGGCGGCGCTCGCGGTCAGCGCGTTGACCCGCGCGCGCTCGGCGCGAGTGGCCCGTCCGAGGGCCACGTACCCGCTCCCGCGCCGTAACGGTGCGAGCGCGCGCTGGAGGTCGGTGAGCGACTGCTCGGCCTGGACCAGGCGGGCCGGCGCCCGCTGGCGCAGCAGCGGCTCGAGCGTGCGCAGCACGACGCGGGTGCCGCGGACGTTCGCGGCGACCGCGTCGAACGCCGCGCCGCTCCAGGGGCTCGCCCGGCCCGTGAGCTGCTCGTGCAGCGTGTCCTCGATGATCTCGTGCGCCCGCAGGGAGTATTCGAGCGGGTCGATGCGCAGGTCGCCGAGCGTGGCGCGAAGGCGGGCGACGCTGCGCGCGAGCTGCGCCGCAGGCCGCCGGGCGTCCGCGGTAGAGCTCCGGCCGAAGAGCGCGAGCTCGACGCGATGCAGGCCACGGAAGCGCGGGTTGTGCACGCCGCGCGCAAGGCCGGCGGTCGAGCCGTCGATCGCTTGGTCCAGCGCGCCGAACGCGCCGTAGGCGGCGCCGACGGTCTGGTAGCGCGCGTTGGCGGCGCGCCAGGCGGAGCGGGCGGCGCCGAGATCCGTGGAGGCCACGCCGCGGCGCAGCTCGCGCACGTCGCCGGCCATCTGGCGCAGCGCGCGCGCCACATGCCGGCGGTAAACGGCGACGGGCGCCCGGTAGTCGGCCGGGGTCGCCGCGGGGATCATGCCCTGACCCGATCGCAGGTGCGAGACGGGCAGAGCCGCGGGCTGCGAGGGCCGTACGGGCTCCAGGCCGCCGCAGCCCGTCGCAGCGACGCAGCCCATCGTCGCAGCGGCGAGCAGCGCGCCGCGCGCTCCGGCGGTCAGCACCCTGGGCGCACCGCCGAGAGCACGTTGAGCGGGTGCTCGGCGTAGGTCCTCTCGGTCGCGTCATAGCGGTTGGGCAACGGAGGCTGGGGTGCCGCGTTCCAGCATCCGCGGCGGTCCCGGCTGACGCCCAGGCGGGTCCGGTCGGCGCGTCCGTCGACGTGCTCCCAGCGCACGAGGCAGGAGCTCACCGTTCTGCCCGGTCGCGCCGGCACCGCACGGTCCGGTCTGCACTCGACCTGACGCACGCGTCCGGTGGGAAGCTCCTGACCGAGGTCGGCGGCGTCGTCAGCGGGCTGATCCATCACCGCCATGCGGTAGAGGCCCTGGCGGAACGCGGCCGCCACCTGCGTGCGCAGCTGCGCGGCTGACACGGGATGCGCTCCAGCGCGTGGGACGGCGGCGGCATCCGACGTCGTCGTGGCGCTCCCGGCGCCCCCGCAGCCGGCGAGGGCTCCGGCGGCGCCGAGTGCGGCAGCGCGCGTCAGGGCCGAGGCCCTGACGCGCGCGGGTGCTGCGGGGGCCCGACTGCTAGCCACGGACCGTGACGGATCGGACGATGCTCTTGGAGGAGCCGCTCTGGGTGGTGAACGCGAGCCTCAGGCTGCCCTTCGCCCGGTGGACACGCCGCAGCGAGCGCAGCGTCGACCGCTTCGGATGCAGGATGATCGTGATCTGGCCAGCCCGGGTGACCTTGCGGGTGAAGGATCCGAGCGTCACGCGCTTGCGGCCGAGGCGGACCTTCAGGCTCCCGCTCAGCTTCCCCGCTGCGGGCATGGACAGCTTGATCCGCAGCGTGCGCGAGCTCGCCTTGCCGACCGAGAACGTGATCGTCCCGCTCTTGCCCGCCGGGCCCTGCGGTCCCCGAGCCCCCTGGGGCCCCTGGGGGCCCGGGGAGCCGGGCGGTCCCTGGGGACCGGGCTGGCCGTTCGCGCCCGCCTGGCCGTTCGCCCCCGGTTGGCCGGTCGCTCCCGCTGCCGGGCCCGGGCCGGCCACGCTGTTGACCTCGTAGGTGATGTTGGCGCCGTGCTGGCCGGTGACGAAGATGCGGATCCCGGCGGCGGTGCCCGGATCGTAGGCGCCGAGGATGCCGCCGACGGACGTCGAGCCGTTGGACACGTGGATGCCCGTCACCTCGTTGTCGCCGTCGTTCTGGTTGGGCACAGGCGGCGTGGCCTCCTTCTTGTTCACGTCGTCCAGCGCTTCCGGGTCACGCCCCTGGGCGATGAGGCGCCGACCCTGGGTGCTGATGCTGTCAAGCCCTTCACGGAGGTCGAAGGACCACAGTGAGTCGAGCTTGTTGAGCTGCCTGTGCAGAGTGTCGCCCCGGTCCTCGGCGGCGAGGAGCGTGTTGTTGTCCAGCATCGCGATGTTGTCGAACCCGGAGTGGTCGGCGTCGCCGTTGAGGATCGTCCGCACGGTCGCGCTGTCGGAGCCGGCGGCCGGCATGTCGATGCGCATCAGCGAGCCGAACGCACCACGATCGGCGGCCTTGGCGCCGTCGACCGGACTGACGTAGTTGCCCGCAGCGGTATCCGTGTCGCCCGTCTCGCCAAATATGAAGGACTTGAAGTCCGTGCCTGGCACGAACTTGCCGTTCTCCGGGCGCTTCAACGGCGTCGCGCCGGCCGTCTTGGCCGCGGCGTTGGCGGCGAAGGGCGCGATCTTCGCCGGATCGGTGCCGTCGCCCGTGTCATGCACGGTGACCCACGCCGATCGGAGGCGCTCGCCCGAGTGCAGGCGGGCGATGTCCGAGCCGAGCGCATCGCTGCGTCGGCTCGCCGCGTCGGCACCGTTGAACGTGATGGGCTTCCCGTCGACCGAAACCTGAAGCGCCTGCAAGACGCCAAGGTTCAGGTCGCCGGGTGCCCGCGGCTTGAAGCGGTAGACGAACGAGTTCGGCTGCTTGACCTTCGTGGTCGCGCCGTTGTCGACGACGCTACTGCCGCCCACGTCCTCGACGATGATGATGTTGCCTTGATCGTCGTTGTGGATGCCCTCGTAGCCGCCTTGGCCCATGGAGCCGTAGTAAGTGGTGAGCGCCGGCATCGCGCTGCCGCTCCAGTTGAGCTTCGTGCCGACCACCCCGCCGCCGCTTCCCGCCTCTGCCGTGAACAGCAGGTCGCCCGTGAACGGGTTGTACGTGGAGCCGTCGATGGACTTGATCCCGGTAAGGTTCTCCGAGCTTGCGGTGGCGCCGTCGAGCTGCCTGTTCAGCAGCGTGATGCGGCGGGCCGGGTCGGTGACGTCGAGGTTGACGCGGGTGAGGTAGGCCTTGTTGATGTTGCCGTTCCCGCCGAAGATCTCGTGGCCCTGGATCAGGAAGTGCCGTCCGTAGTCGAAGCCGGCGGCGGGGCCGCCCGGGTTGGCCGCAGTTACCAGGTAGGTGTTCTGGTCGGGCTCGGACTTCGTGTCGAGGCCCGTGGGCGTGGCAAAGCCCGCGCCCGCCTCGCCCGCGCCGCCGTCGGAGACCGAGCCGTAGCGCTGCAGGGCGCCCGACGGGTTCTCCAGCGCGTCGGAGCCCTTGGCGACGGTGGTCAGGGAGTACCCGGTGGCCAGCACGTTGGCGGGGGCGCCGGCGCGCGGGTTGGCGTTCGGGACGCCCGAGGAGATCTGGGCCGCGGCGATGCCGGCGGCGCTGAGGCCGAGGGCGGCGACTGCCGCTCCGGCGAGGGGACGACGCATCTGGTCCTTTCGGAGGGGAGCATGCTTGCGGCGGGCACCGTATGCCGGGAAGGTCCCTCGAGATGTGTCCGCGGTGTTCTCCGGATGTCACCGTCTGGTGACCGAGGCCGGCCTGGGGATCGCCGCGGGCCTCAGCGCCAGCGCAGCGTCCGCGGCGCCTCGCGCATCCGCAGCACGCGCGCGGGGACTCCGCCGACCACCGCGTTGGCCGGCACGTCGTTGGTCACCACGGTGCTCGTGCCAACCACGACGTTGTCGCCGACGGTCACCCCGCGCAGGAAGCAGGCGCCGTACCCGACCCACACGTTGTGGCCGACGCGCACGTCGCGCTTGTAGATGCCCTGAACGCGGACCGGGCGCTCGACCTCGACGACGCCGTGATCGAAGTCGATGAGCA
>JAABUS010009710.1_pt1 | contig 10094 bp, 14 predicted proteins | sample 5560161 | NCBI WGS metagenome assembly JAABUS01 (sample SAMN10711885, study PRJNA513376) | rock metagenome | isolation source: Antarctica rocks | place: Antarctica: Victoria Land, Trio Nunatak nord | collected 2016-01-04
CGAGCGTTTGCACATTGCATTGGTCACAAGGCTTCTGGCACCAAAACCAGAAGCCTGCAATCAACCCGCAATTGTCATGCACTCAGCCCTGGCTTCTGATGTGCATCTGCTCACCTGTCTGTGACACCCTCAACTGCACACGCATAAGTTCCATCTACCTCAGAATGCATCTGATGGGAGGCACACAAGCAGCAGAGTTGTATCAGCACAAGCCATGAGTAACTTGGCTGCCAGCCAAGTTATGAAGACGAGTCCCTCAATACCATGCATTGCTCTGCTGAATCTCAGTGCCACCCATGCTGCTCTTACAGTCTACATGCCTAGCACATCTGTGTCATGCTCATGGCTGTCACTGATCTTCATATTCAGTCGTGTTATGCCTATTGTATATGGCATAACCAAGTGGTTGCCGGCATAAATTACAATCCTGCCGAGGCTCAAGCCCTACCCTGCGCGAAGGGACCATTGCCTTTTGTGATGGCTGTCACTGATGTGCATGCTCATGTGTTACAGTCTGCATCTGCAGCACATCTGTGTCATGCTCATGGCTGTCACTGATGTGCATGCTCATGGCCGTCACTGATGTGCATGCTCATGGCCGTCACTGATGTGCATGCTCATGGCTGTCACTGATGTGCATGCTCGTGGCTGTCACTCATGTGCATGCTCATGGCCGTCACTGATGTGCATGCTCGTGTGTCACAGGGCTGACTTCCAGACCTGCGCAGCGTAATGCAAACACAAACCGCTACTCATTGGCAGCTCAGGCAGATCTGGTGCTGCACCTGTGTTCTGCTTGTGGCGTGAAGCAGGTGCTGCTGGCAGGGCACTCTGATGGCGCCCTGCTTGCCCTCATGGCTGCTGCTGCAGCTTCCAGGTTTGTCACTGTCTGATACCAGGCAAAGAGTGTCTGAGTTAGTGGCGGCTGCACACTGCTAGCCTGGCTGCTGTGGTACTCACTTATTGGGTCACCTTGCATATGCGTCTATGTTGATGAAGTGTCATTTGCTGAAGAAGCTGTGGGCTGACTGCACCACTAATTTCTCATGCAGCAAGCTGACAGAGGCCACTCTCTCTTGATATTGAAGTTGCATCCTTCAAGCTTGTCCTGGCACATGCTTTCGGTATGCTCATTACGTTGCGATGCTGCTTGCTCACAGCAGTCAAGGGCTTTGAGGGATGTAGAGCCTGCATCTACCATGTCACAGTCACAGCTGTTCAAGGCAAACAGCACATTGTTGATCACCAAATTTGGTCCTGTGGTTCAGAGCCTCAAAGGATGAACCGCCGCATGTGGTGATCGATGTGCATGCTAGCAGTCCCGTGCAGAGGAGCCCAGCTGAGGCTCTGCTTGCGGCGCAGCAGCAGGGTCCCCACCAGACAACCGGCCCAATGCCCATTGTTCTGGAACAGCAGAGCCAGTCGCAAGCGCCCCATGACAGGTGACACCACACACGCAGTCTGGCACAGCAGACAGGCTGGGCCTCTCTGCAGCTCTGATGCCTGCACAGCCTTTACCTTCGTCATGGACTTCCTGTAACTGTGTTTCAGTGGTGGCTGTACTTCAAGCACATTGGATTGAAGATCAGACGCATCATTAGTAAATCAAAGCTGAGAGAGGCATGCATTGTTTTAGCGAGCAGCAAAAGGTCCAGACAATGCATCCGCTACAATGACAAGAATAATAATGGGCAAGCTGGCAAGCCTATTGCCAACCTACATCCCAGTCTTGACATGCTCCCAGCATATGCAAGCACACCAATCAGGCTAATTCAGATGTGAGGTTCACCCAGTGTGACACCATGCAGCTGGAAGCATTTGACGCTGTAGTAGTGACATGCTGTCCTTTACATTGCGTAAATGGGTTGTATGACTGCCATTACTTCCAGCTGCCTGATGACCAACTATGAACGTTTGGTGCAGTGTGGCTGTCAGCTTCCCATCCCAGCATCCAGGCAGACCCTTATGGAGCAGCCCCAGCACCTCAGAGGATGAGTCAGCAGGCAGCACCGCTGGTGACTTCTCAGCACCCCTGCTGCAGCGCAATGCTGGCGGCCGCCGCCTTCTGCGCAGCAACACCACCAGCAACAGCAGCCCCACACACACTCACAGCAGCCATGGTAGTCAGCATGGCAGTCAACAGAGCAGCCACCATCGGCATCGACGCACCAACTCAAACCACTTTGCTGGCAGTTTGCTGGACGAGGGCGGTCCAGGTTTGAACTCTGATACAGTCAGGCAAAGCGTGCACAGCATGCAGCCACCCCTGGGGCGGATGCAGGGGCTGTCTGAGGGTAGTGAAGGGGTGGTCTGCGGGGCTGAGTGTGATGTGGAAGTGGTTGGTCTGGTGCTGTTGCATCCTAGCGTGGCAGGGGAAGTTGGACCTTCCTTCACACGTCTCCTTGGTCGCAGCAGGTGACAATTAGCCTGTGTCAAATGTGTGCATCATGCCGTCTTTCTTTCCTTGCTGTCATTCATTTGCTGTCATTCATTTGCATCACAACAGCTTCATGTGCGGCAAGAGACATGTGTGTTGGGTCAGCCCGTCAAGTCCCTCAAGTCTGTAATTATGCATGAACGGCAGCATTCACGCTTCCTTGATACATTGGATCTCAGACACACCTTGGCAAGGATACACTAATTTGCAGAGCTTGGTAGGATGCCTGGATCATAGAGGCGTTGCATCACAGTACGCAGTCAACAAAGGTTGTGAACAGCAGCATCCAGCGTTGTTTTGTCATGTAGGCTGGGTAGGCGCATCCTGCGGCCACTGCTGCGCAGCGAGGTGGGAGAGGTGGCCAACAGGCGTGCATGGTTTGATGTCACCAAGCTCACTCCTGAGGTGTTGCACTTGTACAAGCAGCCCCTCAAGGTGCAAGGCTGGGATCTGGCTCTGCTTGAGGTGAGTAGTTGCGCCATGAGCTGGACTTATGCTCTGTGAATCATGCAAGCAAACATGAAGGGTATGCCTTGCAGCAATGAGGAGGACCCATCACAGCATGGCAGTACCCTCTGCAATGCTCTGTCGGGTCATCTTCATTGCTGCAAGGCACACCCTTCATGCTTGCTTGCTGTTGACAAATTGCTTTGGCTTCACACTTGGGTTGTGTGTATCGCAATGATCACACTTGCTCCTTTGTTTGATGTTTTCGATAGCAGAGCAAAGAGACGAAGCATGTAGTGCTAGCTCTGTTTAGCTAGGGCTGAAATCACCAAGTTCGGCTGGCTGTGTAATGCAGATGAGCCGGTTGAAGCGTAACCTGAGCAATGATGCTGTGCGTCAGTTCTGCAGCGACTGCAGTGGGCTGCCTGCCTTGGTGGTCACTGGAGCAAAGGACCGCATTGTCACACCTGCAAGAGCACATGCTCTAGCAGCAGAGTTGCACAACTGTGATGTTGCTGTCTTACCTGAGTGTGGTCACCTGTCACACGAAGAGTCACCTGGTGCTCTCATGGGCCTGTTGAGGAACTTTGTTCACCACACCCTTTCGCGGTATTAGACCTGTATCATTATACTGAAGTTTGCTGTAGGATTCACTGTTGCAAGTTGTTTAGGTGAAGTCAAGTGGTTCTGCGTGTTTGTTCCCATCAAAGCGTGAGAGCTGCAATGTGTGTTGCAGTGTTTACAGTGCACTGCCAAGTATTATTATTATTTAGCTTCAGGTGCATGCATTTGGCTCGTGAGACAATGCACTCCTTACCCCCCTAGAAAGCACACCCAGTTTTTGTGCAGGCTTTTGTTGAGAGCATGAACTGTTTGCCTGACCAGGATCAGGTGCTGCCATCACTCCTGTCAGGATGTAGGGCCTCCCATGCAGGTGGCCACTAAGGTTTATGAAAGTATGTGCAGCGCAGCTCGTATTTGAATCAATGCCACAGTGTGCGTGCATTAATGCCGGTATGTGATGCATGCGACGAGAGACTTCTGTATGTTGCAAGCTCGGGACGAGATTGAAAAACCTGTCGCGTGCAGAATGTAAGCCATGTGGTGTGATCCATCCTGAAGTTGAAACCCACATTTGCTGAACGAAGCTATGTTTACTCATGGTCAGTCAGGCACAAGCACTGTTCAACCTATGGCCTCCAATACAAAGCCTAAGCATGACAGGTGATCTGCTACTGTTGTCCTGCTCCTGGTGCCTAAAGGAGGTTGCTGTCGCTGTTCCACAATTTTGCTTGTGGCCTGCATAATGTTGTTGCTTAATGAAATCAAAGCTGACAGCTGTGAATGTGTTCAGCAGCATGTTGTGTGGGCACAACAAGGGAGTCGTAATGCATTGAGCAGATACCAAGGTCAGAGGAGAAGCACATGACTTGTTATAGAAGAGGCTGGATTGCCTTGACAAAGTCTTGCTCAAACTGCTGGTCGGAGAACTTTGCTGCACGCCTGCATTGCATCAGACTAACATAATTGATTGCAACATCTTGCACAGTGGTGCTGCAACTTGGAATACCTCCAGCCATGGCAGGACACAATTGAGCTCCCGCACTGCTTGGGCAGGAGACAACTGGTACTACATAGCCAAACAGCAGCAGACCACTAAGGAAACAGCAGCAGAGATGCTGAAGACTCACTGCCTGGCAGCAGCTGCAATCTTGAGCCTGTCCTGCTGGTCCATGCACAACACCTCTGTGATGGCATCTGCATACTGCTCTTCTGTTGTACATAGATAGCCCGTCGTCTGCCAGCCATGACGCATGCGCTCAGGCTTTACAATGTCTGCTCTGGGGCCGCCCGAGTCATGCACAATGGGCACCACACCTGCAGGAGTCTGACACGTCTGTCATGCAGTCAGGCACATCACCAAGACATACCAGTCATCAAGGATTTGCTTAACACCAAGCAGGCATTTTGGTCCCTTGGGATGCACACAAATGAGTGAGTGCTTCAGGGAGTGCTTGCATGAGTGAGTGCTTGAAACATGTGCAAGCATGGCCCGGCTGGATCTTGCATGTGCACAGAGCATCTGTTTGGTGCTGCCAACGCTGTTTGTGCCTATCACTGATCTGTGATCCCTACAAGAGTCTCATCATGCACTGAGCTTGCCTGCAGCCATGTACTCCACAATGCTGATACCAAAGTGCTCGTCCAGCATTGTGTGCACCCCACCGACAGCTCCAGCCAGCAAGCTTGTCAGCTCATCAAAGGGTACATTGATGCAGAACTCCACACAGTCGTGCAGGCCCAATGCTTGGCTGTAGCTCTGCAGCTGGGTTAGCCGGGATTGGTCATCTGGACCTCGGCAGCTGCCAACCAGCTTCAGTTGAGCAGCAAGCACTGCACTTTCTGCACCCACACAGTCACCATTTGACGATTGCCTGCAGATGCATGCCATGCTGAGTGATATGTAACAAGACTTCACATGCTTTCAGACAGGCCAGGCATGCTGGTGAATCACATGGTAAGACTCATATCCGCCAGGCCTGATTCACTGAAAGGCTGATGATGTACAACTGCCTGAATGAACGTCAATGCGCAACATCATCAGAGTAGAACCCAAATCTTACACAGCAGAATATGTTGCTGACTTTGCTGACGCCCACTGAAAGTCATGGCAGGATTGTGAGTGAGACCAACCTGCAGAGTCTGGGTCCTGGAGCGCAGCCTGGCGAGCACGAGCAAAAGCCTCCAGCTGCAGCTGGTGATTCTTTTCAGGCCTGAACTGGGCAACTGACACCAGGTACAGGCGCTTCAGCTTACGGTCTATGGGTAGCTGCTGCAGGGTGAGGGTGTTGCAAGGGGGAAACACAACTGTAGGCGCCTTCCATTTCCACCAGAGCTGCCTAATGTGGCCAGCTGTCCAGGTAGAATTGACAATGGACACCTGAAGACGCACACTTGATTGATTGATGTTCACCTGTGCCAGCCTTTGCTCTCGCATTAGCCAGGTAGGTATCACATATGCCGCAATCCGATTCAGAAGGCCATACAGCAGGCTTATTTTTATCACACAAGAAGCACACTTGAGCAGCAGATAACCTTGTTGAATGCACGTGTGCATTTTGCTGTGCCTGTAAAGCTGCTGCTGACGTTTGGTACTGGTTTCATCTGCTTTGACATAAGCATGCAGACCTGCTTGCTTTCCCTTGTGCACGCCAATACTACCAAGCAAAGCATGCACTGATCTGCGCATGCAGTACTGCACCTATGTGACATTGAAGACTCAGCTGGCATTGACAGCAGAGCATGATGCAGCTCACATTTGCAAAGCCTCCAGCAGCACCATAGATGGCAGCCACCACATAGTAGTACACCACTTTGATGAGAGACCTGATGCCGCTCTTTGCCACTGCCAGCTGGTTGTTGTAGGTGGATGTGCGTAGCATGACACGCTGCAGCATGTTGGCACTGACCATGGGGTAGTGGGTGTATGCCACTACTTTACAGCCAGCTAGCCTGGCCAGAGGGTATGTGAACGCCCAGCCAGTAGTGTCCACAAAGATCTGCACTCGCCAAAGAAACAAATGGTACCTGCTATGCATGTCCTGCACCTATTTCACTTGCTTGCCCTCGTGGGATCTTGCCCTATTGAGTTTCAAATCCAGATGCAGGCTCACATGCTGTCACCTTGTGCAGCCAAGCAGCTGTAGGAAAGTGCACATGTGATGGATGCACGTTTGAAGATCTATTGACACCAGAGTAGTGACACACATCGGGCGGGGGACCTCATGACATGACTCATGACATGAGACACACCTCAGGTACAGAAGTCTTGAGAGCCTCATGTCCAAGCCTGAAGGAACCGAGTGCTTGCCCCAGCAGAGTGAAACGAGGGTAGCGCTCCGGTAGCAGCAGATGCCGATTGTGTAGTTGGATCACCTGCAAATTGGCCCATTCAAGTTGCAATCTGCAAGCCATTGGCCTTTCATCTCACATCAGTTGCTCCATTTGATGAGCCTGGATGACACATTGAAGACACGTCATCATGTGGCTGATGCGTACATTGTGGGCCATGCTGTTGTTGTGGCTGGTATTGCATGCTTACACACATAGTTTGCCTTTCTTTTTGGGTATGTGATTTCAATTATATGCTCTGCATAAGTTGAGATGCATAAAGGGTGTCAACCCTTAAAAGTTTAACTGCATCAACTGTGCTGCACATCTGCAGCAAATTTGTGGCTTTGGCAGACCTGGAATCTGTCAGTGACAGTGATGTTGAAATTGGATGCTGCGCTTTCCAACAGCTGCTGTGCGCTCAGGCCATCGCCTGAAAATATGATGACCTGAGACAAAGAAGAGCATACAGACTTACATACAATCAAATGTAGGCTTGCAGGTGCATGTACAATAGCTTTAGTCAGAAAGATGCATCAAACTCTGCATGCATGGATCAGACAATCGGCAGACTAAATTTCGTGCTGTTGACAATGTTGTTTGGTCAAGAAGTGAGCACCGTGGATTCAGGCGCCACAGCTTGCACTGCAGCGACTGCACACCTGCACAGGCAAATATCATGGCTTTGGTTACTGGCTTGCTTGCAACTTGGAACACACAAGCTATGTACCACAGAACGCGTTCTCCTCCACCTCCGCCATTTGCAAATGGGTGGAAGAAGCCAAAAGCACCCTTGCAGTGAGCACTCAGAGACTGACAGTCCCGCCCAGGTTGCGCGTGTACTTGTTGCTCAGTTGAACAGGACAACGTCACCCACCTTCTGCTTGTGGGGAAGTTGTTGCGTGCACCACAAGTGGATCAATAACAGGAAGGTACAGATGAGACCGCTGGTGGTCACAAGTGCAATAAGTGTCAACTTCTGCAGTGGATGACATAGTCAAGCAAGTGATGATCAGTTGACTGATCTAACTGTGACTACGTAAAGTTGGCTTACTGGGCCTAGAACAAGACCGGACAGCACCAGGATCGCAACTGGTGCAGCAAGGCTGAGAAGCATGCCAGTCTGCAGATCTCGGGTTGATCAGTGCCTCGACCGACGGCACAAACCTTCGGCAGCTATCTACAGCTCATGCATGATTACATCGGTGCATCGGCAATGCACGGATCGTGCCCTGCAATACAGCAAGTCTGCCCAGTGTGCGTCCGATGATCAACACTTTTTGCCTGGCAGACGCACGCACAGACGCATTGAATTGGCAGAAACCTAGAGAGCACAAATTTATCAAGCACAAGACAGAGGTTGCTTCGACTGCTTCCTCCTGCGACACAATCTGTGCTGAACTTGTCCGTTCATCACTTGCACAAGAAGGTGTGTAGGAAGGCCAAGTCGCTTTTGCGAAAGCGTCCAGATAGCCTCCACTAGACTTCTGATACGTAGATCACTAAGACACGCCGGGTAACGAGTTGACGAACGGCCCTGAAGACGCTAGCGGAGCATCATGGAGTATTTGATGGGCATCAAGGGCAAAGACTTTGTGATGCTATGTGGTGATACTACAGCTGTGCAACAGATCATCACCATCAAGCACGACGAGGACAAGCTCAGACAGATTGATAGCCACAAAATCATGGCGCTGGCAGGAGATCCTGGTGATAGAGTCCAATTTTCAGAATACATCATGGCTAATGTCAGGCTTTACGCGCTTCGAAATGGTCAGCAGCTGACAACAGACGCTGTTGCAAACTATACACGAGGAGAGCTGGCAACTGCTTTGCGAAAGGTGTGTATGTCATGCGTGTATGAGTCACAGAGGCCGCAACACTGAGCCTTCACGTTTCAATGTTTGTGTGTCATGCAGAAACCCTATCAAGTAAATATTCTCTTTGCTGGCTTTGATGAAAAAGCAGGACCTAGTTTGTACTGGATGGACTATCTTGCGACAATGCACAAGATGAACATTGCTGGAAATGGCTATGGTAGGTCTCCTTCTGCATATTTGTCTGCTCAGGTTCTGGCGCCTGCAATGAAAGAAACATTTTGTATGCTTATGCCTATGCAGGTTCGTATTTTGTACTGGCAATGCTAGACAAGCTTTGGCACCCCAATCTGACTGAAGCTGAGGCCCTTGAACTACATATCAAGGGTATAGATGAGGTCAAGAACAGGCTTGTTGTAGCTCCACCAGACTTCATCATCAAGGTACAGGCGTCTTGTCTGCTGTCAAGCTGACATGCTCTACCATGCTCTACCATGCTGTGTAGCTGCTTTGATGGTGAAACAAGCTGGAGGTAGCTTGGCTGACTTCAGCACTATGGTCATTGCAGGTAGTGGACAAGCATGGTGTACGGGATGTGACACCAAGCTCTCTTAAAGGTGCACCCATACCTGGAAGGGGACTTGAACCAGGACAGGGGCAGGCCACAGTAGTGGTTGCTGGCTGATGCAGAGTCAAGGCAGCAACAAAGATTGACTTCTGGACAAGCAAGCACATGATTCAGTCTATAGGCCTTTGTAAGTGTCACAGTTGCCCACAGCACGGCAGATATATTTCTTGGGGTTAGTTGCAGTGAACCCTCACATGCTAGCACAATCAAGGTCACGGAAGCGTGCCCAAGGACTCCTGCTGTCTCTTATATTGCCACTTGCAGTTGCGTCTGACCGTGCACATGTGCATCGATGCAGCAACAATTACTGGTGTTTTATTGGCAGCACTTCATAGATCAGTGCCATACATCATGCCTGAATTGTATATGGAAAATCTCCTGCATACCTTGAGGCGTCATCAGCCTGTTTGCATCACATTTGCAGCTCATGTCAAAAGCTACCTTGCTTTCTAGTAGCCTGCAAGGGTGATCAACGTGGGCACTGCTGACATCATTGTGGTGTCTTGATGTTGTATCGCATTGCATGTAGCAGTTTTATGGGCTTGCAACCATGGTCATGTACCGCACTGCGGCTTGTTCCTATGCCAGGGCGCTTGCAGTTGGCCTGATGCACTAGCCAGTACTGGAACTATCCCAAATGCATGAAGGTTGTGTTGTACCTACTTTGTTGGCGTCGACGTCATGGAAGCAAAGCAGTTGTCTGTGTGTTTGCCTGCTGCACTCAGCACAATGTCCGGGCTTACGCTTCTGTCAGCAACCATCTTGTCTAACCAACCTTATCACAGCTGAGTTGAGGCCTCTGCATGGTAATACAGCTGGTGCTAACCTCAGCAAATTCTTGATCAGTCTTTCCACGCAGTAGTATCAGTACATC
>JAABUS010009711.1_pt1 | contig 10093 bp, 7 predicted proteins | sample 5560161 | NCBI WGS metagenome assembly JAABUS01 (sample SAMN10711885, study PRJNA513376) | rock metagenome | isolation source: Antarctica rocks | place: Antarctica: Victoria Land, Trio Nunatak nord | collected 2016-01-04
TGTAACTGAGCTGCGAACGCAGCGACGACTTGACGCCGTTGGGAACGGGAGGTGTTGTGCTGTTCGAGCCGGGCGTCGCAGCCGGGCGGCTCAGCGTTCACAAGCGGCCAGCGGACCGCGAGAGCACGTCGTCGGTGGCCGGGTACTGTGCGATCGTTAGGTCATGAGCTGGCCCGCCGACGGCCAGTCGACGGAGCTCGTCCTGGTGCGCGCCGACATGCAGCTCCAGGCCGAGGGGTGCTCTCCCACACGCGCGACAGCGACGTGAGTGCCTCACCGCCGGCGACCCCTCTTACGCAGACGGCGCGATGGCCGGCGCTTGCGCTACTCCGTCTTCGGCGGGGGCGGCGGCGCTGCTGGTGGTCCAGAGCGGTGGGGAGCCTCACGAAAGGTCTGGGAATCGCGTGTCCGGGCCACCCCCCGCGTCACGACCCCGCGCCCCAGCGAACAACGCTCCCGTCTCTCCCAGTGCAGGTCGCGGCTGACGATTCGTAGCCTGTCTCCCGCGTGCGGCAGGTGAACCCGATGGCCCTGCAGGGATCGCGTTCACCCGTCGGCAGCCCGTTGCGGTAGACCGTGCATGGGTTGTTCTCGTTCCGGGTGATCAGCCGGATGATCTTGCGCGCTACCTCGCAGCCGCTGCCCGTAGCCGTGATATTTCCAATTCCCGCGCCGCGGATTCGCTCCATCGTGAACTGCGGGATGAGTAGCCCATCCGCATCCGTTTTGGAGGCCTTGGTGATCCCGTAATTGCCGCACTGTACGGGCGTCGGGCTCCGCGCCTGGGTCACCTGCAGCTTTGCGCCCAGGAAGTCCAGACCGAGTTTCTGAGCCTTGGTCGCCAGCCCTGCGCTGAGGGTGCTCTGGAACGCCTTCACGTCGATCAGCGATTCGACGAAGGCTTTCCCGGTTTCCGCCTGTTCGTTGGGCAGCAGGCGCTTGAAGGCCCGACCGAGCGAAACCTTCAAGAACGGCTTCCAGCACGTTCTTGTGAGGATCTCCGCATTTTCCGCGACCTTCGAAAGCTCCTCTCTCAGGGCCTCGGGTGTGAGCTCTCGTTCACCGGCGAAGCGCTTTCCGCCAGCGTTAACGAGACAGCCAAAAAGCTCGTTGTAGTCGAAAAGCTTCTCTAACCACTCTCGTTTCTTGCCCTTCTGAGGAAACTGCGATTCCACCTCCTTCCGCCACGGACTCCCGTCCGCGGTGATCTCCGCGAAGTTGGCGGGCGTTAGCTCCCCATACCTGCGTAGTTCCCGCAACAATTCGTCCTCGGCCGTCTTTATCGTGGCGCGTGCCACCTTGGAGGTGCCGATCGACGTGATGTCCACAGCGGACATCACGGCGTCAATCTCCCCCGCGACGGGATCCGCGTATCCGGAGAATTGAAGTTCTTGCCCCCGTGGGTCGCCCTTGACGCTGAGGTGAGCGCGGCTGTGGCCGGGGATGAATAGGTAGTCGAAGACAGCACCCTCGAAAAGCGAGAGGAGTGTGTCCGAGATACTCTCGTGCCCCAGTGCGTCGTCGATCGAGTACTGGACCTCCTTTGGGAGGCGCACGGTCATCGCGTACCAGTAGCGGTTCGTGACCTCGACGCGCTGCTCGCTGGCGCCGGTGGCATTTAAGGCAGCACAGCCATCCAGCGCCGGGATGTCCTTGCCCCCGCGCAAGTCTGTGCCGATGAACCGCCAGCCCGGATCAGCGCCTGCCCACGCGGGATCGTTCTTCTTCTTACACGAGGGTTCCTTCTTCGGCCCGGGGAAGGGGTAGGTGATCACGTGATCCACCAGCCAGTTTGACGCGGTCCTGATGTGCCCGAACCTGGCCTTGGAGAAGTGCGGCCAGGTCGCGAATGCTGTTCTGCCCCTTGGATCTAGGGACGTCGGAAGGGCGGCCAACCTGCCACGTTGGTCGGATAGCAGCATGACTGGCACGCCCGGCTCCGTATGATCGCGATCCAGCTGAGCCGGGTCGTAGCGCACCGAGACCACGGCGCGGCGGAGGGATCCACGCCTCGGCGTTATCGAGACCTCGCCCAGAGGCTCAAAGCCCGGCGCACCCTGCACCCGTGTACTGGTTCTCTTGCGACGGACCTCGACCACGGTCTGTGGGCCAGCTGCCCCCGAGGGGACGTTCACTATGACCGACCCGTCCGGGGTGCTGAGCTGGCCGCCGTCAGCGCCGACTTGCCAGACTGCCGTGGCGGGGCCGCGGACGGCCAGCCGCCGCGGCGAATCTTCCTCAGCACCGCCGCCGACTAAGACAACAACCGTGACGACTGCCAGCGCGGCCAGCGCGGCCGTGACCCCGAGTCCCCAGCGGAGCACGTTCGTCCGCCCGCGGTGTGCAAGTCGCCGGCGCACTCCTTACAGACGCCAACCTCGAAGGCCCTTGCGGTTTCCTCGCGGTTGCACGAGCTGGTGAGAGCGCGAATCGCTTCTCGCACAGATCGCGCACACCGCTCGTACACTACCCCGTGACTAAGCCTTGATCCACCGTTTTGCTTGGATGGTGAGCGCGGCGTCGGCTGAATGGGGCAAGTTGGGTGCTGGCTGGGCGGTCGGGGCGCTTGTGCGGGCGTTCGGAGCGATCGAGTGGCTGATTGGGCTGCTCGGGTCGGGTCTGCGGGTGCGTGTGTCGGCAGGCGGGAGCGGCGCCGTCGGGCGGACTTCGAGGTGATCGTCGGGGCTGGTCAGGCGGTGGCGGGGAGCGCTCGGATGCGGGTGAGCGCTTCGATGAAGTCGGTCTGCCAGGGCCAGCGGACTGGGAGGTGCAGCGTCCAGCGCCTGGCGGTCTTGGTGAGGTGGCCGGGCAGCGCGAACAGCCGCCGGCGCAGCGTCCGGGCTGTCCGCGGCGTGGGGTCGGTGAGGCCGAGCAGATTGGTCCAGCGGCCGAGGTTGTGGGCGAGGCAGGCGATCACTGTCCAGGCGCTGTTGGCGCTGTAGTGGCCCGACGGGAAGTGCGCCAAGGCTTGGTCTTTGAGGTCACGGATGACGAGCTCGACCTGGGCGTGCTGGCGGTGCTCTCGGTCGACCTCGCGCAGAGGTTCGGTGCGGTTGGTGACGAACGCGTGGTGGCGCCAGTAGGCGAACAGCTCGATCTGGTCTTCTTGGGCGTGTAGGTGGACGCGGCGGACGATCAGGCGGTCCTCTCCGAGCGTCGTCTCGGCGAGCTCGCAGACGCCGCTGTCGGGGTAGTCGGGCACGTGCTGCCAGGCGTCGTCGGGGATCAGGGCGATCCGTGCGGCGATGTGGCGCTGGTTGGTGACGCCGATCGAGTAGCGGCAACCCTGCGCGCGCAGCCGTGCGATGACCTTGTTGTTCCAAAACCCCGAATCGGCCCTGAGCAGGATCTGCCCGGCCGCCCCGGCCCTCGCCCGGGCCGGCGCCCGCCCGCCAAGCGCGCCGCAGCGCCTCGCCGAGCACCCGGTCAAGCTGGCGGACGTGCCCGAAGGTAAACGAGCGCAGAAACGTACCGAGCGTCGATGGCGCCATCGGCCGGTGCTCGAGCACCGCCTCGGTGCTCCCCGCGCGCAGCACGTCGCAGTCGTCGATCGAGTCGGCCCCGAGCAGCATCGCGTGGACCAGCGACAGAACCTTGCGCCCAGGCCGCCAGGCGCCCGGCCGGCCGCCGAGCCGGACCGCCGCGTCGACGAGCGCCTCAATCCCGAGCCGCCGCCCGAGCGTCACCGCGAGCACGATCCCGGCGTTGACGACAACCCGCTCGTCATCGAAAACGACATCCGATCGGTCCGACAAACCGTGCACCATGCAGGTGACCTCCTGACGCAGGCCGCAGCTGCCCAATACAGCCGCTTTCTGCCTGCTCAGGAGGTCATTTCACTCCCACACCCGGACAGAACCCCGCCGACACAACGGTGGATCAAGGCTAAGCTAAGGGCGTAGCCCTGTAGTGAGAGTCCTATCCGCCCGGGATGATGGGCGAAGGCGGGCAGCGTCGCGGCGGCGCTGCTTGGCGGCCTTCTCGCGGATGAAGCGCTTCTGCGTGGTCGTCGCCGATCCAGACGGTCGGCTCGGCGGCGATCACGGGCATGGGGTCTGCTCGCGCCTCGCGGTCGCGCGCGCGGCGGCGCTTGAGCCAGGGTCGGCGCTCGAGGCGCTCGCGGTCCTGGGCGCTGAGCTGCGCTCGGCTGGCATCGAATGTCACCAGCGAGGGCGCGGGGCCGGCGATGTCGGCTAGCAGGTCCGGTGGGGCCTCGAGTGTGAGCAGCTCGTCGCGCAGCCGGCAGCGCAGCCGCTCGGGGGTCTCGAGCACCCCGCGTTCCCACAGCCGCTCGGACAGACGCGCGATCGTCCACGCCGGCGGGCGCCGCAGCCGGTGGCCGATAACGCGCTGAGCAACGCGCTGCACGGCCTCGTCGACCTCGCTATCGCGGCGATCGTTAGGCCGGCGCCACGAGGTTGAGGCTGCCTGCTCGCGATCTCGCACACGGCGCTCGCCGCGGCGGCCGGCTCGTTTGCGGGCGGCTTCCAAGTGGCCCGGGACGGCGGGGTGCTTGGCCTGGCGGCGCATCCGTTTTGAGAGCAGGTCGAGCTGGGCGATTGCCCACGCGAGGGGCTGGCGTACCCCGGGCGGGCGCTGCTCGGCGAGTGCCAGCAAGACGGCGGCTGGGTTGGTCGGCGCCGCGGGCGGCCGCTGCGCGGCGTAGAGGGCATAGCGGCGTTCGGCGCGGCGCAGCCGCTGGACCTGTTCCTCGCCAAGCCACGGCCGCCGGCCCTCGCAGACCACAGCGACCGCGGCGCACAACAGACCCACCGGCGCAGGAGCGTCCGCGCTCCACGAACGGGCGCGCTGGACCGTATCGCCGTCTCGGGCCCTCGCGGGGGCTGTCAGAGCCTCCCAGCGGCGCTCATGGGCCGCTACGCGCTCAGCGATCCCCTCGAACGGGTCAGGCGCTTCGACCTCCGCCCCTACCCAGCCACCTTTTTCAGCGGGATTCAAGTCACCGCTGGTGGTGTTGTTGGCGTCGTCTTTCTCAGACGGGTGCGCGCCTGTCTTGGACGCTAACGCTGACGGAAGTCGGGTGGGGGTTGTAGTCCGGGCCGTTGCTGGTTCGTAGAGAGCAGCACAGTTGCGTGAATCTGGAACGCCCGTGGCGCTCGGGGAGCTGTTTTTCGCGGCCGTTTGCATGCGTCTGGCGAGCGCGTCGAGCAGCGGCAGCGCGCGCACGAGCGGATGGCCGTCCTGGTCGATCGTGAACTGCTCGATCTGGGCTCCTAGGACCGCCCACGGGTCCTCGGGCACCCCGGCCGGGCGGTGCTCGGCGTGGGCGCGAAAGCGCGCAGCGGCGGCCACGATCCGTCGCTCGAGCGCCGGCGAGAGCTCGGGGCGCCCGACGCCGAGCTGCTCGAGGCGGTCATACAGCGCCACCAGCCCCGGCGCGTTCTCGGGGTCTGCGGCTGCGCCCGCGCTCTCGGCAGAATCCCCCTCCCCCCCGCCCAGCCCGCGGTCGGGGTGACCTTCGGGGGGCTCTGTGAGCCGCGGCGACGGACGCATCCACGCCGCGCGTTCCACAGGCGGCCCGTCGGGGTCGAGCAGCCGTATCCGCAGCCGCCACCAGAGCCCGTTGTTGTCGCGCTCGCCACCCCACACCAGCAGCCCGCAGCCGGCCAGCTCGTCGAGCATCTTCACGACCGCCGACCCGTACTTGCGGATCCGGCGCTGCTGGCGCGCGCGCCCTTCGAGCCCGGCACCGACGCGCGGGTCCCAGCGCTTGGCCGAGCGCCGCGAGAGCTCGTGCATGAGGCCGTCGATGGTCTGTCCGGCCGTCGTCGCGAAGTCCCCTGAGCCGTCGCGTCCGGCGCGTACGTGCAGGTATCGGTAGCCGGCCACCAGCGTCTCGATGGTGTCGCGCCGTGGGCGTACGCCGGCCTTTGGGCCCTCGTCGCCGTAGGCGCGAGCGACCAGCTCGGTGAGCGTCGCCAGACGCGGGATCGGCTGGCGCTCGGGCGCGTACCACTCCCGCCCCTTGCGGGGGTCGCGACGCAGCGTGCTAGGCACCAGCGCCCCCTGACCAGACCGCGAGAGCGCGCGGGACCGCGCGCACCCACTCGCATCCGTCTTTGGGCGCTGCTACCTTGCGAGACGATTCACGGCATGTCTCGCAGCATCTATGAAGTTGTCGGAGTCGCCCGGGTAGCCGCCCGGGCGCTCCTCGTTCTAGGGGCCCGCCGTACGGCGGTGCCACTCAGCTAGGGCGGTGCGCGCATGGCGGTCCTCACGCTCGTCGGGATTCTCATCACGAGCGACCATGCGAGACGCTTCGGACGTCAAGTCGCGATCTAGGGGTGTACTGAGGCGCGCGCCCCGGGTGTACCGAGGCGCGCAGGGGTGTACCGAGGCGCGCGCATGGGGTGTACCGAGGCGCGCGCATGGGGTGTACCGAGGCGCGCGGCCATCTGTCGGGCCACGCGATTTGGTCCGTAGGCCCCCTCCTGACGGGGTGTACCAAGACGCGCGGGAGGGGTGTACCTAGACGCGCGCCGGGTTTGAGAAGCCGCTCAGGGCCCCAATTGCGGGGGTTTCTGGGCTAAGCGCACGGGGTGTACCTCCGTGCGCGCTTCCGTCCGTGCCTTCGCCTACGGTCGCCACATGTCGGAGGCCCTCCAGCAGCTTCTGCCCGATGTCGTCCTCGATCCCGATGACCCCGACGCCGTCGGCTATCTCGAGCGCTCGCTGGTCTCCACCCCGCTCTGGCAGATGGCTCCGCGGGCGGCTGAGGGAACGATCTCCCGACGGGACCCGCTCCTGCTCGACTTCCTCGCCAGCGCCCGCAACGCTCCGCTTGGCGAGCTCGAGTTCGATGTGCTCGCGTGGACGATCACTCGCTGGTATCAAGTGGGCCGGCCGTCGGATGGCCGGTTGACCGCGAGCTTTGGCGATCTCGCGCGCGGCTTGTACGGCAAGAAGAGCGGCGGAAAGCAGTACGCGCTGATCCGCCAGGCGCTCGACAACCTCTACAACGTCAGCCTCGACCTCGTCGTCATCGTCGGCGCCGACGAGCAGGAGGAGTGGAAGCGCACCCGGCGCAGGCGGATCGTGCAGACCCTCGAGCTGCGCGAGCGCGTTGACCCTGGCGAGGAGACGGCTGAGAACGGGATCGAGCTCGAGCTCGCCTCCTGGCTGGTCGCCCAGCTCGATGCGCGCACGATCACCGCACTCGCCTGGCACGTCATCCGCAAGCTGACCGGAATCTCAAAGCGCCTGGCGATCTACCTTGCGGCTCACGCCGGCGACTTCTCCCCCATCACCGCTCACACCGAACGCTTCGCCATCGAGCTCAACGACGAGTTCTACGACGAGCTCGGCATCACCGCCAGTCGCGAGCGCCAGCGCCGCGCGACCGTCGCCCGCGCGGCGAGGCGTATCGCCGAGCACGATTCGCGCTACTCCCGGATTAGCGTGGAGCAGGACGGGGCTGCCTATGTCCTGCGCGTCGAGCGCCCGATCGGAGCCGAAGTGCTCCGGCTGCCCGCCCCCGCCTGAGCGCGCCGGTCGGCGAAGTGGTAGCCCGCCAGCAGGCCAACACGATTGCTCGGTTGGTGGCACGGTGGGTAGCTAGGCCAGAGGCGCGCCTGCTCGCTCACTCGGGAGCATGGAGGCACGCTAGGTCGGTTGCGATGCCGCTGCCTAGGTGCCATGCTACGGGCCTAGGTCCAAGGCTAGGCGCCTAGGTGAGTGGCTAGGCGACGTGCTAGGTCGAAGGCTAGGTGCCTAGGTGAGTGGCTAGGCGACGTGCTAGGTCGGTGCCGGCGCGGGCAGGGAGCCGGCAGGCGATGTCGAAAGGGGAGCGCATGACTCGGGTGATCGCGGTGGCCAACCTGAAGGGTGGGACGGGGAAGTCGACGGCTGTGGCCAACCTAGCCTGCGTGTGGGGGGGAGGGCGGCCGCCGCGGCGAGTACTGGCGATTGACCTCGATCCGCAGGCTGATCTCACGGCGATGTTCGGCCGCTATGCCGAGGACGGGCCGGGTACGGTGGATGACCTCTTCGTCGATCCCGAGAAGACGCTCGCTGATGTGGCGGTCCGTGATGTCGCCCCGGGGGTTGACCTGGTTGCGGCAGGGCCGAGGCTGAGTAGCGTGGAGCTCGGGCTGGCGGGCCAGATGGGCGCGGATTTCTTCCTCAAGGACGCCCTCGCGGGCCAGCTCGAGAATTACGACGTGGTGCTCATCGACTGTCCGCCGCAGCTCGGGAAGCTTACGCCGAACGCGCTGTTCGCCTCGACGGAGGTGCTGATCCCCGTTTCGATGGTTGACCGAGGCGCCTACAACGGCGCCGCTGAGCTGCTGGCCTGCGTGGAGGACGTGCGCAAGCGCCAGGAGCTTGTCGTCTTGGCACTCGTGCGCACTCATGTCGATGCCAAGCGGCGGGCCTATAGGGCGCTGGCCGGCGAGCTGCGCGCGCTCGGCGCGCCGGTTGCCGAGACGTCGATCCCGCTGCGCTCGGCGTTCAACGACGCGGGTGTGGTCGGGGTGCCGGTCACGCTCGGGGCCCGGTGGAGCCCTGGGGGGGTCGCCTACTCAAAGCTCGGCGAGGAGCTCGCCGGCCGGCAGGTTGAGCAGGCCGCCGCCTGATGACGGAGCTGGAGGTGATGCGCGCGCGGCCGCGGCGAGCGCTCGACCCCGAGGCCCTACCCGAGCCACTCGGGCCTCCCGAGGACGTGGGTCAGTCGCCCCGGGCTCCCACTCGTCCCCGAGCGGTGGCGGCGCCGAAGCCCAACAAGCGCTCGCTAACCCCGGCAAGAGGTAGCGCTCAGAAGACCTCCGCGCCGGCGGTGGACGCCGCCGTAGCCCTGTCGCGCGGCCCGCGCGCCCAAGCCGGAGTGATGTTCGAGCCGGACACGTGGAAGCGTCTCTCTGAGCTGGTCGACGAACTGCGCGAGATGCGCGGGGTGCGCAGCTCCCGCAACGCGCTGCTGATCGCTGTGCTGGCGGACGGGCTGCCTTCCGATGAGGATGCCGCGCTCGATCTCGTCGGACGGCACGACCTCGAGCTGGCCGATCGTGGTGGCTATGTTCGGCGAAGACAGCACACGGTGAAGCTCCCTGAGCTGCTCTTGGAGCCGCTTGATCGACTCGGGCGAGCGGTCAGGGCACACGGCTTTGCCGGTGGTAGGTCAGCAATCATCAACGCTATCCTCGCGCTCCGCGGACCGAAGTCCGTCGAGGAGGCGGAGCGCCTGGTTAATCGCGCTCGACGGGCACGCGCTGCTGCGGTCGTGCACTCGTAGGTGGCGAGGACGATCGCCTTGCCGGCGGCGGGGAGTGAGGGGCGGCGAGAGCATGACCGCAGAGCGACTGGTTCTTGAGCCGCGACCGCGCGGGTTATGTGAACCCTAAACCCCGGTTTTGCAGGTAAGTTTACATAAGCCCGATTATCGGGCATTGGCTTGGTAGGGGGCGAGTGGCCAGTCGTGGCCGAGCTCCGCGACGCGCCAGCGCCCTTCTGTGCGTAGGAGCGGAGGCGCTAGCGCGACGGGATGCCCGAACAGCTCAAGCCAGGAGGCGAGCGTGGCGGCGAGGGCGACCGGGGCCTCGACCGCCGGTTTGAACTCGCCGACGGTCGGCGGGGTCAGGTGGCTGCCCGCGCCGTGGCGGATGAACTGCTGGGTCGTCGAGGGCTCGAGTGCGACCAGCACGAGCGCGTAGCGCCCGGGGGCCAGCTCGGGGGCTGTCGAGACCGTCCCGCGGCGTAGCTTTCGCTCGCGCCAGCGCGCGTAGTCTTGGCCTTCGAGTGCTTGCCCGGCGATCTGCACCGGCTGGGGATCGCCGTCGCGACGTCCGGCGCGCTTGAGCGCTCGCCGCAACGCGCGGGCCACGTCGCGATCGTCGGCCGAATGGGCGCTGCCGAGGTGAAGGAGCGCTCTGGTTAGGGGGCTGTTGCGGGCCAGCGGGCCTATCTTTTCCCGATCGAGGCCCGAGCGGGCCGGGGGTGGAGTCAGACGGGGTTTCTAGCGGCGGTAGGCGCTGCTGCGGTGGGCGATGTCGAGTACGAGCACGCCGCCGTCGCGGTCCTCGACGCGGTAGATGATCCGGTAGTGCCCGACGCGCACCCGCAGCGTGCCGTGCGGCTC
>JAABUS010009712.1_pt1 | contig 10093 bp, 7 predicted proteins | sample 5560161 | NCBI WGS metagenome assembly JAABUS01 (sample SAMN10711885, study PRJNA513376) | rock metagenome | isolation source: Antarctica rocks | place: Antarctica: Victoria Land, Trio Nunatak nord | collected 2016-01-04
GCCACCACCCTCTTCATGTCGGCGGGGACCGAAGAAGGCAGCCGCTCCTACACCGCAACCGAGCGGATCACCGGCCGCACCGATGACGGCCGCGAGGGGGCAGTCACGGTGCAGCATGGCGGCCTCGAGTCGGACCCTGCGACATGGTTCGGGCACATCGTCCCGCAAACGGGGACAGGCGACTTCGCTAGTTGGGGCGGCTCGGCACGTATCCAGCACGACCCCGAGGGCGCGTACTTCGAGATCGAGTTGTCGGCCTAGCTCGTCCCATCTGTCGATCGATCTAGCGGGGCAGCAGGCGCAGAGCGGGCCGTCCCGCTGACGGTCATGGGATTCTTCGCGGGTGACTTTGCTACCGGGGACGTTCGCCGAGGACGTCATTGATCAGCCAGCCCAGGCTCAGTTCGAGGTCTTCCTGGACGAGCACCGCGCTGCGCTCAATGGCTGTTTGGACGCGCTGACCGAGGAGCAGGTGCGCCGGCAGTTGGTTCCCTCCCGGACCACCTTGCTGGGTCTGGTGAAGCACGCGACCTTCGTCGAGAAGGTCTGGTTCGAGGAAGCAGTCACAGGCCGGTCGCGCGCCGAGATTGGCATCCCCGCGACGCCCGACGAGTCGTTCATCCTCAATGAGGACGACACCATCGCGACCGTCCAGCGAGCACACCGCGAAGCCTGCGAGGCATCACGACGAGCGACGGCCTCCCTGGAGTTGGACGACATGGTCCAGGGCAACCGGCGCGGCCCCCTCCCGCTGCGCTGGGTTTACCTCCACGTGCTGCGCGAGCTCGCTCAGCACTGCGGGCACGCAGACATCCTGCGCGAGCAACTCGTCGACGAGTAACGCGGTCTAGCCTGCCGGTATGTCCGCTGCTCCGGTCACGTTCCGGTCCTTGCGGCGCAAAGATTTCCCAATGCTCGCCCGGTGGCTTGCTGAGCCGGTGGTGGCCCGGTGGTGGAACCATGAGCGCTCGCCGGAAGCCGTCGAGCGCGACTTCGGACCCAGCGTCGACGGAGACGATGCCACAGAGCTCTTCCTTGCCTGTGCCGATGATCAGCCGTTCGGGTTGATCCAGCGGTACTCGATCGACGCTTACCCGGAGTACGTCGAGGAACTCACGCCAGTGTGTCCGGTGCCACCGGGTGCGCTGAGCGTGGACTACTTCATCGGAGAGCCGCAGATGCGTGGCCAAGGCCTTGGTGCCGCGATGGTCACCACGTTGGTCGCGGAAAGCTGGGCATGCTGCTCGCAAGCCGATGACGTCATCGTCCCCGTGTCAGCCGGAAACTACGCATCCTGGCGAACACTTGAGCGCGCCGGCTTCCAGCGGATCGCGGCGGGCGATCTGGAGCCAGACAATCCCTGCGACCCGCGCGACCACTACGTCTACCGGATCGAGCGCCCACCCGTCCAGGAAGCTCAAGCAGTCGTCTCAGTGACCGGCGGCTGAGCGGCCGCCGCGAATGGCATTTTCGCGAAGTACGTCCTCCGAGCGACCGGAACTGCGTTACGGAGAACCCTGGAACAGCGGTCTCCAGGGCGGCGTCCTGCACTCGGGCATGCCAAACCGTCAGCACCGCCGCATTCTCGCCTCTTCGCGGTCAGGGGCGGCCCCCTCCATCGTGCGGATCGCTGGATCCGTGGATTGCCGCAGCTGGGATGGCCAGCTCCAGCGGGCGGCCGCGAGGTCGACGCGGTCGTCGCGGATGGGCACGTCCTCGGCACGGAGACGCCGCAGCTGCTCGGTCGTCTTGTGTGGGGCGGCCCGGCCGGAGGCGTTGACCACCCGGTGCCAGGCAAGGTCCGCCGAGTCCTCGGCCAAGATGCGCCCGGCCATCCGTGGCGAGCCAAGCCCGGCCGCTGCGGCCAGGTCGCCATAGGTGGTCACCCGACCCGGTGGCACTGCAGCGAGCAGGGTGCGTACCCGCTCGACCTGCTCATCGTCCATGACGCAAGTGTGGCAGCCACACACCGAGCGCAGAACTGTCGGCGCGTCGTGGTCTGATGCCGAGGTGGTCAGGGCGGCGAAGCAACAGCGGAGCACGTTGGTCGCTGCCCCCGTCGTCGAGCTGTCCCCCCGCCAATGGACGGGCCCCGCGGCCGAGCTGCTGGCCGGCACCGCGCCGCGCCGTCCAGGGGCATGGGATCCGGTGGCCGTGCTGGGCGGTCCGGGCACCGGCAAGACGTCGTTGCTGGTGGACCTGGCGGTGCATCGATTGTCGACGCCCGGGGTAGCCGCCGAGTCGGTGCTCGTGCTCAGCGCGTCTCGCCGAGCGGCCGGTGCCGTGCGGAGGGAGATCACCGAGCGATTGACCGTCGCCGGCCGAGGCGGTGCTGGCACCATTCGCGAGCCGCTGGTCCGCACGCTGCACTCCTACGCATTCGCCGTACTGCGTCTGCAGGCCGCGGCGCACGACAACCCACCGCCGCGGTTGATCACCGGTGCGGAGCAGGACGCGGTGATCCGCGAGCTCCTGCGCGGTGAGATCGCCGACGGCGCTGCGCACTGGCCGGCGACGCTGCGGCCGGCCCTCGGGATGGCCGGCTTCGCGCGTGAGCTGCGGGACCTGTTGTTGCGGGCCACCGAACGTGGGATCGGCCCCGAAGAGCTGGTGCAGATCGGTCGGCGGAATCGTCGCCCGGAATGGGTGGCCGCCGGACGGTTCGGCGTGCGGTATGAGCAGGTGATGTTGTTGCGCGCCGCCGTGGGTATGGAGGCGCCCCAGGCCAGCGCCCCTGCCGTCGATGCGGCCGGGTTGATCGCCGGGGCGTTGGACGCCTTCGCCGCAGACCCGGCGTTGCTGAGCGCCGAACGGGGCCGTGTCGGCTGCCTGCTGGTGGACGACGCGCAGCATCTGGACCCGCTCGGCGCGGCCCTGGTACGTACCCTCGGGATCGGTGAGGTTGTGGTGGCCGGCGACTCCGACCAGGCAATCTTCGGGTTTCGTGGCGCTGACTCACGGTTGTTGGCCGAGGTGCCCCGCGAGCGCACGCTGTTGCTGAGCACCAGCAGGCGCTTGGCGGGGGCGGTGGCCGACGCCGTCGCGGTGATCAGCTCGCGCTTACCCGGCGTTGCTCCGCAGCGGGGCCCCGCTGCGGCCGACGACGCCGCAGCCGGAGATGTGCTGCTGCGCCTGCTGCGCAGCGAGGCGCAGGAGGCAGCTTTCGTTGCTGACGTCCTGCGCCGGGCGCACCTGCTCGACGGTGTGCCCTACGCGGGGATGGCGGTGATCGTGCGCTCCACCGTGCGCTCACTGCCCGCGCTGCGCCGTGCGCTGCTCGCGGCCGGAGTGCCGCTGCGGGTGCCCTTCACTGATCTTCCGCCCGCCAGACAGTATGCGGTGCAAGGATTTCTGCTTACCCTGCGAGCATTGACCGACGGTGCGAGCTCGAATTTCGACGAGGAGGCGGCGCTGGCTCTGCTCACCTCGGCGGTGGGCCGCGCCGACCCGGTGGCCCTGCGCCGGCTACGCCGCGGCCTGCGTCGTGGTGAGCTTCTCCGCGGGGGCGACCGCGCATCGGCAGAGCTCATCCGGACGGCTTTGTTGTCCCCGCTCGACGTCACCGCGCCCGATTCACTCGGCGCGCTCACCGCTACGGAGGCCGAGCCGTTGCGCCGAGTGCTGAAGGTGCTTGCGGCCGCGCGGACAGTGGTCGCCGACGGTCGAGGCCTCGAGGACGTGCTGTGGGCGGTATGGCAGGCCAGCGGGCTTGAGCCTCGTTGGGTGGCGGCCGCCGGGCGCGGTGGAGCGGCAGGTACACACGCCGACCGCGATCTCGATGCGGTGCTCGCCATGTTCGATGCGGCGGCGCGCTACGTCGACCGCCTTCCCGCGGGCGGGGTGAGTGGGTTCGTCGAGTACCTCACCGAGCAGCAGCTGCCCAGCGGGTTCGGTGACGCCCGGGCAGACACCGCGGAGTCCGCCGATGCGGTCACCGTGCTCACCGCTCACTCCGCTTCCGGCCAGCAGTGGCGGTTGGTGGCCGTCGCCGGCGTACAGGAGGGCCTGTGGCCGACTCTGCGGACTCGGGGCAGCCTTTTGGGCACCGAACGGTTGGTGGACATCGTCTCCGCGGGGACCGACCCAGAGGTGGTGGACACGCTCTCGCGTACCGCCCCGCTGCTGGCCGCCGAACGCAGGCTGTTCCTGGTCGCCTGCGCTCGCGCATCGGAGACCTTGCTCGTCACAGCTGTGGACAGCGCCACCGGTGATACCGACCTGCTGCCGTCCCGGTTTGTTGCCGAGCTCGCCGAGCACCGGGGCGACGGCGCGAGCCAAACCGGAACCGGTGCGCCGCAGGCCGGTCGCGCTTTGGCCCTCGGTGAGTTGGTCGCGCAGCTACGGGCGGTGGTGTGTGCCGAGGATGCTGAACCCGAGCGCCGCGAGCTCGCCGTGGCCCAACTGGCCAGGTTGGCCGCCGCAGGGGTGCGAGGGGCTCACCCCGAGCAGTGGTACGGCCTTGCCGAGGCCAGCACGCGGGTGCAGCTGTGGCAGCCCGGCGACGGTCCGGTCTCGGTATCGCCGTCGGCGGTGGACCTCCTGGCGACCTGTCCGCTGCGCTGGCTGTTGGAGCGCCACGGCGGCCAGGACGGTTCTTCGACGGCCGCGGTGACCGGCACCTTGGTGCACACGCTGGTCGAGGCGATCGCCGAGCGGGCGCGTCCCGAAGCCGTCGACGCCGCACTGCAGCAGGCGTGGCTGGGGGTCGACGTGGGCGCGCCGTGGCACTCGCGCCACGAGCTGGAGCGGCACCGCGTCATGCTGGAGAACTTCCGGCAGTGGTTGCAGCGGACCCGTGCCGAGCTCACCGAGGTCGCCGTCGAGCTGCCGGTCGATGTTGTGCTACAAGGGGTGCTGCCTGATGGGGATGGACAGAGCCTCGCCGTGCAGGTAAGCGGCCGTATCGATCGGCTTGAGCGGGACGCACTCGGACGCTTGGTGGTGGTCGACGTGAAGACGTCCAAGAACCCGGTGAGCGCGAGTGCGGCTCAGCAGCATGCCCAGCTGGCTACCTATCAGCTCGCCACCGCGCACGGAGGGTTGGCTGGGATCGAGGCCGCGGGGCCGCCCGGCGGTGGTCGCCTTGTCTACGTGGCCAAAGCGAACCGGACCGCCGGAGCGACCCAACGAGAACAACCACCACTGAGCGAGAAGGAGATGGAACTCTGGCGCTCGAAGATCCTGGGTGCCGCGGCCGCGACCAGCGGACCGCAGTTCCTCGCGAGGGTTAACGAGGGTTGCACCCATTGCCCCGTGCGCGGCGCCTGCCCTGCCCAGGATTCCGGCAGGCAGGTCGGCGGGACGTGAACGAGCAGGAGATCAGCCCCGCAGAGCTGGCCGAAGCCTTGGGTCTGCCGCCGCCGACCGACGAGCAGGTGGCGGTGATCGGCGCGCCCCTGTCCCCGGCACTGGTGGTGGCCGGGGCCGGGGCCGGCAAGACGGAGACGATGGCCGCGCGGGTGGTGTGGTTGGTGGCCAACGCGAAGGTGGCGCCGGATCAGGTGCTGGGGCTCACCTTCACCCGCAAGGCGGCCCAGCAGCTGAGCTCGCGCATCCGGCTGCGGCTGCACCGGCTCGCGGGAGCCGAGCTGCTGTTCCGGGTGGACCCCAGCGGGGACTTGTCCGCGCTGATCGGGGCCGGCGAGCCGGAGGTCAGCACGTACCACGCGTATGCAGGACGGCTGTTGGCCGAGCACGGCTTGCGGCTGCCGGTGGAACCGTCCGCGACCCTGTTAAGTGAGACGGCCTCGTGGCAGCTGGCGCACCGGGTGGTGAGTACGTGGGGCCAGGATCTGGACACGGAGGTGGGACCGGCGACGATCACGGCCCGGCTGCGCCAGCTCGCGGGGCAGCTGGCCGAACATCTGGTCGACCCGTCAGCGCTGCTGAGCTCCTACACGGAGCTGGAGCAGCTGGTGCACACCTTGCCTGCCGGGCCGAAGCAACGCGGCGGACCGACCAAGGAGTTACTGAAGGTGCTCGAGGCGCAGGCGCAGCGGTTGATCCTGCTGCCGCTGCTGCAGCGCCTCGAGGAGACGATGCGCAAGGAGTCCGCCCTGGACTTCGGCAGCCAGATGTCGCTGGCCGCGCGGCTGGCACGGGCACATCCCGAGGTGGGGCGTGCCGAACGGGACCGCTTCCGTGCGGTGCTGCTCGACGAGTACCAGGACACGGGGCACTCGCAGCGCGTGCTGCTGACCTCGTTGTTCGGTGCAGGCCTGGATCCGAACCTGGCGTTGACCGCGGTCGGCGACCCCGTTCAAGCCATCTACGGCTGGCGCGGTGCCTCCGCGGCGAACCTCCCGCGTTTCGCCACCGACTTTCCGACGGATCGCGCGGGAAGTCCGGCGCCGCGCAGCGAGCTGCTCACCAGCTGGCGTAACCCCGCTGAGGCGCTGCACCTGGCCAACGGCATCTCCGCGGATCTTCGGGCGAAGGGCGTGCCTGTTGCTGAGCTGCGCCCCCGCCCCGACGCGCCGGTCGGCGAGGTACGGGCCGCCCTGCTGCCAGATGTCGGCGAGGAGCTGGCCTGGATGGCGCGGCACATCTCCCGCGCCTACCAGCGCGCCCGAGCGAATGGTGCGCCCATCCCCACCGCTGCAGTGTTGGTGCGCCGCCGTGCCGACATGGCTGGCGTGGCAAACGCGCTGCGCGCGGAGGGGCTTCCGGTGGAGGTCGTGGGGGTGGGAGGCCTATTGGACACTCCCGAGGTCCGCGACGTCCTCAGTGTGCTGCGGCTGCTTGCCGATCCGTTGGCCGGTAGCGCCGCAGTCCGAGTACTCACCGGTGCCCGGTGGCAGTTCGGTGCAGCGGACCTGGTGGCCCTGTGGCGGCGCGCCAAAGAGCTGGCCGCCGGCGGCCGGCGGGCATCGGCGGAGACCGACTTGAGCGCCAGCGCGGCGGCGGCGTTACCGGGGGAGAATGCAGAGCTCGCTGGGTTGGTGGATGCGCTGGCCGACCCCGGTCCTGCCCAGCGCTACTCGCCCGAGGGGTATCGACGGCTTCGCACCCTGGCCGACGAGCTCTCGGCGCTGCGTGAGCGACTGGAGCAACCGCTGCCGGAACTGGTGGCGGACGTGGAACGGGTGCTGGGCGTGGACGTCGAGGTGTCCGCTCAGGGGGGCGCCGGAGGGCGGGCCCACCTCGATGCGTTCGCCGATGTGGTCAGCGGCTATGCGGCGGCCACGACCGCACCGACGTTGGCGGGACTGCTCGGCTATCTGTCCGCGGCGGAGGACGCCGAAGACGGACTGACGCCGGGTGAGGTGGAGGTCGACCCTGACCGTGTCCAGGTGCTGACCGTGCATGCCGCGAAAGGACTGGAATGGCAGGTGGTGGCGGTGCCGCACCTGGTAACGAACGTTTTTCCGGTGCGCAAGAGCTCCTCGTCCTGGTTGCGCAACCCCACCGAGCTGCCCTCGCACCTGCGGGGCGACGCCGCAGAGGCGGGCGGCGCAGTCGGGGTGCCGGTTCTCGACGTCAGCGGCTGCGTCAACCGCAAAGACCTCGAAGAAGTCCTGGCCGCGTATGAGAAGACCAGCGTGGTTCGACGAATGCAGGAGGAACGCCGCCTGCTCTACGTGGCGCTCACCCGCACCGAGCGAACCCTGCTGATCTCCGGACACCACTGGGGAGCCACCGGTGTAAAGCCCCGCGGACCGTCGCCGTTCCTCACCGAGCTGCGGTCGTTGGTCGAGGACGTCGGCACGATCGAGCACTGGGCGGTGGAGCCGGCGGACGATGCTGAGAACCCGGTACTGGCTCGGGAGCACAGTGCCCGGTGGCCGCCGGATCTGTTGGGGGGCCGCCGGGGGGCTGTCGAGCGCGGCGCGCAGCTGGTGCTGGCGGCGATGCACGAGCCAGCTGGGATGCATGAGCCACCCGCCACGGCGCACGACCCGGACGGGTGGATCGCCGATGTGGACGCACTGTTGGCCGAGCGGGAGCGGCGCCACTCAGGGGTGGCCGAGGTGGCGTTGCCCGCGCAGCTGTCGGTGAGCCAGTTGGTCGAGCTCGCCGCGGACCCGGATACCTTGGCGCAGCGTCTGCGCAGGCCGCTGCCCTATCCGCCGAACCCCTTGGCGCGTCGGGGAACCGCGTTTCACGCCTGGATCGAACGGAGGTTCGGCTCGACCCGCCTGCTCGACATGGAGGACCTGCCGGGCGCGGCGGACGCCGACGCCGCTCCAGACGCGGACCTGCACGAGCTACAGGCCGCCTTCCTCGCCTCCGAATGGGCGCAGCGACGTCCCGCAGAAGTGGAAGTACCGTTCGAGACCGTCGTGGCGGGAACGGTTGTCCGTGGCCGCATCGACGCGGTGTTCGCCGATCCCGACGGCGGTTTTACCGTGGTGGACTGGAAAACCGGCGCCGTTCCGGAAACCGCGCGCTGCCGGGCCCTCCAGGTGCAGTTGGCCGCCTACCGCGTGGCCTGGGCCGACCTCGCGGGGGTACCACTGGCTCAGGTCCGCGCCGCGTTCCACTATGTCCGCCACGACGTGACGCTCGCGCCGTCGGACCTGCTCGACGCGGACGGGCTGCGCCAGCTGCTCACCGTGAGCTGAGTGCGCTACTCGTCGTCCTGGTTGTCACGTTCGGATTGATGCTTCTCGATGTCTTCGTCAGTGGCGAAGGCCGTGCCGGCCACGGTGCCGTCCGTTCCCTCGACGACTACGGTCGGTCGAGCACCCGGTTCGTACCGCTGCTCGACGGCGGAGGCCTCCTTCTTGGCTTCCTTGAGCGATTCCTCGTCCACGGGAGGCTTTGATCCCTCGGACTGCTCGTCGGTCTGGGACTGCTCGTCATTCTTGGTTGCTGCTGTCTGCTCGTCTTCGCTCACGCGTCACTCCCCATCCGGCCGTCCGTCATCGACGACCCTCAGGGTGCACTGCCCCAGCCGTCTGCGCCAGCGAACACGCAAACGGCCGGGGACCACGGTTGGTCAGGCGACCGCGGCGATCAGGGCTTCGCGCTGGCGTGCGCCGAGGCCACCGACGCGACGGGTGTCCACGATCTGGGCCTGCTCGAGCAGCTGCGCGGCGCGCACCGTGCCCACGCCGGGCAGTGCCTTCACGACGGCGAGGACCTTCGTCTTCTTCACGAGCTCGTCCGTGTCGGACTTCTTCAGCACGTCAGCCAGGCTCAGCTTGCCCGCTTTCACCTGGTCCAGCAGCTCCTTGCGTGCGGTGCGGGCGGCGGCCGCCTTGGCCAGCGCCTGGCTGCGCTGCTCGGGGGTCATGGTGGGAAGTGCCATCGGTATTCGCTCCAGTATCTTCTCGTCGGACTGCAACATTCTCCGCTACCACCATGCCTTAGAGGTCACCGCGGCGTCGGGGCGACACCCCGAGGGCTCTGACATGGGTGAACATCGGCGGTCGATGGGGGCGTCCCGCGTCACAAGGATAGGGTCGGCGGCGTGGTCCTCGCCCCGGCATTGCACCGGTTCACCCTCGTCAATGGTCTCCGGGTGCTGCTCGCTCCCGACCCGGGCACCCCGGTAGTCGCCGTCGCCGTGCACTACGACGTCGGCTTCCGCTCGGAGCCGCAGGGGCGCACCGGCTTTGCGCACCTGTTCGAGCATCTGATGTTCCAGGGGAGCGAGAGCCTCGCCAAGCTGGAGCACTTTCGGGTGGTGCAGAGCTCCGGTGGCGTGTTCAACGGTTCCACCCACCCCGACTACACCAACTACTTTCAGGTACTGCCCGCCGCGGCGCTGGAACGGGCTTTGTTTCTGGAAGCCGACCGGATGCGTGCCCCCAAGATTACCGCGGAGAACCTGGCGAACCAGGTGGAGGTGGTCAAGGAGGAGATCCGGCTCAACGTGCACAACCGGCCCTACGGTGGCCTGCCGTGGATCCTGCTGCCCCCGGTGCTCTACGACACCTTCCCCAACGCGCACAACGGGTACGGCGACTTCAGCCACCTCGAGCAGGCCGACGTCGACGACTGCGCCTCCTTCTTCGACACCTACTACGCACCCGCCAATGCCGTGCTGACTGTGGCCGGGGACTTCGCGGTGGACCACGCCGAGCTCCTGGTGCGCAGCCACTTCGACGACGTGCCGAGTCGGCCTCGCCCGCAACGCCCCAGTTTC
>JAABUS010009715.1_pt1 | contig 10090 bp, 13 predicted proteins | sample 5560161 | NCBI WGS metagenome assembly JAABUS01 (sample SAMN10711885, study PRJNA513376) | rock metagenome | isolation source: Antarctica rocks | place: Antarctica: Victoria Land, Trio Nunatak nord | collected 2016-01-04
GTGGAGCATGAAGAAGCCAAAAGCAGACTAAGCAAAACATAATGACAGCTTGTGCAGCTAGCAGATATGCTTTACTGCCTTTTGGTGAACAATGCCACAGGTGAAGAGAAGACTAACCGTATATGGTGGCTGTCTGAAGGGCTTCCACAGTGATCACCACAGCGTCAAATAGCCACAGCAGCCTGTATGTGAGGTCTGACCCTGGGAAGGCAGCAAAGTGCAGCATGACCCAGGTGGCATTATCTGTGACAATCCATGCCAGAAGGGCAAGAGCCCTGACATGCGCGACTGATGTGGCTGATGGAGAGGCCAACAGGCCGTTCAGCCTGTCTCTTGCTAGCCCCACAAACACCTTGATGTATGCCAGGTAAGAGATCCTGTAAAAGATGTATGTAAGAAGAAATGCTAAGTGTTGTCTTAAGATGTGTCATCATGCACTTGAGTACAGCTGTACCTGCAAGTGGCCCTGCAAGGCTGACCATGCAAACATTGGCACTACTGTGCAGTCCAAACCGTTGTTCAGCTCATGTGACATGTTGTGCAGTGCTTGTCTTAGGGCAGGCTTGAATGCAGCAATTCACGCTCATGCATGCTCACATTGGTAGCCAGAAGGGCGAGTCCTCCAGAGCTGCACTCCAAACAGCGACTACCATAACAACCTTGAAGGCCAGAAACTTGAGCAGGCGCTCACGCATGTGACAGGACTCCAGCTTTGTCAGCTTGCCAAGAAAGATTGTCTGTAGGCAGCAGAAAAGCATCTAGGCCTGTGCATAGAGTGCACATGCCATGCATAGTTTGCTTTGCAGCATGTATGCAAGCATCTGTTGTGCAAGCTGGCTAGAGCAGTGAGACAGAGATAGAGGTGGTGACTACCTTAGTAGTCAAAGCTCCAACCGCATAGATGCTGATTGCAAAGTTGAGCATTGCAAAAATGCCCAGCTGGGAGTCAACTAGGCGGCTCAACACTAAGCGAAGTACTGCTTCCACAAATTCTGGATCATCCCAAGCACTGCAAGCAGCAGCGCCACAAGCATGTCGGATGGCTATTTGATAATGCCATTATGACTCACTCAAAGCACTTGTGTGGGAGAGGTACACGTTATCTCCAACCTGGTTCCGACTTTGGGGTTACGCAACAAGCCAGAGTATGTATCCCCATGTAGCGCATTGTTGACGACCCCTTCGATGCACCAAAGCAGTCCACACGAGCTGGCTAGAGTGTACCCAAGCACAGCCTGCCACACTCCAACCTGCGCACCATAAGTTGCCGTGGGCTGCTAACCCAAAGTCCAGATCGACACAGCAGTGAAGTGACAAGAGCGTTCGGTACCTCGACCATGCTTCCACACTCAGCTGCAGGGGATCCGTGTCAGGTACTGAATGCGATCTGGTCAAACTTTCGTTATCGAAAAGAGTGTAAACGGGCAAAGCACAACCTGCTGTCACGCTTACAACAGGGCGATCACCGAGGGCTACCTCCCAGAGCCCTGCACACACTTGCATGCCCTCTCCCTAGTATTTTGTTGTGGGATGGTGAGGGTGTACAACTTACATTGTAAAGTTCACAATATCCATCGTGCAGGGTGATTTAAGCTCGGGACCACATCACTCACACCATGACATTAAATGTGCTCCAGAGTAGCTTGATTCAGTACCCAAATGCAGACATTGCTGCCATCAGAACCAGTTTGATTATACACACTTGCACGCTTGCGCATTAGTGCACTCTATGAAGGCCTCTGACCAGCACCTACTTTCACTCCTTGTACGCACACGGAAGCAGAACCAGTTGAGTGTAAAACAGAAACAATACCTGGGAACCCTTATCATGCCAGCATAATATACACACATCAGGATAAATCCCTGGCTTGCAACATGCCAATGAACTGCTCAGTACCTTGTACAAGATTGACCAAATCATCCCTGTTGGGACCCTCTGGGACAGCAGCATCAACAACGCTATTGCTTGTTTCATGGCTTTCTGCTTCTGATTGCTTTTCACCATTGTGAACATCTCCATGACTTCTTTCACCAGCCTGTTCATTGGCATCCTGCTGGGCAGCACTTGTAGGCGTCACGCTGAGGCTTTCATGAGCTATGTCAACCTGAGGTTGGCTGAAACTATTCTCATCAGCGCCATGATCCTGTGACTCTTCCTGTGCATGCAAGCTATGCGGCGCTGTGCTTGTCTGGCCTTCAGATTCCTCATCAGGGCCATATCCCGCCTGGAGGGGCTGTTTCCCACCACTGGGGCTTTCATCACCGTGAGGGGTCACAGCTCCCTCGTGGCTGTTCCCACCTGCATCATGACTTGACTGATGGGGCTGCACCAAACCGCCCCTGCCCGACACCTGCTGCTGAGCACCAGGGCTGTCCCCCAGAGCTGACGACTCTGCCTGGGGCTGCGCCATACTGCCCTTGTCGGGGCTGCTGCCAAGTGAAGCAAGGTCCCTGCTGGGGCTGTTGCCCTGAGAACAGGGCTGTGTGGAGTAGTCTTCATAATGGTGCGAACTGCCCCAGGGGAAGTCCCCTTCTGAAAAGGTGATGGAGGCAGGGCGAGGCAGGTCAGGCCGCCGCTTCTTGGTCTGTCCCAAGACAATACGGCTGATGAGGGTGTTCAACAGTGGTGCCATGGTCTCTGGCTCATGTTGCCTGCACAGCAACGCACTGCCTCTTTGGCTCATGCACACCAAGAAACATGTGTACTTTGACCTGAGGGCTCAAGCACATTTCAGGTGTGACATTGCCTGCCAATGCAGTGCTTAGAGCGTACTGATTCAGTGCATGAAAGGTGTAGCACCTGCACACTGCTGCCAGGTTCACTGCATTGACAGTTTGGAAGAGTTGCAGACTGTGGTGTGATACATGTTTGTATAAAAAGCCTAAGGCTACATAGTGGCATGTACGAGGACAAAGGCACCAATGCCCATTGCATTCCCGGCACGATTGTGTGAGCTACATGTGCACATGCAACGTCAAATGCAAACTTTCAAACCAGTGGATCAACACCAAAAGATGACAGCTTGCTCAAAGATTGCTGATGAGTACTAGCATCTGCAGAGATGCAGATTTGTTTGAAGCGTCATCTGGCATCTGGCAAGGTGCCCCGGCATGAGAAGAAGAGCATGATGATGCTGCAGTCATGAGAGTACAGCATGCACTGTTTACAGCTCAACACATGCAGGTTGTGCTCTGTGTTATTTCAATGGTCTGAAACACATTGAAGTTGCACATGCAGACAGAGCAGGGGATTATCAGACTAGCAGACAACAACCAGCAACCATTCAAAGCAAAAGATGACGCATGATGTGTAACAGCTGACCTGTAGTACATGAGGCCTCCCATGCACAGGGAGAAGAGGATGACCTCCCCAAACTTGACAGACGGCACCCAGCGCTTCTTGGTGAGGGCCAGCACAAAGGCATCCACCGCCCGGGGCATCACGTACAGCGCCAGCTCACTGCGCCGGCTCTTCTTCTCTATCAGGATAGACCCTGACGCTGCCAAACCTGCAGCATCCCAAATGAAGCCCCATTTCTCAGATTACCCCTTTCACTCACCATCCCAAATGACCCCCTTTCACTACACAGGCAGCTTTGTCACTTCAGAGCATGGTCACAACACTTGCTGAAAAGCTTTTGTGACCATGAGGCTTGTTGTGCAAGCAAAAGCTGCTGAGGCAAGTTGTTTGTGCACTCAAACATTTTTGAGCACATCAAACAGGGGGTGATCTGCCGTGCCAGTGCCTTGTTTGTATGGTTGTACTGGATGGTGCAGTCTGACCTCTGCATCAGGACCTGCTTCATACAGAGCAGCATTTCAGAGCGGCATTTCATGCAGCGCTGAATGCTGGACCCTGAAACGTGATGCAAGTTTCAACACAAGAAGGGGTTTCACAGCACGGGGGCAGGGGGCACAACCTGCAACATAGTAGAGCAGCTTGTGGTCCCAGGAGAAGAGCTTGCGGTGCAGGGATATGGCTGCAGAGTAGATGCCCACAAAAGCTGCCAGGAAGGCGGTGCTCCTCACAGCGCTCCCCACTGCGTGACCTGCAGTCCCCACTGGGTTCCTCATAGCACGCTTTAGATTCAGCACCTGCATCAAGAGCAACACATTGTGTCAAGTATGAAGGCTGTCCCAGCAAACCTTGCACTGAACCTGGCAGTCCCTTCAGGCAAACAGCTTTATGAGAAACAGCAACATGATGTCTGTGTTCAGAAACACTATTATGCAAAAACTTTGCATCTCGAAAATGAGTGGAAACTAGTATCAGGCATTTCTGTACTAAGAAGATCTTTTGAAGAAAAACTACTCCAGGATCTGGCGGGTGCAGAACAGAACTACTGAGCCTGCTTGCAATGCTAGCTGTGATCAACCCAGCCACAAGAATCAATCAGAGGGCTTAGCATGCAGAACAACAGCACACAGCAGGAAGGACACTTTACTGTACATGAGAAAAGACATGATACAAAGCACAAACACTTCACACACAGCATACAGATGATGTTTTAAACTCATCAGCATGCAAGCATCAATATGCAACTTGCATACTGGACCATACAAGAAAGCCAAAGAAGAGAGACAGAGGAGCGTCTGTAAGGACTGACCACATAGGGCACTAAGGAGATGGACATGTAGAGGGGGAAGGTCTTGCGGAAGGTAGCCCAAGGCACCTTCAAACTGTGCACCAGAGCTGATGCGGTCTGAGGGTGCAACATCGCATCTGTGATCTGCACCCCACAACAAGTGTCAGTCCCAGGGCCAGCTGCAGTGCAGTAAAACTGTGCAGTGTGAAGAAAAGAAAAAGAAAACAAAAGGAAAAGACTACACCTTTTAGCGTCAAGGTAATGAGTAGCCAAGTATTATACCGGGCTGCCCAGGTGTGCAGTGCTAACCCCCTCCCTCTTTGCATCATTGATGCTAGTCCCCAGGCGATTCCGGGGCAACTTTATAATGCAATAAACAACAGGTCTTTTCTTGGGAACAAAGTGATGTTTCTGAGGCCCGAAGAGCTGCTGCTGTGCAATGATGATGGCAGTGCTGACCTGTGCAGGGAAGGCTGTGGTGAGGAAAGCTGTGCCACCACGCTTCTTGATAAAAGCATTGAAGGAGTGCAGGTCTATGGGAAGCTTCCGGATGCTGCGGCGCACAGCTTCCAGGGCGGGTGTCTCTATTGGGCCACTCTTGACAATGAACTTCCAGTAAGACTTGGGCAGCGTCTCTGGCCTCATCACATAGGCATACATGACCTGGATAGCCAGCACTCAAAGTGTTTGCTGAAACGTATGTATATCTCCTGGCCCACACATGAAGGACAAAGCGCAGTTTGGATTTGACTTAATGTACATCTCCAAGGCCCGGGCATGAAGGTGTCAACGCGCAGTGTGGATATAGCTTAATGTATATCTCCTGGCCCGCGCATGAAGGTGTCAATGCACAGTGTGGACAGACTATATCCGATATAGCTTGTTGTCAACTGCAAACATGCGGATCAGGCCAGCAATTGTAAGTAGCCAGCAGAAGCTTGGTCACCAAGCACTGCAGATCAACATGCAAGTTCAACAAAAATATGCTGGCATAGCATGCCCTTGCTTTGGCAATAGAACTCAAATCATGACAGCAAGCTCCCACATTGTGTTGGCACCCTGTGTGCCATAACACATCCTATGCCAGGTATTTTGCTTGGGCATGACTGGTAATATGCTTCAGGCAAAAACAGACTGAATGTGTACCTGAGCAGACGACAAAGCAAACAGAAGGGCATCTCCATAGGCCCAGTCACTGCCCCAGAAGTGAAACAGCCCCTGTTGCTTCAGGCTGTTGTACAAGCACTGAGCTATGCGTGCCAGCATGTACAGTGCAAGAGTACGCCGCCGCTCCTTGCTCAGGAACATGAGGGTCAGCCCTATGAGTCACTGCCAGGCAGTCTGTCAGTTTTGGCAGATTTGGTCAGACAAGCCACAACACATTCTATGGGTGAAAACACAGCAAGTGTGTGGTTGCCTCGCTACTGCCCTAGGTGGTAGCACTCTGCTAGAGGGACGATTGTACGGCGCATGCGAGTGTTGCAGAAATGGCTGCATTTGACATCATGCGTACGTGTGATGTCTAAAGCCGTTGCAGCAAGCATACTTAACCTGATGGCGTTTTGGTTGACTCTGCGGATTTGCATGTTACTGCGCGGCAGAAAGCAGTCAGACTCAGGGGATATGTAACAGCACCTGCTGCTGTGCCAGCTGCCATGCAGTTCTGTGCTGGTGGCAGGCTGCCTTGCCACTTTTTGAGAGCTCCTGAGATGAGGTGATAGCTGCCGGTGAAGCCACCAATGAACAGACCCAATCGCACAGCATCCTCTCTGCAGTCAAATTTCTGTGTGTTGAGTCAAGTAGCAAGGCTGCACACCTTCAGCAGTGCGTAGACCATGAAACTATGTGTACTGCAGCGGACACTAAATAAGCATGCTTTAGAATAGCTGTCCTCATGCATGATTTACACAGCGAATTCTTGACAAGGGGCAGGCTTTGCATGTGAGGCAATTGTGAGTGTCAACACATTGTGTATGCACTGCTGGTACATGAAGAAAGTCAGCATGTTGCCAAACGGGAGTTACTGAGCCTGGAACGAGTCACACAGGAGACTCTTTGCACACCTGTAATGCAAGCCACTTTCAGATATTAGCCTCCAACCACGCATGTCCTTATACTGTCCTGCTCTGGCCAGAGCCAGCGCACGTGTCATGGTTCCCAGCCCAGCGCGCACAGCATAAGCTAACACAAAACCTCTTCGGAAGCCATCCCAGGCAGGCCTCCACACGTTGTCACCTGTTTGTCCCCACGATTGCTTTGCAGACTGCCCATGAGACAAGTACGGACTTGCTCTGCCTTCGGAATCCAATGCAAATACCTGATGTACCAGGTTGAGTATCGAGTCCAGAAAGGCTTGCTTGAGATTGGCTTTCTGCAAGAGCTCTCTGCCTAAGCATGCCTATTTCCTCCAGAGCAGACTGTAGCTGTTTGTGAAGAGCCTGAATGTGTGAATTGTCTGCAGGGGACTCTACAGCTGGAGGCATGGTAGTCTGGGATGTTGCGTCTCGGTCTGACGTAGCAGGGGTTTGGGTATCTAGGGCTGAATCGAGCTGCATCCTTCTTTGACAAGCAGCTTATAGTGTGCCAAGCTTAGCTCTGGTTCTTGCAAATTCAACGGCAATATACTACACGGTTCGATGCAGATGCAACACCCCGAGCGACAGGCGGCAGAAGCGGCTGCCGATCACTGCTTGCTGCAGTCCCACAATAAAGTAGGGCAAATATCCTGTGAGGCTGTTGCCTTCGCATGCGCGTGACAGACCAAAAGTAATAGAGAATCAATTTGACCCAGGTGTGTTCAAAATAATCAACCGGAAGCATTGAGCAAGACGATTACCGTCGCGAGCGCTTGGTCAGCTTAAAAATAGTCAACTCGATTGAAAAAAAGAATTTTTAGAGCATACATCTCCTTCCTTTGACACCTTTTGATCGTCTTGTGACATTATATTTCTGTCAAACCAGCTCAAACGAAGTCTGTCTTCGGGCTCAAACCAGGTCTGTCTTCGGGCTCTATAGGAACTTGTTTGCAATCCGTTGGGCAGCCCATGCCTCTTGACAAGGGCGCTGTCGAGGTTAGACCATGGCCATGTACATACAACTGTTGAAGCCCTGCCTAAACCTTAGTAGGTAATATGTAACACGTACTTGCTCTGCAAGTTGCTCAGATATCTAATATTAGATAGATAGCTGTTAGTGCTTTGTCACACAGGACCATCCAAGCAGCAACTATATGAGATTTTCACCTGAAAATGTCTGCTAAATCTATCTCAATATCGAAGGGGGGGATGATCTGTCTTGCATCTGACTTGGTATATCTATGAATGTGATCGCTCGGAGCTTCTCGGGAAAGATCGTAAACTTGTAACCATCCCTCTGTTGGATGTATCAACCAAAAGAATTTCACCCCGTAAGCAGCACACAGTTGTTTTATGTCAAGCTCATCCTTCTGTCCGGAGCTTGGAGAAATGATTTCTACCACAACATACGGTGACACCTTCACTCCGTCCACGCGTGTGTCAGAGTTTGGAACCAAATTTTTCGTGATAGTTTTGGCAGCCTCTCGCCAGACGGATATGTCATGTGATCTGAGATTGTCGTTCTGATACTGAACGCTCGCATTTAGACACACGGTATGATCACTATTCATAACCTGGGCTGCCAGGCGGTGGGTCACGAGCTGGTGCTTGAAAGATGCTGGCCCAAACCATCTGAAGTGACCGCTTGCTATATCCACACGACAAGACTGTTGCGCTGCTTGGCTTCTGATTATGTCCAACAGCTCGCCATCGGGCGTCTTCGATGTGACGACTGACTCGACAGCGGATTTCAACACGTCAAGCTATACATCTCTAGAGACTTCAGAACAGTACGACGAAGTTGTAAAGACTGATCCTGGGATCCGCACACGTCTCAAGGAGCTTATCGAACGAAGCATTCTGTGTCATGCAAGAACGTGACCCCTCATCGAACCTACTGCAGAACGCGATGCTACCTTCACGATTCAGAATCCCAAGCAAGTTGATATAAAGCTGAGTCAGCAATCACCAGTAGTGCTAGTAGGAATGTTGAGACTGCTGCAAAGACTGTTCAGAGAGTGCTAGTGGGGCTGCTGGTGGGGACTGATGCACTAAACTTTGCTCGGACTGCTGATGAGACTGCTGCAAAGACTGTTGCAGAAACTGTTCAGATACTGCTGATGGGAATGGTGATGAGACTGCTGCGCAGACCTTTGCTGCTATATAATAACCAAAAATGCGCACTGAGGTCAGGCGCAGACAGACCTTTGCGTCTATATACAACCAAAAACCCGCACTGCGGTCAGGCGCAGACACCCCCCTTCTTCTGAGCTGGATGAGCTGCCGCCCATCTCCTCAAAGTCTCTTGCCTACATTCCAGATACTCCAGGTCTTTCTCACAATGTTCTTAAACGTATTCCTCATTTCTCTTGTTCATCTCACAGAGTCTTACTCCTCCACTCCTCATCATTTAGTCTCCGCTCTTTCGCGTACTTGTTCTTCCATCTATAGGGGTCCCATGATCACCGAGATTGCTTCACAGACTTCTGCACAGAATGATGCTCTGACTGCTGTTGAGACTGCTGCTGAGACTGCTGATGATAGTTTTACAGAGACTGCTGGGGTGACTTGGCAGGGACTCCTGCAAACACTGCTACATGGACTGCTGCAGGGACTTTGAAAGCACTGCTGTTGAGACTGCTGAGACTGATGAGTGGACTTTGCACAGACTGATGCAAGGACTTTGATGGGAACTGCTGTTGAGATTGCTGCTGAGACTGCTGCTGAGAATTCTATGCAGAGTAATGTTGGGACTCCTGCTGAGATTTCTGCACAGACCGCTGCTCTGACTGCTACTGAGACTGCTGCTGGGAGTGCTGACGGATCTGTTGATCTGACTGCTGCACAGACTGTTGCTCTGACTGCTGTAAGAGTAATGTCATGGTGTTGCGCAGATTGAATATATAATATATTGCTGCTGGGACTGTTGCAGAAACGCTGATGGGAATGTTGATGAGACTGTCGATAGTGTTGTAACATGTTGATGGGTCAATTGGTTCTCCTACTCAGACTGTGCTGGGGATTCTGCTGGCAATTCTGACGAGCCTCCCTGGGCATCGTGCTCAGACTTCTGCTCTGACTCTCATGGGGATTCTACTGAGGGTCTGCTGGGTGTGTTGGGTTGATTACCGAGAGTCTGTTGAGGTTTCTGTTGGGGATTATCCTGAGTCTCTCTTGGGTATTCTGCTCAGACTTCCTGCTCCTTATCTCTTGGATCTTTCTCCTGGCTTTTGCAAAGACTGCTCCTGGGACTGTTGATGAGACTGCGCATATGCATGCTCCTGAGTGTGTTGACAGGTCTGCTAGCAACACTAGCAGCAGCTGACTACCCGTACTGCCTCGAATGTTGGTCGTTCAATTAAATAACTCATATTTGCACGACCTCGATTAAAAAACATAGAAAGTGTTATTATCGTCCACAACTCGACA
>JAABUS010009716.1_pt1 | contig 10089 bp, 12 predicted proteins | sample 5560161 | NCBI WGS metagenome assembly JAABUS01 (sample SAMN10711885, study PRJNA513376) | rock metagenome | isolation source: Antarctica rocks | place: Antarctica: Victoria Land, Trio Nunatak nord | collected 2016-01-04
CCAATATGCCAGTTTGCAGCAAACGGCGATACTATTGGATATTTGATTGATGGCATAGTTGCACTCGTGCGGGTGCGGGTGCGGGTGCGGTACCGCACCGGGTGGGCTTTTTGCGTGGGTGCGATGTTTTGCGTGGGTGCGGCAGTTATATGGCGTGTAGCTGGCTTAAACAGGCGCAGAAGCATGCAAACAGAAGTCTGGCTGGCAGGTCGCAGCCGCGATCGCTCTGTCTTCAAGTTCCGACCATGTTTTTACGAGTTGTGCATATGTTACAGCCAGCCTGAGGCTGTTACCTGCCTGTTACGGTTTACTAATCAGTATAACCAATTGCAATAGAATAGCCGTGAACCCTGGGATGATGCTGCAGTGGATTTGTGCATCACTGTTTTGAGTGATCTGGATGGATGCTGCACTGGTATGAGTGACCTGCTGTGAGGCCTGCAGCACTGCATGTTTGCCTGCGGCTCAGCGCATCACTCACCACAGTGATGGTCTGGGTGCTGATGTGGGCAGACTGCACAGCGCATGAGTGACGAAGTATGTGCTGCTGCGGCTGCTTATTTGGCAGTTGCTGTGCTCATTGGCATGTGCAGCTCAGTGATCCTCTGTAGCCCGTATATTTGGTCTCATGAGCAATGAGACGCTCCGAAACCATATTCACTTAGTCTGGCTCGTCTAAGCACTTCCTTGGTGGCATGTACGTCAAAGTAGCAGGGAGCGTTCTGATGTATACCAGGTTGCCTACAATGCATCTTGAGGATTGCGGGGGTGATTTTGATACCTGCATTGACATTCAGGGAAGCTGCATGCAGACCTAGGGGCATGCAGGCATGGGGAATGGCAGCCAAAATGTTATCTGCTGCATCCAACCATATACTGTCCCAGACTATTCAAGGCGAATGCAACATACCAAGAGCCATTACATGTACTGTCTGCACTGCAGCAACTTGCCTTGAAGATCAGCCTGATCAACTACTGGATACTACTGGATAGCGGCTGATATCATCAATGACTACATTGTCCAGATGCACAGCATGCACAGGCAACCGCATTTTGGACAGGCGATATCAAGGCCATGCTCTGACAGGCTGTTCATGAGTCAGAACGGATGCGGCTGGCCATTTGGCAGCTAATGATGTTCTGCTGTGTCAGCATTTTGAGGCGCTGATTTACTGACGCAGTGAACAAAGTAAATTTTTTGATACTACTGCCAGACACTCTGCTTCATGAGGTCCTGTTCTGCATCTTCCATTACTCACTGTCAGGCATCCAATAGATTGTTAGCTGAGATTTAGCAGAACATTTTGTATAAGGCCGTGTATGTCAGACAGATTCTATGCTGTGCATAGCAAAGCAAGCTGCGCTGAAAAGAAACTTGACAGAAGACAAGCAACATTGGCAAAGTGCAGGAAGGACAGTATACCTCAAGCTGAAGCCTGGATGCAGTAAAGGAAAGGTGACAACCACTCAGAATGTGCAGCTAAAGGAGAGCTTAATAAACTTTTATCAAGTTTACTTGACAGTTTGCAAGCATATAATGGACAGCTTGGACTTGAGAAGGTAAATAAGCAGGGTATCAGAGTATGTCCGGTGTGCAGATGGCTGGATGCAGCTGAGACATCACTGTTGACGCAGGCCTCGAAGGGTCTGTCAATGCTAGGGCATCTGCAACAAACTGCCGTAAGCCTTGTGTGTAGGCAATCGTGTTGTTCCGGAAGTGATCCACATGCGGTGAAGTTTGAAAGCGCATTCCAGACACATTTCTGCCAAGCTTGCTCTGTCCCTACAAGCAGCACAGCAAGTCAACACTTGTCACTGAGTGTGTGAAGTAAGTACAGCAGACTGTCTATCCCTCTCATCTGGACTGGCACATTGCATCTAGCAAAGCACATCCAGCACTACCAAGAGTGATATATTGGACTTGTCCACAATTGTGCTTGTTCAATGAAACAGCAAGCCACATTTTGATGGACATGAAGCAGACTCGATTGATCCCACCATGCACGATGTTATACAGGATCAACACCCGCAAAGAGGATATGAGGCATTGAACCAAGCGCTCCAAAACATGATGATGATGATGATGCGACAATCACATTCAGGAGTGCATATGGCATTAGCATGATGAAAATCTTTTGCAAGGAATGATGCATGGTATTATGATGACGCGACAAGGTCACGAGATAGTGCATATAACAGTAGCATGATGAAAGCCTTATGCAAGAGATAACTGGAGCTGCTGTACCTCCATGAAATCCTCCACGCTTGTGTGGGGAACTACATGGTCAGACTCAGAATAGATATAGAGCTGAGGGAAGTTCTGGTACTGCTGCAGCACAGCTGCCAGCTGCTGCAGGCGTTTGCCAGGGCTGCCTTTCAGCCACTGCTCAAAAAAGCATTCCATCCAGGCGTACACATTCTGCCTGAACTCGTTGGTGGCTTCGCGTCTTGGAAGCAGGGCACTGGCAAAGCCTGAGGCCCATACTTTGGCACATGGCTGCGGGATTCAGAATGCTGTGTCAGATGCAGCAGGCCGTTATTACGCTCCTGGCTGTGGATCAGATTCCCAATTGCATGGCAACATAGCATGCTGATAGGGCTAAGCATGTCATGACATGACAGTTTAGGAGAAGTGTGATGACATCTGCCTTGCAGGGCAAAGCAATAGAAAAGCAAAGCTGCTCACAGCCTGACTGAGTCCTGCAGATACTGGACAGCCTGTCTGGACTAACTACTGCTCACGAGTGAGCTTGCATGTACAGTTTCTGCTGAGGCAGAGGTGGCCATACCTGTGCATGAGGAGCTGAGTCAATCACTGAGCCCACCACGTGGTGCAGCAGGGCAGCAGCATGTTTCAACAACCCCTCCATGACAGCGCCAAAGGTGTACCAGCCAGTATTACTGAAGCAGTGAAAGAGAAGGTGCCATTCTCTGGGTTCCTGCCAAGATGCCTAATATAGAAGTCAAAATTGTCAAATTAGGTATTTCTTACCTAGCAGCTGTACAGCAGGATCGGCTCTTTTGGCTTACCTTTCTTTCTGCAAGCTGCACTACCAGAGTTTCAACAAGCTCTTGAGCTGTTGCCCCTAGCGTCAATGCTCCCCTCATTGGCACAATGAACAAAACTGGCTCCCATCTGCAAAACAAGTAGGTGACGACTGAGGTTTTGTGGGTGCTGGAAGCCAAGACACTGCAGCTTGTGGTTGGAGCGTGCCTGTTGTCTGTCCACCAGTCTTGGTACTTCTTGAGGTATCTCTTGTTGCTGCCTAGCCAGCCACAAATGACCACTGTACCTAGTGACTCAGAGGTAACAACAGGCGGCCCACTCTCGGGGTTGCTGGACTGCGGATCTTGATGCTGAGAGTGGTTGCCATCTCTGATGCTCGACGAGGGGTTTTCGCTGGTGTTCTCAGCTGCTTCGGCGTTGCCGGACGGCCCCGCACGAAAGTGCGAGGAACCGAAGCCTGTGTTACGGTCGTTGCCTGGAGTGTCGCTTGGTGTACAGGCTTGGCAGGAAACAGTTGATGGCCGGACGGTACTGCAGGAGGCACGTGTCGGATGGGCGACAGCAATGCTAGTCCTAGGGTGAAGGCTATGACCAACAGTCTGTCGATCGCAGCACGGCTTGACAAGGAGGCTCCCTGGCGACAACGCAGCCGCCATCGCCGCACTCGAGGGCTTGGCCGATGTAACAGGAAAGCTGCGCAAACAACGAGACCACTGAGGTATCTTGCGGAAGCGCACGTTCGGAACGAGCCGGCTTTGCTGATCCTCGACCTATCTCCCAAACTCAAAACTGGACAGGCTGGCAGCAACACGTGACCGACAGGCGCCTTGAGCCCCTTGATTGTCTTCGCCGATTGAAGCCCCTCGATAGGGAGCCAACTTTCGCTTTACAGGCGAAAAGCTTCGGAAAACGGACATGCAAACGGCAGAAAGCCGTTTTTACATTTCTAGGGCAACACTTCGTTTTGCCGAAAGGCTAAGCTCGCAGTCGCGACTAGCGTGCAAGCTTCAGCTTGGGCCCTCACAGCCGGGCAACAATGACTTTGACTGGTGTGACCGAGACCTGCGTTTCCTGCAGCTCTCACCGACAAGTGCCAACCCGACGTGCATGGAATACAAGACAACTGTGTCGTAGTCAACGGCGCTGTCGGCAATGGGGCGGTGCGCCTTGCACACGCTGTCACCGACGGTTTCAGACTTGCAGGCAAGCGCTGGAGTCCCCCGAAGACTCTGGCGATGAGCCTGTGGACATTGATCAGCTAGCAAAGCGTTTGAGCCAGGAAGGTCCGTCAGCAACAAAGCCGAGACAGCCAAACAACTGAACCAACAGAAGGCGAAGACCTCGCAGCTGAGCTGGCTCAGACCATGAGGGATGCAGGAGCCCAGAGACCTGCCGAAGTCAGCAGTCCCTTTGGTTATGAGGTCAGCTACAGCATGCAGCAAGCCTGTCAGCTTTGCATCAATGCTTCTCCAACCTGACAGAGGTCTAATACATGTGTGCTTGCTGCAGAATGCTGCCAGAGAAGCAGACATACTAGCAGAAGTTGGAGACGGCGGTTTTGCAGCTCAAGAATTTGAGTTGCTAGAGCAGATAGGCCAGCTAAGCTGGGTGCGAATCAATCATTCTGCCTCTCAAGATGGCTGCTGAATTGCCAGCTTAAGCAGTTTCTATCAAGATCAATGTTGCTTGAGTTGCGCTGCCTGCTGCAGGTCACAGAAACACAGTGTGAAAACCCCATGTCACTGGGGCAGCAACGCACAGCGCAACAGACAGCTATAATAGCGTTTACAGCGCGTTACTACAGCAACCTACCCTTCCAAGATCCTCAGCCGACCTTGTTAAAGGAGTACCTTCCAGGAGCAAGATCACTAGGCTGCAACGAGCTGCAGCTCTTGAATCACCTGCATACACTTCCAGAACAGAAGTGGCGAGCAGCATATGCGCCATTGTCATCAGACCCACCAATAGTACCGCTGTTAGGTAGGATTCTAAGACGTCAATTGTGTTTGCTGTCCTGGCTATCGAGACACTGTTCTTTCAGTTGTATGTGGCATGATGCCATTTCAGGCCCCTTGTTGCCGTTCCCATTGTTAGGACTGCATGCACCTGATGCCTGCTGGCTAAGAACACGTTTCAAGTATCACCTCAGGAAGCTTCACATAAGGGGAATCCAACAACAGTCACCATGCTGGTTTTCTGCAGCTGCTCGTCTTGATTGACTCACACCAGACTCAGGCCTTCTCTCAGATGACTGATAAAGCAAAGCTGGCAAGTGCACATAGCTTGACAGCAAGTCTGCACATACTGCTTTGCCGATGAGCCTGCAAAACAGTGTGCCATGCTGTGATGACAATACAGAAAGCCACAATGTTTTGTTCAAGGTCAGCAAAGTTTGAATGACGGCAGGCTACTTCATGGCTGGACAGTCTGAGGTTGGTGCCAAGGTCTCCAACAGCAAGTCTCCACCTGGAGGAGCATTGTGGCTAGTCTACAAATGGGAGGCACTTAGGCCCCTGAGCGAGTATGCCTATGCGTCACAGTCTAGTGGTGGGATTCTGTTTGGTACAAATGAAGAGGCAGCTCTGCGATCACGGTGTCGCATGTTGAGGTGAGTAGGTCGATCATGCAAACTGCAGCTATGCAAGCATTGATCCTGAGTATTGCGTTTGAAGAACCTGGGCAGCACACCCACTGCTCAGCAAGCCAGCCCTTTTCAAATCTTAACTGCTCATCACTCTGTGGAAGTCTACAGCACCATTGCTATCATGTGTCTTGTGTACATGTACACAGAGTGTGATGTGGTGCTCAGCTGGCCTTGTGACCTCTTGGTGACTCTGATGTGGATGTTTGAAGCCTGTAAAGTGGGTCCGTGAATTGCAGGTCTATAATGCGAGGAACTCTGCAGGCGCTGGCCTTTTGTCATAGTCGCAGCGTAGCACACGGGTCCATGGGGTCCGGCTCAGTCCTCCTCAGCACCTATGACGACCGGCGAGCAAATGATCTTATAGTCAAGCTGGATAACTTTGGCTTTGGGCGAGCGCACTACGCCTGCAGCTTGGACCTGAAAGGAGGTGCGCTGCTGATACTAAACATATCAGGCTATGCAGCACATGCTCAGGACTTACCAAACCAGCCTTGTCGACCTATGTCCACATTAGATACATTTTGCAAGATAATGACGAGCTAGAGTAGATGTTGGGCATGATGAGCTTGTGGTTGGCCATGAAGCAATACGTAAGAGAGCACTTCTCTGCTGTTGCACGCACCACATCTTGCTGCATGCAGAAACGGTAGAGGTCAAGTTGCATCAGTCTAATGTAGCAAGTGGTCTGTCTGTGCAGCGTGCATGCTTCTGACAAGAAGAGCAGCATTTGGCCGCTGGCTTGCATCAGATTGCTGTGCTGTCCCTGAAGATCCCGACTGCATGTGCAGATGACGACTCGTGTGAACAAGGCGCGGCCTTATTTCCTGGTCCCAAACCATTAGATGAGGATCACCCCCTGATGCTAGCCCAAAAGGAGGACCTTCAAGCGCTAGGAGGTGTCTTCCTGGAGCTAGTGTTCAGTGCGCTGGGCAGCGAGGGCCCTTCTGAGTCCACCAGTGGCCCTGCCCTGCAGCGGTTGCTTGTTGATGTTTTCTCTGGCAACATGGATGAATTCAGGTGGGTGTTTATATAGCAACTGCACAGCTGCAGCAGTGTCAGCTGAAGTGTACAGTCATGTTTCAATTTGTTTGTGCTGGCTCTGATCGCTGCTTGCTTGAGCTGCAGTCAAAGCTGCCATTGGCCCAATAGCGCTTCATAAATAGATCAACGTCTTGATTAAGTTTGACCCTAGCCTCTCCTTGTCAGAAGCTTTGCCTTATAGCAAACTGTTGATCACACTGCTCTTCAGGCAGCACTTTCCTGGATAGATTAGATGTCAGACACACATTACAAGGATGCTGTGATCTGCAGAGCCTGGATTGTAGAATTTGGTATCAGATGCAGTATGCAGTCATGCAAAAATGTATCATCCTGTGTAATGCATTGCAATCAGGCAGCATGAATGTGCTCTGCCAGGTGTGGCAGTAATGGTCTAAGCTGCATACATACCCATACCGCTTGTCCAGGGTGGGTAAGAGTCATTGCCTCAAATGCACGTGTTCACATCATGCCCACACTTGTAAGCTTTCAAGGTTTGTTGCTGGGGCTGATGGCTTTCTTGTTTGCAGGAAATACTGTGAGCAAGAACCAGACTGGCAAGAGGCTATGTTGTTGCTTGATCAGTGGAGTGGAGCTGGCTGGAACCTGATACGTGATCTTGCTGCTGGAACAATGTCTGCCAGCGATTTGGTAGACAATCAATTTTGTCGTGTCTGATTGGATGATTCCAGTCAGATACAATTGGTTCGCATACAATGACTCAGCAGCATAGCTTACGTCCATCTCACATTTGACTCCAAACTGTGATGCTCGGGTGGCATCAAGAGAAGACTAAACGAAGAGTATTCACACATGCATGCTGTTGTCTTTGTACCATTCCTAACCAGTGGTTGTGCTAGGCAACTGGCAAACACTTCCTAACAACAGGTACGCATGACCGCCATTGAGCATGCATGCTTTCTGGACCCTCTGTCCGCGTCCTTGCAACCTCCTGCATTTTGCTGGCATCCAGAATGAGCAGAAAGCTGCGCTTCTGTATACAGACGTAGGTCTGCGCCAAGCCAGCTTTTAATTCATCCCTGATGCTGGCCACGGCATGATAGTCAGGCATGCAGGTGCATTATGCATGACCAAAAAGCAATAAAAACAGGTCCTGATGGCTGCTGACGCTAGGCACTGATGCAAAAGGCCTATCACTGTGAAAGACTGTTAAAGTGGCTTACAAGCTAGGTGCCTTGCAGCACACAATGCAACAACGTCATCTGAAACTTGCTATGTACGTAACATAATGATCCTGCAGCAAACTGAGTGACCTCATTGAATGCAGCCATGACCGGCAATGTGCTCTGTGTTCTTGCTTTCCAGTACGCTTTTGAGTCAAAATGTATCTCTAGAGATCCAGATCTGGACAGGCCACACAAGCAATCAGACAGGTCTGAACTGTAATTGCAGGGACAGTTGTGAATGACAGAAGCCACAACCTGCAGGAAGTACTATGAGCAGGAATCATACTCAGCCCCTAATCAGTCTGACCGCTATATACTTTGTAGACTTGATAGATCAGGTCTCAGATACACGTTCCCAAGGATGCACGGGTCTGCAGAGATTGGTATGCCTGGATCATGGAGATTTTGCGGTTCAGTATGCAGTCATGCAAGATTGTGTTAGGCTGCACGATGCATTGAAATGCCTTAAAATGCTCTCGGAGGCTATATTTACAGTCATGGCAAGTAGAACTGCTGACAGGAAGCTGCCGAGAGATATTCGTTGCATCTGTTGCTGATTGTGAGGTCATGGCTGACAGCCCTGACAGCCGGCCACGAGCGCAAGCACAACGCATGTGGAGCTGACATGGGAGGATTTGTGGGTGGTTGCTTACATCAGCTGAGTATGTTGTTAGTGCTTGATCAGTGGAACCGAGCTGGCTAGAACTTAATACGTGATCTTGCCGCCGGCACGATGTCTGCAAGCGCTTTGGTAGACGATCACTTTTGTCATAACTGATCAGATGTTTTTAGGCACATGCAATTGGGTCCAGTCTTTACGTCAGTCCTTTCATATTTGAACCTTGTTGTTGCTACTGTGTTGCTAGGGTGGCATCAAGAGAAGACCAACCAGAGAATGCACGTACATACAGATTATCGTTTTTGCACCACTGTGGAGTGCTAACGCACTGAGGCAAATGCTGAACACGAAGTCTTCCTTGCAAATGATGGGCATGATTCAATCAACAGTTTATCATATGAGCACATGCTTGATGATGTAAGCAGGATGTTGATGATTGCTGCAGACGGGCTTGTCAGCTGTGCCAATAGTCTACAGGAAGGATATCAAAGTCAAACTATACTTGTGCTGACCGGCAGCTGGCTGCCCCATGCTGACACATTCGTACAGGATAAACAGTGTAAATGTTCCGAATTACGTGTGCTGTGCGCATAGCACGCGAACGCAGGGCATGCCGACTACTGTGTCAAAGACTGCTCGTTTTGTGAGGACACGGCGTCTGTGCTGTCTGCTAAAGCCTTTCTCTTGGGTAGCACCATCCCGGGGATTGCTGACTAAACTGATGTCAGAAATCGCATAACTTCACGTACCTTGACTGCTGCTACATGCGCAGTGCGCAGAGGCTTGGAAGCCTTCCGTGCCGACCCAGATGTTCTGCAGACGCTGGCTGCTAGCTCCATACAGTATATGCAACCAGCACAGGTGCACAAGCTCCTTGCATCGCCAGACTTTGTGCCTGTCAGAGATGCTGCCTTGTGGGTGTCCAGTTGAAGGCACATGGCCATAGATGATGTAGATTTTGGTGGGGGCAAACCAAGATTAAAGCTAGGCGGTCTCATGCCAGCCTGCACACGTGCTGTGAATGTTACAGCTGGTCCAGATGGGGACGGCTTGATGTGCATTCTTCGTCTCCCCAGAGATGAGCCTGCCAAGGTTCACCAAAGTCAGCTGCTGGAGCATATTGCTCCCGAAGCTCGGCTCATCAGTTTAGTGCTGCTGCTACAGTATCTGTTGAGCTTTTTGCACAGTCAGGCTCGACTTGAAAGTCGTGCTGGTGTACTGTATAGGACAGCAGTACAAGGGCAAGTCAGGCGTGATTTATGCTAGTGCTGATGTTGTTGTGTGGTGTAAAACAAAGACTCTGAGGATGACTTAGCGGAGAGATCTTGCCAACAAAGTACCATGTTTTGAGGATGTTTAGTGGCATTTCTCAGGGGCTGTTCAGGAGACATACAAACTGCCTATCTAACGCAACTTCAGTGAAATTCTTTGAAGCAGAGCGCTCTGCAATGTGTTGCCTTGACAATTATTTGACATCGAGACACTCTGGAGAAACATGGGCTGTTGTGAAACAACACATTAGCCCTTTGGCTGTTTTTCAGATGAACTGCTTGCGACGCATCTGTGGCATATCCTTGCGCGATCATGTGCCAAA
>JAABUS010009717.1_pt1 | contig 10088 bp, 9 predicted proteins | sample 5560161 | NCBI WGS metagenome assembly JAABUS01 (sample SAMN10711885, study PRJNA513376) | rock metagenome | isolation source: Antarctica rocks | place: Antarctica: Victoria Land, Trio Nunatak nord | collected 2016-01-04
GAGGGCGGCGCTGGCTGTGGGATGGTTTTCTGGGCGCCCATCACGACCGCTGCGCCGGGGTCTGGCGGGTGACGCGGATGGCGACGCCGTCGGCGACGAGCAGGTCGATCGCGCGTGAGGCGGCCCGGATCAGCGGCCGTGTCCGCGGCCGCGGCGTTGAGCGAGTGAGCGCGAGGAGGGGTCGAACGACGCGGCGTAGCACGGTCGCCGGGACGTAGGAGGCGGTTAGGGCGACGTGCGGCGCGACGGTCGCGCAAGCACTTGTGCGGGGTGTGAAGTAGGTGAGTTGGGTCATGGGGATCTCCGTGGGGTCGTGGCCGGGTCTGGTGCGCGGCCGTTGCGCTCCCCCATGCGCCCGTAAGGGCGCGAACATGGGGCGCGAGGCCCGCCCGGGCACGGCGCCCGGACGGGAGATCTCGCTTGGCGTTGAGGGCAACTGGTCCACGAGCCAGGTCCCTAGAAAGCGACGGGCTCCTGGTCGCCGGCCGCCAGGCCGGCGTCGGTGTAGCTGTTGGGCGGGCGGTCGAGGAAGTCGATCTCGTCCGCGACGACGGAGTAGGCGTGGCGCTTGGTGCCGTCGTCGGCTTCCCATTCGCGGTACTCGATCCGTCCCGACACCGCGATCTGGCGGCCCTTGGCGAGGTGCGCGGCACAGGTGTCGCCCAGGCCCTCCCAGGCGACGAGATCGAAGTAGTCGGTCTTGTCGCGGCTGCGCGGCCGTGTCACCGCGAGGCGCATCTCGCAGACCGACTTGTCGTTGGGGGTGCTCTTGAGCTCGGGGTCTCGCGTGAGGCCTCCGGTGAGCTGGATCCTGTTCATCTGGTGTGTCCTTTCGTTTGGGGGTCCGCGCCGGGGTGGCGCGGGGTGCTGGGGGGCGTCCGGCAGGGCGGCCGGTGCGGGCGCTGCCCGCGGGCGTTTAGGGGCCCGGGCCTCCGATGGGTGGGGGGCCGAGCGGTTTCACGTAGCGCGGGTGTCGGGGGACTCGACGCCGAAGAGCTGCAGCGGGTTGGCGTTCTTGACGGCGATGTGCAGGTGCGGCACCCCGTTCGCCGACCACGAGTAGGCGATCACCTGGCCGCGTCTGACGCGCGCGCCGGGCCGTATCCCGCGCGCGAAGCGCTGCAGGTGGGCGTAGAAGACCTGGTTGGCGGGCGTTGTGAGCGTTAGCCGCAGGCCGTCGAAGCGCCCCATCCCCGTGCCGGCGGTCCCCCCGAAGCCGCACGAGGCGCAGACGACGCCGTCCTCGACGGCGACGATCGGCGTCTTGACGGGCACCGCGATGTCGATCGCGTTGTCGGATTGCCAGTTGCCGAGGTTGTGGGTGCCTTGATAGGGGCGCCCGATCACCTGCCCGCGGGTCGCGGTGGGCCACGCGAGCGAGCCGCCCTCGAGCGCGGCGAGCTGGGTGTCAGGACACCCGGCGCCGGGCCCGCCGGCGAGGGCGGTCCCGCCGGCGGGGCCGGCGGCGCCGGACAGGTAGGCGATCGGGTCGACGGGGGTGCCGGCGAAGCCGGCGCCGCGGCGGACCTCGAAGTGCAGGTGCGGCCCGGTCGAGGCGCCGGTGTTGCCTGACAGGCCGATCACCTGCCCCGCCGCGACGGTCTCGCCGACGCGGACGCGGATGCTGTCCTGGTGGCCGTAGCACGTCGTCAGGGCGGTGGCGTGCTGGATGCAAGTGTAGTTGCCATAGCCCGAGAAGGAGGAGGCGTCGGTGACCCGCCCGGCGGCGGGCGCGCGCAGCGGGGTGCCGATCGCCAGCGGAATGTCGATCCCGGCGTGCAGGCGCCCCCAGCGGATCCCGAACGGCGACGAGATCGTCCGGGTCGACGTCGGCCAGGCGAGCTTCGCGGTGGCGGGCAGCGGGCTTGTCGGGGCGCCGTCGAGCGCGGGGGCGCTGTCCCCGGCGCCGGTGGCGCAGCTGCAGGCGCCGGCGTTGGTGGAGGCGAGCTCGGTCGGGGCGCCGTCGCCGAGGTAGTCGATCGCGCCGGCGCGGATCCGGTCGACGTACCACTGCACCCGGTTGTAGGCAAACAGCGCGTCCTGCCAGCTCGCCGGCGCACCCGAGGCGCGCAGGTAGTTCGCGGCGGCGAAGATCGCGTCGTGGACGTTTTGGACGTCGGTGATCCCGTCGCCGTCGCCGTCGGCCTTGTAGGTGGCCCAGGTGCCGGGCATGAACTGCATCGGCCCTTGCGCGCCGACGTTGGAGGTCGGGGAGCCGCCAGAGTCGGCGAAGTTGTTCTCGGTGCCGTGGATGGAGGCGAGGTAGGCCCACCCGTCGGGGCCGAGGCGAAACCGCTCGCCGGCGTCGATGTAGATCGCGACGAACTTCGGGTTCAGCAGCCTCCGGGCCTGATCAGACAGTGCGGGCGCCCCAGAGTTCTCGGCGGCGGCGCAGCCCCCGCCGGCGCCGGCGCCGAAGAGCGCGACCAAGAGCAGGGCGGGCACCAGCAGCGCGACTGCGGCGACGGCCGCGGCGCGGCGGGCGCCCTTGTTGGCGGCGAGCGCCTTCGCCGCGAGCGGGATGAGCGCCGGCGCGGGCATCGTGTCAGTCGAGCTCCAGCGCGACGGTCTGGACGCGGGCGCCGGGGGCGCTGGTCGACATCACAAAGCGCAGCCGGTCGCTGCCGGCGATCGCCGCGACGCAGGCGTGGCGGTGCTGGCTGGCGGGCCGACACGACACCCCTCGCAGGCCTTGGCGGCCGGGGCCGATGCTGGCCTGCTCGCCGCCGGCGAAGCCGAGCAGCAGCTTGGGCTGGGCCGCGCGGACCGCGGAGGCGCCGCGGCGCCCGGCGAGGTAGTCGAGCCAGTCGCCGGCGAAGACTCCGGCCGCCCGGTCGACTTCTTGCGCGGTCACAGGACCCCGTCGCGCGGGGCCGTCCTCGAGCGGGCGGGCGAGATCGGCGTTGCCGGGCTCGGGCGCCTCGGCGCCAGCGGCGGGTGGCGGGGCACGCCCGGGCGCCACAGCCACGTCGGGGCCGTCGCGCGGGGGCGCGCCGCGAGCCGGGGCCGGGGGTGAGCCAGCGGACTGGGTGGCCGGCTCGCGGCGCGAGAGGGCGAGCGCGCCGGCGACGACGACGATCGGCAGCGCCGCGAGCACGAAGAGCAGTTGGCGGCTCACCGGGGTCTCCGCGGGTCCAGGCGCGCGCGCTGGCGCGCCGCGCGGCGCTGGGCGCGCCGTTGCGCGTTGTCTTGGGAGCGCACCTCGCGGACCTGGTCGCGACCGAGGGCGCGGCGGGCCCGGCGCAGCTCGGAGCGCTTGGGCGCGCCGGCGCCCGCGCCGCCGGCGCTGACGGCGCCGAGGATGGCGGCTTCGCGCTCGAGCGACTCGGCGGATTCGCGCGCGAGGCGTTCCTTGCCGGCCGCGCCGGCCTGGCGGTAGGTCGCCGGGTCGATCCCGGCGGCCTGGAGGTTGGCGTCGTGGGTAGCGGGCAGCGTGGCGATCTCCTGGCGCCGCCGGGCGATCTCCGCGCGCTCGTCTTCAGCGCTGACCGCGGACCCGGTGCGGGCGCGGTTGACGTCGGCGTGGCGGACCTGTTCCCTGGCCGCCGCTGCGTCCGCCGCCGGTGGGCGTTGTGCGTGTAGTTGCGCGCGGCGGTCCAGCAGCACCTGTTCGCGGGCGTGGGGCACGGGCGCGGGCGCGCCCTGCGCTTTGGCGGTTTCGGCGCGCTCGTCGTAGGAGCGCAGGCCGTGGTCGACGCGGGCGAGCGCCTCGCTCGCCTCGTCGTCGCGCGCGACTGTGTCGCGGGCGTGGTCGTGGCCGCGCTCGAGGCGCTCGCGGGCCTGCTCGCGCGCGTCTTGGTCGGCCGCCCCTGCGGTCGCCTGGGCGGTCTTCGCGCGCCGTGTTTGGATCCCGCCTGCGGTGGCGGTGGCGGGCTTGGCGGCTATCTTCGCGCCCCCGATGCCGGTGGCGGCGACCCCGCCGGCGAGCGCTTTCGCTGAGCGCATGCCCTGCTGGGCGTAGTAGAGGCGCTGCAGCGCCCCCGGCCCGGCGTGGGCTTTGTCGGTGTCGAGGCCGGGCGCGGACGCGAACCCGATGATGTCGTCGCGCTTGAGAAACAGCGTCCACCAGAACACCGTCTGAAGCAGCCACACCGCGATGAAGCCGAGCGAGTCGAGCTCGGCGAGCGCCGCGGAAGCGATCAGGACCAGGGCGAGGAAGATCGCGTAGACGGCTTTCGCGATCAGCGCGCCGAGCAGGCGCTTGGCCCACCCGACAAACGACTGGCGTCCGCTGTCGCCGAAGGCGGCCATCAGCAGCGCGATCGGGGCGAAGAGCACGAGGATCAGCGACATCACCGCGTAGCCGAGTAGGCGCAGCCCGATCCAGCCGAACAGGCAGATCATGCCGAGCATCCCGATCGCGATCAGGCAAAACAGCGCGATCCGCGGCCCGGTCGCGCTCTCCTTTTGCATCCGCACGACGGCTTGGAGGCGCTCGCCGTCGTTGTCTTTCCATTCTTCATAGATCTGGTTGCGCTGGTCGACGTTGTCTTCGCCGTTGGGCTCGAAGGCCAAGAACATGTCCGCGACCGTGGGCGACGTCGCCCACGCCTCGGCGATCTCGGGGTCGTCGGGGAGGTCGTCTCGGGGGATCGCCTTGCGCGGGTTTGTCATGCAGAAGCCGACGTCTGAGAACTCCATCGCGCACCACGGCCGCAACACGGCCTGGTCGAACACCCGGGTCATCGCCTCCCCGAACCCGCTCGCGGACCCCGAGACCGAGCCGGTGGTGGCGCCGGAGACGATCCCGAGCGAGGACTGATTGGCGAGCTGGTTCGCGCGCCCGACGGTGTCGGCGGGGTTGTTGATGATCACCAGCGCGACGACCATCAGCGCGACGGTCGCGGCGAGCCCGGTGGCGGTCTGGATCGTCTTTCGCTGCACGAACCCGCGCCAGATCGCCCACAGCCCGGCGGCGGAGATCGCCGCGAGAAACCACGCCTCCCCGAACACGTCGCGGTGCAGGCGCCCCAGCGCCTGCTTGACGCCCGCCATCGCCTCCGAGAGCAGGTCCAGCGAGAACGACCACTCGAGCAGCAGCGTGACGCCCTTGACGACGAACAGCAGCCCCAGCCACCCGAGCCCGACGACCGACTGGAGCATCGCGGAGATGTTGCCGGCGATGTTGTCGACGCCGGTGTCGATGTGGACATCGAAGCCGTAGCGGGTGATCTGGTGGGGGTGAGACAGCGCCCCGGAGGCCTTGCAGTTGGCCCGCTCGACCGCGCCCAGGCGCCGGCCGCGACAGAACGGCGAGTTGCCGCCCAGCGAGGCGAACGGGTCGCGCCCGAGGCGCTCGTTGTTGTCCTCGGCGTCGCCGTCGGGCGGCGCGGGGGCCGGTGCCGGCGGTTTCGCTGCGGGCTTGCGCGCGGGCCGGCGAGCGGCGGGCCTGTCGGGGTCGGGCTCGCCGCGGCGAGCGGCGGGGCGCCCGGCCCCCGGGGCCTGGCGTTGGTCGGCGCCCGCGCGGGGGCGCTCCTGGGCGCTGGAGTAGTCGACTGACAGCGCGGTCGCCGCTATCGCGGCGACGAGCGCGGCGAGGACCTGGGCGGCGAGGTGGCTAGACAGGCTGCGGCGCACGCTGCGCTGCCACCTCCTGCTGGGCTGCGAGCGCGGCGTCTGCGCGCTCGCGGTCGCGCTCGCGCGCGGGGGTGGTGTCCAGCGCGGCGAGCAGGGCGGGGTCGACGAAGTCGATCTGGGCGCGGGCGACCTGGCCCTGGTAGTCGCGCACGAAGCAGCGCCCGGCTCGGAAGCGCATCAGCTCGTCGCAGAGCTCGCGGCTGTCGGGGTCGAGTCCGAGCAGCTCCAGGCCGCGCGCGGCCTCGCGCTCGGACTCCATCCCGAACACGAACCGGGCGCCGAGGAGGTTGTCGAGCTCGGCGGATTCGGCGATCGTCTGGGAGGCGAGGATCGGGGTGACGTTTAGCGAGCGCCCCATCCGGTTGAGCACCTCGATCAGCCGCCGCCCCGTCGAATCCGAGAGCAGCACCCAGGCCTCGTCGAAGCCGAGCACCGCGTGGCGGGTGGGGTCGGCGGCGACGAGGCGCATGGCGTAGGCCGCGAGCAGGCGTAGGATGGCCTGGCCGATGCGCTCCTCTTCGGTGTAGTCGGCCTTCGGGGTGCCCGGCAGCGGCCGCGCGAGGTTGCGGATCCCGAGCATCGTCACCTGCTTGGTGCCGGCCAGCGCCGGCGGCGCCGCGGTGTCGGCGAACCCCAGCCGCGCGAGGCCGGTGTCGGCGTAGACCTCTAGCGTGCGCCCGGCGTCCCTGGCGTCGGGCTCCCCGGCGAGCAGAAGCCCGACGACGTCGCCGCAGGTCGGCTCGGTCCCCTGCCCGGCGGCGCGTTCGCAGATTTTGCGGACAGCGGCGATGATCTCGCGCCGCCACCCGGTCGGGACCGGCTCGGGGAGCACCCCGATCAGCCACGACGTCGCGAGGTCCTCGCGCAGCTCGCCCGGCGCGATCCGCAGCGGGTCGAGCATCCCCGCGAAGCGGCGCTCTGAGGACAGCTCGATCTGCTCCACGTGCCCCGCGACGCCGGGGAGCGCCGCGAGCTTGTGATCGCCGGCGCCCTTGGGGTCGACGTCGACGATCAGGCTCCCTTGCAGGAAGGCCTGGTAGAGCATCAGCTCCATCGCGAGCGTCTTGCCCGACCCCAGCGTGCCGGCCATCAGGATCGACGGGGGCCGCGCGCTCCGCGACGCCTCGGTCAAGTCGAACAGCATCGGCTGGCGGCTGCCGGACAGGGTGTAGGCGAGATAGGGCCCGGTGTCCGAGCCGACGCGGTGTGCCGCGGTCGGGACCATCGCGCCGACCTGCTCGACGGTGAGGTAGTCGTCATAGGCCGCGATCCGGGCGCGTTGGGCGGGCAGGTGCTGGCAAAAGAGCTCGAGCTGGTCGCCGAGGGGGCGGTGCAGGCGCACGGGCACGTACTCGCGCCGGACGCGCTCGACGCGCTCCTCGAGCTCGGTGGGCGACCGCCCGGCGACCGCGAGCGAGATCGACGCCTTCAGCAGCGGGGGACGCGAGCCGCTGGTCAGGTAGGCCTCGAGCTCGCGCGCGGCCTGTGGGCGGTAGGCCGAGGCGGAGGAGGGGCCGTGGTCGCCGTGGGACTCCTCGACGTAGGTGTTGTCGGCGTCGACGATCTTCTTTCTGACCAGCGCCACGGCCTGCTCGTTGGCGATGTAGCGGCAGCTCAGAGCGGCGTCGACGGGGAACTCGAGCGCTTCGAGGGGGGTGAACAGCAGCTCGGCCTGGCGGCCCGGGAACGGGGCGGCCTCTGGCAGCGCGCCGAGGCAGAGCATCGCCTGGTGAGACTCGCCGAGTTCGGAGTGGACGGTCAGCTCGCGCGCGCCGCGCTCGATCGGGCAGTCCATCAGGCGCAGCACGTCGCGCTCGAGCGGGACGTAGCGGGCTTCGTCGGCCTCGTCGGCGATCACCAGCGCCTGGGGGGCGAAGGCGGGGTCGGTGTCGGGCTCGCCGAGGCCGCGGCAAAAGCAGCGGCGCACCAGCCACTCCAACTCTGCGGTGTTGGCCCGGTCGCAGTCGAGGTAGTCGGTCGCGCGCTGGAAGGTCTTGTGCTCGTCGGCGAGCAGCGCCTCCAGCTGGCGGCGGGTGAGCCCGCGCGCGTCGCGCGAGCCGAGCAGCTCGCGGGCGAGCGCCGCCAGCGAGGAGATCCCCTCCCCGGCGGCCGTCGCGACCTGGCGCGAGAGCGGCGGGTCGGGCGCTGCGAGGCGGACGGCGAGGTAGACCTGCGGGCGGGCGGTATTGCGGTCCTCGAGCGCGACGCGGTGCGAGGCGAGGTAGGCCTCCCAGCCGCCCGGGTGGCCGTGGCGGGGGTCAAGCAGCGCCCCCGCGCCGGCGAGGTAGTCGGCGATCGACCACGCCTCGCTGACGCGCAACAGCTGAAAGTCGGCCTGCGCCTGATAACAGAACGCGGCGACCTGGCCGAGCAGGTCCTTCTTCGCCGCAACGGTCAGCCCGTCATAGGAGGACGTCTCGACGCGGTACAGCGCCCAGGCGTCGGTGACGTCGCGGCCGAAGACGAGGTTGCGGTAGGCGAACGTCAGCGGCTGGCGGATCACGAGCGGACCTCGAGCGTCTCGCCCGCGGCCAGGTTCGCGGTCTTTCCGCGCCACATCGCCTCGCCCGAGGTCTGGGTGATCACGACCTTCGACCGGGTCTGGTGGGCGCGGGCGGGGTAGCGCACCACCAGCCGGCAGGGCCCCTGGATGCGCCCGCGGCGCAGCCGCGGGCCGGTGTGGTCGGGCGCGATCGTCAGATCGCCGAAATAGACCACCGCGCCGGGCGCCTCGCAGCGCCGAAAGCCCGCGACCCACCGCGGCGCGGTCAGGTGGCGCGCCAGCGAGCCGATCGCGCTGTGCAGCGCGCGACCGTCGATCGTGGCGGCGGTCAGCGCGTACGCGATCGCGACGGGGACGATCACGAGTCGCAGCGGCGCCGGCAGCGCGCCGAGCAGGCCCCCGATCACCGGCAGCCCGGCGCCCACGAGGATCGCGATCAGCGCGGCGGCGGCGTAGCCGACGCCGCGCAGCGGCACCCCCCAGGCGACCGGGAGCCGCCACTGCTCGAGCCTGTAGATCCGCCGTTCGAGGTCAAAGCAGACCCGGTAGGAGCGGATCTGTAGCGGCTCCCGGTCCACCGCTCAGCCCCCGATCGCGCGCCAGAGGCTGGTGATCACGTTCTTCACCGCGCCCTCGGCGAACACGAACCCGCCGACGAGCACCGCGAGACCGGCCAGCACCGCTCCGCCGGCGACGTCTCTCTTCATCAACACCGGGATCGCTACCAGCCCGACGACGCCGAGCAGGATCGCTTTGCCCCACGTCTCGACCTCGTTGCCGACGCGCTTGCCGATCCCCGACGCCGCGTAGGCGGCCTCGGGCGCGAGCGCGAGCGCGAGTAGGAGGATGCTGGCGGTGATCGCGACCGCGATCGCCGCCAGCCCGGCGGCCCGCCGCCGGGCGGGTTGTGTTGGGTTCATCTCGACCTCCTTGGTCGGTTGGTGTGAAAAGGCCCGGTAGCCGCGACGGCCCCCGGGTCCGGCGGGGACAACGCCCCGACGAGTTGGCCAGGCGGCGCGCGCGCTCACCGCGGCGCTCCGGGCGGGCGGGCCCTGGGGTCGGCCGCGATCGAGCGGACATACCAGCGCTCGCGCTTGACGACCTCGAGCTCGTAACGCAGCTCGAACCGCGCGCCATCGACGACGGCGGTGAGCGCCACCGCGATCCGCCCGCCCGGCGCGCGCGTGACCGCGTCGACTGTCGCGACCCTCGCGGCGCTCGCGGGCAGAGACACGACCGCTTCGGGGTCGAGGTCGGCGGCGAGGTTCTCCGCGGCGCCGGCGAGGTAGTTGCGCACCGCGCGCTCGGCGACGCGGGCGAGCTGGGTGTTCTCGACGTCGTCCTCCTCGACCGGCGCCTCGCCGCGCGCGACCGGTGGCGCGCCGACCAGCGCCGGGTAGGCGCCGACGACGAGGTAGCCCTTGCGGTCGCGGCTGACGGGCACCGCGAGATGCCACTCCTTGCCCGCGGCGCGGGCGGCGACCGTGACTACCTGGCGGCCGGGGCTGGTGGCGCGCGAGGCGACGGTAGCGGTCCACTCCACCGTCTGGGCCTCGTCTGAGGGCTCGACGCCCGCGCCGGCGTCGAGCTCGGACGCCGAGTAGGCCGCGAGCTCATCCTCGCGCGCGTCGGGATCCTCGGGATCCCAGGACAGGTAGGCGCGCACGAATCCCTCCGCGAACGCCTCAGCGCCCGAGTCCGCCACCGGCGCGGGCGCAGGCGCGGCCGGCGGCGCGGGCGGCCCCGCGACGATCGCGCGTAGGCCCGCGATCATCAGGATCGCCGCGACCGCGCCGGCGGCGATCCGCGGCGCGCGCGCGCCGAGCGACACCCGCCACGCGGGGCGGGTGAGCACCTCGACGCGGCCGCGGCCGGGCGTAGCTGGGTCTTCGGGTGCGGTGCTCATCGCTCGAAGCCGAACTCGGCCTCAGCGCCAGACGGCGCCACGACAGCTGGCGGGGCCGGCGCGGGGGCCGGAGCCGGTCCCGGTAGCGGGGCGACGGGAGCC
>JAABUS010009718.1_pt1 | contig 10085 bp, 11 predicted proteins | sample 5560161 | NCBI WGS metagenome assembly JAABUS01 (sample SAMN10711885, study PRJNA513376) | rock metagenome | isolation source: Antarctica rocks | place: Antarctica: Victoria Land, Trio Nunatak nord | collected 2016-01-04
GCCCCGCTTCGGCGGGGCTTACTGACGTTGCCGCCATCATCGTGGCCGACCCAAGATGGCGGCGGTTCGCGCCGCGTGCCGAGCTGATCGCTGCCCGGGCGGCGCGGGCCGCCGGGGGCGCCGGGGCCGTGGTCCTCGCGTCCGACCTGGCGGTGAAACGGCTGAACGCGCGGCACCGCGGCCGGAACAAGCCGACCAACGTGCTGACGTTCGACAGCGGGGACATCATCCTGGCCCTGGGCGTCGTGCGGCGGGAGGCCCGGGCCGCCGGGCGCCGGCCGTCGCACCACCTGGCCCATCTTGTCGTGCACGGCGCTCTGCATCTGCGCGGCCACGACCACGCCTGGCCCGGCGAGGCCCGGCGCATGGAGATGGCGGAAACCCGGCTGCTGCACCGCATCGGCGTGCCCGATCCGTGGCGCGCCGCCCGGAGCCGGCCATGATCGCGACCCAACGCGGCTTCCTGAACCGGGTGCGGCAGGTGATACGCCGGCGTCAGCCCGAGCACAACGTGCGGGAAAGCATTGCCGAGCTGGTCCAGCAATCCGCCGACGACAGCCAAACCAACGGCACCGTGCCTGAGCTGGACCGCCAGGAGCGGGCGCTGATCGCCAACGTGCTGCGGCTGCGCGGCAAGTCGGCCGACGACGTGATGGTGCCCCGCGCCGACATCGTCGCCATGCCGGTCGATGTCACGCTGGAACAGGCGCTGGACCAGATCCGCCGGGAAGGCCATTCGCGCCTGCCGGTCTATCGCGAGCAGTTGGACGACATCGTCGGCATGGTCCACATCAAGGACCTGTTCGCCTACGTCGGCCGTCCCGACGCCTTCAACCTGGAAGCCCTGCTGCGCTTGCCGCTGATGGTGGCGCCGCAGATCCCGGTGCTGGACCTGCTGCTGCAGATGCGCCAGGCGCGAATGCACCTGGCGCTCGTCGTGGACGAGTACGGCGGCATTGACGGCCTGCTCACCATCGAGGACCTGGTGGAGGAGATCGTCGGTGACATCGCCGACGAGCACGACGAGGTCGAGGGTCCGATGATCGTCGAGCGCCCGGACGGCGCGCTGGACCTCGATGCCCGGCTGTCGATCGAGGATTTCGAGACCCGGCTCGGCCAGACGCTGACCGAGGACGAGCGCGAGGCTGACATCGACACCGTGGGCGGCCTGGTATTCACCCTGGCCGGCCGGGTGCCGGCGCGCGGGGAGGTAATTAGCCACACTTCGGGGCTGGAGTTCCGCATTCTGGACGCCGACGCGCGCCGCATCCGGCGGCTCCGGGCGCGGCGGCCCATGCAGCAGGCGGCGGAGTGAACGGCATGGCGTCCCCCGCCACTTGCATCGGGCGCCGCTTTTGGCCACATGTGCTGCTATCCGGACCGCACCAGTCCACATTCTTGAGGTAAACCGATGTTCATCGAAACCGAAGGCACCCCGAACCCCGCCACGCTCAAGTTCCTGCCCGGCCGGGACGTGATGGGTGACGGCACGGCCGATTTCGCCGGGCCGGACACGGCTGGCCGCAGCCCGCTCGCCACCGCGCTGTTCGCCCTGCCCGGCGTAGCCCGCGTGTTCCTCGGCGGCGACTTCGTCACAGTCACCAAGTCCGACATCGCCGAATGGCAGGCGCTGCGGCCCCAGGTGCTCGGCGCGGTCATGGAGCACTTCGTCGCTGGCCGGCCGGTGATCGAGGGCCTGGGCGCGGCGGTTGACGAGGATGTGTCGCCCGAGGACCAGGAAATCGTCGATCAGATCAAGGAGCTGCTCGACAGCCGCGTACGCCCGGCAGTCGCCAGCGACGGCGGCGACATCGTGTTCCGCGGCTATCGCGAGGGCGTGGTACGCCTGCACATGCAGGGTGCCTGCAGCGGCTGCCCGTCGTCGAGCGCCACCTTGAAGCACGGCATCGAGAACATGCTGCGGCATTATGTGCCGGAGGTGACGTCGGTCGAGCAGGTCGAGGCCTGACGCGCTCGGCGCGCAGCTGAGCCGACCAGGGCTTGATGACATGAGGCCGGGTTCGATAGCCGGTTTTGAAGGCGTCAACTTGTCCGGGCCGCACCCGTTACGGTTTGAAGCTGATGAGGCCCATCGTCAGCTCTGAAAGCTGCTTGGTCCTTACGCTGGACGCGGCATTGTCCGGCTGCTCGGCCGGAGTGGTCGGACCGGATGGAGTGATGGCAGAGCGTTGGGCGATGGGTACCCGGGGCCAGGTCGCAGCGCTTCCTGCGATGGCCAAAGCGGTGCTGTCCAACGCGGGAGCTGCGCCCGCTCAGTTGGCGATGGTTGCCGTGACGATTGGACCGGGAAGCTTCACCGGTATCCGTGCCGCTTTATCGCTCGCGCACGGCATAGCGCTCGCTGCTGGTGTGCCCGTGGTGGGCGTCACGGTGGGCGAGGCCTTGGCCGCCCCGGACTGCGGACGCCTACAATGGGTTGCAGTCGATACACGCCGTGGCCGTGTATTCCTGGAGCGTGGCGGCTGCGTCGCGACAGTGGCGCTCGATGCGCTGCCTGATCCTGGCGGCCCGGTGTCGCTGGCCGGGGATGCCGCCATCGCCGTGGCGTCCCGGCTCGCGGCGCGCGACGCGGATGTGTTGCTGCTTCCGGCCCGAATGCCCACGCCGGCCGGCGTGGCGGCTGCCGCCGGGCGCCGGGTCAGCGCGGGACCGGACCCTCGCCCTGTGCAACCTTTGTACGTGGACCCGCCGGAGGCGCGCCCGGCGAGGCCGACATGACCGACCCGCTCGTCGCGGCGACCCCAGCCCATGCGGAAGCAATGGCGCTGCTGCATGGCCGCGCCTTCGCTGCCCGCGAGCGCTGGGGCGCCGATGCAATCGGGCTGCAGCTTGCCCTTCCCGGCGCGTTCGGCTGGATCGCGCCGCCCGGCGGCATGATCCTGGCGCGGGTTGCCGCCGACGAGGCGGAGGTGCTGACCCTGGCGGTAGACCCCGCGGTTCAACGGCACGGCTTCGGACGGGCGCTGCTAGGGCAGGCCTTGGCTACGGCGCGGCAGCGTGGCGCCAACGCCATCTTCCTTGAGGTCGCATCCGGGAATGACCCGGCGCGCGCGCTTTATGCCGACGCTGGCTTCGTCACCGTCGGATGCCGGCGCGGCTATTATCCGGACGGAGGCGAGGCGCTGGTGCTGAGGCGGACCCTGTAGCCGGCTTGCCGCCGGTATCGCCTCGTTCCGGCCACCCTATACACGGGGCGGCCCACGGCGCAGCAGCAAGTCTGTTGTTCCGTCAGAGTTATCTTTTTGACTCACCACAACATGCCCCTGGTCGACCGCAGTCCGCGGGACATTGCGGCGTGGTTCCTCTCCGCTCAGGTGCACCATTAGCGTTTGTCCAGGTATTAGTCGGTCAAGTGCGAGGCGGGTGCGGACATAGGTCATCGGGCAAACCTCGCGGGTGATGTCCAGGCGCTGATCTGCCGGTTGGGCCGGCAGCACTTCGTCAAGCATGATTGACCCCATGTTTATTTTACAATTCGTCTATTGCGAAGTGACGAGGTAAAACCGTATATGCCTTACTACTTATGTAACGAAAGGGTACCTATGGTTGAAGCGACGGCTAACTCGGACGTTCTTGGGCTGACAGCCCAGATCGTCTCGGCACATGTTTCCAACAACTCGGTCGCGCCCGATGCGTTGCCGAACCTGATCCAGGAGGTCTATCGCACTCTGGCCGGAGTCGGAAAAGAACCGGTGGTGCCCGACAAGCAGCAGCCGGCCGTGCCGGTCAAAAAATCGGTATTTCCCGACCACATCATCTGCCTTGAGGATGGAAAGAAGCTGAAAATGCTGAAACGCCATTTGAAGACTTCTTACAATATGACTCCGGAGCAGTATCGTGAGAAGTGGCAATTGCCGCCGGACTATCCAATGGTGGCGCCGAACTATGCACGGCATCGCTCCTCGCTCGCCAAGAAAATCGGCCTTGGCACCAAGCCTCGCGCCCGTTAAAGCGTGATCCGTACGGTTTGGCTCAGGCAACACGGTCCCGCGATTAGTGGCGGCGAGCAGCATCATCTGCATGGGCGGACCGTCCATGCAGATGATGCTCGAATCGGGTGGGGCCGGCGCACTCTGGCCAGCCGTACGGAAGTCTGTGCGCTGATGGGGTGTCGGGATTCGACAGACAGCGCCCACATCGGCTACGCCGGAAACCGTGATGCGGATGACGGAATCGGCTATTCGGGCTGAGCCGGGCTGGCTGCGGCCTCGCTTCTTGACAGCTGCCGTTCGCGTGGCCCGTCCCGTCATGGTGGGAAGCGGAGGGGCGCGGCGACCCAGGGGCGACGCGATGCCGCCGCGACGGCCAGTCGGTTGGCGGGTGTCCAAATGCTCCAGCATGGCCGCCTGATGGCGCCGGTCTTATGACAGACCTTCGGCCGTTGCAGGTCCCGGCCAGCGCCCGAAGTTTTGACGAGTTGCGGGCTGGCAACCTTGGCCTTCGCATCGCTTCAACGCGAAGCGAGGTGGATGCCGCCCTGGCCCTTCGCTACCGCGTCTTCTTCGAGGAAATGGGCGCCATCCCGGATCAAGCCACCCGGCAAAACCGCCGCGACCAGGACGCCTACGACGCCGTCGCCGAACACCTGCTGGTGGTCGACCACGAGATCGGGTCGGGTCCGGAAGCGGTCGTCGGTACCTACCGATTGATCCAGCAGGCCGGCGCGGACGCCGTGGGCGACTTCTACTCGGCGGCCGAGTACGACATCGGGCCGATCACCAGCTTCCCCGGCCAGATTCTAGAACTCGGACGCTCCTGCGTCGATGCCCGGTATCGCGGCCGGGCGGTGGTGCAATTGCTGTGGCGCGGCATCACCGCCTATGTGTTCCACCACCAGATCGAGCTGCTGTTCGGCTGCGCCAGCTTGCCCGGCACCGACCCGGACGCGCTGGCGACCGAGCTGACCTACCTGTATGGCCATCACCTCGCGCCTCCGGCTCTGCGCCCCCGGGCGCGGCGGGAGCGCTACATCGACATGCGCCGGCTCGATCCCGCCCTCATCGACCCCCGCCGCGCCAGCCAAATGCTGCCGCCGCTGATCAAGGGCTACCTGCGGGCCGGCGCATTCGTCGGCGACGGCGCCGTGGTCGATCCGCAGTTCAACACGACCGACGTGGCCATCATCGTGAAGACCGACATGATCACCGACAAGTACTACCGGCACTACGAGCGCCAAAGCCGTGACCTGCCGGACTGACCCGCGGCCTTTGACCCGGCGTCCGCAACCAGCTTAGGACAGAGCCTGATGAATGTGATCATGACCGCGCCCCGCCTGGCGCCGGCGGCGGTCGCCCTGATCGAGGCCGCGGGTGGCTGCCTGCACTACATGGCCCCGTTCCCGTCGGCGGCGGAGGTGGCGGCGCTCGCAGCAAAGGTCCAGCCGGTCGCCATCCTGCCCCGCCAGGGGCCGGTCACGGCGGCGGTGATGGACGCGGCGCCGGGCCTGCGGGTCATCGCCCGGCACGGCGTGGGCGTGGACGACGTGGATGTGGCTGAGGCGCAGCGCCGCGGCATCGTCGTCGCCCGCGCGCCCGGGTCCAACACGCAGGCCGTGGCCGAGCACACGATGGCGCTGCTGCTGGCCTTGGCCAAGGACCTGCCCTTGCTGTCGGCGCAAATGGCCGGCGGCGCCTGGCGCAAGGCGGAGACCAAGGTGCGGGACGTCGCCGGGCTGCGGCTTGGGCTGGTCGGCTGCGGCGCCATCGGGCAGGCCGTGGCGCGCCTGGCGGCTGCGTTCGGCATGTCGGTCGCGGCCTTTGACCCGGCCTTTACGGGCGGGGCGGCCATCGAAGCCATGGCGAGCTTGCACGCCCTGCTCGCGGGGTCGGACGTGCTGTCCCTGCATGCGCCGCTGCTTCCCGCCACCCGGTGCCTGATCGGCGCGGCCGAGCTGGCCGTCTTGCCGCGCGGCGCGGTCGTGCTCAACACCGCCCGCGGCGGCTTAATCGACGAGGCCGCGCTGCTGGCGGCGTTGGAGGCCGGGCACCTGGCCGGCGCCGGGTTGGACGTGTTCGAGGACGAGCCGCCGCCCGAAGACCACCCGCTGCGCCGCCATCCGCGCGTGATCTGCACCCCGCACGTCGCAGGCGTGACCGATGGCAGCCTGGTGAACATGGGCGTGATGGCGGCCGAATGCATCGCCGCCGTGCTGCGCGGCGGCTCGGTAAGCCCCGAGCGCCTGGTCCAGGCGTGACTGATACGGACGTGACTCGGCGATGGACTGGGCGATGGCTGCGCCTGCGCGCGGCGAGGGGCTGGCGGGCGGATCTGGCTGCGGTGGGCTTGGGCGCGCTCTCCGCCGCCGCGCTGCCGCCGCTGCACGTGATTCCCGTGCTGCTGCTGGCGGTGCCGGGCCTGCTCTGCCTGATCGACGGGTCGCGCGGGGCATGGACGGCGGCGCGGCGCGGCTTCTGGTTCGGCCTTGGCCACCACGTCTTCGGGCTGTATTGGATCACCGAGGCCATCCTGCTGGAATCCGCGCGGTACTGGTGGCTGGTCCCCTTTGCGGTGCCGGCGTTGTCTGCGCTGCTGGCCCTGTTCATCGCGGCACCCTGCGCCCTGGCCCGCCTGGCGCAGCCGGGCTGGCGCCGGGTGCTGATGCTGGCGTCGGCGTGGACGCTGTTCGACATCGCGCGGCAGTATGTCGGCACCGGGTTCCCATGGAATCCGTGGGGCAGCGTGTGGGCGATCCCCGGCGGGCTGGGCGACGTGATGATCCAGCCTGCGGCCTGGGTCGGCACGCCGGGCCTGACGCTGGCCACGCTGCTGCTGGCGGCGTCCCCGGCCTTGGGCCGACGCGGCATGGCCGGCGCGGCGGCGGTGCTGGCAGGCTGGGCCGGGCTGGGCTGGGTGCGGCTGCAAGAGCCGGAGCCGCCGGGTCCGGGCCTCGTGGCGGTGCTCGTGCAGGGCAACGTGATCCAGGGCCAGAAATGGGACCGCGCGACGGCGGTGGCGACGTTTGAGCGCCACCTGGACCTGACGCGGCGGGCCGTCACGGCGCTGGACGGCGCTCCGTCCGTGGTGATCTGGCCCGAAACCTCAAGTGTGTTCCTGCTGCAGTCGGACGCCGCCGCGCGCCAGGCCATTGCCGATGCTGCCGCGCCGGCGCGGGCCGCCATCGTCGGCAGCCTGACGTTCACCAAGGGCGCGCCATCGGTCGATCCCGGCAACCTGCCGCGCAACAGCCTGGTCGCCATGACGCCCGACGGCGCCGTCGCGGGCATCTACGACAAGTGGCACCTCGTCCCCTTCGGCGAGTATGCGCCGTCTTGGGTGCCGCTCTCGATCCAGGTGGTGCCAGGCCAGTTCGCCTTTGGCCGCGGCCCGGCGACGCTGCATATGCCGGGATTGCCGCCGTTCGGCGCGATGATCTGCTACGAGGCCATTTTCCCGGCCCAAGTCGTCGATCAGTCGGACCGGCCGGACTGGCTGGTGAACATCACGAACGACGCCTGGTTCGGCAATTCGACTGGGCCGCGGCAGCACCTCGCGGCGGCCCGGATGCGCGCGGTCGAGGAAGGGCTGCCGCTGATGCGCGCGGCGAACACCGGCATCTCGGTGGGGTTCGACGGACAGGGCCGGGAGTTGGGCCGGCTGCCCATGGGGGTGGCGGGCACCTTGGCCTTGCCGCTGCCCGGCCGGCGGCCGCCCACGTCCTTTTCACGCTGGGGCCTGGTGCTGCCGGGCCTGCTGTCCTTGGCGGGCGCGGGAACCGCTATCGGCTTGACACGCCGGCACAACCGGCCCGCCGCCTAGAATCTGAGGGCGGTCTCAATTTGATGGCGCACGGAAAGATCGTTGCAAAGCATTGACAATTAGCGGTTGCATTGTTAACTCTTGAAACTATAATTTCACGTAGAACGCCGTCGTTGGAGACGAGTATGGGACTGGACGCATTCATGGCCAGCAGCGACAAGGAGAGCCGTCCGAGTCCCATCGACGTCCATGTCGGCGGGCGCATCCGCCTGCGCCGCACTTTGATGGGCATGTCGCAGGAGCGGCTTGGTGAGGCGCTGGGCCTCACTTTCCAGCAGGTGCAGAAATACGAGCGCGGCGTGAATCGGGTGGGCGCGTCCCGCCTATTCGACCTGTCGCGCGTGCTGGACGTGTCTATCAGCTTCTTCTTCGACGACATGCCGGAGCCGATTGCTGGGTTGCACGGCACCCATCACACCACCCGCGTCGCGGGCGGCTTCGCCGAGGCGCAGGATGGCTTCGGCGCGGATGAGGCTTTGAACCGGCGGGAAACCTTGGAGTTGGTGCGGGCCTATTACCGCATCACCGAGCCATCCGTCCGCAAGCGCGTCTTCGAACTTATCAAGTCGATGGGTCCCGCGGAGGCTTAGCTTCGCGCGCCCGCGGAAGCGTAGTCTCGCGCGCCTCGGTCGCGGCAGCGTTATTCCGCCCGCAATTGAGGGTTATCAAACCTTGGGTTGCGGTGGCGGTGCAGCGCCGCTGCCAAGGCCGCCGCGAGGTCGCGCTTCTCGGCCTCCCCCAACTCGGCGCCCACCTCCATCCGGCCGCCGCGGTCGGACAGCCATAGCGCCGGGACGCGGCCCGCCCGTTCCTGCAGCTCGGCCCGCAACCAGGCCGATTGCAGTCGGCGCTCCACCCGGCGTCCGGCCATGTCCGTCCGCACTACCCGCAACCCTTCGTCGGACAGCAGCAGCATCTCGCTCGCCCTCGACGCCTGCGCATTGCGGCGCAGCAGCACGAGCGCCAGGGCAATCTCCGCCCCGTTGAACCCGATCACCGGCCAGGCGCCAATAAACCACAGCCCCACCGAGATCATCGTGCTCAACAGGCAGATAAAGCCCACAAGCCAGCGCAGCCCGGCGCGCGTCAGGCTGCGGTGCGGTATGATCACCGCCTCGAACGCGGTGCCCGGCTGGGGGGACATGGCGGCTTGCATCCCTATGAATTGGCTCTCGCGGTGATCTTGTCAGCCCGGCGCCTGCACGCGATACCGGCATCATGGCCCAAGACCCCGACCCAACCCATCCCAAACCCCGCCCAGCCCTGAAACCGCGCGTCGCCGCTGAAGCAGGACGCACCCGGAAAACCCCGCCCATGAGCCTCGCCGCCGTGCGCGGCTTCATCGAGGCGCTGTCAAAGGTTTATCCGGTGGGATCGAGCGAGCTGGAGTTCACTGACCCTTACACGCTGCTGGTTGCCGTGGTGCTGTCCGCGCAGACGACGGACGCCGCGGTGAACCGGGCCGGCCTCACCCTGTTCGCAGCCGCGCCCACGCCGGCCGCGATGGTGGCGCTGGGCACGGAGGCGGTGGGCAAGCACATCCGCAGCATCGGCCTTTGGCAGGCCAAGTCGAAGAACGTGGTCGAACTCTCGCGCCTGCTGATCGAGCGCCATGGCGGCGCCGTGCCCAATGACCGCGAGGCGCTTGAGGCCCTGCCCGGCGTCGGGCGCAAGACCGCCAACGTGGTGCTCAACGTGGCGTTCGGGCACGCGACGATGGCGGTCGATACCCACGTCTTCCGCCTGGGCAACCGCACCGGCATCGCGCCGGGCAAGACGGTGCGGGAGGTCGAGGACGGCCTGGTGAAGCGCATTCCCAAAGACGTGCTCCGCCCAGCGCACCACTGGCTGATCCTGCATGGCCGCTACGTCTGCAAGGCGCGGCGTCCGGAATGCTGGCGCTGCGCGGCGAAGGAGTGGTGCCGCTTCCCCGCCAAGGAGTCCGGGCCGGCCAGCAGCGCGGGGTAGCGCCCTTGCGCCCCAGCCGCTTGCCGCCCTAATCGAGGCGCATGCTGCACATCGCCAAGCTCGCGGTCGGAATCCGCGACATCGCCCATTTGCGCCAGGTCCAGGCCATGCGCGCCGCCAAGCTGCCGCCGCTGCGCCACCGCACCCGCATGTTCCCGCGGCGGGCGGCGGAGATCACCGGGGGCGGCAGCATCTACTGGGTGATCGGCGGCGCCATGCTGGTGCGGCAGCGCGTGCTGGACGTGATTGAGGACCGGTGGGAAGACGAGACGCGCTGCGCCGGGCTGGTGCTCGACCCGGTGCTGGTCCCGGTAGAGGGCCGCCCGACCAAGGCGTTCCAG
>JAABUS010009721.1_pt1 | contig 10081 bp, 10 predicted proteins | sample 5560161 | NCBI WGS metagenome assembly JAABUS01 (sample SAMN10711885, study PRJNA513376) | rock metagenome | isolation source: Antarctica rocks | place: Antarctica: Victoria Land, Trio Nunatak nord | collected 2016-01-04
TCCCTTCAAGCTTCCCCCAAACATGGCAGACAATGTGTAAACCAGTACAAATTGCAATTGCTTGCAGCGTACTAGAATTGCAAGAAGCAGGACTGCTCTGTAGTAAGCTGCGAGCCCCAAACCGTTCAATGTCTATGTCCGTAGCATACACCTGCAAACAGCTTGTTATCAGCAAAGAGGACACTGCAGCAAGCTGCCTGGAGCCTTGTGCCCTTATATGCAGACTGCACGTGGGGCCGGCAAGGCCAACAGCAGCATATGTTGGCATATGTGCAGTCGAGAAATGGAAGAAATGCAAATTGGGCTGTGTTGACAACAGTCTGCACACCTGAGCCTCAGTTACAGCAAGCCAGGTGCACCCCAATAACGACAAGTAGTACATAGTGACGACGAAGCGCCTCGAAGCGTTGAAAAGATTCATAGTGTGCGCAGTGCTAAAGTCGCTGATGGTCACGCATCCTGTGCAGTTGTTGATGCTGACAATCTTTCACGAGGGGATCATGCATGGCTCAACCAGTATGCATCCGGCGACAGCGCACCCTCTGGCCGCATGCACGCGCAAGCACTGTCTTTGCCTCAACATGTATGCGCATCAAGGGTGCGAGACGTTCAGGTGTCGGTAAATTCCAAGCCTGTATTGTCTCATGTCGTTTGCGGCGCGAACCGGTACTCCGATGACTAAGCAGGGCGTGATGACTAAACAAAAGCGAATCACGTGCAGATTGATTGTTGCGTGCAATTGAAGCCTGACGCGATTCGGCACTCTTTCGGATGCTGGGCTCTGGAGGACTCCATAGCAATACTGATCTGCGGACTGTGGTATTACATGACGGGAGGCAAAACCCATTCTGGTGGGAAAGCGGTACTCACTACAGCTGCGAGCATCTGGGTACAAGTCAGCATCTGGGTATAAGAGGTCGGTAGCAGCAGCGATCTCGAGGCAGTGCGTACTTGTTCCCTTCCCGGCGGTGTCTGGCATTTGGACGCTCAATAATCAACCATCATCATGTTTCATGCTTGACCTTCCGAGTGCAAAAGACCTGTGGCACAGGTCTTTTGCACTCGTCCCATTCGCCTTGTCACTCTAGCTTTACGAGCCTACAAGTGGATTTCAACACTCCTCGCAGCACATTGTATGACTCATGAATCTGCTTGCACTTGTTTGGCTTACGCAGGTGTGCACATCCTGTACATCCCAGCATGCACACCATGGTAAACTGGATACAGCATGATCCCACATGAGTGATGCGCATGACCAAATACCATTCTGTCCAGAATATTCATGCATGACAATTCCTAACTTGCCCGAGTCTGTTCAAACCACACTTGCACACATCAAATGTGTCTACATGACCACCCTGGGCTCAAAGATACAGACAAATAAAGCAGAGACAGTATGGGGAAGCAAGAGAGCCTGACTGGAGGTAAACCACTTACTCAAAGTGACATGCTGATTTTCATGTTGACGTAATATACAGAGCAATAATTGCGCTGAATGACACGTCTGATCTGTAACTATGCTCTGCAACTGCAAGTCAAAGCTTTCCTGACTGCCAATTGGCATTCATGCACAACAGCTTAAGCAGGGCAAAGCATCTGCAGAGCAAAGAAGACAATGTATTCCAGACAGCATAAATGAATAGGAGCCCATGTTTGTTTGAAGCGCCCAGGCTGCAAAGGAATGTAGCATCTCCAGAAGAGCGGTCATCACCACTTCCAATGCCGGAACTGGCGTGCCACTGATTTTTGAGATGGGGCAGGCTGCTCTTTTGGCTTTGGCGGCTGGGAAGGTTGAGCAGGGAATGGTGTGGACACCAATTCTGTGCCAGTCAGGGAGGCATGTACACATTCATACATTGACCTGCACGACAGCTCACCCGCATTACCTGACAGAGATAGCGGTCGTGCTGACCTATCAGCTCTCAGGCAAGCGTGCATCACACAATTACACAAATGAAGGAGTTGGATCAAAGCCAGGCACACAGCAACACACAGCAAGACACGGCTGTCACTCAATCATGCAGCAGCCGACGCAACAAAAGGCAACAACACTCTTTACTGTTCAGAACACAAGTCCTCACCTCTTTTCCTGAGATGAGCCAAGACGACAGCCATCTATACAGTGCACCAGGAAGCGATGCAGCTCCTGCGGCCGTTGCTCTGTATCACCGACAGGAGACTCGATGTACACATCTGCCATGAAGACGCAGAGTTGCATGGCATTCAAAGCAGCTGTGACATCATACGTGACTCTGGGCCGACCCCGTGCTCCGCTGTCCAGATTGGCCAGTACTAGCAGCTCTGTGCAGGTCTCATCATACACGTCTTTGATGGAGATGACAACTGGCAGAGCTGCGGCTTGCTTCACACGCTCAATCAACTCTTCCTGTGCTTCCCTGTGCATGACAGTACAGGCAACTGAGCTCAAGGCTGCTGCCATGCGTCTCAACAAAATTTTGTGATAAGCTATGTGCACCTGTGTCAGAGAAGGTGCTGGGCCAGCTTTGCAGCAATGAGCTGCGCATGTGGATGCTCACCAGGGATCACAAAGTGCCCAGGAGTCCCCACAAAACAGGATTTCAAAAGCAAAACCAAGGTCTCAGAAGCAATTCCACAAGCGTGCACAAAGGGTGACGCAAATACATGGGCAGACCTCAAGGGCTAGTCATGATCCACAACACTGCACATAGGGTCCAGCAGCCAGCAGCAAACAGCATAAACTAATCACATCCCACAACATTTGTCTTGGTACATGATCTGCTGCACATCAGGTGAAAACCAGCAGCCAGCAGGGAACAACAGCCAGCAGGGAACAACACTTACTGGTCTGTGATTTGCTGGCCGTCAACCTCCTGTACAAAGAGGTCAGCTTCACACATGTAGTCCTGGCGCACATGAACCTTGCCGTATGCAACCCGGATGTGGATGTCCTTCACCGTGCGCATAACGTCGTAGACAAGACCCTTGCGGTCTCTACATACAATGTTAATCAGCGAATAGGCCGAGGTGGTGCTGTTGTCTATCGTCACCTGCATCAGAATGAGTCCGCATGAGATATGCATCACAAGGTGCACACAGCCGACCATGACATGGGTATCATGGCAAGCAGATGAAGGCCCAGGCCATAGTAGACAGTTTGTGGGCAGTATGACATCAAGCACACTGACACCACATTCCAGATTCCAGATGACAGATGATTTCTGGTAGCTGTGTCTGAAGCTGAGGCGCAGCAGTGTGCCTTTGCATGTAAGCTATTCTGGGATGATGTGATCTAAGCTGGCTATAGACTTGATGTTTGCCTCAACACAGCTAGTCGATTGGTTCTGTATGATGCTGTCATTGCGTTGTGGTCCCTTTTCAGAATGACAGGACTCGATCTTTGCCTCAACATTGGTAGTTGATTGGTTCTGACCTGGACATCCTCAAGTCCTCCATACTCCTCACTCTGACTGCCTTGCCAGGAGCTCAGATCGCTCTGCACGCTGTTGCTGGACTTCCTATGTGACATGATCTTGCGCAGGGAAGCTGCTGGCTTGGCATCCTTGCACGCACAGCGCTTCAGTATGGTGGAGGTGGAATCCTCAGCACAGGAATCTGGAGGGGCAGGGGTGATGCTGCAGTCCGCATCAGGCTGGCCCACACAATCTCGAACCAGATTGCAGATCTGCAACACCCTGCAACAGCCAGACATTTCTGTGTGGAAAGGAAAAGAAACGAAGAGAAAAGAAAACAAAGAACAGAATAGTTTAGGCTTTTCAGCGATCATAACGGGAGCTTCCTACGGCAGCAGCCCGGAGCTGACATTTTTGTAGCATGTCACATGGACTTGCACTGAAGGCAGGTGTTGAACGCCTGAAACATTGAGTGCTTAGTGTATGTTGTCTTCCCAGTTATTGTCTGTTGACTCCCCTGATGAGTCCTAAAGACAGGAAATGTAAATTGACTGAAATAGCCAGACAGAGCGACGCAGTGCACCGTTACGTGAAGGTGAACACCAAGACCAGAGGCCCTGTGACATCAGATATACTGTCAATGACTGCTTCTGCTGCCCGAGGCTGAGCTCAAAGATACTCCTGCTTGAAGTGAAAAGACCTGCTGTATGGGTGCTGAGTAGTACTTGCAACAAGTTGACCAAGTTGTGTGACTCACCGGTGGTTCTCAGGAAGCTCCTTCTTGTTGTCATAGATCCAAAAGAGGTCAAGAACTTTGTCACTGGGCCCGGTGGTGATGTGTGCCTTGAAGACTGCAACATCTGCTTCCCAAAGCACATGCATCAAGTCTGCAAATACACAGCATGATATTGCCAAAGCTTTGTTGTGAACACAAAGACGGGATATGTCATTGACTTTGCAGGTACAGTTGTGCTGAGCACTGCAGCCTGCTGATGTTGCTTGCAAGTGTACTGTGCTGCTATGGTGTGATGTAGTTATGCTGAGAGCTGTTCAAGAGAGGCTGGACAGCATAGCATCCTCAGTCTTTCCCAATGTACAACACCTTGAATTGCACGCATGTGCCTTTGCAACATGTGCTCCTCAGGCAGAAGTAGTTAGTCAATCTGTCAGCCACACTCCTATCAACAATTCGCCAGCAAGCATCAGCAGCAGCATCCTGTAAATGTGATGAAGTGCACCGCCAAGGTGCAGCAGTTACGCAGTGACATGTGGCAAGAAAGATCTCATGAGCAAGGTGGTTTGAGGGTGCTTGCTGATGCTGGTCACACACCATGCAGAACACCTTCCCGGTTGTAAGAAGTGACTTGTAGCAGGAAGGGGTGCTGCAGGGGCTCTGAGCCGCGGCTGTTCCAGCGCCACAAGGCTTGCGCTCCCTGACTCCGTGGGCAGATCTTCTCCAATCGGCTCTTTAATAGCAGCCAGTGAGCTGGCACACTACAGCAAAGAGCCACCTGCAGAATAGGATTGCAGCAGTCGACGCAAGGCTTCGGTTGCAGCAACACTGACGGCAACAACAGCAGCAAGCAATGCATGAGTAGCTACACAGCAAGTACTGAGGGGGATGCTGTATGCAACATGGCAATATGCATGTAATGCCAGCAACCATGTTCCAGAGTACAAGATTGAGCTTGCTGCCTAATCTCAATAAGACAGGTAGTGGCAGGGCCAGTAAGTGGGACATCAAAGGAGAGCTGACATGCTCTGACAATTTGGCGTGTAAAAAAATTTGGCATGTATAACTTGGACATAAGATGAGCGTTTGCCAGTTGTATCATATCAGTACTTGCTGTGCAAGTGTGCGTGCAACAGCTGCCAGCCTAGGGATGTTTCACAGCACTTCATACAGCAGACTGGGTGGATGATGCTTGTGATAGCCTGGCAATGTGCTTTCACAAAGCACATCTGACATCAGGCAGAAGGAGAGCAGTCTGCCAGATTCATTTGCACCTTAGTTGGGTGAAACCAGAAAGGTAACACACAACTCATAAGTGATGGTGAAATATGAACGCTTCTGTACAAGATCACAAAGAGACTGCTTACTCTGAAAATCAGAAAGCACCATTTGCCGTCTGTTGACATGTCTCCATGGACTATTCTCAAGCCAAAGTCCAGCAGCATTCGAGTGACGTCACAGCCAAGACCAGTTGCGTCTGGGCAGCTGATGCGCACTTCCCTCTCCATGTCATTGTCAGCTCCATATACAAGTCTGCACAGCATAGGTATGCTTGCCTGCTGTGTACATGGCTGCAGCATCTCAGGACTTCCTGAGCCAGCAGTGATCAACACACAAGGCTACACAGCGCAGGCAAGAAAGTTGCCAGCCTGGCTGTCAGGAATGCGATTGCAGCATGCGTAGTCATATGCAGGAGACAAGCTTGATGTGCTGAGGCATCGGGGACAACCAAGCTCACCTAATTGACACTACTTCTTCTTCAGGCTCCATGGTTGGCCTGACACTCTCAAGTCAAAGCTGCTGCACGTATGTGAAAGCCAAGATGAGCAAGTGTCTTTTCAGAAGAAACGAGTTTTACATCCGTTTCCCAGCCTGCAAGTCTGATGGATGCTGGTACAAATTTTAGGCCTGGTCACCTACCAGGGAAGGGGCCTTTCCTGCCCTAAATGGTGCCTGGCTGTAGAAGGTAAACGCAATTCGCTACCCGAGATGGGCGTGCTGTGTAATCTACTCAATCGCGTTGCCAGCTGAACCTGCTACGTCCAGTATCGTCCAGCCGGAACCTTGCGCTGTGCAGCTGTGGACAGTACAGCTGGAGCTTAAACGTCGACAAGATGCCTGGCTGTGTGAGTCGGCAGCTTTTGTGCTGGAAAAGAAAAAGACTGCAGGATCTCGCCACGACGGCAGATGTGCGCTGTCGTGGCAAACGGAATTCCGCAGTTGCACTCTTCTCGATGCTGACCTAAAGTGGCCGACACTACCGGCAGCCTTTATGCGCACACTACGGAACGTATGGGCAGACACGGTTGCTGATCTCAGCTGTTGCAGCGGCTGCGGCTTGTTACACACTGAGATCAGCAGGCGATCAGCCGAAGTCGTAAAGCGACCAGATTTTCTGAAGTCACGTGGATTGTAGTCAGTCAAACCTCGGCCTCGGCATCCTTGCTTCCTAGCTTACGCTCACATCTCGGTGCAAGCTTTGATAAGTCAGGTCCGTCGTACAAGTGTGGCTGCAATGTCCACCCACAGCACAAGTGCTGCTCATCTGGTGCACCAAAGTGTCAGCAGTCAGCGTGGGCATCCTTGCTGCACTTTTCAACGTGCTTACAGCAAACAGTACACACCACGCCAGCAACAAGCACAGCTGCGTAATGCACGAAAGCATAGCAGGAGAAATGTGCATGCAGCAGCAGAACCTGCAGGTACTTTTCCAGTTCCTTTTTATGTGTGTGGTTTCTCAGGCTTGTCAGGTGGAGCTTACCTGTGAATGTGACGTACAGCGGACACCAAAGGTCAGCGTGGAGCAGCAGCACCAGTTGAAGGCAACTTCATCCCAGTCATGAAACCAGAAGACCTAGTCAAAGGTGAGGCTCTGGCTTGCTCAAACTGCCTGTGATAAGGTTTTGTTTGGAGAGCCAGTCATCGCATGATGACATCCCTGTCAGGGTTGCACTACAACCCTCATTCCTTGAGGAGCATTGGTCTTGATCATCTTGATTAATCTGACACTTGAAGAGGCTGTATCTGCTGCACAGGAGCCAGAAAGGAAGTTAAAGTTCAGGGCATTGGCGTTTTGCTGTTCTGGTACAGAAATGAGCTTTATGCCATTGAAGCAAGGTATGGTGGTCAACACAGGAGCATGCACATACCCCTTGATGCTTCTTGCTGACTGGCACACTGCTTGACAGGTCTCCTGCAGAAGGTGCCTACAGCGAAGGTTTTATCACAGCAAAGTTTACGCAGGTGAGGGGCAGACTGATCAATACCCTTTGCAACAAGCTTTCGTACATACCTTAAACAAGCACAATGGCAGGCTCAAGTGTGAAGCAGTGCAGCAACAACCTTTTGCGACACTGCCTGTTTTGATGCTGTCAAAAGTTGACATCAAGCATTTCAGCATGTTTTGCCTCATGCCATCACCGCCTCTTCTTGTGGGATCCACTTGACAGCAGCTGCCGAGGACTCAACACAAAGGAATGACTGCCTTGCACCAATTGACTGCAGCATGCACATGCAGGACTATGGTATTGAGTGCCCATCTACCAAGTCAGTGTTCTCTCTTAAAACAGGGGAGATTCTCACATGGTGGGTCCAGCTCCCCTGAAACCTCTTGCAGTTGTAATGCCGTTCGTGAGCACAGCGTGCTGCCAGGCAATGACCCTATGCAGCAATTTATTGCCATTCTGATTTGCAATTTCCAGTAATATACGAAAACCTAACTCTCAATGGCCTTCTCCCATTGTGACTTCAGCCTGCGTGGGCTGACTCAATACATGATGCAGGTACCCGAACAACTTTGTCTTGCGTCTGCTGACACCCCAGGATACGTGTCGGCCGCTGGACATCTACCCAGTGAAGCTGACGCAAGATGCAATCTATGTTGATGTGGGGGCAGCTGCCAGCAGCAGGGCTTACCAAAGCACTCGAGGCGGCGCAGATTCTTCAGCAGAACGAAACAATGTCTATGCTCTTCAGCCCAAGTCATACATCCAAGGGCAGGACCCTTCAGGTTGGTACCTTTACATCAACATCACAATGATGTATTGCCGAGTGTACATCACAATGATGTATTGCCGAGTGTACATCATGCAGAGGCCGAAGATGGTCACAGTGAGTCACTGTCACTTTGGCACAGGGTGGCATGACGCATTTCATGTTGTTGGTTGCAGATCCATTCTCAGCTCCAGACCAGACAACAGGGGCCCCTGCCAATGTAGATCCCTTTGCAAGAATAGCAACACTCACAGTTGCTATTGTTGGAGTGGGCGGCGCTGGTGTGGCTGGCACAGCTTGGTGCCTATACAAAGAGGTACTGTTTGTATGTTGATACGCATCATTACCTTGCCATGTCTGATGGCAAAACTATCGCCCTAGGTTGCTCTATGTACACAATGTGTTTACATCCTGCAGATACATACTGCAGCATCACTGCCTGCATAGTCCTGTAAGAGGCATATCAGTTTGCATTTGGCTCTGCTTTCATCTGTCAAAAGTGTGATGCTCTGTGCCAGAATTATGGTCAGGCAAGTGTTCACCTTGATGGACCAATGCCATTAAGTCTTTCAAGAGTTCTGTTCTGAGCATGATCAAACATTACTGCAGTCTGTTTGGACCACACCAAATTATGCATTGTGGTGTGCAGAACTTAATTGGGCTGGCTATATTCTGGGGTTGCTTGTTTGGAGCTTCAGCTCTTTTTGTTATCCAGTATCAAAATGGGCTCAAGCGGGAGCAAAATCAAAGATGACCTGGTTCAAAGTGTAATGCAGTATGTGCTAGGTATCTGTTCTTCACAGCAGTGGCAGCAGAGTGCCGGCACAGTTATGATGCTGCGTCAGGAAGTACGTATGTGCTTGGGACAGAGTTGAACAGTCCTTGTGTGCACACGTTTTGTCTCGCAAGTAGCGCTGTGAAGATTTTATTAGCCAGCAGTAGTGCGTAGACCTGCTAAGATATAACATACCACGGCGTGCATTAGTCGAGCTGTGGTGGCGCTCATGTGTCACATCAAGCCCTGCTTTTGTGTGAGGTTGGCTGCGATGTGCTTTGCCAATCACAAGGTGCATGGCATGGTAAAACGTGTAAGGTTGAAAGCTTATGCTGAACATGCATGTACACATGTCTTTACTCGAAGCCCTCCTAGGAGAGCACAAAGTATCAAGACAATTGGCCACTGAGAGTCCAGAGAGAGAGAGAGAGAGAGAGAGAGATTACAATCCATGCAGGCAACAAGCAGTCCATTTTGGACCATGCAGACGAGCAAATATCCTTGAATTCAAAATGCAGCTGCGAAAGATGAGCAAATGCGCTCTGGGGCTTCGACTTGTGAAGTTTTTCTTGCATTAATTCACTCTTGGCATTGCAGCAGATTGTGCCCTGGCAACAGCTTCTGAGTCATTGGTAACAGATCTATAGAGAGTGCTGGACTCAAACAAAAGGAGGCAGTGACAAAATCTAGGATGTCAGGCAGTAGCTTGTTCATCAGGTGCATCATCATCTTCCTCTGCATCTTCCTCATTGACCTTAAAAAATGTGTATGACAATGTCAACTGATTGAAGCTTCTCAACTTCGGGTCTGTGGCAAATTCTGGGTCAACATAAAAGAACACTGGCATGTCAATCTTTTCACCAGGCCGCAGCTTCTGCTCCTCAAAACAGAAACACTGAATCTTGTTGAAGTATACACCAGCTTGTTGTGGGGTCACGTTGTAGGTAGACACTCCAGTGATGGATTTGTCACTGAGATTCTGTGCAGTGTAGAATGCCAAAGTACTGTCTCCAGGTTTGATGCTGACACTGCGCTGTGTAGGTGTGAACTTCCAGGGCAGGCTATCAGACACATCAGCGTTGAAGAAGACTGTCAGGTCCCTTGCTGCAGCTGCTGCCTCCAGCTCAGCGTTGTGCACAAGCTCTCGCTGCTTCAGCTTGTCCTCAACTGCATTAGAATTGACTTGTC
>JAABUS010009722.1_pt1 | contig 10079 bp, 10 predicted proteins | sample 5560161 | NCBI WGS metagenome assembly JAABUS01 (sample SAMN10711885, study PRJNA513376) | rock metagenome | isolation source: Antarctica rocks | place: Antarctica: Victoria Land, Trio Nunatak nord | collected 2016-01-04
GACCGGTTCGCCGAGGACGCCGGGAGGGAGCGTGCCGCGCGCGATCTCCGCCAGGGCGGCGGTCCGGGGGTCGACGCCGGCGAGCAGCGCGTCGAGGAGCCGCTGGCCGACGCCCCACTTGCCCAGGCCGTCGAGCTCGATCGACAGGCCGTCGTCAAGCTCGTCGGAGTAGTCGGCGACCCTGACGCCGAGCCGCTGGCGCAGGAAGGCCCGGACGGGGTGCTGTGCGAAGCGCACGAGGTGGTCGATTTCGACGGTGGGCGACTCGACGGCCGGGAGCGGGGCGGCCAGGAACGGGCCGGGCTGCGAGCGCGGCGCGGTCAATGCTCGCGCGCCATCGAGCGTGACGGCGTCGAAGCTCCACGGGCGCTCGGCGCGGAAGTTGCGCGGGTCGAACGGCTGCAGCGGATGGCGGACGACCACCCCGGGGCCCGTGATGTCGAGCAGCTCGCCGACGGGCACGGCCGGGGGCTTCGGCGCATTGGTGCGCTCGTCGTTGCCCGTGTAGGTGATGATCAGCCGGTCCGAGGCGGCGAGCAGCGCGTCGAGCAGCATCTGGCGATCCTCGGTGCGGGGATTGCGGTCGCCGATCTGGGGCTGGTCGAGGATGAGGTCGTCTCCGTCCCGCGGCGCCTTGCGCGGGAAGGCGCCGTCGTCGAGCCCGAGCAGGCAGGCGACCCGGTGCGGCACCGACCGCATCGGCGCGAGGGTGCAGAAGGTCAGGTGACCGGTGCGGAAGTTGGCCCGGGTGGGCCTGCCCTGGAGACGCTCGGCGAGCAGGGCCCTGATCTCCGCCAGCGCGAGGGCGGTCGTGTGGCCGGCGGCCTCCCTGACCACTGCGTCGAGCAGCCGCTGCAGCTCGGAGCGCTGCCACGCGTCGCGCTGATTCGTCGCGGTCAGTGAGTCCGCCGCGGTGACGATCGCCGCCGCCCACGCCTCGATCGCCTTGGGGGGGGTGGCGAAGGCGTCGACCGCCGTGTGCAGGCGGTCGATGAACTCGGCGAAGCGCCCGGCGAGGTCGATCGCGCCGCTCTCCACGTCGTCGAGCGGCAGGACGCCGCCGAACCGCCGCTGCTCGTCCTCGGTCATCGTGACGCCGACGAGCACGCGGTCGAGCCCGGCACGCCAGGTTCCCGCGGGCAGGTGGTCGAGCTTGAACGGTGCGCGGTGGGCTTGGTCCAGACCCCAGCGGATGCCGCTCTTGCCGACCCAGTCCTGCATGCGGGTCAGGTCGTCGTCGTCGAACCAGAAGCGCCTGCGCACGGGCTCGCGGTCGGCGAGGTCGAGCACCTGGGACGCGGTCATCCGCTCGGCGGCGAGGTCGATCAGCTGGGCGACGACGCCGAGCACGGGGTTGGTCTGGCGCAGCGACCGGTCCGCGAGCCTGACCCGCAGGTCGGTCGGCCGGACGTCGCTGGGGAGCGATTCGAGCTCCTCGCCGTCCAGTGGCTCGCCGGCGCCGAAGGTCGCCGCGATCAGCGGCGCGAAGGTCTCGATGTCCGGGCACATGACGATGACGTCGCGCGGCTCGAGGGTGGGATCCTCGTCGAGGACGTGGAGGATCGCGTCGCGCATGACCTCGACCTGGCGGGCGCGGCCGTGGCACGCGTGGATCTGGACGCTGCGGTCGCCGGGATCCGGTTGGATGTCCTCCGCCGAGCGGTCGGCCTGGACGTCGGCTTGGATCCGCGCCAGCAGCGTCCCCACCGGATGCTCGGTCGGATGGTGGTGGTCGACGTGCTCGCCTGCCGCGGTGAGGACCACCTGCATGTCGCACGCGTCCTGTCCCCAGGAGGCGAGCAGGCGGTTGGTCGCGCCCTCCGCGCCGCGTGGGTGCCGGCTTCGCTCCCACCGCGCGGGGGAGGGGTGCAGCAGGAACAGATGCACGTCGCGAGCGGCGGCCAGGGCGCTCAGGACCTGCAGGTACGCGGCGGGGAGGCGGGTCAAGCCGAACAGGTAGATCCGTTGCGGCAGCCCGACGAGCTCCGGGTCGGAGCGCAGCCGGGAGCAGGCACCTGCGAGTCGCTCCGCCGGATCCGGCTGGCCGATCTGCGCGCGCAGCCGGCGCCACAGCTCGGCCTGCCAGATCAGGTCGGGCGCCAGGTCCGCTTGCACGCCGTCGACGTCGCGCCCGCCGGCCCAGGCGCGGACCATCTCGGGGCGGTGCAGCGCATAACGGTCGAACAACTCGGCGAGGTGTCGGACGCTGCTCAGCCGCCGCGCTCGCCGCACCGGATCCGTCGCGGGCCCGAGATACGTCGCCAGCTGGCGCAGCCACGGCTCGCCCAGGCACGCGTCGACGACTTCGAGCAGCGGCCACACCGACCGCTCCGGCGGCCAGCGGTCGTCGTCGGGATCGATGCCGGAGGCGGCCGCGACCGCATCGCGGACGAGACTGCGCGGGAACGGGAAGTCGACGTTGGCGCACACGCCGTCGGAGCGCCCCGGCGTGGCCCCGAGGACCGTCGACATCCGCTGGGTCAGCCAGCGCTCCATGCCGCGGGTGGGGACGGCGACGACCTCGGGCTCGAACGGGTCGGGCAGCGGGTCGACGAGGAGCGCGCCGAGCGCGTCCACCAGGGCGTCTGCCCGTTCAGCTCGGTGGATGTGCAGCACGAGGGGCTACCAGAGCACGGGCAGCTCGTAGCGCGGAAAGACTCCATCGCCGCTGACCAGGGTCAGGCTCTCGGAGCGCGCCTGTGCGATGAGCAGGCGATCGAACGGATCGGCGTGGTGGTGCGGGAGATCGGCGACGCCGAGCACGTGCTCGAGCGAGACGTCGAGCGGCTGGAAGCCGTGGCGGCCGATCTGCGCGTAGACGAGTCCGCGCGGCGACTCCTTGAGATCGAGCCGCCCAAGCGCGGACTTGATCGTCATCTCCCAGGGGGTCACGACGCTGAGGAAGACGTCGGCGTCCCGTTCAGCAATCGCCTCGCGGGCGTTTCGAGAAAGCCGCGCGTCGCTCGTCGCCCACCAGATGAAGGTGTGGGTATCGAGCAGGAGCGCCACGCTACTGCTGGCCGAACGCCCGCTGGAGCGCGTCGGGCAGGGGATCGTCGAAGTCGTCCCTCATGGTCATGAGACCTTCGGCCCCGCCAGGCTCGCGCGGCCCGCGGTGCTCGAGTTGCGCGAGGCGGGCCACCGGCTCCCCGTTGCGCGCGATGATGATCTCCTCACCGGCCTGGACGCGCTCGACGAGCTTCGAGAACTGGGTCTTGGCCTCGTGGATGTTCACGATCGCACTCATGACCCCAGGTTAGTCCACCGGCGGACCAGATTGAGCGCGACTTGTCTAGCTGCCGCTTCACCACCGCGACCCGTTCGATCGGATGCTCGTCGCCCAGGCCGCGGCGGAGCGAGGCGTCGTCGCGTCCGCGGACGAGGCGCTGAGGCCCTACAGCGTTGCGGTCCTCTGGTAGGCCTCCTCGTCCCTAGCCTCAGATCATGGCCGTGAGGGAAGCGCCACTGCATCGTCAGCTGCGGGAGATCGCCGAGGGCAAGCAGGCCATGCCGACGCGGGCGGCCGGGCGGCGGCACTGGGTGCCGGCCTTCGCTCTCGAGCCGTTCGCGACGCCCCCGGAGCGAGATGGCTCCTTCTACGAGCTCGACACCAAGTCGGGGAAGCCGTCGAGGACGACGCCGGAGTCGACCACGCTCCAGCCCGGCGGACACGACGCCGGCCGGCCGACGCCGGATGTCGCCCTGGCGGCGTTCCTCACAGCGATCGAGGCTCACGGCGAGGACGCGGCGCGGGCCTTCCTGGCCGACCCGTTCAGGCTGACAGAAGAAGACCGGCTGACGCTGTCCTACTTCCTCGCGCTGCAGTACCTGCGCACCCCGGCGGCGCTGACACACACGATGGCCGCCTCCCAGGCCCTGATGGAGCTGCTCTTCGCCCTCGAGTTCGCCGACGAGGGGGAGTTCCGCAGGACCTACCGGGACGCGGTCGACGCCAAGGCGGGTGACGACGAGATCGACGGGCTGCGGCGGCGCATGGAAGGCGAACTCGAGCTCGACGACCTCGAGGGCCAGGCGTTCCGCCTCGTGCTCAAGGCCGCCGACGACGTGGCCGTCACGATCGCCTCGATGGAGTGGCATGTCATGCAGGCGACCGAGGACGAGTTCATCACCTCCGACCGGCCGATGGCCCTTCACGATCCGGCGCCGGCGTTCCCGTGGTCGGGCCACGCGCTGGCCAGCTCGCCGAAGGCGGAGACGACGTTTCCGCTCAGCCCCGAGCACATGCTCTTCCTGTTTGAAGGACGTCCCCGGGTGGGCCGGGTCAAGGTGGGGGCGGAGGATGTCCGCGAGCTCAACCTGCGGACGTACTCGTGGGCCGAGCGCCACGTCTACGGCCGGACCCAGGAGGTCGTCGAACGCGTGCGCAGGCAGTCCAAGGGCTACCGCCACCTGGTGACCACTCCGCGCAAGCCGGTTCAGGTCGTGCTCAAGGAAGCCGATTCGAGTGACCCGACCGTGGGCGAGGAGCACGCGAAGAAGGGCTGGCCGCGGGGGCTGATGAGCCAGGACGCCGGTGGCACCGAGCGCTACTGCGCCTACACGCTGGTCCCACCTGACGATCCGGCCTCGATGAAGGCCGCCATCGACGCCGAGCTCGCCCGGCGCGCCGAGCGTTCCTGACGCCCCGGGGGGGCGAATCTCGGGCAGTCGCGCCCTAGGAGCGGCATGCAGCGCTCTCTCCTCATCCTGTTGTGCGTGTGCGCCGCCGCCGGCGCAGCCTGCGGTGGCAAAGACAAGCGCGAGTCGCGGCGGCCGGGTGGACCGGCGCTGGCCGCCGACGCCACGCGACCGATCGCGACGGTGCGAGGCTCGGCGTCCGGGACGTCGCTCGGCCTGCTGTCGCTGCGCCGCAGCGGCCCGAAGGTCGTCACCGTCAAGCTCCGGGTCTCCGCGAGTGACGACACGGACACCTTTGCCGATCGAGCGCGCATCGACCTCGGCGAGGACGTGCTCGACGACACCGTCAGCGCGCTCCGGCTGATCGACGAGGTCAACGGACGGGAGCACTTCCCACTGCGCGACGCGGACGGCTCGTGCCTGTGCTCGAGCTTCGAGCGCATCCGCCCGGGTGACTCGGTTGACGTCTACGCGAAGTTCCCCGCCCCGCCCGCCGGCGTGACGCGCGTGGCGTTGCACGTACCCGGTTTCCCCTCCTTCGACGGCGTGCGGATCAACTCGTGAGACGGCTGTCGGTCACGGCCGCGCTCGTGCTGGTGACCGCGGGACCCGCCCTGGCGCAGACCGTGCACCCGCGCATCGAGTCGCTGCGGCCGCGCATCGAGCCGCTGGTCACCCGCATCGCGGATCACCAGCTGAAGACGGAGACGGTCGAGACGCCGCGGGCCACGGTCATCGCCGTGTCTGCCGACGTGCTCTTCGCCTTTGGATCCGCAAGGGTGAGTCCGCGCGGGACGCCCGCGCTGCGCTCGGTCGCTGAACGAGTTGCGCGCGGCCCCCGGACGTGCCTCGAGGTCGTAGGTCACACGGATGCGCGCGGGCCGGCCGCCTACAACCAGCGACTCTCCCTGCTGCGCGCTCGCGCGGTCCGCACCGCCCTGCGGTCGCTCGAGCCAGCCGCGGGATGCGTACGGGTCGCCGGCCGCGGCGAGCGCGACCCGGTCACGCCCAACACGCGACCCGACGGCAGCGATTCCCCGCGGGGACGAGCGCGCAACCGGCGAGTGGAGGTCCGGATCGAGCGATGAGCCCTCCAGCGATCGCCCGCCAGGGCAGCACGACGTCCTCGTAGGCGCGGTACGCCTCGACGCCGTCGGCAGGGACGCCGGCCACGGCGACGATCAGCACCGGCCGCAGCCTAAGCTGTGTAGACGATGAGCTCTCCCGCCCGCCGACCCGGCAATCGCCCCTCCCGCCGCAAGCGCGTGGACAAGGCCTACAACCTCACCCTCGCCACCGGCGGGTTCGCGCTCGCGACCGTGGTCACGTTGGTGCTCGCCCTGCTGAACTTGTTCAACTTCGGGCTCGTGTTCCTCCTCGCCGCGATCACCGCGGTGCTGGCGTTCACGCTCTCGCGCAACCTGCGCTGATCAGATCCCGGCGTCCGGGTACGGGAACCCGGCGGGCGCGGGGGTGGGTGGCGATGTCGCCACGTGCTTGCGCACCGCCGCGTCCGTGAGCGCGTAGCCCCAGTTGATCAGCCGCTCCTGAAGCGCGTCGTCCATCCGGCGAAGGCGCGTCGGCGTCTGCGCGAGCACGAGCGTGCGCGCGTGCGGCGCGGGGAGGGCGTCGGCGAGCTCGTAGTGGGCGATGTTCGAGCGGATGCCCCAGTAGGTGCCGTCGCGCTGGTCGTCGGTGTAGCTGTCGATCAGCTGCTGCTTGCGCAGGTTGCGCACCTGGTTGTCGATCACACCGAGCACCCGCAGCGTCTGGCGCACCCAGTCCGTGGCTGGATCGGGCTCGTCGGCGAGCTGCCCGCCGGCGTCGGAGGCGAACACGGTCCGGCAGCGCTTCCAGACCGTCTCGAGCCCGAGATTGTCGTAGACACCGCCGTCGCTGAGCTTGAGCTCTCCGCGGTACTCGGGGCCCGACAGGTCGTTGCCCGTCTCGGTCTCCCAGGTGGCGTCGCGCAGGTCGAGCTCGAAGGGCGAGAGCACGGGCGGGAAGGCCGAGGAGCAGGCGACGGCGTCGGCGAGCGCGAGCGTGGGGGCCGCGACGCGGCCGACGCGCCAGTCGGCGATCTCCTCCTTGGACAGCCGCAGCAGCGCGCCGCTGGCGAGGTTGGTCGCGTTGACGATGAAGCGTGGCTCTTCGGGAAGGTCCTGCAGCGTCGCGTCGCCGAGGAGATGCTCGGCGTAGGCCTTGGAGACGCGCTCGCCGATGCTGGATGGCGTGAGCAGGCCGACGGCGATGGCGGCCTCGTCCACCGTGTGGCGGGCCAGCGCGCGGACGGGCTCGACGACGAGGTCGGTGAAGCGCGTCGCGACGCCGGAGCTGAAGGCCAGCTGCGGCCAGGCGAGGCCGAGCGCCGCCGCGGTGAGCGAGCCGCCAGAGACGCTCGAAATGCGGTCCAGGCGCTCGAGCCAGCCCAGCTCGTTGAGGCGCCACAGAGCCCCGAGGTGAAAGATCATCGCCCGGTAGCCGCCACCGGAGAGGCACAGGCCGACGCCGTCGGGCGGCGGCTTGCGCGAGTCCGTCGGGAGCCAGCGGACGGGCTGGGGGGCTGCCGGATCAGCGGCCATCACCGTGCGAGACTACGCCGCGTTGCGCTTCCGGGTCAAGCCGGGGCCGACGCGGCAATTGGCGGACGATGCTCGCTGCCGCCGAGGGCGTCTTGCCCGGGCTCTGACGCTGGGGCCGAATGCTCGGCTCGTGCCGTCTAAGGAATCATGGGCCGAGCCACGAACGAGCGTGTGGTGGCGGTCGTGCAGGAGCACGCCGCCTCGCTGCTGCGGCTGGCTCGCCAGCACTCGCTGTGCGAGGACGACGCGGCAGACGCCTATCAGCGAGCGCTGGAGATCTACTTGGAGCGCGTGGATCGCGTGGACAACGCGACGGTGGGCCCGTGGCTACGAACGGTCTGCAAGCACGAGGCGATGCGCATCCGCGCCGCACGCCAGCGGGTGCTGCCGGCCGAGGCGGTGGCGTGGGACGCGCACCCGTCGCTGGACGCCCGCGAGGTGGACGAGCGCGCGGCCTCGCTGGAGCGCGTCGCGCACGCCGCCGAGGCGCTGCGCTTCTGCAAGCCCGACCAGGTTCGGGCGATGCTGCTCAAGGCCGACGGGTCCTCCTACGAGGAGATCGGGGACCTGTGCGGCTGGACGTACACCAAGGTCAATCGCTGCCTGGCCGAGGGGCGGGCGCGCTTTCTGCGGCACTTCTCCGAGATCGAGTCCGGGGCGGCATGCGCCGCCTACCAGCCGCGGCTGTCGGCGATCGTCGACGGGGAGGCGACGCCCGACGACTTCGCGGCGCTGCGCCCGCACCTGCGTCACTGCGCGGGCTGCCGGTCGCTGCTGAAGGCGATGTACGAGAGCGAGCCGGCGCTCGGCGCGCTCGTCCCGGCGGGCATGCTCGTGCTGGCTGCGCCGGACCCCGGCGGCCTGCTCACCCGCGCGTACGAGGCGCTCGCGACCGGGCTCGGCGATCGCGTGGTCCGCGCGCACGCGGTGGTGGAGGCTGTGACGGCGACCAAGGCCGCCGCGGTCGTGGTCTCCACGGCGGCGATGGCAGCGGGCGGCGCGGCGGCGATCCGTCCACCCGCGAACGCCGACGCGGCCGCGCGGCACCCTCGCCGGGTCGCGGCGGAGCGAACCCCGGCGCCGGAGCCCAGCCCGGCGACGGCGACGGCGACCGCGACGGCCGAGATGATCGCCACGCCACCGCCCGCGCCAACCGCGACGCCGCGCCCGCGCGCCGCTGCGCCGCTGCCGGCCCCACCGCCGCGGCAGACGCCGGAGCCGACGGCCACCGCGCCTCCCGTTACCGCGTCCGAGTTCGCGCTCGAGCGCCCCGGACCGGCACCGGACCCGCCCGCGCAGGGCACGGAGTTCGCGTTCGAAGGATGACCGTCCGGCGCCCAGTTGCGAAAGGTCGGAGCCGAAGATGCCGTTGCTGGTTGGACTCCCATGGACGCGTACCTGCACCGGCTCCGCATGCTCCGGCCCACGCCGACCCCGCTTCACCTGAGCGTGAACGTCACCGACGACTGGCTCGAAGCCGTCGAGTTCGGGGCGGTCGTGGACGGGCGCCCGCCGTCACAGCTGGTCGAGGTCTCGCCGAACGTGCGCTTCGTGCTGCGCAGCGCGCGCGGCCCGATCGCGGGGTTCACGGTCCACCGCCTTTCCGCCGGGGATCCCGCCACGCTCGGCGAGGTGGCCTTCGGCGAGCCGCGCTTCGACGTGCCCCTGCTCGGCCTGGACCGCGCCAGCGTCGGCGAGGTCATCCTGGCCGCGCGCGGGCGCTTCGAGGTCTCCACCGCGGACGTCTGCTTCTTCACGCTCGCGCTCGAGTGCGCCGAGGAGGACGGCGACCTCGAGGCCGCCGCCGGGCACTGGCTCTCCTGCGTCGAGTCCGGCGACATGCGCGGGCTGTTCGGCCTGGGTTACACGTTGTTCGACCTCGATCGCCACCGCGAGGCCTATACGCACCTGCGCCGCTACACGGAGATCGCGCCGCACAACTCCTGGGCGTGGCTGTGGCTGGGCCGCGCCGCGGACGCCATCGGCGAGGTCGACGAGGCGGTGTCCGCCTACCGCCGAGCCATGCGCCGTGAGCGCGAGGGCTCGTTCCGCACGGACGCCCTCGAGCGCCTGCGCGAGCTCGAGCGCCGTACCGGCGCCCGCCAGCGCGGCTAGAAGCATCTGGGGTCGGGCTCCGGTCGTTTGCGCGAGGATCAACCCATGGCCGCAGCTGACGACGTGGTGCTCGCCACGGTGCGCGACTTCACCGACCGCTCGGGCGCGCTGCGCGTGGTCGTGCTGCTCGATCGCGGACCCGGCCGGGAGACGCCGACCGTCGAGTGCTCGCCGGGCGAGCCGCTGACGATCAGCCAGGGCGAGGCGCAGTACCTGGTGCCGCCCGCAGACCTCGTCGGCGTGCTGCCGCTGCCGGTGAACGCGCCGAGGCCGGTCCCGGCCACGGCGCTCGAGGTCGACTGCGAGCAGGGGCGGGTGTCAGCGCCGATCGGGGTGGTCGAGATGCTCGTGCTGTCGGTGCGAGACCTCGCTCGCGTGCTGGGCGGACGCTCCGTGGCGGTGGCCGACTTCGCGACTCGCAGCGGAGAGCCGCTGTCGATCGCGGCCCGGCCCGGGGAGCCCGTGGTGCTGGCCATGGGAGAGCACCAGTTCGAGCTCCCCACGAGTTAGCCTCGGACCTGATGCCGCTGTTCTGCCGACACAACCGCTTCGAGTCGAGTTGCCCGATCTGCGCGCGGGAGCGGGCGCCCGCGCCGCGCAGCCGCTCCGCGCCCGCGGGCAGGCCGGCGTCGCCCGTCGCCCGCCGGCACGGCTCGGGCTCGCGGGCCGGGCACCTGGTCAAGAAGCAGCTGACCCGAGCCACCGAGGACGGCTACCGTCACGACCTGATCCCGGGGGTGCGCG
>JAABUS010009723.1_pt1 | contig 10079 bp, 12 predicted proteins | sample 5560161 | NCBI WGS metagenome assembly JAABUS01 (sample SAMN10711885, study PRJNA513376) | rock metagenome | isolation source: Antarctica rocks | place: Antarctica: Victoria Land, Trio Nunatak nord | collected 2016-01-04
GTCCAATGGTGCAGCTCCATGCCCTGGTTAGCCCTTGCAAAGGGGCCTCGCATGCCGTTGTTGATCACCACAAAGTACTTGTACCGTTGCAGCAAGGCAGGACCTGTACAGAAGCTCACAAAGTCATTTTGAAGGACATGCACATGGCAAGCACCTGTTGCTCTGTACATGCAAATTGAGCAAATTGACACTGTAAGCAGTTCTGACATCAGCAACAGAAGCTCACACATTCAGTTTGAAGGACATACATACGGCAAACACATGTTGCTCTGTACATGCAGTTTAAGCAAATTTGATACTGAAAGCAATTTTGACATCAGCAATGTCTTCCAGCTATCACGCCACAGCAAGAACAGTTAGCACAGTATCTGACAGACAAGGCACATTTCAGCAGCTTGGTGGAAAGAGGTCTGCTGTTTGATTGCTGCTATGCTCACTGACAATCGTCACAACATTGACAACAACATTGATAATGCCATTGACAATGACTGCGACGGACAATGGTCATACATCCAACATGACAAGTTTGAACAAGATGTGGCTTACCAAATTCCACGAGAGCTTTCTGGAAGCTGCAGGTGTCTGAATGCATGGTGGAGTTATCCACAAAGCGCAGGCGCACATTGCAGAAGGCAGGTATCAAGTCCAGCAGGCTAGGGTTCATTCTGCCTCCCATACTTATCACGTAGTCAGCTCCATCATTCTCTCTGACCGCAAACCTGTTGACCACACAAGGCTCAGCACAAGCATGCATGTCCAAAACGTTCAGTGCTTAGTGTGTGTTATTGTCTCAACCTGTATAAAAGCAAGTGCTTTGTTGAAGGTTGTGGTCTGCTGCACACTACATTGGCCGTTAATCTGAAACTCACAACCCTCCTCACTGTGCAGGTTGTGCATTTGATCAAAAGGGTGCATGAGTCTCTGCAGAATCATGAGGTAACCATAAATTGCAAGGTGCGTGCAACCTGGCAGCAGAGCTGTAACAGAACAGAATAGGTCAAAAGGATAGAAACACCCCAGGTGGTAGTATTTGGCTTTTGCACATGGATTTGCTTATAAACTTGGCATGAGCATTGCAAGAACAACCCACTTCGTGATCAAATGCAAGGCTGTTATGCTCAGCAGAGAAAGCTGCCGATAATTCAGGTGAAGGCACTTAACTCTTTTCAGCTGATACAATTGCAGCCTAACAGTGCCTCATGCAACTATCACACTGGCAGCTGACAAGGCTTTTGTCTTGCATGCTCACCTCAGGAAGCTCAAGAGGTTGCTCCTGATGACCTGAACCTCTTCATCTTCCTCACATGTGGTGAGGCTCTCGTAGTAATGGTACACAACCAGCACCTGAGCCGAACCTTCAGAGTCAGCAGCCTTGCCCTGGAAGGTAGTCACAGGAATGGCCTTGTAGTCCTCATTTTCAGCAGGACTCAGAGACACCATTGACGCTGGTTGTACTGTCTTGCCTGTGGCACTCCTTCTGGGCTGGCTGAAGTTTGTTCCTACAGAGGCGTGGCAAGATGGTGGCAGAGATACAGCAGTGCAGCTGTGAGAATGTAGGCATGGACACGGCTTGTTAGGATGGGGAGGGAGGCAGTGAGGACAAAGGGGATGGCAAAGATTTGGAGGGGGAGGGGGAGGGTGACCCTGATCTGACCCCAAAATGATCAGCTGGCAGAAGTTGGGAGGTGGGCAAGTGACAGTGCAAGTGCAGCACCTGGCTGTGAAAATGGCATTGATGCGAGCTGTCTGACGCAGCATTTTGACACTGGTGCATGAGAAAGGATTACTGTTTTGAGTTACACTGTCAGGTAGCCTCCACACTCCACAAGCGGGGACAAGCTTGCGATGGCAACATGATGCATGCAGATGTTGCATGTTGCTACATGCCTTCAGATGGACAGCCACCTAAGGACATGCTATGTGCCAGGAACTGGCCCAAAACAGTGCTGTGCCTCTTGTTGCTGGGGTCAACAAGAAGACATGGCACCACAAGGCGTAGTACTGCTAATGGGCTGGTAGCATTATCGAAAAAAGCACATAGATGAAAGCACAGGTGACAAAACAGAGCAACAGGAGTCACAAAGATTGAGGGCGCACCTCCAGCATGCACAGAAAGCCATCGCTTGGTGTGACACCGGGTGACATTGGCATACGCCGTAGTAGCATTGAAGGGCTGGTGGGGATCAGGCCTGTCCCCAACTGCTCTGCCTTCTGTGCCTGACCCTTTGGACCCCTGCCGCTGTGACAGCGCCTTTGCGCCAGCAAGAACGCTGCCCAAGTTGATGCTGCTTATTAGGGCTTGTGAAGAAGAGTGCGGCTCACCAGGATCAGCTGCTTGATCAGCCTGTTCATCAGCATCACCGGCGTCTCGAGCAGAAGTTGCTGCTAAGAGGTCATGACCAGAGACAGAGTGAGAGCCACTGGTCAGATCCAGCTGCTGAGTCAGCGCTTGTGACTGCTCCTCATTCAGTTTGAAAGCGTTTTGGCGCTTCAGAACTGGCCTGCCTGCTGTGCTACGCTGTGCTGTGTTGGCTGAGTCAGCAACATCTGGACTGGGGTTGACACGCGGGCGACTGGCCCAAATCCTGCCCTTGCCCATGTCTTCACCCTCGGCAATGGGAGGGGTTGGCGTTGTGGTGCTAAGGAGCCTTCTCAGACCCAACATGCGCTGCCAGAATGGCTTTTTAGCCTGCTGGTCATACACATAGGTGCTGATGAGCTGCTTCAGATACTCTGTGGTGAGCCTTGAATCTTGGGTCCAGTGGCCTGTGGCTGATATGAGGAACGGGGGCTGCAGGGGTGCACAGCATGCAAAGCGCTCTAACTGCTTATGTGTGATGTCGACAGCAGAGTGGAGCAGATTTTGTTGAGCTGATGTCAGAGAGTCCCCATTTTGCAAGGCCGCTGCCAGCTCAGTATAGTTCTTGGTGATTGGGGCACGAGCATCCTCATAGGCAGACTGGAAGGCATCTGGTTCGCCAGATCGTCTTTGCTGAAGATCAGCCCAGTATTTCTGAAAAGCTGCAGACCACACTCTCACAGTTCAAATTGCATATGGGGCATAGAAAGTGCAACATTTGCATGCCGGCTGCAGCAGTGTGATGTGAAGTCAACATGGTTGCTACCAGACCTGTGCCAGTTGTGTTGTATGGGGGTTTGACTGCTTGAGCGCAGAATTCTGGTCCCTGACCACACCAGCCCCACTGACTACAACAATGCTGTTTAGTAAAGGGATTGCACACAGAGATCAGTTGACCGCTTGGTGCAGGGAAGTCGCTGCCACAGCGCCCGTCTGCTCGCCAGTTAGGGACAAAAGGCTCCTTCTCAAGTTCCCTGGTCAGCACTGGGTCTGGATTGTTGTGGCGACAGATAGCAAGCTCACCCGCAGCGCAGTACTGCCGCAGAGATGACACAAGAGCCCAACCGGGAAAGAATATCAGAAAAAGGACCACTCCGAACAGCGGATGCGTGACGAGCTGTGTTGGTAAGGTTCTGAAAGGTCGTGCTTTGCTCTCCTCTGCTCGCCGCTCACTTGAAGGTGCCCAGTCTTGTGTGCGGTTGGCTGCAAATGTTACCGTTCCAGGTGTCCGTCTGCGCATCACCGGCGCAGCAGCGGAGCTCGAGTACTAGCAAATTTGCGCAGCGGCCGTGACGAACATGTCAACAATGCAACTTTGCTTCACACCCAAGAGTTGCATGGGTACTACCCATATGTAAGCGGGCGATCGAGCGCTGTGTCCGTTCTGACGCGCTTGCTGAGCATTGCTCCGAAACCACAAGTTTGGGTTTGCAAGCTTGCAGCGAGCTCACCAATGCATTCGATGACATCTCTGGGCACGACTATCGTCGCTACTGTAGCGATCTACAGTAACATCACCAGCCTGGTTGCGCTTTCACCATTTTCAAGGATGCCTTGGAAGTCGAAAGGGGACGGACAGATCTTGTAGGGGACAGACGTCTGTTAGTAACCGTAACCTTGCCAATGGTCGGCATGACACTGCGTCTGAGAAGCAGAACCAGGCCATACAGTCCAGAAAACTCTGATGCGTGCATGACAGCATGCATAGACCCGAGCAAAACCACTCATGCAGAATGCTCCTGCTTGCTTAATCCATGATATAGATACAGACAGCGCATGCACACTGAAGCTTGTACCAAATGGACAACCTGTACCTCGTTGGAGACGTTTTATCCTTACTCTGAAAGCTGGGTGCTCATATAGCTGCCAGCAACTGCTGTATATGTGTCACTGGAATGTACAATAACGTAGAGAAAATGGTCAGGAGCAACGCAACATGGCAAACTCAAGTCAATTTGGTGCTTTCTGAAATCATTGCAGATGCGCTCATGGTGCATGGCATCTCATAATAGTCAGCATCAAGTGGGGCACATACTGCGCCGTGGTGATGCAGGGTAGCCTTAGTCATCAGTGTCTGGTGGTCATACAGAACAGCAGCCTGATCAACATAGCTTGCTTGCCGGCAACTTGTCTGCCTGCTTGATGATGCTGCTGGGCAGGTGCTGTTTGCTAAAGTCATCCATGTGCAGTTGCAATGTCTGGGTCAGGCTAGACTTTCAGCTCCTGCTCAGCTACAAGCACTCCATCCTTGTCAGCATATATCCAGCTGTGTGGCTTGACAACAACACTGGCAAATGTCACTGGCACATCTCTCAGGCCCAGATCCCGCTTTGAGCTTTTAAGTGGGTATGTGTTCAGGGCCTTGACCCCAAGAGGCATCTTCTCAATGTCTGCAGAGTCTCGTATGCATCCATTGATGATGATGCCCTGCATCAACAGCAGAATGTTGACCAAGAGCAAGAGGTGCTGCTTGTGCAGCTGAGGCTACCTTGGATTCAAGCACAGAGCGTCGAAGCTGAAGCCACAGTTGTGACATGCTAGACTCAGAAGCTTACACTCCAGCCATTCTTGTGCGCCATTTCTGCAATGTTGTCACCAAGCAGGGCACATCGCAACGATCCTCCTCCGTCTACAATGAGTACACGACCTTTCCCGTCCTCCTCCAGTGCCTGCAGCATGCATTACCTCATGACAGCAGAGCCGCCCCAGAGCTTGCACCTGTCAGGTCAGTATGTTGATGCGTGTGAAGGCGCCAAAAGTTCTCTTTCGATTTTTGACTGACCTTACGGACCAGGGGATTGTTTTCAAAACACTTGACAGTAGCTGCTTGTCCTTTGAATCTGCTGTTGCCACCATAGTTGCGGAAGACTGGGTCCATGATCTGTACATTCCTCTGGTTGACAACATCCACGGGATCTGTGATGAATGTGTCACACAGATCAGCTGTCGCCCCACGCGCAGCATCAGGGGGCGGTGTCTCAGTGGACATGCGATTCCGGCCGACAAGAAGCAGACGTAACGCCAGAGACGATCTTGATCCTGCACTGCCCTGTTGTAACATAGCAGTGCAGCGGGCATTCAGGATGCCAAGCATGCTATTCCGTCAAGCACATGTCATATATATGTGCGCACTGATCTCGTTCGGCCCGCTGAGTTGCCTCGGTTGCCCAAAAGTTCTGTTGCAGACGAAATGCGAAGACGAAACAGCGAAACAAGCCGAACCAAAATGTCATCGCCAACTTAAACTCAGCAATGGATAGCACATATCGCTGGACATCGTACTCTTATGGTAAGATCATACAGGACGAAGCCCAGCAGGCTTTTGTAGCTCCACTTGCGGTACGTTGACCCTTGGCTGCGACACAGCTGCACAGACTCGGACCTTTGCCGGAGGAGCTGGGCTGGTATCTTGCCGTGTAAGCACAGTTCATTGCCCAGGATGCCAGAGACGTCAGCACCTGTGCAGAATCCTCTATTGAAGGCAAGCAAGGACGTCCTTGCCGGAACTTGCGGTGCGTCTGCTTGGTCAACGCATGCACCGGAACAGATTATCTCGACCGCGGCATAACATCGACCGTTTGCTTGCAGGTGGTATCGTGGTGACATTCGTAGGTCATCCGTTTGACACTGTCAAAGTCCGCCTTCAAACACAAGATTCTGCCAAGCCGATTTATTGTGAGTGCTGATGCTCCATGTGTGATCTGTTTGGTAGCCTCAGCTGCTTGTGAAGGCACTGTTTGACGTGCAGCTGGAGCTATCGACTGCGCAATGGGAAGGTCTAAAGGGTTTGTACAAAGTAGGGCTCAATCTCTCAGCCGGCCTCTCTATATGCAGATAGATAATCAGCCATACCAGGCTCAAGACACTACATGCATGCAAGTATGAAGGCTGACATGTCTAATTTGGGGACTGTTGTGTGCTGCTGGTAGGGTGTCACATCACCATTGGCAGGGCAGATGCTGTTCAGATCTGTCATGTTTGGAGCATTTGGCCAGACTAAGACATGGCTTGCCACCCGTACAGACGGCACTTTACGGCCTCTGACAAATGCAGATTACTACAAGGTGCGCAGAAACCAAGAGTGCCTTTGGCCCTTTACTGTGTGCTTGTGAGCTGTGACAACTTGGAACATCAGCAACTCTTTTGATTGAAAGTATGTCACTCACTGCACAGGCAGGTGCTGTGACAGGGACCATTGCAGCCTTTGTGGAAGGCCCCATTGACTTCTACAAGTCACAGATCCAGGTTCAGATCATCCGATCAAGGGCTGATCCCAACTACAAACGTATGCGTGCCTGCTAGCTCGTAACACACTCTTCAATTTGTCATTGCATAGCCATTCAGTGATACTTCATCATCGTGCTAGGTGACTTAATCAATGCAGCCACTGCATTTCAGACTGACATTGTGCATCATCCCAGTTTTGGCAAGCGCAGCTGCAATGTAGTGTTGGCATGAAAGCCCCTGCATGAATCCTGGCGTAAGGGCAAAGGACATTCCATGCGACACTGCAAACTAGGAAGTATGTACAGTGCAGCTGTGAACACAAAGCACTAACTGCTTTGTGACAATCAAGCATGCTCACCTGATTCTGCCATGTGCAGCTGCCTACACAACAGTCTTCGACTGCGTGAAAGCCACCATCCGCACCAACGGCTTCAAGGGCCCTTTCCAAGGGCTAGGGGCTACATTGGTCAGGAACGCCCCAGCCAACTCAGTATACCTAGGCAGCTTTGAGGTGATGAAGGATAAGATGGCAGCCTACAGGAACTGCAAGAAAACAGAGCTGCCAGCTGCTTGGGTGATCACAGCAGGAGGGCTGGGCGGTTTGCTTTACTGGTTGGCCATCTACCCTGTGGATGTCATCAAGTCTGCCATGGCAACAGATGCCATTGAGCCAAGCAAGCGCAAGTACCCAAACATGGCTACAACGTACAAGGTGGGCAGAACTGCCCATACTGTTCTGTCTCTTGCGTGCGTTTGTGACTAACTTCCCAGTTTTGGGACAATATCAAGAGCATGACAGGCTTGCACACCTGGTCATGCTTGCGTACTGCCTTTGCGTTGCATGCGACTCAGGGCAGAAAGCACAGTAAACACAAGGGTCCAGGCAGCACATGGTTTTGCTTTCTGCTTTCATTGCTGAACGTCCTGAGGGCAATGGCTTGCTAGCTTGTCTGGCAGCTAGCTCCACCAAGCATGCCTACTTCTTCCTAATCTCTAATTGAACCTTGCCATAGTGCAGTCAGGACTCATCACTTCATAGTGCAGATGCAGACAGACTTTGCGTCACAAAGTGGAAGGTTGTGTATGAACAGTATCAGCAGAGACTTTGCTGCTGAGCCATGCATTGTAGCATTGATGAGTACTGACATGTTGTGTTGATTTGTGTGATGCAGAAGCTGATGGCAGATGGCGGCCCAAGCCGATTTTACAGAGGCTTCACCCCTTGTTTGGCAAGAGCCATGCCAGCAAATGGTGTTATGCTCTACACAGTTGACAAAGTCACATCCATGTTGAACAAGTGAGGTCAAAAGAGAGAGTTGTATGTCTGACATGTACCTGACGGGGCGGTGCTCAGAACTTTGAGATGCTGTGATGATCTGGTATATGCGCACGTGCCTCAGGCTCATGGCAGACCTGGTAGCTTGTGAATGCCATATGCCTGTCATCAAGCTCACAAGGCTCGATGCTGAGGTTTTTACTTTTGTGAACAGACCATGAGAGTGAGATGCATTCTTCTGTGTTGCTTTGTGGCCTGTTTGTTGAACGGCAGGAGTACTGTCATCATTGAAATTTTGCACTCACCGCAGCAAGCCATGCAGCATACAGCATAAGCTTTTGTGCACTTCGTGGTTATTGAACTGCAAATCGGTGAGGCCTGGATACAAAGAAATAAAGTATACTCTCCTAAAAGGGTGCTTGCTGATCTGGCGTGCGCAACAGACTACACATTGATGCACCAACTCTGCAGAGACATCTTGCGCCTTAAAACTCAAAAGAATTGGCTGATGTCACCGCATGACAGTAGCAGCTGTCAAAAGAACTCTGGTCAATATCACCCTCACTCAAAATGACTATCAACCTCAGCAACTCAGATCTTCTTTACGATACTTTGAAAATGTTCACACGGGTGTTCTGGACTGCACATGTCATAGTGCCTGCATCTTCGAGCATGTTGATGTCATGCGGCTCTATTTGAGCTTGCCCTGCTGCTTCAGGCCGTCCCTGAAAGCAGCTAGCACCAATTCCACCTTTGCTGGCTGTGCGTTGTATCCCATTAGGCCCACTCTCCACACCTTGCCAGCTGTACCACCCAAACCTCCGGAAATCTCAAGACTGTATTTGTCCATGGCATTTTTGATGACAGCAGCCCAATCCACACCCTCAGGTACCTAAATAACAAAGCACGCCTGTCACAGTAGTGCACAAATGATGTCACAATATTACGGCAAGGGTTTCATATGAAGGGTTGCAGCAATTGAAAAACTGCTGATGACAGAGCTTCATGCTTGCGCAACTAAAATGGCAACCACAGGCGCTTGATCAACAGACTGCTCAGTGCGACATGTACAGGCACAAGTAGCAAAGCACCGATGGTCTGCCCTTGACTTCGACATAAAGGCAGCCAGCTTGCTCTGCACAGCAGGCTACACCAACTGTGGTGTGCTCTAATTGACAACAGACAGGAGATGGCCTTTGGGACCATCGTTATACCACAATAAAAACATAATGATGACACCGTGCTGGCTGTGTCTCACCGTGATGGTGTTGACAGTGATGAGGCGCTCGCTGTCATTTTCCACAAAGGACTTGAGGCCCATGGACTTGAGGCCATCCCACAGCATGTGATGCATGTTCTCATGTCGCTGCCACTGCTCCTTCAGCCCCTCCTCTGAGGAGATAGCCAGCGCCTCCCTCATAGCATACCTGCCATGCCAAACAGCTCATATGGTTTGCAACTATGTTGCAGTGGAGATGGGGCAAAGCAACCTTGTTGGGCAACATTAGACAGATGCCAAACAGCTCAAACAATTCATTTGAGTTGGCATTGTGTTGCAGTGGAAATGGGGCAAAGCAACCTTGTTGAGCAACACTAGAAAGATGCTGCTCAGGCTTGACACATCACAACACCATGCGAGGCTAGAGCTGAGATCCTGCCCTTTACTCATACAGCGCACTTGAGGCTGTTCGAGTAACTTGCCAGATACTGCCTGCATTGGGGGTCCTTGTTCAAATCATGAGAACAGCTATGCATGTGCATGTCTTGTGCGGTGGTGCAAACCATGTTCATGCAGCATCACCATTGCCGCTTCCTGTCAGCCAACCCAACACGCAGGTGAGCAGACGCTAGACCCATGTATGTATTGCTTGCACTCAAAACCTTGTAGAAGAGCATTGACTCTGGTCTCGACAAATTTGCTGGCGCAGTGACTCACCAGGTGCTGACCATGCCAGTGTGGTGGTACCAGCGCTTGCCGAATAAGCCCCAGTAGTCCCCAACCAGGTTCAGGTCCAGGTTGTATGTTGCCACCTTGGTTTTGCGGTTCTGAATCTTCTCAAGTGTGCGCTGGTTCAAGAAGAGTGGGGCAGCGCCTGCATGCAACAGTCAGCATTACTTCAATTGCCCCGCCATTGTGTAGCGCCAAATTGGACACGCGTGCTGTTTGCTTTGCAACACAAACAGCCCAATCACAATCACATGTTGATGCATGGTGAT
>JAABUS010009724.1_pt1 | contig 10078 bp, 10 predicted proteins | sample 5560161 | NCBI WGS metagenome assembly JAABUS01 (sample SAMN10711885, study PRJNA513376) | rock metagenome | isolation source: Antarctica rocks | place: Antarctica: Victoria Land, Trio Nunatak nord | collected 2016-01-04
TATTTCGCCGGAAGCGTATATATCGGTCTCGGCGTAACCACTGCTTTGACTGGAACGAGCAAAAAGTGAGTTAAGGCAATTGGTTTCTGTCACGCGCCGCCGAACAAATCATTGGACGTGAGGGCGAAACAGCGACTTTCATTCGGCGTTGTCCGTTAAACTCTGAGTTGCGTGAATTCGGTTTCGCCCCACGTCAACTCAATCGTTAGATGTACGGGAGAATACTGTGAAGAGAATCGTGTACCAAATCGACGCATTTACAAAAGAACGTTTCACCGGAAACCCAGCAGGTGTCGTACTAAACGCTGAGGGCTTGACCGTGCAACAAATGCAAGCCTTAGCACGTGAACTGAATAATTCAGAAACAGCTTTCGTAATATCTGAAAGTGAATCAGATTCCGATGCAAGGATTCGGTACTTTACACCTACTTCTGAAGTGCCAGTATGTGGGCACGCGACCATTGCATCAGGGTATGCCATTTGGAAAGAGAAACTAGACTTCCCCAACCCCGTGCGAATAAAGACAGGCGCCGGAATCTTATCTGTAGAAAGGTTCGAGTTAGTTGATTCCTGTAGAGTCTCGATGGTTCAAGGTGCGGTCAAACTGGGAGGCTCTTTTGAGGAAAGACTGGTTGATAGAATAATAACAGCACTGGGACTAACCAGGACCGATCTTGATGAACGTTGTCCGGTTTCAATTGCCTCAACAGGTCATTCGAAAGTTATGATCGGAATAAAGAATAAGCTAACTCTAGATTCCGTATTGCCAGACCTTGTGACACTCAAAGCCTTGAGCCAAGAAATTAACTGTAATGGTTTCTATTTGTTCACATTTGATTCGAACGAAGAGGGTGTACTTGTGTCTGGTAGAATGTTTGCACCTGCAATTGGAATTGCTGAGGACCCCGTAACTGGGAATGCTAATGGGCCACTTGGAGCATATTTGGTTGGCAACAATCTAGTTCCGCATAACGGAAGTACTTTTTCTTTTAGAGGAAAACAAGGTGAGGCAATCGGAAGGAAGGGATATGTCGAAGTGCTTGTGTTGATTACTACTGAAGGAAAGCCTGAAAAAGTAACAATTACAGGTGATGCTGTTGATGTATTTCGTACGGAAATCGACATCTAACATCCCGTTCCAGCGGACGATTTGCTTCGCAAATCGCAGCTGAACGGGGCGTTCGGTTGCTTGAGCGTTGTAAATGGTAACGGTATAATGAACAAATGCAGATTTTAGCTATTTCTGGAAGCCTTCGAGATGCTTCTTCAAACACAACTTTGTTACGAGCAATCAGCCATCTTGCGCCGGAAAATGCTGAAATAGTCCTTTATAAAGAACTTGGTAATCTTCCGCACTTCAATCCCGACCTTGACAACGAACCCGCATTGCCTTCGGTTACACGGTTGCGCTTTCAGCTACAATTGGCAGACGGCGTTATAATATCGAGTCCCGAATATGCTCACGGTTTGCCCGGCGCGTTAAAAAATGCACTTGATTGGTTGGTTTCGAGCGGCGAAACTGTTGATAAAGCGTTTGCTCTGATAAACGCAAGTCCACGCGCACATCACGCGCAAGAGCAACTTGCTGAAATACTTTCGACAATGGCGGCAAGAATTATAGAGAAAGCGTCAATAACCGTACCGCTTCTGGGTAAGAACTTGGATGAATTTGGAATCATTGCTAACGCTGAATTGTCGAGTTTGTTGAGTTCGGCTATTGTTGAGTTTATTAACACAATTGAACAAGATAAAGCTCTTATTAAAACAAATTAACAACGTGTATGTTGTGAAAAGCAACCGAACAAATCATTGGACGTGAGGGCGAAACAGCTACTTTCTTATCGCATTGTCCGTCAAACTTTGAGTTGCATGTAATCGGTTTCGCCCCACGTCAACTCAATCGTTCGACGGCTATCTTGTGAACTGGTTTCTTTTGGTTGCAATCATTCTGTCATTCTATTTTAGAAGTAGTGACTTTCCTAAAATTTATTTTTTTGGGTATGCTGTAATTGCATAAGCAAGATGAAGTCTAGGCATCGGAGGAGTTTTTATGAAGCAAGTTCGTATTCGTTTCTGCAAAGTTTGAGCGTCATATCGCCCTAATGCTGTCCGTGTGGCGGCGATTATTAAAAGCGAGGTAGGCGTTGAACCTGAGTTGATAGAAGGCAATCGAGGTGAGTTCACGATTTGGGTGGGTGAGCGGCAAGTGGCGCAGAAAGGCTGGATTAGGTTTCCGTCGGATGAGAAAATGCTGGCGGCAGTGCGGCAGGCTGTGGCAATTGATTAAGGAGAGGTTTCAAATATGGCTATGGTCAACGGCAAATATATGGGCATCAGTATTGCAATCGGAGCGGCTTTTGGGTTCGCTATGTCTAAAAGCAAAAATGACCAAGCCGAGATAATCTATCCTTGTGCAAGTAATCAGGCTTCGTGAAGGATTTAAGTGCGACATAGTTTGAAGTGGTAAGTTTGTTATGACTGCGCCGGAGTTTGGACGAAATGAAACGAAATCTTGTTCCAATTAACGCGCCGTCGAACAAGCGGTCTCCTAAAACTATATCCATTGGCTCGTACTCAAAGTGGGTGAAGCGTTCGGCGCCTGTGACATCCGTTAGCTTCACGCCACAGCTTGCTTGACTGAGTGGCTCATAGCATAGATGCAGCCGATAGTCTGTCCCACGCGCTGCCGGACAGTTCAACGTCGTCGCATCCACGATCTTCAAGCACCGTGATTGAACAGCAACCCGTTTAGCCTTGTCACAGAACAGTGCTGCCAGCAGAGTTTCCAACCACAAGACGCTCTTCGACAATCTCGCATAGACAGCTTGGTCAGTCATCCATTTCTGTTCACGAGTTAGAACTGCGGCCACTTCTCGCAAGCTGTAATCAGCGACGGCATAAGAGAAAACGGCTCGTAGTAAATCTTTCGGACTCTTGAGTTGACGCGCACGCGAGAAGGCGTGTGTCTTGACCGCTAGTTCTTCCCAGCCTGCGGGCAGTCGTTGGATCAACGTCTCAAACTTGTTATTTAGCTCATCAAGCGGCGACATACTGTGTTTGCTTCCTTGCTATAGGCTTTCTAAAAGCACAGTATGTTACCTATCTTCAGCTATTTACACCCTTAACTTGGCGCCAATAGGGTTTACCCCAAGTAGAGTTAAGCCTTTTAAACAACCGGCGCTTTGAGACGATAACTCTGCATCGCAAAAGACGAGTTTCCACTGCGAACTCGGACGGATAAGACAGAGCGCCGCATCTGCTGACGCGGCTTCATGCACAGTCCAGTTGTGACATTGTATAATATTTCGCACGACGCCGCGCTCATGCGCATCGGCATCTATGATGAGGGCAAGCAACTCCATGCAAAAGCATTCCGCCGGTCTGCTAAAAACTCCGCTAACGAATTATCATAGGATACAGAAATTTGTAGTTTGCTTGTATGTGTTTGTTCGACTGTGTCTAATTCCGACACAACGCGGCTCAACAGTGTCAATCAAGGTATAGATTAAGCAGCAAGAAAACGTGTATTGTCCTCGCGGATGAGGCGGTAGCAGTCGCACGTAGCAGTTTCTAATTTCTTTTCATCGAGAATTGTGATCTTGCCGCGACGGTAGCGAATCATCCCTGCTTCTTGTAGCACACCGGCAGCCGAAGTGACGCCGGAGCGGGTTGTCCCCAGCATGTAAGCGATGAATTCGTGTGTGAGATGAAACGTATCGGAGCGGACGCGCGTCATCAACAGCCAGCGCGAAAGCCGCTGTTCGTTTGTGTGGTAATGATTACAAGCCACCACTTGTCCAATTTGCGTCGTCAGTGAATGCGTATAGCAGAGAATTAAATCTTGCAATTCACCGCCGCGCTTGAACTCTTGCCGCAACGCATCGGCTGAGATTCTTAACGCCGAGCCGGGGATTTGTACCAATGATCTGAGCGGTGCTCGTTTGTTCCTGAGCACACTCGGAATCCCGATCATTCCTTCGTAGCCAGCAACTCCGACTTCGATCACTTGGTCTTTGCTCGTCACAGAGAGCAATGAGATCATGCCGCTTTGCAGAAAGTAGGCGTGCTGCACAGTGCTTCCTGCGTCATAGATAATCCCCTTCTTGAGATCAACTTTTTGTAGTTGTGGAGCGAGTCGCTCAAACTCAATGCGAGGTAAAGCGGCGAGCAGACGGTTCGTCAAAGATGAATCGAATTGGTGAGGCGCGCTCATAGAACTTCCCCTTTGTCATAGCAAATCGAGGCACGATGGATGTATTGATTATAACAGGTATTGATGAATTCTGAACAATACCTTACACGGGTACCGTTATATGCTGCGTTGTTGGAAGTAGTAACTTAAAAATCGCGCCGCGAGTTCCGTTCCTCACCGTTAGAGTGCCCCCATGCTGCACCGCTATCTTGTACGCGATGGATAATCCGAGACCGACACCCTTCTCCTTCGTCGTAAAGAAAGGATCAAAGATGCGTGCGGCGATTGCCGGATCAACGCCCTTTCCTTCGTCCTCAAGCTCGATTGCAACGGATTGCTTTTCGTTGTCCAGATGCGTTCGCAGCATAACGCGCCCGCCTTCAGGCATCGCTTGCAGCGAGTTGATAATGAGGTTGAGAAGCACCTGCTTGATCTGCTCGGCATCAATCTTCACGAAGGGCAACTGTGGGGTGAGATTGGTTTCTACCCGTACCTTCTGAACCACCGCCTGCTGATGGGTCAGCGTGGCAACGGAGCGCACGACCTCATTGATGTCGGCGGCAGCGACGGCTGGTTTCGGCGGGCGGGCGAAACGCAGGAACTCGCCGACGAGTTTATCAAGTCGCTCCACCTCGCGCTTGGCGATGTCGGCGAACTCTCGTTGCGGGCTGTCGGCGGGCAGAGCATCCTCAATAATTTCAACCGCACCCTTGATCGAGCCAAGCGGATTTCGTACTTCGTGAACAACCGCAGATGAGAGTTCGCCGAGCGAGGTGAGTCGGTCGGCTTGCAGCAGTTGCTCGAAGGTTTGGCGTAAATCGGAGTAAGCCTTTTGCAACTCGGCGGCAGTGCGTTCGGAGCGGGCGCGGGCGCGGCGGCTGCTGTCGCCGACAATTCCGGTCACAACCCCGACAAGATTGAAGATTATGATTTCTCCGTACTGGTTAAGGGCGTAATCAGAGTTGTGATTATGCCAATGCAGGAAGATGTGGGGAAGGTATGCGAGGCTCACAAAGAGTGATGCGCCGAGTCCGCCGCGCAAACCGAAAAGCACTGCGGCGGCCAAGATTGGAATATAGTAGACGCGCTGGTAAATCTCGTGAAGAGTAATACGGTCGAGCGGGGTCGCAAAATGCATTGCGGTAACAAGTAGGATGCTCGCAACGATGAGTGTGACTTGCAGCCTGTGCCCTAGCACGCTATTCACCTTTCATCCGATTCCGCGCTGTCGGAGGCTGAAGTTGCGAGTCCATATTTCTGCATTCGATAAAGCAGTGCGCTGCGCGTGATATCGAGATAGCGTGCCGTATGTGTCTGGTTGCCGCCGTGCATCTCCAAAGCTTGTTGGATGATGTCCCGCTCGACCTGTTCGATTGATAGTCCCTCAGGCGGAAATCGGAGCAGCAGATTGGCGGCATGACCTGTCGGGCGACGAATATGCTCAGGTAAATCTTCGACGGCGATAGCGTCCCCGCGAGCTAATATAACCATCTGCTCAATGGTGTTCTCTAATTCGCGGACATTGCCCGGGAAAGCATATTCAGCAAGCGCGGCAAAGACTTCGCGCGAGATTTTTAGATTACCGCAGTTGTGTCGCTCGCACGCGCGTTTCAAGAAATGTTCGGCAAGCAGCGGGATGTCTTCACGTCGCGCGCGCAAGGGAGGCAGTTCAACGGGGACGACGGCGAGCCGGAAATACAAATCTTCGCGGAACGCTCCATCTTCAATCATCGTGCGTAAGTTCCGGTTCGTTGCGGCAACGATGCGCACGTCAACTTTACGCGGCGTGCTTTCGCCCAAACGCACGATCTCACTTTCCTGAAGGACGCGCAGCAACTTGGATTGCAGCGCGAGCGGCATGGCGCTGATCTCGTCTAAAAAGAGCGTGCCGCGATTGGCTTCCTCGAACTTACCCTTAGTGTCGGCGACTGCGCCAGTGAATGCGCCGCGTTTGTAGCCGAAGAGTTCCGATTCGATTAGCGTTTCAGGAATCGCGGCGCAGTTAACCGGGACGAATGGATGTCGGGCGCGCTTGCCTGAAAAGTGGAGGCCTTTGGCGATCAGCTCTTTGCCCGTGCCTGATTCGCCGGTTATCAAAACGGTCGCATCCGTCGTGGTGACGCGCCCGACGCGGTCGAGAGTCTCTTGAATCGCCCCCGAAGTGCCGATGATTGACTCCAAGCGAAAACGCTCGTGAACTATGCGACGCAGATTACTGTTCTCCGCAACCGCACGTCCGAAGGTGAGCGCCTTCTCGACGGTCATGCTGATTTGGTCGCGGTTAAAAGGCTTGGTGATAAAGTCGAACGCGCCGGAACGCATCGCTTCAACCGCCGTCTCCACATCACCATAAGCGGTAATGACAATAACCGGCGTCTCGCTGTTAATAGCCGTCGTGCGACGCAACAGTTCAAGACCTGAAAGACCGGGCATTCGCAAATCGGTAACAAGGCAATCAACGTCATGCGTAGTGAAAAGGTCGAGCGCGGTGAGCCCGTCGGAAGCCGTCAGCACCTCGTAATCATCTTCACGAAGTCGGTACTCCATCACGCGCCGCAGACTATCATCGTCGTCGGCAATCAAGACGACGGACGCATGGCGGCGGCTCGTCGTTTTCTCGATATTCGTCGTCTCAGTCTTCATCAACAATTCACAGTGTTGAGTCCGGGGAAATTTGCTTTGGTGTAACTGTGGGTTGGTGCTGCGTGCCCGTCCACGCTTCAATGGCGCGCAAAGTTTCGACGGCTTCAAGGGTGCGCCCCTGCAAGACTTGCTCGCTGAAATGTAGATACTGCTGTGCCAGTTGGTCGATGATGCGCGCATCTTCGCTGATTGACTCGGCGATGTTCGCCGCAACTTCGTCGCGCGTCACGCTCGGTCGTCCTTGCAGCATCCGTATGTGCGAGACGATACGCATCGCCGGAGAATCTAATTTCCGGTGGAAGGCGACGATAGCATCTTCAAGCGCACGCAGTTCGCGCTCACGCCAATTGGAACGCCACAATGCCCAACCGAAGCCGACACCAATAAAAAGAAAGACACCACGAAACAAGAGTTGCGTCGCGCCGGGACGAAACATCTCGTCGGCAAAACTGCCGGAAGAATGCACGTCGGCACCGAGTTGCGCGTGCATCGCCGCGTCAACGATCCACATCGCCAAACCGAGCAGCAAGCCATAGATAATTTCTTTGTAACGCTTGAGCATTGTCTTTCTAAAATAGCAGCGTTAAGGCGCGATAATATCTGATACCGAGCGCGTCGCTTTTTTTATTATACATTAGGAAGTAATTAATTTGATCTAATTAGAGGCAGATGCGCGCGTGATTGTACGCTATCCACTTATATTGTTAAAATCCAAACTTTGGTTATGCCCGTACAGGGTATAAGTTTACTACTGTGACATAACAAAATCATCTGTGAAATCAATTGTTGTGGCAATCCTTTTGCGGCGTTACCGCAAATTCACTTGCGCTGGAAGTCCACTCCGCCATTATCAAATATGCGGAACACCCCAGTTCAGCTTGCCAAACTCACACAGCAGCTATGTCCAATTGCGCCGCCGTCGCTACGTCGGTCGAACCTGTAAAGAGGCGCGTTCATGAGCAGCTAGCTGTCGAACAAGAGGTATGTATATTCTGTTCAAAATCATAGAACTTTCCAATATGTTAACCCAGTGGATACAGAAGTTTCAGAACGCCTTTAGCCGCGGTGTCTTTCCGCACGAATTGGCATTCCTCATTGATAATCCTGTGCGGAAACTGCTGCTTTCTCCGGCGCAACTCGCCGCCCGTTTGCCTCTTACAAATGCTGCACGGGTACTTGAAGTGGGCGCGGGGTCAGGATTCTACAGCGTGGAAGTTGTGCGCCAGATTCCGCACGGCCATCACGTACTTTTAGATTTGCAGCCCGAGATGCTTGTCAAAGCCAAACGCAAGCTCGCCGCCGAAGGTCTGAACAATGTCGGCAACATCGTCGCCGACGCCGGTGCCTTCCCGTTCAAAGAAAATACGTTTGACGTGATTTATCTAATCACCGTTTTCGGAGAGATCGCCACACAACAACTCTTCTTGACTGAAGCCCGTTGCGTCTTAAAGCCCGGCGGCACGCTCTCTATTAGCGAACACTATCCAGACCCGGATTTTTCGTCATTCAAAAAGGTCAAGCTGCTCGTCGAAAAAGAAGGCTTCGAGTTCTCCACACGATACGGCGCGGCATGGAACTACACAGCGAACTTTTCAAAGACTTAACGGCGGGTGCGGCGACGCGCAACGAAAGCCACCCGCATACGTTTCTCAGACGTACTTGAAGACACGCGCCATGCCCGCCTCCATGTGGTAGGCGTGGTGACAATGAAAAAGCCAATCGCCGGGATTGTCGGCAGTGAACTCGAAGTCGAGCTTGCCGCCGTTCGCTTCGACGTAAGCCGTATCTTTGAATGGTGGAAGTGTGCTGGTGACGGGCACGCCTCGTGGGGGCAACAAGCGGAACGAGTGGCCGTGCAGGTGCATCGGGTGGCGCATCATGCTTTCATTCACCATCGAAACGCGCACGCGCTCACCGGCGCGTATCTCGAACGACTCGGCAGGATAAAGCTTGCCGTTAATCGCCCACTCGTAAGGCACCATCTGCCCGCCCAAGCGCGCCTCAATGCGACGGTCGGGTTCGCGCGCTGCGATGGGTTCACCTTCGAGCGCAACGAGTTGGGTATAGTTCAACAGTCGTCCTCGCAGTTCGTCCGGTTTGGCGTTTATCGGCGGCGCTTGCCTGCCGTGTGCGTCTTGGTAACGCAGCAGGGCGCGTGCGCCGCGCTCAGGTTCGTCTGTGGATATTGCGACAATCGCCCAGATGCCGGGATTGTCGGCGTTGATTATCACGTCGTAACGCTCGCCCATCGAGATTTCGAGCGTGTCTACTTCAACGGGCTCGACCGGGAATCCATCGGCATGCGTCACCGTCATCTTGTGTCCGCCCACGGCGATGCGATACATTGTCGAGCCGGAAGGATTGATAAATCGCAAACGCACGCGCTCGCCACGTCTCGTTTCAAATTCAGCAGGGGATCCGGGCGCGCGACCATTGACGAGAAAAGTTTGATAAGGCACGTCAGCGCCTTCTTCCATCTGCACCGCCTGAGAACCTGCGCCGGACTTGCCGCCACCCGAAGTGCCTTCGGTTTCCACTCCATTCGTCCCCCCCATCTCGCCGCCAGTCATGCCCGGCATCGAATTCTGACCTTGCATCTCGCCACGTTTGAGTTTCGCGTAAGCCTCGTCGGGTGAACCGTCGAGCCAGTCGTCAAAGCAAAGGACGTACTCACGGTCGTACTGAAGCGTCTCTTGTCTTGGTTCGATGATAAGCGGTGCAAAAAGACCGCGATCAAGTTGCAGACCCGAATGCGAGTGAAACATATAGCTGCCCGGTTCGCTCGCCACGAAGTCATAAATAAAAACCTCTCCAGGTTTTATCGGCTCTTGCGTGACGCCGGGTACGCCGTCCATGTTGTTGGTGCCGGACTGCGGGATACCGTGCCAGTGTACCGACGTACTTTCCGTCAATCCGTTACGCACATGGATGCGCAGTCGCTCCCCTTGAGAGGCGCGCAGCTCGGTGCCCGGTAGTCGTCCATTATAAGTCCATGCCGTAACGACACGACCGGATGCAATCTCCACCTCGGCGGGGCGCGCCTCAATCATGAACTCGCGCGCCTGACCTTGCGGCGGCGTACCTCGGTAGTCGCGGCCATCAATTCCGATATTTCTGGTGCGCGGTATATCGGATTCCGGCGGCGTGCTGCTCCGACATCCAGGGAATGCAGCACTCGCAATCAAACCCGCGCCGCCAAAGATTAAGGCGCGCCTGCTGAGATCGACTCGCTCTCCAGTCTCG
>JAABUS010009727.1_pt1 | contig 10074 bp, 5 predicted proteins | sample 5560161 | NCBI WGS metagenome assembly JAABUS01 (sample SAMN10711885, study PRJNA513376) | rock metagenome | isolation source: Antarctica rocks | place: Antarctica: Victoria Land, Trio Nunatak nord | collected 2016-01-04
GTTGCCGTCGTAGACCTTGTTGCCGGCCGTGAAGGTGCCGGTGACGTGCCGGGCGGTGATGTCGGCCGTGGTGGTGGCCACCGAGTCGAGGACGTAGTTGGCGGCGTCCGTGCCGCCGAGCGTGAAGAGGGTGCTGCTGACGACCTTGCCGTTGGCCACGTTCTTGTTGGCGAAGGTCGCCGTGCCGCCGCTGGCGGTGACGTTGGCCTGGTCGGCCGTCAGCACGCCGGTCAGCGAGCGGCCGGTGATGGTGGCGGTGTTGGTCCCGTCGTAGACCTTGTTGGCGGCGGTGAAGCTGCCGGCGATCCCCAGCGGCGTGATGTTGGCCGTCAGGCCGGTGGGCTGGGCCAGTGTGTAGTTCGCGGCGTCGGTGCCCGATAACATCAGCCCGCTGACGGTTACCGCCTTGGGGCTGCCCGCCGGGTTGACGTTCTTGTCGCCGAAGCTGGCCGAGTAGCTCGTGGTACCCAATGAGACGTTATCGCCGCTGACCACACCACCGTTGGGCCCAGCTGCCAGCGCCGCGTTGGTGGTGTTGAGTGTGGCGCTTTGACCACCGTCGTAGATCTTGTCGTTGGCCGTGACGCCAGTGACGGTCAGTCCCCGCGCGGAGACCGTCAGCGTGGCTGTGCTGGTCGTGGCGCTTCCGGCAGTGTTCGTGAAGACGGCCCGATACTGGCTGCCGCTCCGAGAGACCGAGGGCTTCGTGAGCGTCAGAGTTGTGCTAGTCGCTCCCTCAATGTTAGTCCAGTTCGCGCCGGCATTCGTACTAAACTGCCACTGCACGCCCTGGGTCGGTGTGCCGCTGGCAGTCGCTGTGAAGGTGACGTTGGCTCCATAGGTGAGTGACTGGTTGGCGGGCTGCGACGTAATTAAAGGCGCGGCGTTGGGTGCAATATAAGTGAAAGATCCTTTGAGAGTCGCTGTGTGGACCCCATCGATGATAACAGCAACGTCGACAACCCCAGATGCATGCGCAGGACTCGTAGCAGTAATTGTGGTCGCGTTCGATCGGCTAACGTTAGTAGCACTCACACCCCCAAACGTTACAGCGTAAGCTTTGCTGGAGGCGAAGCCACTTCCAGTGATAGTAACTGTAGTTCCACCCGCAGTGGAACCAGATTTTGGACTGACCGAGGTAACCGTGTGGCTGTCCGTGAATGTTGTCGTCGCCTTCAGGCCCGTGTCCACTCCGGTGGCAGTTAGATTGAGGGTGGCGCCGAGGTAAACCGGGTCGACGTACCAGGTAGTTCCGATGCTGTTGGGAGAGATGTCCAGGTCGGGGAGCAGCCAGCCGTCGACCTCTCCGTCACCGTTGACGTCGATCTGAGTGCTCTGGAAGTTGTCTATGTCAACCTGGCTGTAGTTGGTGAGCCCGTCGTTGTCCCTGACGTACCAGGGGCCGTCGCCGGGGAGGTCGGGCACGGCCGCCGGGTCAATGCGAGTGACCTGGAGCTTGACCAGCTCCCCGGTGCCGAAGTCGCTCGCGGTGAACTGGGCGGTCGAACCCGGCGCGTAGTCCGGTAGGTCGGTGAAGACTTGGGCCGCCATGAGCTGGCGGTTCTCGAGTATCTCCACCAGTGAGATGTTCAACGCGCGGGCGGGCCGGGATGGATCCGACCAGAACTGACCCAGACCGCGGCGAGCCTTGCGGGACTTGCTGTTCCGGTTGTAGTAGCCATCGCGGAGGGCGGAGAAGAGAGACATGAGTCGAACTCCTGGTGAGGCGACGATTCCTGGTCGTAGGCGGACGGAGGATTCGTCGCGGGTTTGCCCGGCTCCCACACACGACGTGGGAGCCGGACGCTCGCTCGGGGTCTTACGACGACCCCGGGCCTTTGAAGTTCAGCGGTGGCACCGAGTGGAAGCGTTTCGGGGAGCCCATTGCCTGTTTGCAAACCCGCTCCGGGGACGTCCTCTCCCGTCGCAGCGGGATCGTGGCCGGGGGCGTTGCTGGCGGGGTTGCGGTTTGCATGGGAGGTCGGATTTCGCTCTCGGTGTCGTCTCTGAGGAAGCGTGTGTCGAGGGACTCGGCGCGGACGACGATCGAACGGACGACGCCATGAGGTGCGCCCGCGGCTCAGTCATCCCGCCGGGATCGGTCTTATCGCGGAAGATCGCTGTAGTGGATCGGTCCGCTAAAAGGTGGCGTCGTCGACGTCGGCCCAGCATCGGGCCCTCTATTCAACCAGTGCGTGGTTCGAGGCGTCAGCTCCGGAAGTCGTCCCGGAGGAAGGGTGGTCCTCAAGGAAGACTTGAGGATGATATCAAGCCTGTGAGGATTGATTGAGGACGTTGGTTATTTAATTCGACGTCTCTTACTTTGTCAAGGGTGTACTTTTGCAAAACGTAGGTTTTCTTGATTTTTACCACGTTGGGTGACTAAAGGCACAAAACGCACTCCCCGTGCCGCGCAGCCAGTTAACTTAATAGAAATCTTGAGCCTCAGTTGACAAGCCAGCGCGGCGATCTAAATTCCTTTGCTGGATTCGACTTACAAGATGACCCTTTCGCATTTGCACCTGGTCTTTACTCCAAGTTCCATCAAAGTTAAATCTGCCGCGCCTGCCGATCTGTCAACCTTCATTGACGCTCAGTCTAAAGGTGTGAGAGGAATTGTCACGACGGATGGACACATTCCAGCGCGCCCAGGTGATCTCGAAGAGTTGCCTGCCAGGACTATGCACGCCCGCAAATGCGCCACAAGGATGCCGGGAAGGACCCAGCGATGGGACCAAACCGGATTGACCAAACCCGGTCGACCGGCCACAATCCGCGGTCTCCTGGGCCGGATTGGCGCTTCCAGGGGCGAGTTCTGCTCTCAGTTCCACGGGGCCGGCACGGATGCCCGATCGTCGCCTCGACTGGTTCCTGATCGTCCTGGCGATCGCGGTCCGCGCGGCGGCGGTCCTGGTGTTGCAGAGCCACACGGTCCCGCGCAGTACGTACGAGCACGGCGAGATCGCCGCCAACCTGCTGGCGGGGCGGGGGTTCTCGGTCCGGTTCCTCGGGGCCGAGGGGCCGACCTCGCAGCAGGCGCCTCTGTATCCTGCGCTCGTCGCGGGGGCCTATGCCGTCGGGGGGGTGGGGACGCCTCGGGCCCTGCTGGTCCTCGAACTGGGACAGGCCGCCCTGGGTGGCCTGCTCGTAGCCGCCGTCTTGAGGCTAGCCCGCGAGATTGCGCCGGAGAGACACGGGCTTGCCTGGCTCTCCGGACTGATGGTCGCGCTGCACCCGACCCTCGTCTACGCGGCGACCCATGTGCAGGTCGCCCTCTTGGCCGCGACCCTGATGACGGCAACCCTGGCCTGGGCCTATCGCGCGGGCCGGACGGGGCGCGATCGCGACGCGTCGGCGACGGGCCTGTTGCTGGCGGCGTTGACGATGACCGACCCGATCCTGGCGCTTGCCGCCGCCGGGGTCTCCTGGGCCGTCGTGCTGGGCCGGGGACGACGGCGGGCGCTCCGGCCGCTCGCGATCGTGGCGCTGGCGTCGGCGATGGGGGTGGCCCCCTGGGTCGCGCGGAACTCGTGGGTCCACGGCGAGTTCGTCGGTATCAAGAGCACGTTCGGCTACGCCTTCTGGCAGGGCAATTGCGCCCTGAGCCAGGGGACCGACAAGGTGGTCCGCGCCTCGGTCGAGCGGGCGCTGATCGTGGACGAGGGGCGGGGGGGGCTCCGGGGGCTCAATCGGGCGCTCTGGAACGCCCGGCATGAGGCGGGTTACATCGACGACATCGCGCTGTCGGCGGGCGATTACCGCGAGCTGGCCTCGGTCTCCGAGCCCGAGCGGTCGCGTCGGTTGTTTCGACGCGCCTGCGTGGACATCCGGGCCGAGCCCGTTCGCTATGTCCGGCTCTGCGGGCGTCGCTTGCGGTATTTCCTCCTCTTCGACGAGACGAACCCCAAGACCAGGAACGTCGTCTATCGGGCGAGCCACATAGCGTTGACGATCCTGGCCGCGCTCGGCTGGTGCCAGGCCGGGGCAGGGCTCCGGCGTCGGCTCGGGCCGACGGCGTTGGCCGCCGCCCTGGTTGCGGCCTTCCACACCCTGACCATCGTCTCGGCGCGGTTCCACGTACCGCTCGAGCCGTTGATGGCCATCTGGGCCGCGGCGGGGGTCTCACGCCTGGTGGGGGATCAGCCGCGACTGCTCACCACATCGAAGGCGTCGGCCTCGACGTCTGGCTTGGTGCTCCACGGGGCGTGGTCCCTCTCCCTCGCGGCGAGGTGGCGGTTCGCCAGCAGAGAGCCGCTGACGACCCCCGCCAGGCCGACGATCCCCGCCGAGAGCCAGATTTCTTCGTGAAAGCCCAGTGACTCGCTGGCCAGGAATGCGACGAAGAAGACGCTCGCGGGGACTCCCGCGGCGATCGCGAGGCAGAGCCGCGGCGGGGACCACCAGGGCTCGTCCTGGGGCAGCGACCGGCCCACCGCCAGTGCCTTCATCCTCTCGGCGTGCTCGAGCCCGCGCAGGTGCCGCGCATGTCGGTAATACAAGCTGGTCGGGACGATGATCATCGGGATGGCCATCCCGACGATGGGTATCACGAGCGGGTCGATCATGAGCCGGGGCCCTTTCAGGCACGAGGGGGGTAAAATTCGCCCCCGAAAAACGGGGTGTTCTCTTCGCGCGAGCGGCCGGGAAGTGCGGTACGATGATGCGATCCACCCGACTCTCGACCTCCGAACCGCTCACGCTCCGAAGGGCCCGACCGATGGCACGCGACCACTTGTTGGCGATCGACCAGGGGACGACCAGCACCCGTGCCGTCGTTTACGACCGCGAGCTGCGGCCGGTCGGGCAGGGGCAGGCTGAAGTCACGCCGACCTATCCGCAATCCGGCTGGGTCGAGCATGATCCGGCGGCCCTCGTCGCCTCGGTGGCCCCTCAGGTCGTCCAGGCGCTGGCGGAATCGGGGATCGGGGCGGATCGAATCGCGGCCGTCGGGCTGACCAATCAACGCGAGACGACGGTCCTCTGGGACCGCAAGACCGGCCGGGCGATCGGGCCTGCGTTGGTCTGGCAGGACCGCCGGACCGCGGAGTTCTGCGAGCGGCACCGCGACCGACGCCCCTGGCTGGCCGAGCGGACCGGCCTGGTACTCGACCCCTACTTCTCGGCCACCAAGATCGCCTGGCTGCTCGACCATGTCCCCGGCGCCCGCCGCCGCGCCGAGGCCGGAGAGCTCGCCGCCGGGACGGTTGATAGCCTGCTCATCTGGCACCTGACTGGGGGCCGTCGCCACGTCACCGACGGGACCAACGCCTCGCGAACGCTCTTGATGGACCTGCGGACCTTGCAATGGGCCGATGACCTCTGCGACTTCTTCGCGATTCCCAGGGCTATATTACCCGAAATCCTGCCCAGTGCGGGCGAATTCGGGCGGACGCTCGGCCTGGGCTACTTGCCCGACGGCCTGCCGATCACGGGGGTCGCGGGCGATCAGCAGGCGTCGCTGGTCGGCCAGGGATGCCTGGAGCCCGGCCAGGGCAAGTGCACCTATGGGACCGGGGCCTTCTTGCTAGTCCACACCGGCGACCGGGTCGTCCCCTCGACGAGTGGGCTAGTCACGACGCTGGCGGCCACGCTCGGCGACGGCCCGCCGCAGTACGCGCTGGAGGGGAGCGTCTTCGTGGCGGGGGCCGCGGTGCAGTGGTTCCGCGACGGCCTGAAGGCGGTCGGCGCCGCGCCCGAGATCGACCGCCTGAGCCTCGAATCCGACCCCGACTCGGGGGTCGTCTTCGTCCCGTCTCTGACCGGCCTGGGGGCCCCCCACTGGGAGCCCGAGGCTCGCGGCACCCTCTTCGGCCTGTCGAGGGCCACATCCATCGCCGACCTCGCCCGCGCCACGCTCGAAGGGGTCGCCTTCCAGGTCGCCGACCTGATCGACGCGATGAACGCCGACCTCCCCGCCCCCCCCCGCGACCTCCGCGTCGACGGCGGGATGGCCCGCTCCGACCCGTTCCTCCAATTCCAGGCCGACCTGCTCGACCTCCCGCTCCGGCGGAGCCCGCAGGCCGAATCGACCGCCCTGGGGGCCGCCCTCCTGGCCGGCCTCGGCGTCGGCCTCTGGCCCGACTCCAAGTCCGCCACCGACCTCCTCGAGGCCGGCAGCCAGACCTTCCGCCCGAGCCGCGACGCCTCGTGGCGGGCCGCCAAGCTCGGTCACTGGCGCCACGCCGTGGAGACCGTCAAGAGCCATTACCGCACGGCGACGAATCGAGCCTGATATGACGGAGGTTGATCAGCCGCTCCGGCCGACGACGCGGCGTGGGCGCTTCCGCGTCGTGCAGATATCGGCGATACGCCCGGTCTCCTCGATCGCGACGTGGAACCGCTGCCCTCCCTCCAGGCGGTGCAACGTCATGTGATACGGTGGCGATCGACTGCCAGAGGGTCCGCTCGCCGGCCTCGGTGAATCCGATCGGTATGTCGGTCGCGGCCGGGGCGATCCACTGGACCGTCATGGTGGTCGTCGGGTCGCGCCGCCAGGTGAGGAACAACGTATCCGGCTTCCACCCGGCCATCGGTGCCGGGGGCCGACCCCGGCCCCGAAAGGAGGTCCCCACGGCCAACGTCGTCAGGCCATCGAGTGCCGTACCGAGCAACGCGCGACGGTCGATCGTGGGCATGACAGTTCCTCTCGGTCGAAATCGCGGGAGAGGCCACGACCCCGGATCGTCGCGGGTGCCGACCGGGCCGCGGGGATGCCGGGGAGAGGCGTCAATTCTAGGGCTTGTGGGCCGCACGGCCTGGATTCCGGCCTCCGCCCGGACGATCGCGGGACGTAGGGACCGTGTCCGGGCGCGGACTTCGGCCGGGTCGGTCGTCCCGCCCCGGAGGGAAGGAAGGGCCGCGGGAAAGACCCCGCGCGATCGGGCCGGGTCTTGCCGGGCCGGGCGGGGGATGGTAACACGCCTGGTGGGGCTCGCCGTCTTCTTCGGGATCGCGTATCTCTTCGTGCGTCATCTCGAGCGGCAGGAAATCTATTTGCGGCTCCGATCGGAGCCGCGGGGCCGGACGACGTTGTCAATATCTTCCGAAGGTCGAGCGACGGACGGGCGAGGTGGGCTCGTCGTTTATGTGACCAGCCACGGTTTCGGCCATCTGAACCGCTCGGTGGCGGTGATCAACCGGCTGGCGCCGGAGGTCCCGGTCACCATCCGGAGCCACCCGGACCTGTTCGACTACTGGCGTGAGCGGCTCCGTCGCCCGGCATCGCTGGGGGCGTACGTCTCGGACGTGGGGGCCTTGAGCCCGCCGGGAGAGAGCCAGGAGACCGACATGGCGGCCACGCTCGTCCTGGCCGCCCGGGTGCATGCGGAGGCCATGGAGCGAGTCGACCCCGAGGCGCAGGCCCTCCGCGACGAGGGGGCGGCGGCCGTGCTCTGCGACGCGCCTGCCGTGCCGCTTGTGGCCGCGCGGCGCGCGGGGGTCCCGGGGTTCCTGCTGGCCAATTTCACCTGGGCCGACATCTATTCGCCCCACGCCCGGCGCCTCGGGGTTGGCGCGACCCGCCTGGTCGCCGAGCTGCGCGCGGCCTATCGTCAGGCCACGCTGATCTTCCGCGCCGAGCCCGCCCTCCGGATGGCGGGCTCGGCCCCGGTGACCGACGTCGGGATGGTCGTCACCCCGGGGCACAATCGCGGCCCTCAACTGCGTCGGGAGCTGGGACTGGCCGCGGGGACCAAGCTCGTCTATTGTTACTTCGGCCGGTACGGGCAGGCGAACCTCGGCTATGACCGGCTCGAACGGATGGGGACGCGGGGGGTCCACTTCGTCGGCTTCCACCCGGCGCCGACGGGCCCCCTGGCCAACCTGCACGTCGTCGCGGCGAGCGACTGGACGGGGGCCGACCTGGCGGCCTCCTGCGACGCGATGGTGGTCAAGGCGGGCTATGGCACGGCGTGCGAGGCGATGACCGCCGGCACCCCGATGATCTATCCGCCGCGGACGGGTTTCGCCGAGCACCGCGCCCTCGATCGCGCCCTGCGCGACTGGGGGGGCGGCATCCCGGCCTCGGCCCGGGCGTTCGAGGAGCTTCGCATCGACAAGTTGCTGGACCACGCCTTCGCCCTGAAGCCCGGCCCGGCCCCGTTCCACGCCGACGGCGCCTCGCGCGTGGCCGAGCGCCTGGCATTGACCTGCGGGGCGATGTCGAAGCGGTCGGCGGATTGAGCACCGTCGAACGACCGGCGGCGTTTTCGCGCGTCTCGCCTCCATCGAATCTCCGTTGGGACTCCCATGAAAATCGTCATCCATCCCGCCGTCGATCCGGGACGCCTGGAGGTGCTGCGGGCGTCGGCGCCTTCGGCCGAGTGGATCAATGCCCCCGACGTCGCCTCGGCCTCCGGGGCGATGGCCGGGGCCGATGCGTTCCTCGGAAAGATCACCCCCGAGCTGCTCGACCGGGCCGATCGCCTGCGCTGGGTCCAGACGTTCACGGCCAGCCTGGAGCACTACATCTTCCCCGAGCTGGTGGCGCACTCGTGCGTCCTGACCAATATGCGGGGCCTCTTCGGCGACGTCATCGCCGACCAGGTGATGGGCTACATCCTCTGCTTTGCCCGCAACCTGCACACGTACATCCGCAATCAGGTCGAGCACCGCTACGAGCCGGTCGGCGGCGAGTCGGCGCGGGTCGACAACGCCACGGGGCCTGGGACGGTCAACGCCATGGACCGGGGGACGATCTACCTGCCCGAGGCCACGCTGGGGATCGTCGGCCTGGGGGCGATCGGCGCCGAGGTCGCGCGCCGAGGCCTCGCCTTCGGGATGACCGTGCGCGCGGTCGACCGCTTTCCCGACCGGACTCGGCCGCCGGAGGGGGTGGAGGCGGTCGAGGGGATGGGAGGGCTCGATGCGCTGCTCTCCCGGAGCGACTTCGCCGTCATCGCCGCGCCCCATACGCCCGAGACCGCCGGCCTGTTCGACGCGGCGACGCTGGCGCACTTGCGGCCCTCCAGCTATCTCATCAACATCGGCCGGGGGGCGATCGTCGTGCTCGACGACCTGGTGGCCACCCTCCGCGCGGGGAAGATCGCCGGCGCGGCGCTCGACGTGTACGAGGTCGAGCCGCTGCCGGCCGACCATCCGCTCTGGGACTTTCCCAACGTCATCCTCACCCCGCACACGGCCGGCTACTCGACCGCGATCGCCCCGCGCCACCTGGCCACCCTGGCGGAGAACGTGCACCGGTTCGACCGGGGCGAGCCCCTGGTCAATCGGGTGGAGAAGGCCCTCTGGTTTTAGTCCGCGGGCGCGTCGACTATGGTATCGGAGGAATTCGTACGCCGAACGTGATCGCCCTCCTCGACCTTTCATCCCCATCCACGGAGATGTCCGAGCCATGTTGACACGATTCTCCTCGCCGATCGTCCTCCTGGGGCTTGCCCTCTCTGCGTTTCCCGCCCGGGGGGTCGAGGAGCCCAAGGTGGCGTCGGAAGTCGACCTGGTCTACACCAAGGCCGGATCGACCGATCTGAAGCTCGACCTGGCGCGTCCCGCCGAGGGGGAGGGGCCGTTCCCGGCGGTGGTCGTCATCCACGGCGGTGGCTGGCGTGGTGGGAGCAAGGACTCGAACCGCAGCGTGCTGAACGAGTTGGCTCGCCGGGGCTACGTGGCCATCTCGCCCCAGTATCGGTTCTGCCCCAAGGATGTCTTCCCCGCGCAGGTCCACGACGTGAAGGCGGCAGTCCGCTGGCTCAGGAGCAACCGGGCGAAGTACAAGGTCGACCCCGACCACGTCGGGGCGATGGGCTTCTCGGCCGGCGGGCACCTCTCGCTGATGCTCGGCGTGACGGGGCCGGGCGACGGCCTGGAAGGCGAGACGACCGCCGAGGCGCCCAGCTCGAAGGTCCAGGCGGTGGTCAACTACTTCGGGCCGACCGACCTGGCCGCGCGCGACATCCCCGAGGCCTCGCAGCCGTTGGTCGAGAATTTCCTCGGCGGGACGCCGGCCGAGAAACCCGAGGCGGCGGCCAAGGCGTCGCCCCTGACCTACGTCACCAAGGACGACGCCCCGACGCTGACCTTCCAGGGGACCAAGGACCCGCTCGTCCCCTACACCCA
>JAABUS010009729.1_pt1 | contig 10073 bp, 11 predicted proteins | sample 5560161 | NCBI WGS metagenome assembly JAABUS01 (sample SAMN10711885, study PRJNA513376) | rock metagenome | isolation source: Antarctica rocks | place: Antarctica: Victoria Land, Trio Nunatak nord | collected 2016-01-04
AACAGCGCCGCCAGCCCGAACCCGGCGCCGAGCCGCCCCAACGTGGACAGCGCGTTGCCCCACAGCGTGGTGCCGCGATACCCGTCCCGCAGGATCTCCACGGCCGCCGCCCAAACGTCCGCCGGCGAGGGCAGCAGGTCGCGCGACACCGCCCCGCTCGCCGCGATGGCCCACCAGGCCAGCACCATGGCCGCCACCGACGCCGCGCCGAACGCCGGGGCCGGCAGGCGGAACCGCCAACGCGCCGGCATCGGACCCGGCGGCGCGGCCACCGCGATCCCGTCCGCCTGCCTGCCGACTGCGCTCATGACCATGACCGGCTTTCCTGCAATGCCTGTGCCGTTCGATGCAAACAGCGCGCCTGCTTACTTCGCAGCACCACTCAAGCACAAGGCTGCGTGCCGCCGTCCTACGCCATCGAGCTGGGCCGGTAGAACGGCTGGTGCTGCGCCGGGTCCATGTAGCCGGCATAGAACCGCTTGATGTGCGGCAGCAGCGCCTTGGACAGCTTGCGCCGCTCCACCTCGTCGTCGGACAGGGCATGTGCCAGGTCGTCGTGCAGCGCCTTGAGCGCCGCCGCCTGGTCCACCCGGGTGAAGCGCCCATCGGCGTAGATCGTCTCCCCGCCGCACATCACGTGCCGCACGCCGCCCGTCTTCGCCCGCTGGATCACCGCGTCGAGCACCGGGGTTTCCTCGTCCAAATAGGGGTAGCTGATCTGCTGCCAGTCCAGCAGCACCAGGTCCGCCGCCGTGCCGACTTCCAGCGTGCCCAACTGGTCCCCGAACGCCGTGGTCCTGGCCCCGCCCACCGTCGCCATGGTCAGCACCTGATCCATCGTAGGCACGTCATCATCCATGCCGGGCACGCGGTGCGCGCGCAGCACCAAGCGCATCTCCTGCAGCATGTCGCGGTCGTCGTTGATCCCGGCCTCGTCCAGCCCGATGGCGACGTTGACGCCCGCTTGCGCGAACCGGTTCAGCGGCGCCACCCCCGAGCGCAGCCGGAAATTGGAGCTGCAGTTGTGGCAGATGCAGGTTCCGGTTTCCGCCACCCGGGCGATGTCGCGCTCGTTCAGCCAAACGCCGTGGCCCAGCGTCATGCGCTTGTTCATCAGCCCGAACCGGTCGAGGTACTCGACCGCCGTGCCCCCGCCCCGGCGCTTCGCGTATTCCTTCTGGTACGCCGTCTCGACCAGGTGCATGTGCAGCGGCACGTCGTAACGCTCGGACGCCTCCGCCAGCCGGGTCAGCGCCGCGTCGCTGCACCAGTGCAGGTTTGCCGGGGCCAACTGGATGCGCACCCGGTCCTTGTCGGCGTGCGCCTCGCGCATGGAGGCGAACATGTCCATCGCGCCGTCGAGCGTCAGCCGGAACCGGTCGAACCAGGCCTGCATCGGCCCGCGCAGCTCCGGCGGCAAGGAGGCGACCAGCTCCGCGTCGTCCTGGTAGGCCAGCCGATTCTGGTCGCGCACCGCGTAACAGTAGGACACGCGCATGCCGATGTCCTCGTAGGCGCGGACCACGTCGTTGGCGCGCGCCTGCACCTCGTCCGGCGTGCCCGGCAGCCAGCCGTGGATGTGCTGCACGGTCGTGATGCCCGACCCCACCATCTCGAACGCCGAGTACAGCGTGTCGAGATAAAGGTTGAGATTGCGCGCCACCATCCGCGTCACGAACCACAGCTCAAGCGGCATATCGGGCGAGCCGAGCTGCACCGGCGTCAGCCCGACATGGTGATGCCCGTTCACGAAGCCCGGCAGCAGGATCTCCGTCCCGGTGCCCACGACCGGGGTGTCGGGATACTGGCGGTGCAGCGCCTCGAACGTGCCGACCGCGACGATCACGCCGTCCTCCTGCAGCACGGCGCCGTCCGGCACCGTCTCGACGTGGGTGCGGCCCGGCTTGGGCAACAGGGCGGCGCGGCTGCGGATCAGCGTCGTGGCCATGGGCGGAACTCCGGGTTTCAGGCGGGGGGTTCAGGCGGGAAGGGCTTCCTGCTCGGCGAAGGCGCGGTCCACCTCGTCCTGCAGCAGCCCGGTGAGATGGCGGCGCAGCGCCTCGGCCGCCGGGCTGAACGGGTCGCGCGGGCGCGGCATTTCGATGGGCACCACGGCCTTGATCCGCCCGGGCCGCGAGGTGAACACTACGACCCGGTCGGCCAGCGCCACCGCCTCGTCGATGTGGTGCGTGACGAACAGCACGGAGGCGCCGGACGCCCGCCACACCTCCAACAGGAAGTCCTGCATCTTGCTCCGCGTCTGCACGTCGAGCGCTGCGAACGGCTCGTCCATCAGCAGCACCTTGGGCCGCATCGCCAAGGCGCGGGCCACCGCGACGCGCTGCCGCATCCCGCCCGACAGCTCGTCCGGCCGCTTGTCGATGGCTTGCGCCAGTCCCACCCGGGCCAGCGCCTCCTGTGCCGCCACGCGCCGGGCCTCGGGCGCGTCGCCGCGGATGGACAGCCCGAACGCCACGTTCTGCCCCACGGAGAGCCAGGGGAACAGCGAGGTTTCCTGGAAGATCAGGCCGCGGTCCGGCGACGGCGCCCCCACCCGGTCGCCGAACGACCGAAGCTCGCCCGCCGTCACGTCCTGCAGCCCGGCAATCAGGTACAGTAGCGTACTCTTGCCGCACCCGGACGGCCCGAGCAGCACGACGAACTCGCCGGGCGCGATATCGAGGTCGATGGCCCGCAGCGCCTCGTGCGCGCGGGGCGTGCCGGGCGCCCACACCTTGCCGAGGCCTCGGCAGGACACGGCACTAAAGGCCACGCAGCGCCTCTGACCCTTTCGGCACCCAGTAGAGCAGCCGGTTCTGCAGCAGGCGCAGCGCGAAGTCGAAGGAGAACACCAGCGCGCCGATCAGCGCGATGGTGAAGAATACCAGCGACGGGTTGAAGGTGTTGCGCGCCAGCATGATGACCTGGCCCAGCCCGTAGCCCACGCCCGTGGTCTCGGCGATCAGCACCGCCATCCAGGCGGCGAACAGGTTCATCCGCAGCACCAGCAGCATGCCCGGCAGGATCGCCGGCACGATCACCCGGGCGTAGATCTGCCGCTTGCTCGCCCCCATGGTGCGGGCGACATGGATGAAGTTGCGGTTCACCCCGTCGATCTGCGCGATGGTGGACAGCGTCATGTGGAACAGCAGCGCCACGACCACCATGAACACCGCCGGGCGGTTGCCGATGCCGAACATGAAGATCGCCACCGGCAGCCAGGCGATGGGCGACACCGGCGCCAGCAGGGTGATGGTCGGAAGCGTCAGCCGCTCGAACAGCAGGAAGTAGCGGATGGCGACGCCGAGCGTGACCGACAGCACGGAGGCGATCACGAGGCCGCTCAGCACCCGCCCAATGGTGGCCCCGGCCGTATAGACCACGGCCAGCGCCGGCGGCGGTCCGGCGTCCATGCCGGCGCCGACCTGCCAGCGGCTGATGGTGTTGAAGTACTTGGCCTGGCCAGCGATGCCGCCCAGGAAGACGTGCGGCGGCGGCAGCAGCCGCGGGTCGGCCCAGCCAATGGCCCAAAGCACCTCCCAGATCGCGCAGAACATGCCGATGCTGACGACGGCCCACCCCACCTTGCCGACCCAAGGCGGTAGGCTGGGGCGCCGCAGCGCGACGGCCGGGACATGAAGCGTTGCGGACATGACGCGGCTACGCCGCCTTGTATTTCAGCTTGCCGTAAAGCTCCGGGTTCTCGGCGATCACCTGCTCCAGGAACGTCCAGTCGATCGCTTCACGTCCGGGCTTCTTCTTGATGTAGCCCATCTCCTGGATCGAGTTCACCCGGTCCAGGATGAACTGCGTCTGGCTGCGCGCATCGACCACCTACGGCTGCTTGCTCATCGCGATCCGCGCGTTCTCCATGCTGGTCTTGTAGTAGCGGCCCACGAGCGTATCGAGCGTCTTCTGCGGGTCCTGCTCCGCCATCAGCTGCGCCGTCATCATGCCCTTGATCAGGGCGCGCAGCCCGGCCGGGTTCTTCTTGATCAGCGTGTCGCTGACCGCCAGCACGCAGTCGGTGTACCCCGGCCCGTAGATGTCGAGGCCGTCCGACAGCTTCACCGCGCCCTTCACGTCGTTGAGCAGCGCCGTGCCGTACGGCTCGATGGTGCAGATCATGTCGAGCGACCCGGCGCGGAACGCTTCCACCGCCTCCGGCGTGTTGCCCATGTAGCGCACGTTGACGTCCTTGAAGGAAACCCCGTTCTTCTTGAACCAATCGTACGGCAGCACCTCCAACGTATCGAGCTGGAACGTGCCGAGCGTCTTGCCTTTCAGCTTCGCCGGCGTGTCCAGCCCCGGCTGCGCCACGAGCACGCAGCCCTCGATGCCGCCGCCCGCCACGACTTTCACCGGGGCGCCCGCGTCATACAGCGCGACGAAGCTGGTATAGGGCATCAGCCCGGCGTCCACTTGGCCCGCGCCCAGGAACGTCACCTGCTCGGCAAAGGTGGGCGACGGCACGAAGTCCAGGATCAGCCCGTCCGCCTGCGCCGTCTGCAGCGCATTGGTCAAATAGAAGTTCAGGTTGCAGAAGCCGGACCCGAAGGTCGAGCTGATGTGGCTCTCCGCCGCCCGCGCCCCGTGGCTGCACGCCATCAGGCTGACCGCGCCGAGCGCCGCGCCCTTGAGCGCCGCCCGCCGGCTGACCGCCCCATTCCATACGGAGGTGCAGGCGAGTGTGCTGCCCATGCCGAAAGCCCTTCCACAAGTTTGGTAAGGGGAACCCAGCAAGCGCCGTGCCATCACCCGGCCGCAAGGGCGCGCTCCATCAACGCCGCCGCCTCCAGGACGCGCCAATCGGCCAAGCGCGGCCCGACGACCTGCAAGCCCACCGGCAGCCCGTCCCGCCCGGCACCGCACGGGACGGTGATAGCCGGTGTGCGCGCGTGGTTGAACAGCGGCGTGAACGCGGCGTGGCCGCGATGCGCCGCCGGACGCCCGCCCACCGTCTCCGGATTCAGCCGGTCCGCAGGCCAGGCCACGCAGGCAGTGGTCGGGCACAGCAGCAGGTCCCAAGTGGCAAAAAAACGGGCGATGCTTGAGGCAATGCGCAAGCTGAAAGCATGAGCGCCCGCGACCTCGGCGCCGGTCCGGCGGAGGCCGCGCTCGATCTGCATGCCGATATGCGGGTCGAGCAGCTCCGGCGCGGCCCGCCATTGCGCGCCGAACAAGTCGGCCAGCCCGGCCTCCTCGATGGCCAAGATGCGCGTTTCCGCCGTGCCGGGCGGCCATTCGGGGTCGGCCTCCGTAACCGCCAGCCCGTTCCGGCGCAGGGTGGCGACCGCCAAGTCCACCGCCGCCCGGACGTCGGCGTCCAGTGCCAATCCAAGCCCGAGCTGCGGGCTGTATGCAATCCGTAGCCGTTCCGTAGGAACCGGCCCGGGCGGCGCCGGGTCCTGGCAGAGCGGATCGTCCGGGTGCATCCCGGTGATCACCGCGAACAGCGCCCGCGCGTCGACCACCGTCCGCCCCATCGGACAGGTGCAGGCAATGCCCGGCAAGGTGCCCGGAAAGCCCCATGGATCAGGCACCGCGCCGGGCGTGGGCTTGAACCCGACGACGCCGACATGGGCGGGCGGACGCCGGGAGGAGCCGCCGCCATCGCCGCCCAGCGCCGCTGCCGCCATGTCCGCCGCGAGCGCCGCCGCACACCCACCCGACGACCCGCCCGGCGTCCGCGACGGGTCGCGCGGATTGAGCGTCCGCCCGTAAAGCCGGTTGTCGGTGACCTCCTTCGCGCCGAACTCCGGCATGTTGCCGATGCCGATGACCACAGCACCCGCCCGGCGCATCCGCTCGACCGGCAGCGCGTCGCGGCCGGGCCGGAACTCCCGGAACAGCGGCGAGCCTTGGGTGATCCGCCGCCCGGCGACCCAGATCGAGTCCTTCACCACGACGGGCACCCCGGCCAGCGGCAGCGCCTCCCCCGCCGCGACCCGGTGGCGCAAGGCCGCCGCCTCGGCCCGCGGCGCGGCCTCCTCATGGTCCACCAGGGCGTTCACCGCCGGGTTGGCGCGCCGGATCTGAGCGAGGAACGCCTCGATCACCTCGATGGGATCAACCCGCTTCGCCCGGACCGCCGCGGCGATGGTCGGCGCGTCCCAACGTAGCGGGTCGATGCCGCTCATCCGGGGCCGCTCATCCGGGGCCGCTCATCCGGGGCCGCTCATCCGGGAATGAAACGGTCGAGGTCGCCCCCATCCAAGCGCACGGACTGCGCCGCCACCCGCCGGTTCGCGTCCAGCAGCCAGGGCGTCGCCAACGCCGCCCGCTCGGCCTGGAGCGCGTAGTCGCGCCGGAAGCCCGGCATGACCGCCGCCGCCTCGGCCCGCAGCGCCGCCTCGTCAATAGTAGTAATCCGGCCAGCGTCGAGCACCAGGGTGCCGCCCACCACCACGCTGTGCACGCCGCGCCCAGACTCGGCGAACACCACTTGGCGCGCGGCGCTGTTGAACGGCACGTAAGCGATGTCGCGTAGGTCCAGCATGACAAGATCGGCCTGCATCCCCGGCGCGATGGCCCCAACCTCGCCTTCGAGGCCCAAGGCCCGCGCGCCGCCCACCGTCGCGGCGTTGATCGCCAGCGCCGCATCGACGCCGGTGGGATTGGGGTCGGCGGCGGCGGCCAGCAGGCAGAGCAGCTTCATCGCCGTGAACATGTTTTGGCAGTCCCCGCAACTGCAGTTGTCGCAGCCCAAGGCAACGTTCACCCCGGCGTCGATCACCCGGCGCATCGGCGCGATGCCGCTCTTGAGCTTTAGGTTGCTCGCCGGGTTGTGCGCCAGGCTGGCGCGCGCCTGGCCCAGCAGCGCCATCTCCTCCCCTTCCAGCCAGACGCCGTGCGCGATGGTCAGCCGGTCGTTCAGCAGCCCGACTTCCTGCAGCCAGCGCAGCATGGACCCGCCCTGTGCCGGTACAGCGACCGCGCCTTCGCCGCCTGCGCCCGCGTCTCGTACACGTGGGTCAGCACCGGCAGCTTGTGGCGCTCCGACAGGGCCGCGATCCCTTCCAGCAGCGTGCGGCTGGACCGCTGCGGACCAGAGGGGCTGAGCGCCCAGCGCAGCCAGGGCGGCAGCGGATCGAGCCGCTTGATCTGCGCTTCCACGAAGTCGAGCTGCGCCCGGGCGTCGGCCGGGGCGCCGCGGACCAGCGCCTGCACCGCCTCCGGCGCGTCCGCGGACACGAAGGGCTGGATGTCCAGCGCCGCCACGTCCCGCACCGCCGCCGAGAACACGACCCGCAGCCCGCTTTCCGCATAGGCTGCCAGGATGGCGTCGAGCGTCGGCTCGTCCATCGGCACCAGCGAGTTCATGTCCTGCACCGTCGTGATCCCATGGCGTAGGCAGTCCACGGCGCCGATCAGGGTGCGGAGCCGCAGCTCCCGCGTGCTGCGCGGCCCGAGGTAGGCCGGCTGCGAATGCAGCGCCCACACGTCGAACGGCATGTCCTCCAGCAAGCCCTTCTGCAGGACATCGTAGGAGTGGTAGTGCGCGTTGACGAAGCCGGGCAGCACCAGCAGGTCCCGCGCCTCGACCACCCGCGCCGCGCCCGCGGCGGCCCGGCGGCGCAACTCCTCCTTCGCCGCCCCCTGCTCGCCCGGCGCATCGACGCCGGCGATCCGCCCGTCGCGGATCAGGATGTCGCGCACCGGCGAGTCGTGCGGGTCGGCGCCGGGCAGGTAGTTGCGCCCACCCGCGATCAGCATGTCCTGCATCTCAGGCCGCCAACGCGAACAGGCTGCCCCACCCGGCAACCTGCGTGGGGTCGCCGCCGGCGAGGCGGAGGGCCTTCCAAAGTGCCGTGGCGACGGAGTCATAGACCGGGCATCCCAGCGCCGCTTCCAGCCTCGGCGCCAACGGGGCCGCCCGCAGGTTGGTGCAGACCACGGCGATGGCCTGCGGCGCCGCGTCCGCCACCTCATGCGCCATCCGTTCCAACTGCGCCTCGGTCACGGCGGCGAAGGAGAAGTTGTCTTGCAGCCGCAGATGCCGCTCCGCCACGCACGCGATGCCGAGTTCAGCGTAGTTGGCGAGGATTTGCGCCTGCACGTCGTCCCGGTAGGGCGTCAGCAGGCCCAGGCGCCGCACCCCGGTGCGGGCCAAGGCCTCGTTCAGCGCGAGGACGCTCGACGTGGCGGGGATGCCCGTCGCGTCCTCGATCTGCCGACACAGCGCAGCATCCCGGTCGAAGCCGAGCCAACTGGCCGAGGTGCCGCTCCAGGCGATGGCGTCCACCCGGGCATCGGCCAGCAGCGCCGCCGCGTGCCGCACCGGCGCCGGGTCGAACTGCGCCAGCGCCGCGTCGTTGAGGGCGATCTCCGTCACCCGGAACCGGCTGAAGTGCAAGGTCACGCCGGGCAGCCCGGCCACCATGGCCGTCGAAAGCGGCTCCAGCACCGTGTTGGAGGAGGGCGTGAGCAAGCCGAGGCGGATCGTGCGCGTCATGGACCGTCCGTGCCCCCGAACAGCCGCACCAGCGGCGCCGGCAGCCCGGTCATCGCCTTGGCGGCAGGCCGCCGGAAGCTGCCCGCGACTGCCTTGCGCGGGCGCAGCGCCGCCAACGTTTCCGCCTGGCGCACCGCGGCGGCCACCCCGTCCACCAGCGGCACCTCGACCTGTCCGGCGATCTGGTCCGCCAGGCCCGCCAGCGGGGCGCCGCCCAGGATGCAGACCTCCGCCCCCACGGCCACCGCCGACGCGCACAGCGCCGCGATCCGGGCCGCCTTTTCCTCCGCCACCTCGGCCACATTGGCAAAAGCCTCGTCGAGCCAGTGGATGCCGGAGCAGCGGGCCGCAAGGCCGTATTGGTCCACCGTTTCCTGATACCACATGCCGAGCGCCGGGGCGAAGGTGATGATGGCGAAACGGCGCCCGAGCATGCAGGCGGTCAGCATCGCCGCCTCCGCCATGCCGACCACAGGGATGGGCAGCAGCTCCCGCGCGGCGCCGAGGCCGGGGTCGCCGAACGCCGCCACCACCGCGGCGTCGGCGCCGGCCGCGTGCTCGGCGAACAGTTCCAACACGGCGCGCGCCCCGATGACCGCCTCCGCCCGCGTCGCGATGTAGGGCACGCCCGCCGCCGTGACCGCCTGGATGGCCGTGCCGGGAGAGGCGTAGGCGCGCGCCACGGCGGCGATCCGGTCCGTCACCGCCTGGCTGGTGTTGGGATTTGCCAGTAGAACCATCATTCGCTGGCGCCCTCCGATCCGATGATGCCGCGCAGGCGGGCGGCGACCGCGGCGAATTCGGGTGTGCCGGCGACGCGCGGGCGCGGCAGCTCGACAGCGATCTCCGCCGAGAGCCGCCCCGGGCGCGGCGTGAGCACCAGGACGCGGTCGGCCAGGAACACCGCCTCCTCGATGCTGTGGGTGACGAACAGCACCGTGGTGCGCTGCCCGGCCCAGATCGACAGCAGCTCCGCCTGCAAATGGCCGCGGGTCTGCGCATCGAGCGCGCCGAACGGCTCGTCCATCAGCAGGGCCTGTGGCCGGGTGGTGAGCGCCCGGGCGATGCCGACCCGCTGGCGCATGCCGCCCGACAGCTCATGCGGGTAGCGCCCGGCGAACTCGGACAGATGCGTGAGCGCCAGCATCTCCTCCGCCCGGGTGCGGCGCGCGGCCCGGGCGACCCCACGCGCCTTGAGGTTGAACTCGACATTGCGGCGCACGGTCATCCAGGGGAACAGGCCGTGGTCCTGGAACACGATGCTGGTCGCGGGCGACGGCCCGTCCAGCTCCCGCCCGGCCACCACGATCTGCCCGGCCGTGGGCCGCTCCAGCCCGGCGACCATCTGCAGCAGCGTGCTCTTGCCGCAGCCGGACAGGCCGAGCAGGCAAACGAACTCGCCCTCCGCGCAGCGCATGTCGATGCCACGCAGCGCCTCGACTTCGGCCCCCTTGCCAGCATAGGTCTTGCCCACCCCGACGCACTCGATGAACGCGCTCAAGCGGGGGCCGCTCAACCCGGACTCGCGACCAGGCCTTCCTGCCACCGGCAGGCGCGCGCCCGCAGCCGCCGCACCGTTTGGTCGGCCAGCAGCCCGATGGCGCCGATGACGGCGATG
>JAABUS010009730.1_pt1 | contig 10072 bp, 3 predicted proteins | sample 5560161 | NCBI WGS metagenome assembly JAABUS01 (sample SAMN10711885, study PRJNA513376) | rock metagenome | isolation source: Antarctica rocks | place: Antarctica: Victoria Land, Trio Nunatak nord | collected 2016-01-04
ACTTCGGCCCGATCGAGAAGGTGGGCGCCCAGATCAACGGCAGCACCAACACCGATCGCACCAACTACTACGAGAACTTGCCCAGCAACGCGCTCGAGCTGGCCCTCTGGCTCGAGTCGGACCGGATGGGCTTCCTCCTGCCGGCCCTGACCCAGGCGAAGCTCGACAATCAGCGCGACGTGGTCAAGAACGAGCGCCGGCAGCGGGTCGACAACGTCCCCTACGGCCAGGCGATGGAGACCCTGCTCCGGGCGCTCTACCCCAAGGACCACCCCTACCACCACAGCGTGATCGGCTCGATGGCCGACCTCTCGGCCGCCAGCCTGGAGGACGTCTCCGCCTTCTTCCGGACCTATTACAGCCCGAACAACGCCAGCCTCTGCATCGCGGGCGACTTCAAGCCCGACGAGGCGAAGAAGCTCGTCGAGAGGTATTTCGGCCCGCTCCCCAAGGGGCCCGAGGTGGCGAAGATCCCCCCCCGGGTCCCTACCCTCTCCGCGTCCCAGCACATCACGATGACCGACAGCGTGTCATTGTCGCGCGCCCAGATCGCCTGGCCGACCGTGGCGCGTGGGCACGCTGACGAGCAGGCGCTCGACGTGCTGGCGACGGTCCTGGGGCAACTCGACAAGGAGAACCGGCTCTTCCGCGCCCTGATGTATGACCGGCAACTGGCCGCGGGCGTCTCGGCCTACCACCCGGCCAGCAGCCTCTCGGGCCTCTTCGCCGTCGTCCTCAACGCCCGGCCCGGCCAGAAGCTCGACGAACTGGTCACCATCGCCGATGCCGAGATCGAGCGGCTGAAGACCGACGGGCCGACCGCCGACGAGGTGCTCAAGGCGCAGAACACGCAAGAGAGCCAGCTCGTCGTCGGCCTCCAGTCCGCCGGCCGCAAGGCCGACTTCCTCAACAACTACAACGTCGAGTTCGGCGACCCGCTGGCCTACAAAGGCGAGATGGTCAAGCTGTTCGCCGTCACGCCGGATGACGTCAAGCGGGTCGCGAACAAATACCTGACCGCCAATCGGGTCCGGCTCGACATCAACCCCGGCCCGCAGACGCCTCGCCCGGCCGAGGTCGAGGTCGCTCGCGATTCGCAGGCGCCTCTGGCCAGCCCGAAGGTGGCGGAGGCCAAGGACGATTTCGACCGCTCGGTGATGCCGAAGGTCGGGCCGAACCCCGAGTTCACGCCGCCGCCGGTCGTGCGCCGGAAGCTGTCGAACGGGCTCGAGGTGTTGATCGCCGAACGGCACGAGCTGCCGATCCTGACCCTCAACCTCGTCGCCAAGGGGGGCGAGACGCTCGTCCCCGACGGCAAGGAAGGGCTCGCCTCGATGACCGCCGCGCTGATGACGGAGGGGACGACCTCGCGCAATGCGCTGGAGCTGGCCGGCGAGCTGTCCGAGATCGGCGCCTCGGTCGACGCCAACGGCGGCCTGGAATCGAGCACGCTCTCGCTGACGACCCTGACGAAGCACACCGACAAGGCCCTAGTCCTGTACGCCGACGTCCTGCTCCACCCCTCGTTCCCCGAGAAGGAGCTGAACCGGCTCCGCCTCCAGCGGCTGGCTGCCTTGCGCGCGCGGATGGACAACCCCACGGCGATCGCGGGCGTGGTCTTCCCGAAGCTCCTGTACGGCCAGGAGCATCCGTATGGCCGCCCCGACCTCGGCACTCCCAAGACGGTGCAGGGCCTCGCCCGCGACGACGTGGCCGCGTTCCACAAGCGGCTCTTCGTCCCCAATAACGTCAGCCTGATCGTCGTCGGCGACGTCACGCCCGATGCCGCCGTCGCCATGCTCGAATCGGCGATGAAGGACTGGAAGCCCGGCGAGGCGGTCGAGCAGGCCCTCCCCGAGCCCCCCTCGTCCAGGCCGGTGACGATCTACCTCGTGGACAAGCCGGGGGCCGCGCAGTCGGTCCTGGCCGTCGGCCAGGTCGGCGTCCCGCGGAGCACGGCCGACTACTTCCCGCTGACGGTGATGAACGCCATCCTGGGCGGCCAGTTCTCGAGCCGGATCAACCTGAACCTGCGCGAGAACAAGGGCTACACTTACGGCGCCCGTTCGAGCTTCGCCTTCCGCCAGGGCCCCGGACCGTTCGAGGCCGGCGGCTCGGTCAAGACCGACGTGACCAGGGAGGCGCTCATCGAGCTGGTCAAGGAGATCACCGACATCACCGGCCCGAGGCCGATCCTCGACATCGAGCTCGCCTTCGCCAAGGACCGGATCATCCGCGGCTTCCCGAACCGGTTCGAGACGACCTTCGGCGTCGCCGGGACCCTGGCCGAGCTGGTCATCTACAAGCTCCCGGCCGACTACTTCACCACGTACCAGTCGAAGGTCGAGGCCATCACCAAGCCCGACGTCGACCGGGTCGCGAAGAAATATCTCGACCCGAGCAAGATGACCATCCTGGTCGTCGGCGACCGCGCCAAGGTCGAGCCCACGCTGAAAACCTTGCCCTTCGCCAAGGTCATCAACTCGCTTGACGTCGACGGCAACCCACTCCCCCCCGCGCCCGAGGGGACCTCGTCGGGGGCCAGGTAAGCCTCACTCGCCAAAACCGGCGGCCCATCCGACGCATCGGTCGGGTCGCCGACATTATCTCCCGGTCGCCCCTACCACGGGAGCATCTTTCTCGTCCGACTTGGGACGTTCCGCGTCTGGCTCGAAAGGGCTTGAGGCGTCGGTCGGCGGGGGGGGTGGCGGTTGGGGGCCTTCGGTCGGCTCGGGCGCTGGAGCGTCTGGATTCCGGTTGAGTTGCACGCCGACGACCCTTTCGAGAGAGGCCAGCGCCCTGCCTAGTTCCGACTCCAGTCGGGCGACCTGCAACTGGACGGTGAGCTGCTCGCGCAGCGCCGTGATCAGCGTGACGAAATCCTGGCTCCCCGCGTGATAGTCGCTCGCCGCGAGCTTGAGCACGTCCTCGGCGCGGGGCAGGTAGCCCGTCCGGAAGAGATCGAGCACCTCGCGCCGGGCCTTCGCCTCGAGGAAGAGCTCCTTCACCTCCTCGTAGGTCTCGTCCCTCAAGTCGTCGTAGCGCCGGGAGTCCGCGACGGCCCGGGCCTGGGCCTCGCACACCCCCGCGACGAGTTTCTTCTGATAGACGGGCAGGTTGAAGCCGACGACCAGGCCGACGTTGTCCCGCCCGTCGGCCATGGGGGAGGGGCTGTTCTCGCGGGTCATGAGGCTGTAGGAGAGGCCCGCGGTGATATTCGGGTAGTAGCGTTTCTTCGCGAGCTCCACCTGCCGCTCGTCGCGGGCGACGGCGGCGAGCCTGCCCTGCAGCTCGGGCCGGGCGGCGATCGCCATTCGATAGAGCATCTCGACCTGGGCGGGGGCCTCGGCGATCGGCAACTCCGGGAGCGCCCGCAGGTCCGCCTCGGGGCTCACGTGGAGCTGCCGGGCGAGGGCCGCCCTGGAGCCGCCAAGCTCCTGGCGGACGGTCACCAGTTCGCTGTCGAGGTCGGTGACCACGTTCTGGGCGCGGAGCACGTCCTGGAGCGTCGTCCCGGTCTTGAGGCGCTCCTTCGCGAGGACGACGAGGTCCTCGGCGAGCTTCTTGTTGTCGGCCAGGATCGCCTCGGCCCGCTGGTTGTAGTAGACGCTGTAGTACGCGCGCTTGACGCGAGAGACGACATCGAGCTGGGCGGCGAGCAGCTCGTAGGAGGCGGCCTTCACTTCTTGCTCCGCCGCCTGGCCCCGGAGCTTGAGCGTGCCGAACCAGGGGAACTGCTGGGTGATCATCAGCTCGTAGGGCATGTAGCCCATCAGCGAGTATTGCGGGGCGTTCTTCGGGAAGGGCCAGATGGTGTTCTGGACCATCGGGTCTTCGAGAGCGGTCTCCTGCGGGATGCGATGCCTCATCGCGAGCAGGTTGAACCGCGCCGCTTGCACCCCGCGGTTCTCCGCGAGGGCGTGGCGGATGTAGACGTCCACGGATTGCTCGCCGCCGAGGCCCGGGGGGACCGGGGCCGGGTCGAGCGCCGTGGCCATCGGCTCGTCGGGGCGGACGGAGTTCGGCGGCCGATGTTCGGCGGCGCGCAGATTGTTCGCCACCTCCGCATATTCCAGACGTAGTGCCGGCTGGACGCAGCCGCTCATCGCGAGGGACAGGAGGACTGTCGTGCCTGTGAGCAGTCGTCGGATCATCGCCGGACCCTTCCCTGGGAGACCGATTCGCGCACCGTTGGTGCAATCGGCGACGCCGTTATGAATGAGCCCAGCCCATGTATCGGTCGGGCAGAATCTTCAAGTTGTATCGATTTTTCAGGCCGACTGGAAAGTCGGGGGCTCTCGGTCGAGAGGAAACCTGATCGCCGGGCACATTCATGCGAACAGCCGGCGATGGCTCGTCGTAAAAGATGATGCGGAGAATCAGCTGAAGGATTAGGGCACGGCTGTCGAGCTTGTTCGATAGGCATCCGCGTGGTAAATTGATTGCAGTTCGCTTCTGGTCCAATTAAATTCCCCTGAAGCTTGTCGCTCATGAGCTACCGACGTCCAAGCTCGCATGTTTTCCTGATCGCCTTCACGGCGATTGTGGGCGTGCTGTCGCTTGCGGAAGTCGGCTCGGCCTGCACCACGAAGGCGGCAGCGGCGCCCGCCGCCTGCTGCGTCGATCGGCCGCCGTCCGCGTGTGGTTGCTGCTCTTCGGGCCAGACGCCGTCGCCGGTGGCCCGTGCGGCTCAGGTGAATGCGACCATCTCCTCGCCCGCACGAATTCCTCATCAGGCGTCCACACCACCGTCGTGCGAGTGCCGCGAGAGTCAGCCCGCCGCTCCTTGGGGGCGTCCGGCCCCGCGGACGACCATCGAGCGTAACGACGTGCAGGACGTGGAATCTTTCGACATCCACTTGCCGCCGGTCCGTATCTCCCCCTCGCCCGGTCACCTCCGGCTCCCGAACGAGAGCCCGCCCAGGTTTCCGCTCTACCTCCGCACCTCCCGCTTCCTGATTTAAACTCCCCCTTGCTCGCGACTTCGTCCTGCGCCCGCGTGCCCTTACCGCTGCGTTCCGCTCGACGGAGCCGTCCCGTAATCGCGTCTTAACTCGTGATCTACGAAGGCAAGAGATGCGCCCTTCGGGCCTCGAGCCCGAGCTGCGCGGGGAGTCCATAACCATGTCGATTCATGGACCTTCCGGTCCTTCCGTCCCGGGTGCGCCCGAGCCTGCCGCCTTGGCGAGTGAGCCGATGCTGACCCGCTGGCAGAAGTTTCGGATGGTGGTGAAGGTGGTCGAGCTCAGGCTCCGCTTCGTCGCCCTGATGGCCGTCACGGGCCTCGTCTTCGCTTACTGGGACACTCTCTGGAACCACTACGAGAAGTGGACCCGGCCGCCGGGCGAGACGCACGCCGCGACGTCGGACACCGAGTACTTCTGCCCGATGCATCCCACGGTCATCCAGTCCGAGCCGGGCTCGTGCCCGATCTGCGGGATGCCGCTCTCGAAGCGGAAGAAGGGCGAGACGGAGATCCTGCCCGCGGGGGTGCTGGCCCGCGTCTCGCTCGCGCCGTTCCGGGTGGCCCAGGCCGGGGTGCAGACGAGCGAGGTGGGCTACGCCCCGCTCTCGGAAACGGTCATCACCGTCGGCTCGGTCGAGGTCGACGAGCGACAGCTCAAGCGGATCTCGTCCAGGACCAAGGGCATGTCGCGGGTCGAGACGCTCTTCGTGAACTTCACCGGCACCAGGGTGAAGGCGGGGGAGCCGCTCGCCGAGCTCTACAGCCCGGAGCTGTACCAGGCGCTCCAGGAACTGCTCCTCGTCCAGCGGTCGGCACGCGAGCGGCCTCGGGCCCAGACCGCGCTCGGGCGCTCGGTCCTGGGCGACCCCAACGAGCTGGTCGGCCTGTCTCGGGAGAAGCTCCGACTCTGGGGCATCACCCCGGCGCAGATCGACCGGATCCTCCGCGAGGGGAAGGCCGACTATAAGCTGCCGATCCTCTCGCCGATCGGCGGGGTGGTCATCCGCAAGAACGTGGTCGAGGGCGAATATGTCTCCGAGGGCCAGGCGATGTTCGAAGTCGCCGACCTCACGCACGTCTGGGTCAAGGCGCAGATCTATGAGAACCAGTTCTCGCTCGTTCGGGTGGGCCAGGCGGTGGAAGCGGTCGTCGAGGCGTATCCGGGCGAGGTCTTCGCGGGGAAGGTCGCCTTCATCGACCCGGTCCTGAACCCGCAGACCCGGACGGTGACGGTCCGCTACGACATGGAGAACCTGGACCTCCGACTGCGCCCCGGCATGTTCGCCACGGTGACCCTCAAGACCCCGGTCGCGGACACCCCGGCCTTCCGCTCGAAGCGTGCGTCTCGCCCCGCGGCGGGCACGGCCCGCATGGCGAGCCTCACCGTCGATGAGCAGAAGATCTGCCCGGTGACGACGCTCAAGCTCGGCGCCATGGGCGACCCCGTCTCCACCGAGGTCGAGGGGCGGAAGCTCTGGATGTGCTGCGAAGGATGTGAGTCGAAGCTCAAAGCGGAGCCCGCGAAGTACCTCGCCCGGCTCGCACCGGCCCCGAAGGACACGGTCCTGACCGTGCCCGAATCGGCGGTCATCGACACCGGGACGAAGAAGGTCGTCTACGTCGAGGCGGAGCCCGGCGTCTTCGAGGGGCGTGAGGTCGTGCTCGGGCCCATCTCCGGCGACCGCTACCCCGTGCTCGACGGGATCTCCCCGGGGGAGACGGTGGTCACCCAGGGCTCGTTCCTGATCGACGCCGAGAACCGGCTGAATCCGAAGGCGGCGGGGAAGCACGGCGACTCGCACCGGCACGCCGTGCCGGCGCCTCGGGCCGCCGCCGCCCCCGCCGCCGACGGACCGGTCCATCGGCATTGAGAAGGGAGGCAGGTCCGTGATCGAGAACATCGTCGAGTGGTCGATCCGCAACCGCTTCCTCGTCATCCTGGCCTCCGTCGTGGTCGGGATCGCGGGCTTCCGCGCGCTGATGACGATGCCGGTCGACGCCATCCCCGACCAGTCGGAGAACCAGGTGATCGTCTTCACCGACTGGATGGGCCGGAGCCCCCAGGAGATCGAGGACCAGGTCACCTATCCGCTCACGACGAAGCTCCAGGGCCTCGCCGGGGTGAAGGTAGTGCGCTCGTCGAGCGAGTTCAACTTCTCGATGATCAACGTCATCTTCGACGACTCGACCGACTACTACTTCGCCCGCCAGCGCGTGCTCGAGCGGCTTGCGACCGTCGCCCCCGAACTCCCCCAGGGCGTCACCCCCTACATGGCGCCCGATGCCACGGCCGTGGGACAGATCTTCTGGTACACCGTCGAGGGGGAGAAGACGGACCTCGGCGAGCTCCGCGCGATCCAAGACTGGTACGTCCGCTACCAGTTGAATTCCGTCCCCGGCGTGGCCGAAGTGGCGTCGGTGGGCGGCGCCCCGCGCGAGTACCAGATCGACCTCGACCCGAACAGGCTCCGGTCTTACGGGGTGAGTCTGGGCGAGGTCTACTCGGCCGTTCAACGCTCGAACTCCGCCGTGGGCGGCCGCGTCATCCACAAGGGGAACGCGGAATATCTCATCCGCTCGGTCGGCTGGATCAAAAATCTCGAAGACTTGAAAGACACGGTCGTCGCCCAGCGCGGGGGCGTGCCGATCGATTTGAGGACGATCGCCTCGGTGCAGATGGGCCCGGGGTTCAAGCGGAGCGTGCTCGAGAAGGATGGCCGTGAGGTCGTCGGCGGCGTGGTGATGATGCGCTTCGGCGAGAACCCGCTCGAAGTCACGCGGAAGGTCAAGGAGAAGATCACCACGCTCTCCGCCGGGCTCCCCGAGGGGGTGCGGATCGTGCCCTTCTACGACCGCACGCCGCTGATCAACAAGGCGCTGGAAACCGTCTCGGACACGGTGAAGGAAGAGATCATCATCTCCACGGTGATGATCATCCTCATCATGGGGCACCTGGGCGGGGCGTTCGTCGTCTCGATCACGCTGCCGCTGGCGATCCTCATCAGCTTCCTCTTCATGAAAATCTTCGGCATCCCGTCGAACATCATGAGCCTCGCCGGGATCGCGATCTCGGTCGGCATCCTCGAGGACCAGGCGGTGGTGATGACCGAGAACGCGGCGCACCACCTCACGCGCCGGTTCGGGAATCGCCGCGTCACGGGCGACGTGCTCGACGTCATCATCCCGGCCTGCCGCAGGGTGGGCCGCCCCATCTTCTTCTCGGTGCTGATCACCATCCTCTCGTTCCTGCCGGTCTTCGCGCTCACCGGACGCTCGGGGAAGATGTTCCACCCGCTCGCCTGGACCAAGACCTTCGCGCTGATCGGCGTGGCGGTGCTGGCCATCACGCTCGTCCCGGCGCTCATCCCCATCTTCCTCAAGGGCCGCATCAAGAGTGAGGACGAGAGTTGGCTGGTCCGGACGATGATCACCATCTTCAAGCCGATGCTCTCGTGGCTGATGGACCGGACGACGCTCGTCTGCTGGCTCTTCGCCTGCATCCTCGGCGTGGGCTACCTCGCCTCGACGCGGCTCGGCAGCGAGTTCATGCCGCCCCTGGACGAGGGCAGTATCCTCGACATGCCGACCTCGGTCCCGCGGATGTCGGTCACGCAGGCGACGCAAGACCTGAAGGCGCGCGACGCCGTGCTCCGCGGCTTCCCCGAGGTCCTGATGGTGGTCGGGAAGGCGGGCCGCGCCGAGACGGCGACCGATCCGTCGCCGCTCGATATGGTCGAGACGATCATCAACCTCCGCGACCGCGAGCTCTGGCCGAAGCGGACGCTCAAGTTCGAGGACGCCCTGGTCCAGACCCGGGCCGCGCTCGCGGCGCTCGAGGCGAAGGGCATCCTCAAGCCCCCGGCAGCGAAGGAAGAGCGGGATGCCTTCCTGAACGAGGCGGCGATGGAAGTCGTCACCCGGGTGGACGCCACGCTCCGGAACCTCGCCCTGATGCGGCTGGAGGAATACCGCCCGGTGCTCGGCGCCACACTCGCGGGCGAGGCCGTCGATGCGCTCGTCGCTCGCGTGGACCCGGCGCTCGTCCGCCGCAAGCTCACCGCGGTCGAGCGGGAGGCCCTGGCGAAGACGCTGGGTGCCGTCTACGGCGCACGCCTCGCGCTCGAGCCGAGGTTCGATGATGTGACCGACGTCGTGAAGGATGCATCGAGGAGACTCATCGCCCTCGGCGTCCTCAAGGAGCATTCCGACCTGCTCTCGCCCCCGCCCAGCCCGTGGGAGCAGGCGAGCGATGCCGTGGGCGAGGTCCTCGGCAAGGGCAAGGAGACGCTCTTCACGCGGATCACCGAGCGGGTCGTCCAGGCCCACGAGGAGAAGCTCAAGGGTCGGATGAAGTCGCTCAACTGGGAGCTCTTCGACCGGGCGGTGGGCGCCGGCACCGGGGCGGCTCTGGAGGAACTGGCGAAGCGGGCGGGGGAAAGGAAGCTCTCGCTTCGTGAGGCAGCGCCGGAGGAACTCAAGACTGTCCGGGCCTCGCTCGAGAAGCCGTTCTCGGACCGGCTCTTCCTCTGGCAGAAGTCCAAGCAGGACCTCGTGGACGAGATGGGCACGGCGCTGCAGGTCCCCGGCTGGGGGAACATCTTCACGCAGCCCATCATCAACCGCATCGAGATGTTGGCCACCGGCGTGCGCACACCCGTCGGCGTGAAGGTCTTCGGCGACGACCTCGACGAGATCCAGCGCGTGAGCCAGGAGATCGCCGACGTGCTCCGCGGCGTCCGGGGCGCGAACGGCGTGGTGCCCGACCAGATCGTCGGCAAGGGTTACGTCGAGGTGGACATCGACCGCAAGAAGGCGGCCCGTTACGGCATCCAGGTGGGCGACATCCAGGACGTGGTCGAGGTCGCGATGGGCGGGAAGCCGCTCACGATGACCGTCGAGGGGCGTCGGCGCTTCCCCGTCCGCGTCCGCTACGCCCGCGACTTCCGCACCGACGAGGAGGCCCTCAAGAACACCCTCATCACGGCGCGGGGGGCGACCGGCGCCGCCGGGGCGGATGCAACCGGCGGGATGGGCATGACCGGTGACAGCGGAGGCGCCCCCGCCCAGGGGGCCGGCGCTGCGCCGGTCCAGGTGCCCCTGTCCGAG
>JAABUS010009735.1_pt1 | contig 10067 bp, 9 predicted proteins | sample 5560161 | NCBI WGS metagenome assembly JAABUS01 (sample SAMN10711885, study PRJNA513376) | rock metagenome | isolation source: Antarctica rocks | place: Antarctica: Victoria Land, Trio Nunatak nord | collected 2016-01-04
ACAGCTTGCGCCCGATCTCGGTCGCCAGCAGGTCGAGCCCCTCGCGGCCGACCTCGGGGGAGAGGATGAAGGGAAGGGTCAGCACCGGGGCGTCCACGCCGCGGCGCAGCCGCCCGACCTGCGCGCGTTGGCGCTTGGCGCGGTCGTAGGAGGCCAGTGCGGTGGCCACGGCTTCCCGGGATGCCCGCCCGCCCGCCTCGCCGTTGGCGCCGACCCGGGTGAGCTGCTCGGCCTCGGCGCTGTCGAAGCGCTCGGGCAGGACCGCGTTGACCAGCACGGCGGCCAGCTGGACGTCCAGCTCCCCGGCCAGGCGCTCCTGCAGCTCGATCGTCTCGTTGACCGGCATCTCCTCGGCCAATGCGACAGCCACGACGGCCGTGGTGGCCGGATCGGTCATGAACGAGCCGATCAGGTCGGCGTGCTTGCGGATCGGGCCGACCTTGGCGATGTCGGCATAGGTGCGCGGCGAGCGCAGCATCGCCACGCCGTGGCCGGTGGCCGGGGCATCGACGATCGTCAGGTCGTAGGGCCGGTCTGCCTTCCTGCGCCGCTGCAGCTGGGCCAGCTCCCAGATCTTTCCCAGGGTCACCAGCTCGTCGAGGCCGGGGGCGGCGGCGGTCAGGTACTGGAAGATCCTCGAGTTGTTGAGCATCCCGGCCAGCCGGCCGGACCGCAGCTGGTCGCGCAGCCACTCCTCCTTCGCGGATTCGGGGTTGATGGAGAATGCGGACAGGTTCTCGGTCACCGCGGTCTCGGAGAACCCGGCGGGGGCACTGCCGAAGATGCCGGTGATCCGTTCCTGCTCGGCCACCTCGCACACGACGGTGCGCCGGCCGGCGCGCGCCCCGGCCAGACCCATGGCGGCCGCCACGGTCGTCTTGCCCACGCCGCCCTTGCCGGTCACATAGACCAGCCTGTGTTCGAGCACGCCGCTCATCGTGGAGACCCTACGCGCGCACGATCCGCCCGGACTACCCCGGACTACCTGTCGCCCGGAAGGACTTCACCGCGCTTATGCGAATAGGCAATGCGTAATGCCCAAGCCAGCCACATCTAGGCCGAACCGTCGGAGGCGCAAGTGACGTCAGAGGCCAAGGTCATCGCCTTCACCAATCAGAAGGGTGGGGTCGCCAAGACCACCACGACCCTGAACCTGGCTGCCGCGTTCGTGGAGAGCGGCCACCGGGCGCTGTGCATCGACCTCGATCCGCAGGGCAACCTCACCATGAGCCAGGGGATCGACCCCGACTCGCTCGACGTGTCGATGTACGACGTGCTCGTCCACGACATGTCGATCCGCGAGGTCATCCGCAAGCGCGAGGTCGACGTGGCGTGCGCGTCGATCGACCTGGCCGGAGCCGAGATCGCCATGTCCACCAAGATCGGCCGTGAGCGGTCGCTGGAGAAGGCGCTGCGCCCCATCAAGGAGGACTACGACTTCATCTGCATCGACACTCCGCCGAGCCTCGGGCTGCTCACGATCAACGCCCTGACGGCCTCCGACAAGGTGATCGTCCCCGTGCAGTGCGAGTATCTGTCCATGAGGGGGCTGGTGCAGCTGCAGAACACTTTGTCCATGATCCGCGAGAACCTGAATCCCGACGTTGAAATCGAGGGAATCCTGCCTACGCTGGTCGACAGCAGGACGGTGCACGCCAAGGAGGCGATCGAGATCCTGGAGGAGAACTTCGGCGACCGGGTGTTCGCGTCGCGAATCACCAAGACGGTGCGGTTCGCGGAGGCGCCGGTGAAGGGAATGTCCGTGCTCAAGTACGAACCTGACGGAAAGGCTGCCTACGCCTACCGCCAGCTCGCTAAGGAGGTCCTCGGAAATGGCAAGCGGTAAGCGCGCGAGCATGAGGGAGGGGCCCCTGGCCGCGCTCTTCCGGTCAACCGAGGAGGAGGACGCCGAGGGGACGGAGCACGAGACCGCCCGCGAGCCCGTGGAGCGCGCCCCCGAGCCGCGCGTCCCCGAGCCGCGCCGCGAGTTCAAGCCCGCGGCCCAGCAGCCCGAGCCGTCCGGTCGCGAGCCTGCCTCCGAGCGCCGCCGACCCGAGTCACGGCCGGCCCGCGAGGAGTCACGGCCGGGCCGCGAGGAGCCGCCGACCCCCCAGGAGCGCCCGACGTCCCGCTACGAGGGCATTCCCACGCCCGAGGAGCGGCTGCGGTCGGTCTTCTCCCCCGACATTCCCGAGAACATCATGGAGCGCCACCCCGAGCCGCGGCGCCCGCCGGAGGCCGAGGAGGTTCACCAGCCGGAGTCGCCGCTGCACCGCGAGCCGCTGTTGCGCGTGGTCGGCGTCGGCGGAGCCGGGGTAAACGCCGTCGATCGCATGATCGAGGCCCAGGTGGCGGGCGTGGAGTTCATCGCGGTCAACACAGACGTCCAGTCGCTGGAGCAGTCCAGCGCCCCGACTCGCATCCACATCGGCAACGAGTCCACGCGTGGGCTGGGAGCTGGCGCCGAGCCCGGCCTGGGCCGCAAGGCGGCGCTGGAGCAGTACGACGAGCTCAAGGCCCTGCTCAAGGGCGCGGACATGATCTTCATCACGGCCGGGGCCGGTGGTGGCACGGGCACGGGCGCGGCGCCGGTGGTGGCGCGCATATCCCGGGAGGTCGGGGCGCTGACGGTGGGCATCGTGACCAAGCCGTTCGGATTCGAGGGCGCCCGCCGCGGCGCTCAGGCCGAGCGCGGGATCGAGGAGCTCTCGGGCGAGGTCGACACGCTGATCACGATTCCCAACGCGCGCCTGCTGTCGGTGCTCGACAAGAAGACGTCGATGGTGGACGCCTTCCGGGTGGCCGACGACGTCCTGCGTCAGGGCGTGCAGGGCATATCGGACCTGATAGCGCTTCCCGGTCTGATCAACCTCGACTTCGCCGACGTTCGCACGATCATGCACCAGGCCGGCAATGCCCTGCTGGGGATCGGCATGGGGACCGGCGAGTCCCGGGCCCTGGACGCGGCCACAAGCGCCGTCGAGTCGCCGCTGCTGGAGACCTCGGTGAACGGGGCACAGTCCATCCTGCTGTCGATCACCGGCGGCAACGACCTATCCCTGTGGGAGGTCAACGAGGCGGCCAAGGCCGTCGCGGAGGCCGCGCACCCCGACGCCAACATCATCTTCGGCGCCATGGTCGACGAGAAGCTCCAGGACGAGGTGTGGATCACCGTCGTGGCCACGGGCTACGGCGACATGCCGGCGCCCCGGCGCGAGTCGCGCCCCGCCGCGACCGACGCCGACCACGAGCCGCGGGTCACCCGCACGACGCCCCCGCGCGAGAGGGTCGCCCGCACGGCGCCCCGGCGCGAGCGGGTCACCGCCGCGCTGGACGACTTCGACGTGCCGGAGTTCATGCCGCGCCGGTAGGCGGCCTCGACTGACGACCCCCCCGGCGGGCTTCCGCTGCACCGTCCGCTTCAGCGTCCAGGGCTGTACCCGCGGCTGGGTCACGGTCAGTAGTTTCGCGAGCCGTGCGAGGCGTCGTCGCAGCCGGCCATCCGCTAACCGCCGCGGCGGGAGCCGATGCGCTGCGGGTGGGAGGCAACGCGGTCGATGCCGCGGTGGCTGCCGTGCTCATGTCCTTTGCCGCCGAGTCCCCGCTCACGGGTCCCGGAGCGGGCGGATTCATGCTCGTCACCTCACCGGAGGGGGAGAGCCACCTGCTCGACTTCTTCGTCGGGGCTCCGGGCCGCGGGCTCGTCGAGCCAACGCCCGTACCGCTCCGGCCGATCGAGGTCGCGTTCTCGCCCGAGGCGATCCAGATCTTCAACGTCGGGGCCTCCTCCTGCGGCGTCTACGGCACCACCGCCGGGCTGAGCCGAGCGCTCGAGCGCTTCGGTACGGTCGCTCTGGGAGACCTGACCGCCCCCGCCGCCCGGGCTGCGCGGCACGGCGTTGAGGTCACGCCGATCCAGGAGTACCTGCTGCAGATCCTCGGGCCGATCTTTCGCTCTACGCCGGAGGGTGCGGCCCTGTACGAGCCCCTCGGGCGGCCGGCGCGGGCGGGTGAGCGCCTGCGCATGCCCGAGCTGGCTGACCTGCTCGAGCGGCTGGGCGACGAAGGACCCGGGTTCCTCCACGAGGGCGACGTGGCGGACGCGATCAGCGACTGGGTCCTCGAACGCGGGGGCCTGCTCACCCGCGACGACCTGGCCGCGTACGAGGTCGTGGAGCGCGAGCCCGCGCGGGCGACCTTCAGGGGGCGCGAGGTGCTCACCAATCCGCCGCCGTCGTCGGGCGGGATCCTGATCGCCGACGCGTTGGAGCTGTTGGAGCGCATCAACCGGCCGGGCGACACCGCCGCGCTCGCGGAGGCGATCGCCTCGACCAATCGTGCCCGCGACCTCGACTTCCTCCAAGGGCTGCACGACGACGGGTACGTCGACCGCTTCTTGGACCCGGTCAAGCTCGACGCCGTGGCGGGCGAGATCGGCTCCCGGCTGGGCTCGACCACGCACGTCTCCGTGATGGACGCCGGCGGCGGCTGCGCCACGGTCACCTGCTCCAACGGCTCCTGCTCGGGGGTCGTAGTGCCCGGCACCGGCATGCACCTGAACAACATGCTGGGGGAGGAGGACCTGAACCCGGCGGGCTTTCATCGCCACCCCCCGGGTGAGCGGGTACCCAGCATGATGTCGCCGACCGTGGTGCTGCGCGACGGACGCCCGGAGATGGCGCTGGGGTCGGCCGGCTCCAACCGGATCCGCTCGGCGATCGTGCAGACCGTGACGGCCGTCGTGGACGGGGGCTTGGACGCCCAGGCCGCGGTGGACTCGCCGCGCCTGCACGTGGAGGGCGCGCTTCTCGACGCCGAGCCCGGCGTGGATCCCGTGGCCCTGGACGCCCTGCAGGAGCGGGGTTGGGACCTGCGTCAGTGGCGCGAGCGAAACCTCTACTTCGGCGGGGTGCAGGCGGTGGTGCGCACGGCGCAGGGCGCGGTCAGCGGCGGCGGGGACCCACGGCGTGGGGGCGTGGCCATCGTCGTGGAGTGAGAGCCTCGGTGCGGTGCTCGCCCGGTCGAGGACCGGGCTGCGCTCCTACCGCTGAGAGCGATTACCTGCTTGGGCGGCTCAGCACGAACTCCGTCCACCCGCCCGCCTCGCGCTCGCTGAGCGCCAGGCCCTGCTCGTGGGCCCAGGCGGCCAGGTCGATCGCGGCTTCGGGGTCTGTGGCCATCACCAGCAGGTCCTGATCCGGGGGAAGGGCCTCCATGGCCGTCTTGGCCATGACCAGCGGCATCGGGCACTTGAGGCCCCGCGCGTCGGTGACCTGCACGACGTCGCCCGCTAGTGGTGGACCTTGCCGTTGGAGCTGGCGCGCTCGGAGGCCTCCTGCGAGCGCGCCAGGCGCTTCATCGCCGTCGCGCACAGCTCGGCCAGCCGCGCCATGCGGTCATCCTCTGAGCGCAGCTCGAGCAGCTCCTGCTTGTCGGAGAGGTCGAAGGCGATCGTGGCGGCCATTCCGTAGGCGTCCAGCGCGCCCAGGTCGCCCTCGCTCGGGCGGGAGTCGGTCACCTGCTCGACCAGGTCGGCGTAGGCGCGGCGCGCTCCCGCGGCGGCCTCCTCGTCCTGCTCGTCCTCCTGCTCGAGCCACTCGACGTCACCCGCCGGGTAGGGCATGTCCTCGATCCGTCGCGTCAACCGAAACGGGCGCGTGCCCCGCACGAGGATGTTCATCCGTCCGTCCTCCATGCGCTCGATCAGCTGCGCCACCTCGGCCGCGCAGCCCACGTCGCGCAGGCCGTCCTCGCCGGTCCAGACGACCCCGAACTCCGTCTCCTCCTCCAGGCACAACCCGATCATCGTCTGGTAGCGCTCCTCGAAGATGTGCAGGGGGACCACCTCTTCGGGCAGCAGGACCATCCCGAGGGGAAACAGGGGGAAGCGCTCGGCGGACTCGGACATCTGCCTCTCTAGGCTAGCCAGCGTGCCCGCAAGCGCTACCGCCTCCGACGGGGCGTCCCGGGCCGCCGACGCGGAGACCGCCGGCCCCGCCCACGTGGCCACCGTCTCCTTCCTGGCGTCGCGCGCCGTCCCCTCGGGCGGCTTCCTGGTGGCGCTGGCGGGCGGCACAGCGCTGGCCCGGGTGGCCCAGCGCCACGGCTACCGCCAGGGCTACGGCGCGTCGCTGGCGGCCATGTTGGAGACCGTGGCGATCATGGGGCCGGCGCGCTTCGGCGTCCCCCTCACCCAGGCCCTCAGCGCGCCCCTGCTCGGCGGGCTGCACGCCCGCGAGTGGGGCGTGGCCGCGCAGGTGGCGGTGTGCGGGTTGATCCGTGTGCTCTCCAACGCGATCGGCGTCGCCTTCTTCATCTTCGTGATCACCGGAGGGCTCGATGCCTACTCGGGCGCCTACGAGAACCTGGCGGGCTGGTTCGGGATCGAGCTCGGGCAGACCGCCACGCTGGCGGTGACCGTCGGTTTGGTGGTGCTCTGGGCCGTGGCGGCCAGCATCGCTCAGGTGCTGATCTATCGCCGCGGGCTTCTGCGCTGGCCGTCCGAGGCGGTGGAGGGCACGCCGCCGCCCGCGGTACCCGAGCGCCACACGGGCCGCTTCGACCCGCGCGCGGCCATGGCCGCAGCCGCCATCGCGTTCGCGCTGTTGCTGTCGGGCACGTGGTGGCCGCTGCTGGGCGCGGTGGTGGCGTGGTTGGCCCTGGCCGCCGCGTTCGCCCGAGCGGATTGGCGCTCGGCTAGGACGGGCTTCGTGATCGCTGCCGTCCTGGCCACCGGCGCGCTGGTGTTCTCGCTGACCGGCGGGCTCGGGGTCGAGGTGGCGCTCCAGCGCGGGCTGCGGGCGGGGCTGCTGGTGCTCACCGCCACCTGGCTGCGCGCGGCGGCCGGTGCCGACGGGCTGCGCGAGGTGTTCCGGCGCACGCTGGGCCGGATGCGCGGCCTGCCGGGGGTGGTGGAAGCGATCCGCGTGCTCGACCACATCGGATCGGAGGGGCAACTGGACCGCGCGGGGCGCTCCCTCGTGGTCCTGGCCGTCGAGGCTCCGCTGCGGCCCAAGCCGCTGGTCGACGCGGTGCTGGCCTGGGTGTTCGACCAGACCGGGCGCTTCCGGCCCGGGACGCCGCCGGCGGCGCCGGTGATGCGGGTGCGGCTGGTGGATGTGGCGCTGCTCGTGGCGGCGGCGCTGCCGGTGGTGGCGCTGGTCGGCGTTGTGTAGTCGGCAGGGAATCGAGTGTGCAGTTGTGGTTGCCATAGCCACCACAAGGCAACATCGTTCCCGCTCGCGACGTCGACTGCTACTGGAAGTGGCTCGAGATGGCGCTCCTCGTCGGCGTCAGCCGGCCGAGGACGGCTAGCCGGGTCCTACCCCGGCGCCCGCCCCGACACCAGCAGGTTGTAGAAGACCGCGGGGGGCAGACGGGGCTCCAGCAGCGCGCGATCGAGCGCCTGGAAGGCGAGGTAGCCGCGGAAGGCGTACTGGCGCCACAGCCAGGGGACCTCCGACGGCTCGGCGGTTGCCTCCAGCGCCCGGTTGGCCCAGCCGAACATGCTGGCGGCCAGCTCCTCTCCGCGGACCTGCACGCGCCCGAAGCCGGCGCCGCCCGCGGCGTCGCGCAGCATCCCGGGAGTGAAGGCGTGCACGTCGACCACCCGCTCCAGCTGGTCCTCCTCGGGACCGCGGTGAAAGCCCTCGTGGATCGCGGGACCGGCACCCACGAGCGCCCGCCACGCCGGGGCTGCGCGGTAGGCCGCCCGCTTGGGGATGGCGGCGACGCGGTCGCCGTAGTGGGAGGGCTCGCCGCAGAAGGCGATCGCCCCGCCCGGCTTCAGCACCCGCAGGAACTCCCGGAGAGATCCCTCCAGGTCGGGTAGGTGATGCAGCACGGCGTGGCCGAAGACCAGGTCGAACGAGTGATCGGCGAAGGGAAGGTCGGCGGCCTCGGAGCACTCGCTTTGCGCGCTGACTCCCAGCCGGGCGGCGCTGGCCTGCAGCGCGCCGATCATCCCCGGTGAGATGTCGGTGGCCGTGTACTCGCCGATCGTGTCCGAGCGGACCAGGTTCAGCCCGAAGTAGCCGGTGCCCGCGCCTACCTCCAGGGCTGCCGGAAAGTGACCGAGTTGGCGCAGGCCGAGCGCCTTCTTGAGCTTGCTCGTGACCTGGGCCTGACCGGCCCGGCTGTAGTCGATCCCCCACTTGGCGTCGTAATGCTCTGCGGCCAGGTCGTGATAGCGAACGTTGGCGTCGCGGATGAAGTCCGTCTGGACCGGCGAGGAAGCCATGCGGCGGACACACTAGGGCTCGCGGGAGGAGCGCAGCCGGACCGGTGGTCCGGCGAGCACCGCACCGAGGCTTTCACCTTCAGCTATTGGCGGACACGGCCTTCTGCAGCTGCTCCTTGGTCATCTTCGACCGGCCCTCGACGTTCAGCTTCTTGGCGTCGTTGTAGAGCTGATCGCGGGTCCGCCCGCCACCGCCGCTGCCCGAGCGCTTGCCGCCCCGGCGGCCCGACGAGATGTCGTTGGTCGATGTCTTGGAGGCGGTCTTGGACTCGCCCTGGCGCGCCTTCTCCTTGTTCACGGTGCGCGCGGCGATCTCCTCGGCGCGGTCGTTCGAGCGACCCTGCTCCTTCTCGCTCTTCTTGACCTCCTCGTACTGGCGGTCCCGCTTGCTGCCCTTCTTGACTCCACGTGGTGGCATGGCGGGCCCCTACCCGGGTGCCCGTAAACGGCACACGCCTCTCCCTACACTGCCCCGGCGGTGACCGGGGCCCGCGAATACCTCCAGTCCGACCAGCCCCCGGGCGTGCCGCCGCTGGCGCTGACCGGCGAGCGCACGCTGCCGGACGTGCCCGAGGAGAACTACTGGTTCAGGCGCCACCTGGCCGTGTACGAGTGGATCGCCGGGCGGGTGGGCGGCCAGGACGTGGTGGACATGGCCTGCGGCGAGGGCTACGGCACCGCGGTGCTGGCCCGAGGGGCGGCGAAGGTGACCGGCGTGGACGCCAATCCCGACGCCTTCGAGCACGCGCGCCTGAAGTACACCGCACCCGGAGTGCGCTTCGTCCGCGACCTGGTCGAGGACTACTCCGAGCCGTGCGACGCGGTCGTCTTTCTCCAGACCATCGAGCACGTGACCGAGCCGGCGGCGGTGCTCGGTCGCTTCAAGGAGGTGCTGCGTCCGGGTGGGGCGGCGTATGTGTCCACCCCCAACCTCCTGACCCTGGCTCCCGCGGGCGCGGATAAGTCCGACAACCCGTGGCACGTGAAGGAGTACCGCGCGCGTGAGCTCCGCGAGCTGTGCGAGTCGGTCTTCTCCCACGTGGAGCTGCTCGGGCTCTTTCACGCGCGCAAGCTGCGCGCGCACGAGCTTGCGCTGTCCGCCGGGTGGGACGGCCTGCACGCGCGGCTGAAGGTCACCAAGCCGTTCTACGAGCGATTCACGCCGGCCATCTCGGCGAGCGACTTCGTCCTGCGCGCGGGTCACCTGGACCGCGCGCTGGACTTCGTCGCGGTGCTGCGATGAAGGGGGCGGTGTGAGTCGCTCGCACCGAGGCTCGCTCGCCCTGGTGCTGCACTCGCACATGCCCTACGTCGAGGGCTTCGGTACGTGGCCCTTCGGCGAGGAGTGGCTGTGGGAGGCCACCGCGTCGGTGTACCTGCCGCTCGTCGACCTGCTCGCCGACGCCCGGGCGCCGCTGACCCTCGGCATCACGCCGGTCCTGGCCGACCAGCTCGAGCTGCTGCCCGGCGAGGCGGGGGACCGGCTGGTCCGGTTCCTGCGCGAGCCCCGCGCCACTGTCCACGTCGAGGACGCGCAGGGCTTGCGAGCAGCCGGCGAGGAGGAGCTGGCCACAGAGGTCGAGCGGGGGTGGACCGACTACGAGCGAGCCGCGGACTCGCTGGAGCGCGGGAACGGGCGAGCGCTGCTCGACAGCTTCGCCGCGCTTGGTCGCAGCACCCCGGTCGAGCTGTGGACCTCCTCGGCCACCCACGCGCTGCTGCCGCTGCTGGCCAGCGACGCCGGCCTGCGCCTCCAGCTGGCCACCGGCGTGAGCTCGCACGAACGCCGCTTCGGGAGCTTCGGCGGCGGGATGTGGCTGCCCGAGTG
>JAABUS010009736.1_pt1 | contig 10065 bp, 12 predicted proteins | sample 5560161 | NCBI WGS metagenome assembly JAABUS01 (sample SAMN10711885, study PRJNA513376) | rock metagenome | isolation source: Antarctica rocks | place: Antarctica: Victoria Land, Trio Nunatak nord | collected 2016-01-04
TGCCACCACGCGCCCGAGCGCGTCCGTGAACGCGACCGCGTCGACGCCCCGTGTCTCCTCGCGCAGCGCCGCCAGCGCCCGCTGCACGCGAGCACGGTCGGCGTCCGGCAGGCGGGCGCGCCGCGGTGCGGGCACCGACCGCAGGCGCTGCGCGTAGGCCTGGGCGACCTCCCCGAAGCGCAGCGACTGCTCTCCCGCGAGCTGCGCGGTCAGCTCGGCGGTCGTCCGGACGCGGTCCTCGGCCTCGGAGCGCACCGCGCTCTCGGCCAGGCGAAGCACGAACGCCGTGAAGGCCAGCAGGAGGACGAGCCCGAGGCCGACCCACGCGGCGATCGCCCGGCGCCGGCCGGCGCCCTCGCCGCGTCGAGCTGCTCGCTGGGGTCGCGCCACCCGTCGCAGCGTAGTTGCGAGAGCTCCGACGGCGAGGCCGCGCCGCGTGTGTGACGCATGCCGCCCCCGGGCTCGTTTGAGGAGCCTCGCAATGCGGAGAGATCCCTCTCATGCCTTCTTCCGCCGACAAGGTCCTTCAGTACCTGGAGGAGATGCACGCCCTCGAGAGCCAGCTGGTCTCCACGCTCACCGTGCACATCGCGATGACGCCGCGCTCGGGGTACCGCGACCTGCTCGAGCGCCACCGCTACGAGACGCGCATGCAGGTGCAGCGCATCGAGCAGCGCAGGACGGAGCTGGGCCGCTCCAGCTCGCTCCTCCATGTCCTCTACGGCACCGCGCAGGACGCCGTCGGGCAGGGCATCTCGCTCGTGCTCGCGCCCCTGAACCTCCTCCGGGGCACGGGCGGCGAGGAGAAGCTGCTCAAGAACGCGAAGGACGAGGCCGCCTCCGAGGCGCTCGAGATCGCCAGCTACGACGCTCTCGAGGCCGTGGCCGAGGCCGTCGGCGACGCGAAGACCGCCGTGCTGGCACGCGAGCACCGCACGCAGGAGGAGACGTTCCTCGATGACCTGCGTGAGCTCATCCCAGGGCTGGCCACCGCCGTCATCGACGCCGAGGTTGGGGGTCGACCGCACTACGACCCGATGACCACAGGCGCCGCGGACGCCGTCCGCCACGCGACGCAGAAGGCCAAGGCGACGACCCGCAACCTCCGCGGCCAGGCCGGGACCGCCGCGGACGAGGTCCGCGGCGCGACCGCGGGCACCGACGACGAGATCGCCATCCCGGGCTACGACACGCTCACCGCCGAGCAGATCCTGCCAAAGCTCAAGGCGCTCTCCCCCGAGGAGCTCGCGGCCGTCGACGGCTACGAGCGCGGCGGGCGCGCCCGCAGGCGCATCCTGGACCGCATCGCGGCGCTGCGCGCCAAGAAGGTCGACGAGCAGCTCGCGAAGCTCTGACGGCCTCCGGTGGAGCGGGGGCCCGGCGACGAGCGCGGGTCAGGCCCGCGAGCGCATCGCCTTCACCGCGGGCGGTTGGCGAGCTTCACGATGATCTCGCCCGACCCGACGAGATGGGCGTCGGCCGAGACCCTGCAGCTGTCGTTGTCCTTCATCGGCTCCTTGAGCATCAACGAGACCGGGGTCGTCAGCGTGCGCTGCCCGGTCTTGGTTCCCGCGTCCGAGCCCTTTGTGCACGTCAGCGCCCAGGCCATCTGCACCTTCTGCGGTGGCGTCCCCTTGATCGACAGCAGGATGCCGCCCGGCTTGGCCACGGTGCCGGACACCTTCGCGGCGGCGTACTTCCCGGACACGACCTTGCGGTCGAACTTTTCGTAGTCCGCCGTGGTAGACGGTTCGACCACCTTGGAGGTGTCGTCCTTCGAGGAGCCGCCGCAGCCGGCGAGTGCGACGGTGACCACCAGCGCCAGGATTCCGCCGCGTACCGAGAACTCAGTGTCGCTCACGCCGTCACCTTATCCCGTGCCCCACTGGATCGGAGCTGGCCGGCTCAGCCCGCGGCCGAGGCAGGCGCTCGGGCAAGGGCCTCGTCCTCGAGGCTCGTGGCCAGCTCCTCCACCACGGCGCGCAGGTCTCCGCCGGCCTCCGCGGCGACGGTGCGCTGCCGAGCGCTGCCGGTGACCTCGAGCATGGTCCAGGATCCGGCGAACGCCTCGCTCGAGCCCAGGCCCGCCGCCACCGGCTCGAGGGTGGTGAGCAGGGCCGCCAGCCGCTCGCGCGCGGGCTCCGGGCGACCCGTGTCCAGATCGAGGAACGCACTGTCGAGGCCGTGGCGCAGCGCGCGCCAGCGGTTCTCCTGGATTCGCACGGTCGGTGCGGGCGGCCCCAGCCCGCCGGCGTCGTGGCGCATCGACAGCCACGCGCAGAGGGCCTGGACGACGGCAGCGAGGGTCGCGGACTCCTCGGCGGTGGCGGGCTGATCGCAGACGCGCACCTCGACGGTGCCGTGCACGGCGTGCAGGCGCACCTCCCACCACACCTCCGAGGCGGGAAACGCGTTGCCTGCGGCGCCCCACGCGAGCAGCTCGCGGTACGCCGCCCAGCTCTCGAGGGGCGGCGGGATCCCTTGACGTGGAAGGCTCTCGCACAGCTTCGGGCGCACGGAGTGCAGGCCCGTGTCGCGGCCCTCGTGGAACGGCGCGTTGCCCGCCAGCGCGGCGAGCTCGGGCAGGTGGGCGCGTAGCGCGTCGTGGATCGCGACGGCACGGTCACAACCCGGGACGGCGACGTGGACGTGGACGCCGCAGGTCATCGCCCGGCGGGCCGCCCACTGGTAGCGCTCGCTCAGGGCGGTGTAGCGGGCGCCTGCGCTCGCGGCCCCCTCGGGGGCGGCGAAGGGGTGAACGCCGGCGCCGGCCAGGCGGGCGAACCCGTCGAGGCGCTCGACGGCGGTGCAGCGCGCGGCGACGAGCGCGGCGGGCAGGTCGTCGGCGTGGAGGCAGACGGGGGAGACGAGCTCGAGCTGCGCGGCGGGCAGCTCGGATCTGAACCGCGCGTCGTCGAGGCGCTCGAGGGCGGCCTCGCAGGCCGGGAGCAGGTCGAGGGTCTCGGGGTCGAGGAGCATCAGCTCCTCCTCGACGCCGACGGTGAACGGACGCTCGTGGTCGTCGAAGGGCCGGCGTGAGGCGTCCCCGGCAGAGGCTCGCGGGAAGCGCGGCAATGAGCAGACCACCATCGCCGGAGAGCGTATCCGGGCCAGGCCAAAGCTAGACACGGTGGCCGCTCGGGCGCCGGCATGGTTCGACGGCGCCCCTCGCGGAGAAGCGCACCGTATGGCTCCCGAGACGCTCCTCGCCGATCCGACGACCCGACTCGACGATCTCCTGGCGGAGGCGCTGGCGGCGCCAGGCCTTGCCGGAGTCCTCAGCGCTCACCCCGAGCGCGCCGCGACGCTGCTCGACGGGGCGCGCGACGTCGCCGAGGCCGCCTTCGTGCGCGAGGAGCCGGAAGCGCTCGACGTCGCCCACCGGGCCATCTACGTCCTCGGCGCTCAGCAGGGGTGGTCGCCCGTGGACGCGGTCCGTGACAACGAGCACGACCTCACGTTGGCCGCGGTGCGCCTCGAGCTCGAGCGTGCCTTCGAAGCCCAGCTCGACCGCCGCGCGGTCGTCCCCAACGACCTGCCGAGCGACCCAGAGTCGTTCGGGCCCTGGCTCGAGCAGCTTGCGCTCGTGCGCCCGCTGCCCTTCGACGGGCCCTCGATGGGCGCGTTCTACCGCGAGCACGCCACCCTCGACCAGCTCTCGGAGGTCGTCGCGCAGCGCTCGCTCTTCTTTCTCAAGGAGCCCGATCCGTGGACGATGGTCATCCCCTCGCTGCACGGCCGCGCGAAGGCCGGCCTGATCGATCTCATCCTCGACGAGTACGGCTGGGGGCGCTTCGACCAGATGCACTCGACGGTCTACGAGGTGCTCATGGGCAAGCTCGGCCTCGAGACGAGCTATGACCACTACTTCGACCAGGCCTCGTGGCAGTCCCTCGCCGGGCTGAACTTCCAGGCGATGCTGGCCCGCCACCGGCGGCTGTGCCGGCGGATGTACGGCTACGTCTTCCTCGTCGAGGCCAGCTCGCCGGGGTCGATGAGGGACTACCTCGCCGCCTACGCGCGGGCGGGCATCGACGACCCCGAGGTGCTCACCTTCTACGAGCTGCACATCGACGCCGACGAGGGCCACTCCGACGTGGCCCTCAACGAGGTCATCATGCCCGTCGTGCGCGAGGAGCCCGCGGCGATGGCCGAGATCGCTCGCGGCGTGGTGCAGGGCCGCTGGATCCACACGCTGTTCTCCACGCACCTGCACGAGTGCTTCAGCGCCGGACGCTCCTCGCTGCGTGGTGCGGGAGCGGAGTGACCTGGCTGCCGGCCCTCAGCGCGGACGCGCTGCCCGACGGGGCGCCGACCGCCGCCGAGGTTGACGGCCGGCCGCTGTGCCTCGTGCGCCTCGACGGCGCGGTCCACGCCTTCGACGACGCCTGCCCGCACCGCCGGTGGCCCCTGCACGAGGGCCGGCTCGCGGGCTGTGTCCTGACCTGCCGCGCGCACACCTGGGAGTGGGACGTCCAGACCGGCGAGCTCCTGCGGATGCGCGCCCCGGAGCGCCTCGTGACCCACGAGACGCGCGAGCGCGACGGCGTCGTCGAGGTGCGCCTGGATCCCGCGGCGCCCGTCGCGGCCGAGCGCTCCGAGCTGTGGGCTCGCGCCCGTGCCCGCGAGGCGCAGGCGTCCGCGCCGTGACTTTCCATCGCTTCGGACGGCTGCGACTGGTCGTTCCCTCCGGGGTCTACGCGCCGCGCTCGGACACCGCCTTCCTCGCCGACAGGCTGCCGGACGTGTCCGGCGCCGAGGTCCTCGAGCTCTGCTCCGGCTCGGGCGCGCTCGCGCTGACGGCCGCCGCGCGCGGTGCCGCGCACGTCCTCGGCGTGGACTGCTCGGCGCGCGCCGTCGCCGCCGCGCGCGTCAACGCTCGCCTGAATCGCCTGGGGCACGTCGAGGTTCGCCGGGGCGACCTCCTCGAGGCGCTGCGGCCCCGGGAGCGCTTCGACCTCATCCTCGCCAACCCGCCGTACCTGCCCGCCGAGGTCGACGACGATCACCGCTGGGACGCGGGTGCCGACGGGCGCGGGGTGCTCGACCGCATCGTCGCGGGAGCGCCCGCCCGCCTGCGCCCCGGCGGCCGCCTCGCGCTCGTGCAGTCGGGCTTCGCCCGGGTGGAGGAGACCGTGAGCGCGCTGGAGCGCGCGGGGCTCCTCGTCGCCGCGCCCATGGAGCGCCGCGGCCCGCTCGGGCCGATCGCCGAGGCGCGCCGCGCGCATCTCGAGCGCCGGGGCGTCCTGGCGCCTGGAGCCGTGGAAGAGCTCCTGGCCGTCGTCGTGGCGACGTGCCCGGTCGCCGGTTCGGCCGCTGCCGTCGCCGCCTGACCGCGACTGCTGCGCGGGCGTCTGGGCACACCTACGCCATGTCCACGACCCGCAGGCAGATCGACGCTCCGCCCGAACGGGTCTGGGCGGTGCTGGCCAATCCCGACAGCTACGCGCACTGGGTCGTCGGCTCCCGCGACACCCGCAGCGCCGACCCGCGCTTCCCCGCCGAGGGCACATCGTTCCACCACACGGTCGCCTTCGGGCCGATCGATCTCAAGGACGAGACGTCGGTCGTCGAGTCCGACGCGCCGCGCCGCCTCGTCCTGCACGTCAAGGCGCGTCCGCTCGGCCGCGCCAAGGTTCGGCTCGATCTCTCCGCCACCGGCGGCGGCACCCGCGTGACGATGCGCGAGGGCCCCGAGAGCCTGATTGCGCGACTGGCCTACAACCCGCTCGTGGATCTCCTCCTGCGCGGCCGCAACGACGAGGCGCTGCGCCGCCTGGCGACGCTGGCCGAGGGTGACCACCCGACGCCGCGCACCTCGCGCGACGCGGGCCGGAACGCGGGCGGCGGGGAGGAGGGACCCGCCGCCGGGCCGGAGAGCTGACGGCGGTCCTGGCGAGTCGGCGCTCGAGACATGCGCGCGCCTCTGCTCGCGGACCGCGTCATGGGTGGCTTCGGGGAGGCCGCGGGAGGTGGCGGCATGGGTGTCGCGTCAGATTTCGCCACGAAGTCGTCGCAGATACAGCCTGAAGGCGTCGTGTTCGGTGACAGGTCGCGCGGGAGCCTGGAGGGCATGCTGCTCGGCGCGAGTCATGCTCCATCGGTCGCATCGCCGGGCACGGCGGGAGAACCACTCGCGGCATACGCGAGCGATCCTCCATCGACGGTCGCGAAGGGCACCGATGGAGCGTGACTCGCGGGTCGCGCGGCTCACCACGCTCGCGGGGCGCCAGCACGGGCTCGTGAGCTGGAACCAGCTGCATCGTCTGGGCCTCGACAAGGACGCGGTCAGCCGGCTGCGCGCCAGAGGCTGGCTGCACCGCCTTGCGCGCAACGTCTACGCGGTCGGTCACACCGCGCTCTCACCGTCGGCGCTCTTGCTGGCCGGCGTCATGACCTACGGCCCTGCGGCGCACCTGTCCGACGGAAGCGCGGTCGCGGCCCATGGCGTGTTCTGAACCCTGGGAGGACGGCTCCCGCCTGACCCCGGTGCACGTCACCGTCCCGCCTGAACTCCGCGTCGCGCGACGCACGGGCACGACCCTGCACCGCCGCCTCCTCACGCCCGGCGAGATCACCAGGCTCGGCGCCATCCCGATCGTCACGGTCGAGCGCGCCCTGCGCGACTTCGCCATCGCCGCCACGCCGCGCCGCCTCGAACGCGCGGTCGATCAGGCTGTCGTCGAGCGCCGGACGACGCCGGCGCGACTCTGGGCCTGCGTCCACCACGCGGCGGGAGTGCCGGGCGTCCCGGCGTTGCGCACGGTGCTCGAGACCGCCCGGCGCTACTCCAGCCTCACCCGCAGCGAGCTCGAGGAGCATCTGCTGCAGCTCACGCGCGCGACCGGCCTGCCCGACCCGCACTTCAACGTTCGCGTGCCGGGGATCACCGGCCGCCTCGACGCGTACTGGCCCGAGCAGCGCCTCGGCGTGGAGGTTGACGGGTGGCGGTGGCACGTGACGGGCCAGCGCCAGCACGACGACCGCACCAAGGAGCTCGAGGCGCGCCGCGTCGGCGTGCTCCTGGCGCGCTACAGCGCCCGGCAGCTCTTCGAGACCCAGCTGCTGGTGGCCGGCGACCTCGCCGCCACGCTCGCGCGTCGAACGCCGTGACGGGTGTCCGGCGCCGGCCCTCCGTCGAGAAGGACGGGGCGACGAGCTTCTTCTGGGGCTCTCGGCGAGCTTCGCCTAGGAGCGCGCGGCGAGCTGCTCGAGCGCGTCGTCACGCGTCTCGACGATGGTGAAGATCTGGTCGAGCCCGGTGATCTCGAAGGTCTTGGCCGTGCTCGGCTCGGTGTTGACGATGATCATGCGACCCTCGAGCGGGCGCAGCCGCTTGACGGCGCCGATGAGCACCCCGAGGGCGGTCGAATCGAGGAAGCGCGTCTCCGTCAGGTCGATCACGATCTCGCGGGCGCCGCCGTCGATCGCGCCGCCGATCGTGCGCTTGAGCTCGGGAGCGGTGAAGATGTCCACCTCGCCGGCGACGGCGACGACGTGCGCACCCGACGTAGGCCGGTCCTCGGTCAGCGAGAAGTCGAACGTCATCGGTCAGATCCTGTCTTGCATCGGTGCGGTCTGGGTGGCGATGCGACCATCTTGACGGATAGCCGGGCCCGGGGCGACCGTCACGGCCGCTGAGCTCGCGTCGCGTGCTCTCACGCCCGCTCCGGCTCACAGGCGTCGATGCGGATGACGAGATACTCGTCGCCGCCGGCGCCCTCCCGAACCAGCACGTCGTCGGCGAGGCGCTCGATGACGGAGCCGATGCCAGGGAGAGCGGCGCCCTCGATGACGCACCGGCCACCGCCGGGCCGCAGCGGCCCGATGCGGAGCTCGAGGCGTCCCGGCCCGGACTGGATGCTGACCGGCAGCCGGGCGGCCACCGTGAACGCGGGCGCGCGGGCGGCGATCGCGTCGGCGACGAGGACGGCGTCGTTGAGGCGATCGACGGGAAGCTCAGCGCGCGCCGCATGGATGCCGACGATCCGCGAGAGCACCGGCCCGACGAACGGGCCCGCCGCGACGGTCACGCGCGTCCGGTCGACGCGGCCGAGCGCACCCGCCCCGTTGCCTTCCACGACGCGCATGAGCCTGCCTATGAGCCCCCCGCCCGGCTCGCGGAGAGCAGCAGGCCTGGGTCCCTGGTGACGAACGACATGCGGATCTCGGTGCCGCCGTCGTTGCGGTTGGTGAGCTCGAGCGACTGCGAGAGGGTCGCCATCAACGGCAGCCCGACCCCCAGCCCCGGCGAGTCGACGCGCGGCGCCATCCCGCGGCCGTGGTCGCGCACGACGATCTCGAGCTGCTCGCCCAGCGCCGAGACCTCCAAGTCGAGCAGCCCGGCTTCGCCTTCGTCGTAGGCGTGGATGACCGCATTGGCGCAGGCCTCGCTCACCGCGAGCTTCACGTCGGAGAGGATCTCGGGATCCAGTGCCAAGGCGTCTCCGATCCCGCCGAGCACGTGACGGATCACGGCTACGTTCTCCGCGCGGGCGGGGAGGGAGATCTCGAGGTCTGGACAGGGCATCGATGGGCGCTGCGCTCAACACGTTGGGGTTCCCCATCGTCTGCGGCGGTGAAACGGTTTCGCGCCACCGGAACGAGGGTATGGCCTTGACCGGGTCTGTCCGCCTACATCGAGCGAACTTCGCGCCAAGACAGCAGCGGTGTCCGACCTTGACCGCCTTGTTGCGACCGCTCAGAGCGCGAGAGTGCCCCCATCGCTGCTGAACGACCCAGGGGGGCATCATGAGCACGACCGAGACCCGCATCACCGAGCCACGCGCGTCCATCGCCACCGACGAGGTCGCGCTGCTCGAGCGCTATCACCGCGACGGCGACCTCCAGGCCCGCACGATGCTGATCGAGCGCATGATGCCGCTCGTCCGCCACATCGCGCGACGCTACGCCAACCGCGGCGAGCCGCTCGACGACCTCGTCCAGGTCGGGGCCGTCGGGCTCATCAAGGCGGTCGATCGCTTCGACCTCGAGCGCGGCGTCAAGCTCTCCACCTTCGCCGCGCCGAACATCGCCGGCGAGATCAAGCGCCACTTCCGCGACCGTGGCTGGTCCATCCGCGTCCCCCGCGACATCCAGGAGCTCAACGCGAAGCTCACCCAGGCGACCGATCGCCTGACCACCAAGCTCTCGCGCTCCCCCACGATCGCCGAGCTCGCCGTCGCCGTGAAGTCGACCGAGGAGGCCGTCCTCGACGCGCTGCAGGGCGCGCAGTCCTACTCGACGGTCTCCTTCGAGGAGCCGATCGGTGAGAACCGCACCGCCCTCGAGCTGCTCGGCGACGAGGACCCGGAGTTCCTCACGGCTGAGCGCCGCGTCCTGCTGGTAAACGGCATGCGCGTCCTGGCCGACCGCGAGCAGGAGATTATGCGCCTGCGCTTCTTCGACGGCCTCACGCAGCGCGAGATCGCCGACCAAGTCGGCATCTCCCAGATGCACGTGTCGCGCCTGATTCGCCGCTCGCTCGACGACATGCGCCTGCAGATGGCCGACACCGACGTCGTGACCACCCCTCAGCGTCGCCTTCACGCGGCCTAAGGCTGTCTTGCCGAGGCTGCGTCGCGCCGATCCCGGCTCGCCGGGACTGACGCGCCGCCGCCAAGGCAGCGGCTGGCGGCACTTCGACGCGGCGGGCCAGCACGTCCGGGACGCGGAGACGCGAGCGCGCATCAAGCAGCTGGCCATCCCGCCGGCGTGGGAGCACGTGTGGATCTGCGCCGACCCGCGCGGGCACGTGCAGGCCACGGGAACCGACGCGCGGGGCCGACGCCAGTACATCTACCACGCCGACTGGCACCTCCAGCGGGCACGGAGGAAGTTCGACGACATGCTCTCGTTCGCGCGCGTCCTGCCCGTGCTGCGCGAGCGCGTCGCCGAGGACCTCGAGCAGCCGCCGCTCTCCGCCCAGCAGGTGCTCGCCGTCACCGTGCGGCTGCTCGACCGCGGGTTCTTCAGGATCGGCTCGGAGGGCTACGCCGCCGAGAACGGGACCTACGGCCTGGCGACGATGCACAAGAAGCACGTGCAGGTCGTCGAAGGCGCGGT
>JAABUS010009737.1_pt1 | contig 10065 bp, 11 predicted proteins | sample 5560161 | NCBI WGS metagenome assembly JAABUS01 (sample SAMN10711885, study PRJNA513376) | rock metagenome | isolation source: Antarctica rocks | place: Antarctica: Victoria Land, Trio Nunatak nord | collected 2016-01-04
TATCAAAAACCTTCTGATTACCCCATATCGCTTGAATATTTTTAAATTCTTCACAAACAAGAATCCAACATAGCATTGCTAAACAACCATTACTTGCTCTCAATATTGCATCACTTTCACTAGGATTGTAACTTTTGTATATCATTTTAGTAGCAATAACATACATAGCAATAACATGTTGGAAAGCTTCTATTTTAACCTCATCATCAGTTTCATCATTATTTTTAAGTGCATCAATGTATGACTTGACACAGATTCTTGATGTAGCTCCAATTGAACCTGGCCCGCTTTTAAATAACCATTTTGTAAATCCCATAAGTAATTAGGTTTTACCTGATATTAAAAGTTAATTACCTTTTCACAATTATTTTATAAATATAAAAATACACACTCTAATGAACTATTTGAAATTAAAAAAGCCGTTGATAAATTTTGTCAACGGCTGATGAGAATGCTATTAATTCAAAAAGCTGGTTCCTTATTTTTTAGTTTTCATACCCGGTATTATTTTCATGGTATAGTCAGCAATATACGCTTTGTATTCTTTAGATTCATTGGATAAAGCGCTATTCTTCCTTCATCATTATAATGTGCACCAAAGCCATATCTCTTTGTCAAAGCTGATGCTCTTAAATAGGTTCACCCTTAGCAAATAATTCCTTTTTTACTTTTTCAGAATCTTTTTCCAAAACATCCCTGGGAATTTTTTTATGTTTTATAAATGATTCATAAATCAATCCTTAATGATTTAACCTTTATGGATTTTCCTGCAGTAATTCATACTGAATAAGGTGCAAGGTTTCTTGTTTACTTTAGAAACAGGAACTTCACTTTGGTCAACAGGACAGTCGTCAGCGACTTTTATAAATATGTTTGTATAAGAGATTTTTGAATATTTATTGTCTTAAGATTTCCTGAAAATTATCTTCCCAAAAAATTAGTTATAACACTATTATCAATCATCTGACAACTGTCATCTGTCATCTTTTTCAACCAGCGACTAACTCTTCACTCAAAACCGCTTCCATACTAATCTCCAAATTATAAGCTTTACTGACCGGGCAATCACTTTTTGCCTCCTGCGCAGCTTTGTCAAATTCTTCTTTACTCATGCCGGGAACTGAAGCAGTCACCTGTAAATGAGAAGTGGTGATTGCGCCATTTTCAAGAGCGATGATACAGGTAGTTTCAATTTTTTCAGGTGTAAAACCTGCTGTGCCTATCGCAAAGCTCAACTTCATGGTAAAGCAGCCTGCGTGTGCTGCTGCCATCAGCTCTTCAGGATTTGTGCCTGCACCATCTTCAAATCTTGATTTATAAGAGTACTGTGTCTTATTTAAAACCGTACTTTGTGTGCTAAGTGTTCCGTTTCCATCTTTACCGGAACCATTCCAAACCGCAGTTGCCTGACGTTTCATACTTTTTGTTGTTTAATTTTGATAATAAAAATATTTATATGATTTCCTGGGAAGACTTTGAAAAGATCAACATCCAACAGGAACTATTGTTGAAATTAATGATTTTCCAAAAGCAAAAAAGCCGGCTTACCAGCTAAAAATTGATTTTGGTGCTTCTGGTATCAAACAATCTTCCGCGCAAATTACAAAGCATTATACAAAACAGCAATTACTCGGCCAGCAGATATTTGCTGTGGTAAATTTCCCTCCAAAGCAAATTGCTAACTATCATAGTGAATGTCTCGTATTGGGTGTGTATGATGAGAACAATGATGTAATTTTATTGCAACCTGAGAGAAAGGTTGCCAATGGTCAGAAAATTGGCTGAAATGAACTCAATAAGTTATACATATTATCAATCTCCTGTTGGAACGCTTAAAATTGGCGGTACCGAAAATTATATAAGTGAAGTTTCTTTTATTGATAACCAGGATAGCTATGTTACCCCCTCCCGCAATAACCCTTTATTAAATCAATGCATTGAAGAACTGATTGAATACTTTAATGGCAAACGTCTTTCATTTGATATTCCTGTATATCAGAAAGGAACAGATTTTCAAACAAAGGTGTGGAGTGAATTACTTAATATTAATTTTGGCAAAACTATCAGTTATATGACTCTTGCCAAACGATTAGGTAACCCAGACTGTATACGTGCAGCCGCAGCAAGCAATGGGAAAAATCACATTTGCATTATCGTTCCGTGTCACAGAGTTGTGGGTTCCAACCAGCAACTTGTAGGGTATGCAGGCGGACTATGGATAAAAAAATGGTTACTCGAACATGAAAACAAAATTGCAAATGGCGTGCAAACCCTATTTTAAATGACCTTAATAAAGTTGCTTTACCCGCGTTTACGGTTATCCAAAAAAAGAAGCTGCTGCAATAGCTGTTGATGCAGTAAAAAGTTCTATTAATGCTAATTAAAATGCGTTATAAGCTACATACACAACAGATAAGGGCTTCGTCGGGCACGTAGTGTAGAATGATTATTTAACTTTTTAAAACGACAAAGCAAATATTCAGCTTAAAAGTGCCTAACCTTCTCTCTATACAAAATCTGTCAATAAATTTCAACAGCAATGACGAAACTCATTCTGCGGTTACAAATGTTTCTATTGAAGTTGGGCAGGGAGAGCTTGTGGCTATAGTGGGAGAATCGGGTTCAGGCAAATCGGTTACGGCTTTATCCATTTTGCAATTGCTTTCTTCGCCACCTGCAGAATATTCCGAAGGAGAAATATGGTTTACAGATAAAGAAGAAAAAAGAACAAATCTTTTAAACGCCTCACTGGACTACCTGAAACATATACGTGGAAATGAAATTTCAATGGTTTTCCAGGAACCAATGACCTCGCTAAATCCTGTTTTCACTTGCGGTAATCAAGTGATGGAAGCAATTGTTCTTCATCAAAAGGTATCAAAGGAAGAAGCACGGCATCGAACTATTGAGTTATTTGAAAATGTTCAGCTTGCTTCGCCTTCACTCATGTATGACCGTTATCCCCATCAGGTGAGCGGCGGGCAAAAGCAACGTGTTATGATTGCTATGGCTATGAGTTGTAATCCTTCTTTACTTATCTGCGATGAACCTACTACAGCTCTTGATGTAACGGTTCAGAAAACCATTTTGCAACTGATAAAGAATCTTCAAAAGCAAAAAAACATGGGAGTGATATTTATTTCTCATGATTTAGGAGTCGTTGCTGAGATTGCAGATAAAGTAATGGTGATGTACAAAGGTCGTATTGTTGAAAAAGGAGTTGCGAAAGATGTTTATAAGAATCCTCAACATCCTTATACAAAGGCTTTGCTTGCATGCCGTCCAGGATTACATGCAAAAGGTGAAAGGCTGCCGGTTGTAAGTGATTTTATAGATAATAAGCAAATAAACATTTATGAAAAAGATGAAGTAACGAAAACCCTTCAATCTCGGCAAGCACCTGTTCTTCCAATTGAAGAAGTGACTGCAACAAATCAACCTCTGCTTTCAGTTGAAAGATTAAAAGTATGGTTCCCTGCAAAAAGAAGACTTTTTGGAAGCACAAAGGAATTTATGAAAGCGGTTGATGATGTAAGTTTTGAATTGTATGAAGGAGAAACACTTGGCCTTGTTGGCGAGTCTGGATGTGGCAAAAGCACCTTAGGAAGAAGTATTTTACAATTAATTGAACCAACTGCAGGCAACGTTTTATTTAAAGGTGAAAACCTGGAAAAAGCATCAAAGGAGAGACTGAGGAGTTTACGAAAAGACATGCAGATTATTTTTCAGGACCCCTACTCATCTTTAAACCCAAGAATGACCATTGGCCAGGCAATAGGCGAACCTTTAGAGGTTCACAGTCTTGTTAAAAATAAACGTGATAAAAAAGAAAAAGTAATAGAAATGCTCGCAAAGGTAAATCTTAGTCCTGATCATTACCATCGCTATCCTCACGAGTTTAGCGGGGGACAAAGACAGCGTATTGTTATAGCAAGAGCATTGAGTGTACGGCCGTCATTTATCATATGCGATGAAAGTGTATCCGCACTCGATGTAAGCGTGCAGGCACAAGTACTTAACCTGCTGAATGACCTTAAGAAAGAATTTCAATTTACCTCTATATTTATTTCACACGACTTATCAGTCGTTCGCTATGTAAGCGACCGGATAATGGTAATGAACAAGGGGAAGATAGAAGAAACCGGAAATGCGGAAGATGTTTATTTACGTCCACAATCAACTTACACACAAAAACTTATAGCAAGTATACCAAAAGAGTTTGTGGAAGCATGATTGCAAAAATGCAGGAGAGTATTATAAACTATAATGTAAATAATAGATATAATTATACTTAGGTTACTAAAAGATATAGTTGAAGTGCTTGCCAGACTGCAAGGCGAAAGTGCAATCTGTATATGCTATTGTATTTTCCTTACATTAACTGCATTTTTCCCTTTTCTGCCTTCTGAGACTTCAAAAGATACTTTATCCTCGTCTTTAATTTCATCAACCAGGCCTGTTACATGTACAAAGACATCCTCATTGTTGTCATCTGCTTTTATAAACCCAAATCCTTTAGTTACATTGAAAAATTTTACTTTACCGGTTTTCATGATTAATTTTTTAACTGAACAACATTGGCATCGAAACAAAAAGTAAAAGAATTAAATCTGATTTCAGGCGAATAAATAATACTTTGCTTTTATTAGTCCATACTTGGCAGGATTATTTTACTTTGTTCTGAAATACCAATTTTAAAATTTATTTTATGCGTAAAGCTACTACTATTATTATAACTATTATTGTTATTCTATTATTAGGATTCATTTACTGGCGGTACTTCTTCGTTTTTGCAGAAGGTACAAAAGCAGGTGTTTTAAATACTTTTCAGAAAAAAGGTTATATATTCAAAACTTACGAAGGTCAGTTGATACAAAGTGGTTTCAGAGGAAACCCAACAACTGCAATTCAAAGTAACCAGTTTTCTTTTAGCGTAACTGATAATAAAGTAGCGCAAAAGCTGATGGAAAACAGTGGAAAAGATATGGAACTGCATTATAAAAGATACCAGGGATCGCTGCCATGGCGCGGAATGCAGTTGTTTGTTGTAGACAGTGTTTACCAGATAACGAATGGCAACAACCTTAATAACACCTTGCCCCAATAAAGGCAAAAACAAAAATATTAAACGGCATATAATAAAAAAATAGCCAGTCGTTTATGAATATCGGGTACATGCTTTTTCCATGCTGCGAGAGTTTTTGTTTGAATGCATTCTGAAGGAGCAGTGATATCGGCAGCTATACATAATTGTGTTTCTGCTTTGCAAATGGTAAGTAAGTCTTTGATAAGTTGATTATTCCGGTAAGGCGTTTCGATAAAAATTTGTGTACAGTTTTTTTTTTCTGATTCATTCTCCAGTTCCTTTAATGCTATTTTTCTTGCCGCAGTTTCTATTGGCAAATAACCCGCAAACCGAAACTGCTGGCCATTCATTCCGCTTGCCATTAAAGCTAACAAGATGCTGCTTGGACCAACAAAAGGCTTAATGGTTGCTCCAGCTTTATGAGCTGCGTTAACCAATAGCTGCCCCGGGTCAGCAACTCCGGGGCAGCCAGCTTCACTGATGATACCAATGTTTTTCCCCTCTTTAAGCAATTGGGTAAATGCCTGCTGCACTTCTGTTTCAGCTTTATGTATTGCTATCCATTGGTATTCATCAATCACCATTTCCCGCCAGAGTTGCTTCAAATAACGTCTTGCCGTTCTTTCATTCTCTACAAAAAAAACCTGGCATTTTTTTACAGCATCAATGACATATATAGGAATTGTTTCCACTGCATTTTCATACAAAAAAGCCGGAATAAGAAAAACACTGCCAATCATAATTTTTTAAATTAGTGAATTTGTCCGAAGGACTTTCTACTGAGAAAACTTTAAAGTTAGGGCAAAGTTTTGTATGCTATATAGACCTCATTTCCTCCTAATCCATATTAATCAAAAAATCGTGGTTCTCATTTTCCTCCCAATCCATGTTAATCCAAAAAATCGTGGTTCTGTACTTTGTAAATACTTAATGTCGCGGCAATCACTGCATACGCCGGAGCAAAGATCCACCCCACAATTGGTATGAGATGCATTAAGTAGAAAAGTAATCCATTTGCAATTGCCAATCCTTTTTTGTTGTTAATAAAATGTATGCTCTCAGCAGCAGTTAGCTGATGTCGTTCAAGACTATAATCGAGCATTGAAAAACCATAATAATAACACTCGACTAATAATGCAAATACAGGGATAGCCCATCCGGCAATTGGTATAAATGAAAGAATTATGAAAGAAATAAGATACACGGTTTGCCATAACGTGTTTCGAAGCGCAATACCAATACCACGTATAATGTCTTTAAGATATTGGGTATTGCTATATTTATATTCTTTACCTTCTAAGATAGTTTCTGTTTTCTCACTTAGATAAGCAAATATTGGCGACCCTATTATAAGCCATACATACTTAAACAACGAAAAATATAAAAGCATAAGCACAAGCCAAAGCATTATTCCTGCAAGCACAAATAAAAAACCTGCCATAGTGCTGCGAATACTTTCGATCCATTTGTGCACACCTGTTTTCACGCTTAAAAATTCAATTACATAATTTGCACTTTTTCCAAAAAAATATATGCTTATACAAAACATAACCATGTAAACAAGACCGGGAATTATAATCCATTTCCAAAGGTTGTGACGACGGATAAAAGCATGTGCCTGTCCATATGCCTTAATTGCAATAATGATGTCTTTAAGCAAAAAAAACTTTTATTTATAGTATAAATTTAAGTTGTTATAGCAGAGTAATAGCAATTAAGATACTTAAATTCAGTTAATTGCATTTTCAAAAGAAGTATTTACAGTTGATACAACAGGAAAAATCAAATCAGTTACCAAACACATGGAAGGTCCTCCCGCCATCATTTTATGAAAGAGATGATGTGGTAACTATAACGAAGGAACTGCTGGGAAAAATAGTTTTTACAAATTTTGACAATGTAATTACAGCAGGAAAAATCGTAGAAGCAGAAGCTTATAACGGACCTTTTGATAAAGCAGCTCATTCTTATAACAACCGGCGTACCAAACGAACTGAAGTAATGTATGACCACGGAGGCGTAGCCTATGTGTATTTATGTTACGGTATACATCAAATGTTTAATGTTGTTACCAACAAACCTGGTATTCCTAATGCAATTTTAATAAGAGCTATAGAACCTATCGCAGGAATTGAAACTATGCTTAAGCGTTCAAATAAAAATGTTCATGGTTTTGACCTTACACGTGGTCCCGGAAATGTTGCTAAGGCGCTTGGTTTGCATACCCGTCATAGTGGCATGAGTTTGCAAAGTGATCAATTATACATAGTAAGCGATGGCTGCAGTTATAAAGAAAATGAAATAGCTGTAACTGCAAGAATTGGTGTAGACTACGCAGCAGAAGATGTACTGTTGCCATACAGGTTTATTGTAAAAGGCAATAAGTATGTAAGTGGAAAGAAATTTGTATAACTTCTTTATAAGTGTAATAATGAAAGAGATGGAGGTAAGACTTGTCGAAACAGAAGATTTTGAAGAATTATATAACCTGATAGAAAAAAACAGAGAAAGGTTAATAATGTATTTTCCAAAAACTTCTGCAGGAATAATAGACCTCGAGACTGCAAAAAAATTTGCTAAACAAAAGGTGAAGCAGGCATTGGAAAGAGAACAGTATTGCTTTGTAATTGCAAAGAAAAGCGAGGCTGAGCTTATAGGAATGGTGATGGTGAAAAATATAGACTGGACTATTCCGAAGGGAGAACTTGCTTATTTTATTGATGAAAATTATGAGGGCATAGGGATCACATCAAATGCAGTAAAATGGGTGGTGGAATATTGTTTTGAGCAATTAGAGATGGAAAAGCTATATATAAAATTTAATCCTGAAAATGCAGGAAGTAAAAAAGTTGCTATAAAAAACGGCTTTGAAAAAGAAGGCCTTTTAAAACGGGAGTTCAGAACAGGGAAAGGTAAATTGACAGATGTTGAACGATACGGGTTATTAAGAAGGTGAAAAAAGTATTGAATTTTGTTCTTGTATTTGCCTCAATGCACGACATGTTAATCTTGCAAAATCTCGCTGTAATCCCAAAGCTGTCCTCATCAGTTGTTAATCTTTAAAGACTCGTTTTTCAGGGTTTTTAATTTCGTAAAGCACATGCTTACAAAGAATATTGGTCACTTCAACTTTTGGATGGTCAAACTCTCCCACTTTGGACATACCGATATTTTTCATCACCTTTTCTGAATTTAAATTTATTGCAGATGTAAAAGAAACAACTTTGTCAAATTGTAATGAGTCAAACCCATAGTTTAAACAAGCATTGGCAGCCTCTGTCGCAAAACCTTGTCCCCATGCTTCTTTTTTGTACCGCCAGCCAATTTCAATACATGGAGTAAAGAAGGCGTCAAAAGTTGGAATGGCAAAACCGGTAAAACCTATAAATTGTCCTGTAAGTTTATTTTCAACTGCAAACAAACCAAAGCTGTTTTTATCAAAATGCAAGTTGATTCTTTGCACCATTGCAAAAGTCTCCTTATCGGTTAAAGTCGTTGGGAAATATTTCATCACTTCAACATCCTTGTTCATTTGTGTGAATGGAATAAGGTCTGATTCAATCCATCTTCGCAAACCAAGTCTTTCAGTAGATATTATATAACAACTCATTTTACGTTTTGATTGGAGTTGAAGGAGTGATGTCAAAATAATTTCAACTATTCTGCTTGTATTAAGATATTATTACGTGAACTAAATTATAAACACATTATAAATAGTAAAAACCCGACAACTTGTAAGCTACGCATCTACTCTGCTCATATAGATTTCTTTAGTTAATGGTGTTTGTTTCAGAAAGATTGACGGTGCATTTCCAGAGAATTTTTTAAAGTCTTTAATCAAGTGCATCTGGTCAAAATAGCCGCATGCCAACGCAATAGATGTCCAATTCTTTTTAGGATTTTTCAACTTTAGTGCAAGGGCATGATTAAAACGGGTAATACAGCAATATAACTTAGGAGAGATGCCAACCTGTTCAGTAAAATGACGCTCAAGACTTTTTAAACTCATATTAGCATCATACGCAAGCTTATCAATATTTACAAATCCTGCATTTTTAAGTATTTCACATGAAATACGGGTGATACAATCTTTATGATAAAGTGATTTTTGCTTTTTTACGTAGCTTAAAAGACAAGTATCTGCTAAGGAAGCCATTTCTTTTAACCCGTTAGCCATGCATAATTGTTCAAAGAAAAATGAAATCTTTGTATCGAAAATATCATTTGCATGGATAATCTGATTAGTGATTTCACAGGATGGAAGCCTGAATATTTTATAAAAACCATTAGGTTTAAAAAGTATTTCAAAAAAAGCGTAACAGCCATTAAAGGTCATAAGCCCGTTATATTGTGTTGCTAATCCAGTAACTCCGCCATAGCTGCCCTTTTTCAAAACCTGCCCTGTATTAGGATTAATCAATTGTACAGGTATAGCTTTAAAGAAAAAAGGCATGGATATTTCATGTGAAGCATGCCAGGGTTTTATAAGGTCTAAGCCTTTTGTATCAAATTCACGATAAGAATAGCAACGAACAAAAGGAGCTAAAACAGGTGAAGGAGCAATTTCAGAAGTTGTAATCATACTTCAGATTTAAGAGGTATTATAGAAATAATTTTTTCATAATACACTTAAAGGGGAGCACAAATTATTAAAAAAATTGCATTGTTTACCGGTTTCTATTTAGATTACTTTCTCTGCTATTATATACACTTGTGCATCACCTAATTTATATGGTATTTTTTCAATTACATTGTACATGGCAAGTATATTTAAACCAAATAAACCTAATAATCTTTTGGAGCTAAAACAGGTGAAGGAGCAACTTCAGAAGTTGTAATCATACTTTAGATTTGATAGGTATTATAAAAATAGTTTTTTTATAATACACTTAAAGGGGAGCACAAATTATTAAAAAAATTGCATTGTTTACCGGTTTCTATTTAGATTACTTTCTCTGCTATTATATACACTTGTGCAT
>JAABUS010009738.1_pt1 | contig 10063 bp, 8 predicted proteins | sample 5560161 | NCBI WGS metagenome assembly JAABUS01 (sample SAMN10711885, study PRJNA513376) | rock metagenome | isolation source: Antarctica rocks | place: Antarctica: Victoria Land, Trio Nunatak nord | collected 2016-01-04
ACCATCCCATGAACACGCCGCGCACCAAGGTCGGTGCTTCGTCCCGCGAACGAGCCAGCGCTCGCCGGGTCGGCTGCACCCCGATCCGGACGGCGTCCTTCGTCTCCGTCCTCGTCGACGCCGCTCGAGCCCGCGAGGTCGGGCTACCGGTGGCCGACTACTTCCTGTGGAACGACGACTTCGAGTTCTCCGCCAGGGTGCTGCGGGGGCGTCGCGGGCTCAGCTGCCCCGCGTCGGTCGTCGTCCACAAGACGGCGGGCTTCGGTGGCACGGAACAGGACCCGGGGGAGCGGTTCTACTTCGAGGTCCGCAACAAGGTGTGGCTGCTCGGCCGCACGAGGAGCCTCAGCCTCCCGGAGAAGGCGCTCTACGGCGGCGCCACGGTCCGGCGGTGGGCCCGCACCGTGGCCCGGTCGCGCCGGCGCATGGTCCTCGTGCGCGGGCTCGTCGCCGGCTTGCGCGACGGCGTGCGGTCCGGGCCGCGTGCCACGAGCACGGTGATGGCAGAGGCGTTGGCACGCAAGGGCGAGGTGGGCCGTCCGTGAGCGAGGCGTTCAGCGTGCTCCTGCCGTGTTACGCCGGTGACACGCCGGACGCTCTGCAGGCGGCGTTCCTCTCCGTCACGGCTGCGCAGACCCGCCGACCCGACCAGGTCGTGCTCGTCCAGGACGGTCCGGTGAGCGAGCAGCTCGGGGAGCGCATCTCGACGCTCTTCGAGGGCTCGGTCAGTCGCACCACGCTGGTCGTCATGCCGGAGAACCTCGGCCTCGGTGTCGCTCTCACCCGGGGGCTGGAGGCCTGCGAGCACGACATCGTCGCCAGGATGGACGCCGATGACGTCTCCGAGCGGGACCGGTTCGAGATCCAGATCCCTCTGGTCGAGTCCGGAGTCGACGTTCTCGGCTCTGCGCTGCTGGAGTTCCAGACCAGGCCTGAGGTCGTCGTCGGCAGCCGGGCGGTCTTGACCGACCCGGCCGAGATCGTGCGGCAGGCCCGCCTGCGACAGACCTTCAACCACCCCTCGGTCGTCTACCGCGCCTCCCTCGTCGCGAAGGTCGGCGGCTATGAGGACCTGCAGGGGCTGGAGGACTACCTGCTGTTCGCCAAGATGATCATGGCGGGCGCCCGCGTGGGCAACGTCGCCCGACCGCTCGTGCGCTACCGGGTCAGCGAGGGTGCCTACAGCCGCCGCGGCGGCTGGCGCATCCTGCGATCCGAGCTGCGGCTGCAACGCCGCTTCCGGGCCATGGGCTTCACGACGCGGGCGCAGTATGCCCGCAACGTCGCGGTTCGCGGGGTCTACCGCATGGTGCCCGAGGGCGTCCGGCGCACGGCATACCAGCGGCTGCTTGCCCGCCGGGGTGACCGACCCGGCTGAGCGCGGATGGGCAGCTTGGGCGACTGCGGCTCACCTCCGGCCTCTCCGCCGCTACTGGCAGCCGACCGACCGCCCGCTAACCGGCCTTGGCGGGCGTCGTCCCGGCGGGGGGCACCGATAGCGGGTCGTCGTTCTTCAGCGCCGTGAACAGCGCCTTGGCCTGCTCGGAGTTCCACTTCACGGCGACGCCGGCGTTCCTCGTCTGCAACGAGGTGGACTCGATCGGGACCGTGAGCGAGAGCCCGTCGCCGCTGCTGACCGAGCGCATCGCCTGCAGCACCCGCACCGCATCCCTCAGCGACGTCGTATCCCCGACGGTGACGCCACCGGCAGCCGCGTCGGCGAAACCCTTGTAGCGCCAGGGCACCAGGATGGTCGACGGGGTGACCGCCTTCTTCATCACGGCGCCGAGGAACTGGCGCTGGCGGTTGCCGCGGCCGATGTCGCCGAGCGGGTCCTCGTGCCGCGAACGCACGTAACCGAGGGAGTTGGGACCGTTGAGGGTCTGGCAGCCGGCCTTGAGGTTGATGCCCGCGAGGGGGTCGACCATGTCGGTCGCGACACAGATGTCCACGCCACCGAGACTGTCGACGATCGAGGCGAACCCCCCGAAGCCGATCTCGACGTAGCCGTCCACGCGGATCCCGGTGACCTGTTCCACCGTCGTGGTAAGCAGCTTGGCGCCGCCGAAGGAGAACGAGGCGTTGATCTTGTTGCTGCCGTAGCCCGGGATCGGCACGTACGAGTCCCGTGGGATGGAGATGATCGCCGGCTTCCCGCCACCCGCGGAGACATGCACGAGCATGATGGAGTCGGTGCGCTTGCCGCCGTCGGACCCGGTCGACAGCTCTTTCTGCTGCTGAGCGCTGAGCCCCTCGCGGCTGTCCGAGCCGACGAGCAGGTAGTTGAACCCCTTGCTGTTGTCGGCAGGGCGCTGCCCGGCGGGGGAGTTGTCGACCTTCGCGACCTTGTTCCAGGCGGCGAAGGGCACCCACACCATGAAGCCGACCCAGGCGATGAGGAGCAGCACGAGGACGAGGGCAGCCCTTCGGCCGCGGCGGCGCCGCCTGCGGGGCGGGACGGGGCCGTCGGGGGCGCCGACAGCGGAGGAGACAGCGGCCGCAGGGGCCGGTCCCGGCGGCCGTCCCACCGCTCGCGCAGGCGGCCGGCGAGCCCTCCTCCGGGTGTCGACGACGTAGGCGTCGTCGTCCGGGCGCCGCACGTCACGGCCAGCGGGGGAGCCGTCGGCACCACCGGTGCCCCAGCCCTCCCCGCGCTCCACCTCACCCCCGCCCAGTGGGATGGCTCGGACGTCCTCGGGGCGCGGTTCGCGACCAGTCACTTGCGCCTCTTTCCTGGAGTCGACTGACGCCACATCGTGCCATGTCGGGGTCCGCGGGCTGACCTGCCGGTGCCGTGTCGGGCGCCGCCGGATACGCGGCAAAGCCATGGCGAGCGACCTCTCCCGGGTCTGGGCGGGCGCGCCCGCAGCCCACGGGGTATGCCGGAGCGCCCACCGTTCTCCGGTAACCTGACGCGACAGTTGACGAACTTGGAGGATGTGTGGACGCGGACCTCGTCGTCGTCGGTTCCGGATTCTTCGGGCTGACGATCGCCCAGCAGTGCGCCGAGAGGCTCGGTCGCCAGGTGCTGGTCGTGGATCGCCGTTCCCACATCGGAGGCAACGCCTACAGCGAGGCCGAGCCGCAGACGGGGATCGAGGTGCACCGCTACGGTGCCCACCTGTTCCACACCTCGAACCGGCGGGTCTGGGACTACGCCAACCGGTTCACCAGCTTCACGGACTACGTCCACCGGGTGTACACCTCCCACGCCGGAGAGGTCTACCCGATGCCGATCAACCTCGGGACGATCAACCAGTTCTTCCGCTCCGCCCACGGCCCGAACGCGGCCCGCGCCCTCATCGCCGAGCAGGCCAAGGAGCTGGACGGCAAGGAGCCCGCGAACTTCGTCGAGAAGGGCATCTCCCTCATCGGTCGTCCGCTCTACGAGGCGTTCATCGCGCACTACACCGCGAAGCAGTGGCAGACCTCGCCGGAGGAGCTCTCGGCCGACATCATCAGCCGGCTCCCGGTCCGCTACACCTACGACAACCGTTACTTCAACGACAGCTTCGAGGGCCTCCCCGGGGACGGCTACACCGCATGGCTCCAGCGGATGGCTGATCACGACCTCATCGAGGTGCGGCTCGACACCGACTTCTTCGACACCAGCCAGCCGGTCAACAAGGACGACGTCGTCGGCACCGTCCCGGTCGTCTACACGGGTCCCGTGGACCGGTACTTCGACTACTCCGAGGGGCGCCTCGGGTGGCGGACCCTCGACTTCGAGGAGGAGGTCCTCGACGTCGGCGACTTCCAGGGCACCCCGGTGATGAACTACCCGGATGAGGACGTGCCCTACACGCGCATCCACGAGTTCCGCCACTTCCACCCGGAGCGCGACTACCCCAAGGACAAGACGGTCATCATGCGCGAGTTCTCCCGGTTCGCCGAGGGTGAGGACGAGCCGTACTACCCGGTCAACACCGCCGCCGATCGCGAGCGCCTGCTCAGGTACCGTGACCTCGCCAAGGCGCAGCGAGGCGTCCTCTTCGGAGGTCGCCTCGGGACGTACAAGTATCTCGACATGCACATGGCCATCGGCGGGGCCCTGAGCATGGTCGACAACAAGCTGGAGCCCCACTTCTCGTCGGGCGTCAAGCTGGAGAGTGGAGGCGTGGACGCATGACCACAACAGTGACGGATGTTCGTGAGCTCGACGTCGAGCGAGGCTTCCGTGTCGCGCAAAGGGTGATCTTCTCTGCCGACGGAGACCTTGACGCACTCCCCCTTTACATGGACCGAGACCCCGAGGGGCCGCTCAACCGCCTGCACCCGGACGATGTCCTCGGTCGGCACAGTGCTTCCGTCCGAGCCGGGCAGCGGCTGTCCTTCGGTTCGTATTTCAACGCCTTTCCCGCGAGCTACTGGCGCCGCTGGACCGTCGTGGAGGAGGTGCACCTCACGGTTCACACCGAGGGAGCGGGCACCGTCATCCTTTACAAGAGCAATGCGCGTGGGGCACAGCAGCGGGTCGACAGCGTCGAGGTGACCGGCGACACGACCTCAACCTTCAACCTGTCCCTCACGACTTTCGGGGACGGCGGGTGGTACTGGTTCGACATCGCCGCCGGCCCCGAGCCGGTGACCCTGCATGCCGCCCATTGGTCAGTGCCCGACTCCGGGCGCTCCAGGGGCAGGGTCAGTCTGGGGATGACGACGATCAATCGGTCGGATTACTGCGTCCGCACGATCGGGATGGTCGCCTCGGACCCCGGTCTACTCTCTATCCTCGACGAGCTCCTCATCATCGACCAAGGCACCCAGAAGGTCCGCGACGAAGAGCAGTATGCCGCGCTGGCGGCCGACATGGGAGACCAACTGCGCATCGTGGACCAGGTGAACCTCGGCGGCTCTGGCGGATTCTCCAGATGCATGTACGAGGTGACCACCCGAGAGCTGAGCGACTACGTCATCCTGCTGGACGACGACATCATCCTGGAGACTGAGAGCATCGCCCGGCTGGCGGTGTTCGCGGACCTCTGCCGTAAGCCCACTATCGTCGGTGGACACATGCTCGACATGAACAACAGGTCGGTTCTCCACACCTTCGGAGAGGTCGTCAACCCGTTCTTCTGGCAGCCTGACCTGCCCGGGACGGACATGCACCTCGGACACGACTTCCGTCGGTGGGGCCTGCGCGAAGCCAGCTGGCTGCACCAGCGGGTGGATGTGGACTACAACGGCTGGTGGATGTGTCTGATCCCCACCGACGTGGTCCGTCAGCTGGGGCTCGCGCTCCCCATCTTCATCAAGTGGGACGACGCGGAGTACGGACTGCGGGCCAAAGAGGCAGGAATCGCCACAGTGTCCCTCCCCGGCGCCGCAGTCTGGCACGTCTCGTGGATCGACAAGGACGACCTGGTCGGTTGGCAGTCGTACTTCCATGCGCGCAACCGACTCATTACGGCACTGATGTACTCGCCGTTCAAGCATGGCTCGAGCATGCTGCGCACTGCGTTCTTCCTCGACATGAAGCACTTGGTGTCCATGCAGTACTACACGGGTCACGGGCGGCTCATGGCGCTGCAAGACGTCCTCTCGGGCCCGGAACGTCTCCACGAGATCCTGCCGAGTCGCCTACCAGAGCTGCGCGCGCTCGCGCGGTCGTTCACAGACAGCCAGGTCAAGTCCGACGTCGAGGCCTTTCCACCGGTCAAGCGACACAAGCCGGTAAAGTCGAAGAGGGGTGCCCCGCCGGTTACGGCACGGGCGTTGGCGCTCAAGGGAGTTCTCGCGGTGGCTCAGCAGGTGTTTCGTCCCCTGGATGGGACCGCAAAGCAGTTCCCCCAGGAGCGCGTCGCACACAAGGACAACAAGTGGTACCGCGTCGCCAGCCACGACAGCGCCCTCGTGTCCACGGCGGATGGCTCCGGTGCTTCTTGGTACATCCGTGACCCGAAGCAGATGCGTTCTTTGGCACTACGGAGCTCGACACTGCACGCCGAAGTGTTCGGCCAGTGGGCGTCCTTGCGTCGGCGCTACCGGGCGGCGCGCGACGAGATTACGTCGTTCTCGGCGTGGGAGAAGACATTCGGAATCGACCCTTCAGAGCGCGAATGACCGCCGCGATTTCGATGAGCGATCGTCTCGTCAGTCCTGGTCGCAGCTCGGGCCTCGTCGACGTAATGAAGTGGCGCTTCCTCCTCAAGCTCCTCGTGCGCAAGGAGCTGCGAGTGCGCTACCGAGGGTCCGTGCTGGGGCTGCTGTGGAGCTACGTCAAACCGGGTGTGCAGCTGCTCGTGTTCTACGTGGCCATGGGGAAGTTCCTCGGGCTCGAGCGGAGCCTCCCGAACTTCGTCATCTACCTCTTCTCCGGCATCGTCGTCGTGAACTTCTTCGGGGAGGTCTTCGGCAACACGACCCGCTCCATCGTGGCGAACGCGGACCTCGTGAAGAAGATCTACCTGCCACGCGAGCTGTTCCCCGTGTCCAGCGTGTGGGTTGCCGTCGTGCACCTGCTGCCCCAGACTCTGGTCCTCATCCTGGCGGCGCTCGTCGCCGGATGGCGGCCAGGCGTCGCCAACATCCTGGGGGCTCTCGGCGGGATCGGGATCGCCGGTCTCCTCGCGCTCGGTCTGGGGCTGGTGTTCGGAGCGGTCAACGTCCTCTTCCGTGACGCGGAGAACATCGTCGATCTCGTGCTCATGATGGCGACCTGGCTGTCCCCGGTGCTGTACACGTTCTCGCAGGTCACCGACACCGTGGCGAAGGATAATCTGCCACCGTGGCTGCTCACGGCATACCAGGCCAACCCGCTCACGGCGGCCGTCGAGCTGGCACACTACGGGTTCTGGCTACCGACCAACGGGGTCGTCGAGTCCTTCCGCGGCGGCCAGACGATGCCCAGCCACTTCGCCGCCTGGGGAGTGGTGGGGGTCGTCGCGAGCCTGCTCTCGATCGTCGTCGGCCAGCTGGTCTTCCGGCGGCTCGAGGGTCGCTTCGCCCAGGAGCTGTGAGCCGGTGCCGACCGCCATCGAGGTCCACGACGTCACCAAGTCGTTCTCGCTGCGCCACACGCGCTCCATGAAGGAGTTCATCGTCTGGACCCTGCGCGGGCGCGGCAAGGAGCTGCGCAACGACTTCAACGCCCTCGACGGGGTAAGCTTCACCATCGAGCAGGGCGAGTCGGTGGCGCTTCTCGGGTTCAACGGCTCCGGCAAGTCCACGATGCTCAAGCTGATCTCGGGAGTCATGCTCCCGGACAACGGGCGCGTCGGGGTCCGGGGGAGGGTCGCCGGTCTGATCGAGGTGGGCGCTGGGTTCCACCCCGATCTCACGGGGCGCGAGAACGTCTACCTCAACGGAGCAATTCTCGGCATGAGCGAGAAGGAGATCGACGAGCGGTTCGACGAGATCGTCGCCTTCAGCGAGATCGAGAAGTTCATCGACACGGAGGTCAAGTTCTACTCGTCCGGGATGTTCCTCCGGTTGGCCTTCTCCGTGGCGGCTCACAGCGAACCCGACATCTTCCTCATCGACGAGATCCTCGCCGTTGGTGACGAGCCCTTCCAGCGCAAGTGCCTCGACCGCATCAGGGAGCTCCGCCGAAATGGCCACACCCTCATCATCGTGAGCCACGACCTCGACATGGTGCAGAAGGTGGCCGATCGTGGCGTTGTCCTGGACAAGGGAGTCATGGTGGTTGACGGTCCTATCAGCGAAGCGGTCGGGAGGCTGCGCGGCTCCGGGGCATGAATCGGTCACACCCACGACTCCCTCCCTCGGATGGGGTGACGGCACGGCCAGTGGAGAGCGGACGAAGCCCATGCGGAAGTAGACGCTGCGCTGCTCCACCACGGGGACGTCACCATGGCGATGTTTCGGACGTGACGCCGGCCTAGCTCCCGGGGGGCGTATCGACCCGTGCCACCAACTGGCAGTCGTTGTAGGCGAAGGCGATGTAGCTGTAGCCCAGCCCGGTCTTCTCGACGTACTCGTTCCAGGCGCGGTATTCGAAGAGACGCCATCCCGGGTAGTTGAAGAACTCGTCGAACTGCACGATGCTCCCGGTTCGAAGACGAGGCCCGACAAGCTCGAGCACCGTCTTCGCGGAGCTGTACAGGTCCGAGTCGATGTGAAGGAAGTCCACGGGGCCGGGATGCTCCTCAAGAAACTTCGGCAGCATGTCGTCGAAGAGGCCCACCACGAGTTCGGCCCCACCGACATCCGGCAGGTCGCCTCGGGCGAACGTTCCCGCTGGCATGCCAGCGAGCCATGAATCGGGCAGACCCTTGAACGAGTCGAAGCCGTAGGTCTGGTCTGCGCCGCGTTCCTCGACAATCATCCTCAAGGTGGCGCCCGATGCCACGCCGAACTCGAGTGCCATCCCACCGGCCGGTGCCTGGGAGAGGGCATAGCGCATGGTTTGGGCACTGCCGTCGCACTGGAGGGCATCAGTCAGGTGCTGGGTCGCGAACTCGTTGCTCTCCCGCCCCGCCTGCTGGTCACCCGCGTAGACAATGTCGCGCCGACTCCGGATCTCGAACTCGATAACCCGATCGAACACGCGCTCACCTTGACGGACCACCTCGGCCCGCACGTCATCGATGCGTGGGCTCACCTCTCGGTGCAGGTCTTCGATGCGTTCGTTCATCTGCCGGTGCAGGTCTTCGATGTGTTCGTTCATCTGCCGGTGCAGGTCCTCGATGCGCTCGTCCGTCGTCCTGTTCATCCGCCGCCCGACCCGACCGATCCCAGCGCCGATCCGTGAGATGCCAGCCCGTGTGATGTCGTTCATGCTGAGGTACCTTCCGATGTGCCGTCAGATGGGTGAAGTGAGTGTTGCAGCGGCGCAGGCCAAGGGTGGTCACCGGGTCTGGGAGATCGTCCGCCGGCGGGTGATCCCAGTTGAACCTGTCCGATAGTAGGGGTTTGCGTTCAGGAGACCGGTCCCAATCTCGGGCGAGCCGCCCGCGGCACTGTGCGGCCCGACGAAGGGTGGTCGGCGCCTTCAGGATCCGACCGGCACAGGTCAGTCGCCCCCGCGGTGGTGGCCGACACCATGAGCTGCCCCGACACGGCACGATAGGGTCCCGGCCATGGACAAAGTTGCCGCCAGCGCTGAGAAGGCCATCGAGGGGATCAGTGACGGCGCCTCCGTCGCCGTTGGCGGGTTCGGACTGTGCGGCATACCCACCGTCCTCATCGCCGCGATCCACGAGGCGGGCATCGGCGACCTCGAGGCGATCTCGAACAACTGCGGCGTCGACGAGTGGGGCCTCGGCATCCTCTTGCGGGCTAAGCGGATCCGGCGCATGGTCGCCTCCTACGTCGGGGAGAACAAGGAGTTCGAGCGCCAGTACCTCTCCGGTGAGCTGGAGGTCGAGCTCACCCCGCAAGGGACCCTCGCCGAGCGGTTGCGAGCGGGCGGCTCGGGCATCCCGGCGTTCTACACCGCGACCGGCGTCGGCACCCAGATCGCCGAGGGAGGCCTGCCGTGGCGGTATGCCGCGGACGGCACCATCGCGCTCGCGTCACCGCCCAAGGAGACGCGCGATGTCGAGTGGATGGGGGAGATGCGCACGTTCGTCCTCGAGCAGGCGATCGTCGCCGACTACGGGCTCGTCCGGGCCTGGAAGGGCGACCGGCACGGCAATCTTGTCTTCAACAAGTCGGCCCGCAACTTCAACCCGCTGGCCGCGATGGCCGGTCGAGTGACGATCGCGGAGGTGGAGGAGCTGGTCGAGCCGGGCGAGCTCAACCCCGACGAGGTGCACCTGCCGGGCATCTACGTCCAGCGGGTGCTGGCGCTGACGCCCGAGCAGGCCACGGACAAGCGGATCGAGCGTCGCACGGTCCGCCCGGCCGGCACCGCCGAGCAGAAGGAGGCCTGAGCGATGGCCCTGACCCGTGAGCAGATGGCCGCCCGCGCCGCCCTCGAGCTGTCCGACGGCGCCTACGTCAACCTCGGCATCGGGCTGCCGACGCTCGTCCCGAACTACGTGCCCGACGACGTCGAGATCGTCCTGCAGTCCGAGAACGGCATCCTCGGGATCGGCGCCTATCCCATCGAGGGGCAAGAGGACCCGGATCTCATCAACGCCGGCAAGGAGACCGTGAC
>JAABUS010009740.1_pt1 | contig 10062 bp, 6 predicted proteins | sample 5560161 | NCBI WGS metagenome assembly JAABUS01 (sample SAMN10711885, study PRJNA513376) | rock metagenome | isolation source: Antarctica rocks | place: Antarctica: Victoria Land, Trio Nunatak nord | collected 2016-01-04
GGGCGCCCTCTTGCTGGGGCGCCCGGCACCCGGGAAGCCGGGGGGCCGTGCCGGTCACCGGGCGCCCCGGGAAACGGGCCGCCATCACTTGCACTCGTACCGCCACCTTCCGCCGGTCCTCCACGGTCCCGTGCGAGTGGCCTTGCTTTTCTTACTAAGAGATTAGATTCCCGCCCGGAGAGTTGCGCCGGCCCCGTCGAATCAAAGCGAGATCAACCGTCATAGGTGTCAAGAACCGGCCAGCGACGACTCGGCGCATCCCTGGCGCCGGTGCCGCCGGTCGTGCCAATGTCGGGATGACCGCGGGCGGGGTGGCCGAGTCTGCCTCCCCGCCGGACGCACCGGCGTGGCGACCAGGGCGCACGCGTCGGGAAGCCGCCGGGGCTTGACCCGGTCCCTTGATCTGAGCCCGGCCGGCCCACGACGTCGGCCGGATGATCGCCCCACCGATGGTCCCGGATTGCAGGAGTACGGGGATAACCTCCATGACGATCTTTGCCACCGTCCCGCCGGCCCGGCGGCCTGAACTGGTGGTAAGCCCGGCGGCGGCCGATGGGCGGCGCGTCGTCAAGGACCCGCGCTCGGGGCGTTACTACCATCTCGGGGAGCAGGAGACGTTCTTGCTGTTGCGTCTCGACGGGGCGCAGCCCGCGAGGGCCATCCGCGACGCCTTCGAGCAGGAGTTCGGCGAGCCGCTGTCCGAGGACGACCTGGACGAATTCCTGCAGGTGGCGCGGGAGCAGGGGTTGATCGAATCGGCCGATGGGTCGGCTTCGAGCTTCGCCGCCGAACCGGACGAGCTCGATGACGATGGGGGCCCCCCGCCGCCGAGGAGCCAGCCGGCCGGCGGCCCCTCCGTCGCGGCCCCGCGCAAGCGGCGTCGCCAGAGCCTGCTGTTCTGGCGAAAAAGCCTTTTCGACCCCGATCGGTTGTTCGATCGGCTCGAGCCGAAGCTAAGGTTCCTCTGGACGCGCGCCTTCCTGGCCGGCTCGGCCGGGTGCATCCTCGCCGCCGCCGTGCTGGTGTGGGTCGACCGCCGGGAGCTGGTGACGGGCTTCTCCGGCGTGCTCCGCTGGGACGTGCTCGTCCTGGCCTGGCTCACGCTTCTCGCGGTGACCACCCTCCACGAGTTCGCCCACGGCCTGACCTGCAAGCACCACGGCGGCGAGGTACACGAGGTCGGCTTCCTGCTCATGTATTTCATGCCTTGCCTCTACTGCAACGTCTCCGACGCCTGGCTGATCCCGGAGAAGTCGAAACGACTGTGGGTGACCCTGGCCGGGGGTTACTGCGACCTGGTCTTGTGGGCGCTTGCGGTGTTCGCCTGGCGCGTCACGCTGCCCGGGACCCTGCTCAACCACCTGGCCTGGCTGGTGGTGTCGCTCTGCGGTGTCCGGATCGTCTTCAACTTCAACCCATTCCTCAAGCTCGACGGCTACTACCTCCTCAGCGACCTCCTGGGGATGCCGAACCTGCGCCGGCGGGCCTGGGAGTCGGTGACGGGCCACTTGCGCTGGCTACTCTGGGGCTCGGCCCGGCCCGCCCCGGAGCCGCGGGGCTGGTTCATCCTGGGCTTCGGCGCGATGACCTGGGTGTATTCGATCGTGTTCCTCGGCCTGATGCTGGCGGGGATGGCCCGCCTGCTCGACGAGAGCTGGGGGCCGCTCGCGATGGGCTTCATGACGTTCATGGTCGCGGTGCGCGTGCGCCGCCGGTTTCGCGGGATCCTGACCGGGGAGGTCACGACGATGGTCCGAATGCGCCGGAAGCGCACCGCCGCGTGGGTCGTGGCCCTGGGGGCCCTACCCGTGATGTTGGCCGTGGTCCGGATCGAAGACCGCGTCGGCGGCCCGTTCTCCATCCGGCCGGCGACCCGGGCGGGGCTGCGCGCGCCGGTCGCCGGCTTCCTCAAGTCGGTCGAGTTCGACGAGGGGGACCGGGTCTATGCGGGGCAACCCGTCGCGCGTCTGGAGGTGCCCGACTTGGCCAGCCGCCTCGCGCAAAAAGAGGCCGAGGTCCGCGAGGCCCGCGCCAACCTCCGCCTGCTGGAGATCGGCCCGAGGCCCGAGATGGTGGCCGAGGCGCGCCTCGGCGTGGCCCGGGCCAAGGAGTGGCGCGACCTGGCCGAGCGCGATCTGGGGCGAAATCGGCAGGCCCTCCGGGACGAGCTGGAGAAGCTCGACCACATGATCGCCCAGAACCACGCCGAGTACAACTACGCGGAGACCGCCCTCGGCCTCGCCCGGAAGCTCCTGGGTAGGGGGGCTGCCTCCGACGAACAGTACCGGCAGGCGGAGATGAAGCTCAGGGTCAGCCTCTCCCAGGAGGAGCAGGCCAGGTCCCAGAAGCGCGTCCGCCTGGCCGAGGGCACCCTGGAGGCCGAGGCCGAGCTGGCCCGGCGCGAGAAGCAATGGGCCGAGGAACGCTCGGCCCTGGTCCTACTCGAGGCCGGAACACGCCCCGAGGAGGTCGAAGCCGCCCGGGCCCACCTGGCTCGGGTGGCGGAGGAGGCCCGCTACCTGGCGACGATCCGCGACCGGCTGGTCATCACCAGCCCGGTCTCCGGGGTGATCACCACCCCTCGCCTGAAGGAGCGGGCAGGCCTCCACCTTGCCGAGGGGCAGCCGATCTGTGAGGTCGAGACCCTGTCCGCCGTCGAGGCCGAGATCGCCGTGGACGAGCAAGACATCCTGCGCGTCCGGCCCGGGCAGGCGATTTCACTACGGGCACGCTCGCTGCCGTTCCAGACCTTCACCGCCCGCGTGGATCGGATCGCCCCCAGTACTATACAAGCCCAGGACCCCGCCGGCGCCGGCGCCGGCGCCCCGCGCCTCGAGGATCGGGGCCCTTCCGCCGACCGGAGGACGCCCGGGAGCGTCGTCGTCTATTGCCGCCTGGACGGGTCGCCCTGGGGGTTGCGGACCGGGATGACCGGCTACGCCCGCATCGTTTGCGGCCGGCGCCCGTGCGGCGAGATACTGGCCTTCCACGCGCTGCGCGTCCTTCGGACCGAATTCTGGTGGTAGCCTGACGCCACGAAAGACGGGACGGGAGGCACTCCCCGGATCAAGTCGCGGCCGCACAATTGACGTACCGGGTCATGTCCCGAATCCAGAGGGAGAGATCCCTGTTGAGGAGGAGCTGGAGACTCACGATGTCCTCGCGGAACCACTCCTGGAGCTCCGACCGGACCTGCGGAAGCAGGGGCGGCCTGCGCTCGGGTGCGAGGGCGGCGTCGTTGTGCTGGGTCGATACGTCGGGGGTGTAGGACTCGTCGACTCCGAGGAAACGGAAGAGGTCCCGGAGCACCGCCATCGGGTTCGTCTTGAAATCGTGATACAGGCAGACCTTGATCCTGGCCGGGTCGAAGAGCTGGTAGTAGCGATCCAGCTGCTCGAAATAGCACCCCATGCGCCGGTAGTGCCAGATGTGCTCCCAGCCGTCCCGGACGCGCTCGTCCTCCAGGCGCAGGGCTTGTCCGAAGTCGAGGACAGTCTCCCTGCCGTCGCGGACCAGGTGCAGGAAGGCCGAGTAGGCGCGGTCGACGGGGTCGCGGAGGATGGCGATGAGCTTCGCCTCGGGCACCATGTCCCCGATCATCCGGGGCGTCTTCGGGCTGTAGAGATAGAGCGGGGATGCCTCGCCGATCGCCGGCTTCGCCTCGCAGCCCCGGAACTGCTCCCGATAGCCGTCCAGGGTGGTGACGGAAAACCTCGCGATGTAGTCCCGGTCGCCGGGCCCTCGGAAGTCGAGCGGGTCGTCCATCAGCGCGAGGAAGTTCGTCTCCTTCGTGCGGCTCATGCCGACCTGCGGATGTTGCCCCAGGTAATGATAAAGCGCCGTCGTGCCCGCCTTGGCCGCACCCAGGATGATGAAATTGGGCAAGGTCATCGCGCGTGTCTCCTCTCGCCTGGACTCGGGGCGGATGGGGCGACGGCCGTTGGGGTCTCGCGGAGAGGGGACGCGGCCCCGACGGCCTCGTCCGGGCTAGTAGTTCGCCTCCCGCTCGGGCAGCGGATCGACCGTGTAGGCCATCCGGTCGCAGAGGCGCCGGTAGAGCCCTAGCTGTAATCGACCGGAGCCGGGGTCGCCCCACAGGTTACGCGTCTCGAATGGATCGGCCCTCAGGTCGTAGAGCTCGCCGGGCTCCATGCCATGCAGGGCGACGAGCTTGTGGGACTCGGTGCGGAGCATGGTGGCGTAGGCGGTCGGCCGGCCCGGCTGGCGGTGGATCGTGCCGTAGTGCTCGCAGTAGATGTCATCGCGGTGGCGACTCGAAGGCGCCCGGCCCGTCAGGAGCGGCCAGAGCGATCGGCCTTGCATCCCGGGGTCGGGGGGCAGGCCGGCGGCCTCCAGGAGCGTCGGCGCGAGGTCCACCAGTTCGACGAGGGCCGGCGTCCGACGGGCCTCCGTCACGACGCCCGGCCACGAGACCATCAGCGGCACGCGCACCGCCGGCTCGTAGAAGAACGGCCCCTTGAGGTAGAACCCGTGGTCGCCGAGCATCTCGCCGTGGTCGCTCATGAAGAGGATGAGCGTCTCTTCCCGCTGCCCCGACCGTTCGAGCATGTCCAGGAGGCGTCCCACCTGGACGTCGATGAGGTCGCACATCGCCCAGTAGGCGGCCCTGATGAGCCGATGGTCCGCCGGGCTCATCTCCCGGAACGGATAGAAGCCGAACTGCCCGCCATAGGCGCCGGCGTGGTCGACCTGCTGGAAGACCGGCTTGTCTTCCAGCTCGCCGGGGACGTAGTTCGGCAGCGGGATGTCGTCGAGGCGGTCCAGGTAGCGGCGCAAGAAGTCTTCGGGCGGGTCGAACGGGTGATGGGGGTCGAAGCAGTTCACCGAGAAGAGCCACGGGCGGTCGTCCGTGGCGTGCCGCTCGATGAAGTCGATGGCCTTCTGGATGCACCAGGTCGTCTGGTGAAACTCGGCGGGGACGCTCGTCTGGACGTGGGCCGAGCCCTCGTACGAGGTGCGCGAATACCTCCGACCCTGCTCCCTCAGCCATTGCGAGTAGTCGCCGGTGGACCAGTCGTCGTCGGGGTGGTGCGACCAGTAGAACTCGGCATACCCGTCGTCGATCCGGCGCTCCACGTCGTGGGTGGCGCTCGGGGCGCAGGCGGAGAGGTGCAGCTTGCCCGACAGCCCGCAGGCGTAGCCCGCGTCGGCGAGGATCCTCGAGACCAGCCTCTCGTCCCCCGGGATCGATTGCCCATTCTGGCGGGCCTTCGTGGTGCGCGGATAGCGCCCGGTGGAGAAGCTGGCCCGGGAGGGCGTGCAGAGCGGATTCTGGCAGAAGGCGCGCTCGAAGAGGACGCCGCTGGCGGCCAGTCCGTCGATTCGGGGCGTCCGCACCCGGGGGTTCCCGTAGCAGCCCAGCGTGTCGAAGCGTTGCTGATCGGTGCAGATCCAGAGGATGTTCGGTCGCTTCACCGTGCTGATCCCTCTCACCATACGGGCCCGGGCCGCTCCGCGCCGACGTCGCGTCGCATCGACCGCCCGCACGGGTCACTTGCCTGAGTCCGATCACTGGAAACGCGCGAGGCGCAATTCTAGCGATCGGCGGACCATCTGGCCTCTCTGGTCCCCCTCTAGCCGGCCGGGCGGGCGGTGAACCCCTCGAATCACGCACGGGGACGCGGGACGAGCACTTTCATCGCCCAGGCCCGGCAGCTCTCGTGAAAGGCGGTGTCGTCGGGTTCCGGGTCGTCGAGTCTCTCCAGCACTTCGTCCGACCGCAGGAAGGGGAAAGCCCGGCTCGTCGGCTTGACCTGAGACGTCCCTTTGTTCTTTCCCCGGGTCGTCAGGTGGTGGAACGTCAGGCGATGCCGGGGGATGTCCAGCACCCACAGCTCCGGGATTCCCAGGAGACTCCCGGCGAGCAAGGCCTTCCTCTCCGGGTTGGACACCACGATCTCGACGGCGAGGTCGGGGGGCTGGCGGTCATTCGCCGTGCCGTAGCTCTGGACGTGATAGGCCTGGTCGGCCTCGTACGCGGTGTCGCCGGCTCCGAAGGGCAATTTCCAGGTGGTCGAGCTCAGGCCCGTATGCCGGATTCGAAGCTCCAGGCAAACGGCGAGGACGAGGCTGGTGAGCCGGAACCCCGCCCTCTCGTGCGGCTTGCCGGGTGACACGAGAGTGACACTCCCCTGGTAGCATTTGAGCCTGGGCCCGCCCTCCGGCCGGGTTTCGAGGTATTGGAGGAGTGTCCCGGGGTTGATCTCGAACGAGATCACGGTGTCGGGGGTGATCGTCGTGGTCAGCGTCGCGGACATCCCGGCCCTCCTCGTCCGCATCCCGTTGCGGGAGGAATCGGACTGGGTTCACTCCTGCGGACCCGAGGTCGAGGTGCCGACTCGTCGGTTGATTTTTCCCGGAGCGGGTGACCCGAGGTCAGCCGACGCGTCGCCATCCTGGCAGGGGAGATCGGTTTCCGTCTCGCATTTCGAGCGAGGAGGCGTGACTGGACACCGATCACACTCCCTGAGCCATCGTCCGTTTTGCGTCCCTGCCCAGCGGGAGGTGGATGAGGAAGCGGGTTCCCACGCCGACGGCGCTCTCGACCTTGATATGCCCGCCGTGCTCGTGGATGATGCCGTGGCCGATGCTGAGACCGAGGCCGGTCCCCTTGCCGATCGGTTTGGTGGTGAAGAAGGGGTCGAAAATCTTCGGGATCACCTCGGGCGGGATGCCGCAGCCGTCGTCGGAGATCTCCACGACGATCTCCTCCCCGGTGCAACGCGTGGCGAGCCGCAGGCGACCCGATTGCCGGCCGGTGGCCTCGATCGCCTGGAGCGAGTTCATCATCAGGTTGAGGAACACCTGGTTCAAGTGGACCGCGGCGCATTCCAGGGGGGGGACGACCTCGAAATGACGATGGACCGTGACTCGCTGTCCCGACAGCGAGTCGGCCAGCATGCCGATGCTCTGCTCGAGGGCCTCGTTGACGTCGATCACGGCGAGCTCGGACCGATCGAGCTGTGCGAAGCCGCGGAGGTTCTCGACGATCTTGGCGACACGACGGAGCCCCGTGCGGGTCGCCTCGGTGATCCGCGGCAGGTTCTCCCGCAAGTAGGGGAGGTCGAAGTCATCCTGAAGTTTCTTGATCCGATCCGCCAGTTCGGGCCTGGCCTGCCGGAGGTCGTCCCACCCTTGCTGGTACGACTCGACGAGCTGGAGCAGGTCGCCGGTCTCGCGCCCGAGGACGGCCACGTTGTTGATCGCGAAGGCCAGCGGGTTGTTGATCTCGTGCGCCATGCCCGCCGCGAGCGTGCCGAGGGCCGCCAGCTTCTCGGAGTGGACGAGCTGACTCTGCGTCTCCTTGAGCTTCTGGTTGCTCTGCCGGAGCTGCTCGTTCGCGGCGGTCAGCTGCTCGGTGCGACGGCGCAGTTCCTGGTCGGCCTGGATGCCTTCGGTGATGTCCTTGAGATAGGCGCGGATGTGGTTGATCGTGCCGTCGGCGTTGTATCTCGCCTGCGTGTACACCCGGACGTAGCGCATCTGGCCCGCGCCGTTGGGCAGCCTCAGGACGAAGTCGTGCCTCTCTCCGACCTCGATCGCCTTGCGGAACTCGTCCTTGGCCAGGGCCCGGTCGTCGGGGTGGAGCGATTCCGGGAAGCTCCGCTGCCGGAGCTGTTCGATCGTCTGGCCGAAGAAGTCGAGCACGGTCTCCGTCGCGTTCAGCCAGCGCAGGGTCCGAGGCTCGAAACGACAGAGCATCTCGTCGGGGCGGGCGACGGGCGTGCCGCGGACCGGGAGCATCGAGCGGCTCAGGGTGTTATCGCGGGCGTGAGACGGCCGGGACCCGGGCACTTCATCCATCAACGAGGAGCTGGAAGAATCGAATTTCTCCTCCAGCTTGAAATCGTGGTTGCAGGAGGCGCACCGGACCGTCTGGCCGAGCGATCCGCGAGCGGCCTTCACCGGCTTGCTGCAACGAGGACAGCGGACGACGACATGCATGGAGTCGATCTTCCCTCGCTACCTCGGCCTACGACCCGACGCACCGAGAGCTTTCGCCTCCATTCACGATATTCGTTCCCGACGGCTTTTGCAAAGGGTATGCCCCTCCCTTGCAGGCGGACCGTCGGGAACCGGGAAAGTCCGTTTATTGCCGCACACCTCCGAAGCCGCCACCCGGAGCGGCCGGCTTTGGTTCTCCCGCCGTGCCACCCTTCCGGGCGGAGGAGGCCTCGATCTCCTCGACGTGGTCCAGCTGGTACAAGAGGGACTTGATCTCCTTCAAATCCTTGAGCATCTCGATGTACTGCTTGCGCCCCCTGGCGTCCATCTCCCCGCGTTCGGCCCTGTCCTGCAGGAGCATGAGTGGCGTCGGGCCCGCGGGCAGACGCTTCGCCTCCCCTGCCCCGGCCGTGATGAACACGAAGCCGTGATCGACCTGATAGGTGAGATTCAGTTGAGCGAGGAGCAGGTACAATATCTGACGGAGCGGAACTCCCTCCATATCCACCGTGACGGGCGAAGTCATCGTGATGTCGGCCTCCTGCAAGCCGATCGGGTCAACGTAGATGGGGATGCCCGTGTCTTTGGGGCCGGCGGTGGCCGACTTGATGTATGCCAGCACATCCGCCAGCGGAGTTTCGTTGGCGAAGGACATCGAGACCGGCTCGTCGAGCTTCTTGAGGACGGCGAGCGACTTCGGGTCTTCTCCCGGACCGGGTCGGGGAGAAGCCCCGATCGCCCCCCCGCCCCCTTCGGGCATGTCGACGGGAGGCGTCCTCCCGGACCTTTGACCCCTTGAGACCGGCGCCTTCGCGGGATCTTTCGCACCCTCCGCGATGGGTGGGAGTGCGCCGTTCGCCTCGTCGGGCCGATCCGGCTCGTCTCGGGGCGACTTTGGTGGATTCCCGCGACCCGGATCATCCGTTTTCGCCGCTAGTCTGTCGTCCTGGGGCTGCGAGGCCCGGGGCGGTTTCTCCATCGCCCGGATGGCGAGCCCTTCGGCCCCCAGCGCGACGAGGCCCCCGGCGAGTGCGGCGGCGACGGTCCAGCTCAGTTTGTTCAGCAACATCGTCCTCATCCCCCTTTGCACCAGGACCGCGACGTGCGCCGAGACCAGACCGGCCCCCGCCCCGCCCGCCGCGTCGAGAGACACCGCACGAACCGTGGAATCCACCAGCGAGGCCGGCACGGCGGCAGAGGCCGCGTCCAAAGACATGGACCGCTCCAGGATGACGGCCGAGGTCGCCACCCCACGCCGGACGAGCCGCGACCGCAATCGCTCGCGGGCGCCGGAGAGCCGGCTGCGGACGGTCCCCACCGGCCATTGGAGTTTCTGGGCGGCCTGGTCGTGCGTCAGGCCTTCGAGGTAACAGAGCACGACGGGGTTCCGGTACTTTTCCGGGAGGCGGCCGATTTCCTCGTGGAGCACCACCCTATCCTCATCCCGGTCGGCATGGCCGAGGGAAGGGGTCGTGATCTCGGCCCGCCTCCGCTCGTGGGCCCGCCGTCGAACCGACGCCGATCGGGCGCAGGCCGAGACGCGGAGGGCCACCCCGTGGAGCCAGGGGCCCAGCGAGTCGCGTCGTCGGATCGAGGCCGACTTGCGGGCCAGGATCAAGAACGTCGCCTGGAAGGCGTCCTGGGCCTCGTGCGGGTCGCGAAGGACCTCGCGGCAGACGCGGAGGACCATCGGGCCATGCCGTTCCACGAGGGCGGCGAAGGCGACCTCGGCCGCCTCATCGCGTCGCGATGCGAAGCGATCGAGGAGTTGCGCGTCGCCCAGCCCGACAATCGTCCCGGCGTGGAAGAGCGCCTCGAGATGCCGCAGGCGAGTGGCGGATCGTCCGTCCTGCACGGGATTGGCTCCTCTTGCCCCTGAACACCCCGAGTAGTGTAAGGGGAGAGGCCCGCCAATCTGTGATTCTCGAGAATTTTTCCGGAATGAATCGGCCGATGCCGTATTTTTTTTCCAACGATCCGCGAGAGGGCTAGAAACGCGTCTGTCCTGACCGTAAGCTCTTGCCGTACTGCCTCATCGATGGACCTCGCCGCCGCATGGAGGTTCTCAGGATGCCTTACGCCTGGCCCGCGGATACC